>Ga0187892_10000441_pt1 | contig 108059 bp, 103 predicted proteins | sample MA1701073metaG_FD_139345 | JGI IMG/M metagenome (GOLD analysis project Ga0187892, IMG submission 139345) | Bio-ooze microbial communities from a basaltic lava cave in the Kipuka Kanohina Cave System on the Island of Hawaii, USA - MA170107-3 metaG ... | reverse complement strand
GCAGCCAGCTGTCATCGGCTCGTTGTTGTTGGATCACAACCGGCTCGCACTCGCTGCTGTGTAATCGATGTCCTGCTACAAACAACTAACTAAAAACTGTCAACGATGTTCTGCTATATGACAGGTAACTATTGAAGCGCAGCGCACCCTGGAGGAAAACAACGTCAGCGCTTCAGCGAGTCCCTTGACACGCTGAACGCCCATGCTTGGCACCTCCTGGAGGCCTTCTCCTCTATGGCCTTCGGCGGGCCAAGATGGTCACACCGGTCCCGAGCGCAATTCCGACCAAAAATGCCAAGCCGACCATGCCGTTGTGGGAGATGTAAAACAGGTCACGCCATGTGCGCCCGCGTTGAATACGCACATGCGCCTCACCTCCCAACCACTGGTCGGACTGATGTGGATCAAGGGAACGGTTGGCAACGCGATTGGTCAGGCGCTGGTCCATAGCAGTCATGTCTCACCTCGTTCAGCACTGGCTTGATCGGCAGCCGCTTGAACCTGGACTTTGGACAGAATAGTGGAGCCGGCCATCAACCGGATCGCTGGGCAAGCCGAGGACTGCGGCGATGGCACAATCGATTCCCTCAGCCCAGAGGGCCTTGAGGAGGGTAGCCGTGTGGCTCTCCGCTGCGGGCTCCCTCCCACTGAAGCAGGACAGAGAATCCTGGTTGAGCTGGTTACCCACTTCCTTCTAGTCTGCCGAGCTGAGCGCAACCCTGCCCGGTGGCTTCCCATCATGAGGCCCGCTCGCTCTTGAAGAACAAGGCGGCCATAGGTGGCATGGTCAGGGTCACCGAATGCGAACGGCCGTGCAGCGGGATCGGAACAGCCTCCACGCCGCCGAAATTTCCCCACCCAGCTCCTCCGTACTCTGCTGCGTCGCTGTTCAGTAGCTCTCTCCAGAAGCCTCCCCGCGGGGCGCCCACTCGGTAGTTGGGGCGAGGCACCGGCGTGAAGTTGCAGGCCACGAGCACGATGTCATCCGACGATTTTCCCTTGCGGATGAGATTGACGACACTCGCATCAGCGTCGTTGCAATCGATCCACTCGAAGCCGAGCGGATTTAGGTCACGCTCGTGCAGTGTTGGTTCATCGCGATACAGCCTGTTCAAGTCCGCCACCCACCGTTGGAGGCCGGCATGGGACCTGTACTGAAGAAGGTGCCACTCGAGGCTGCGGTCATGGGCCCATTCCCCCCACTGGCCGATTTCGCCTCCCATGAACAGCAACTTTTTCGCCGGTTGCGCGTACATGTAGCCGAAGAGGAGGCGCAGGTTTGCAAATTTCTGCCAGTCATCTCCCGGCATCTTTCCCAGTAATGAGCCTTTGCCATAGACGACCTCGTCATGAGAGAGAGGCAGCACAAAGTTTTCATGGAACGCATAGAGCATGCGGAAGGTCAGCTTGTTGTGTTGGTACTTTCGGAAATACGCATCTTGACTCATGTATTCGAGTGTGTCGTGCATCCAACCCATGTCCCATTTGAGGCCGAAGCCGAGGCCGCCAATATAGGTCGGCCGGGACACCATCGGCCAGGCTGTCGAGTCCTCGGCGATCGTCTGGACGTCAGGATGCTTCTTGTATACCTCTTCGTTGAAGCGACGTAAAAACGAAATGGCCTCCAGATTCTCTCGCCCTCCATACTGGTTGGGAACCCATGCCCCTTCCTTCCGTGAATAGTCCAGATAGAGCATCGAGGCGACTGCATCCACGCGCAGCCCGTCCACATGATACTTGTCGAGCCAGAACAGGGCGCTGCTGATGAGAAAACTACGCACCTCGGTCCGGCCGTAGTTGAAGACGAAGGTATTCCAGTCGGGATGGAATCCTTGGCGAGGGTCCGCGTGCTCGTACAAATGGGTTCCATCAAAGTAGCCGAGCCCATGCTCGTCGGTCGGGAAGTGCGAGGGTACCCAGTCCAGAATCACCCCGATCCCATGCCGGTGCAGTTCATCGATCAAATGCATCAAGTCCTGGGGAGTGCCGTAACAACCAGAGGGCGCGAAATAGCCTGTCGTCTGGTACCCCCAGGAACCGAAGAAAGGATGGTCCATGATGGGAAGAAATTCCACATGGGTGAAGCCCATCTGCTGAGCATACGCCGGTAAGATCTCCGCTATTTCTCGGTAGCTGAGCGAGCGGTTACCTTCTTCGGGCACCCGTTTCCACGATCCCAAGTGGACTTCGTAGATCGAAATGGGCGCATCCGAGGCGTTTCGTTTGGTTCTGCTCCGCATCCAGTCCGCATCGCGCCAGGCATAATCCAGATCCCACACGATCGAGGCCGTCTTGGGGGGAATCTCGTTAAAGATGGCGAAGGGATCAGTCTTCTCCACTTCATACCCGTTATGCCGGGAGCGAAGACGGTACTTGTAGAGCGCTCCTTTCCCGACGCCGGGGAAAAAGCCTTCCCAGATTCCGGATTGATCGCGCGGTCGCAAGGAATGCTTGCCCTTCTTCCAGTCATTGAAGGTGCCGATGACCGACACCTGCTCCGCAGCCGGCGCCCAGACGGCAAAATACGTCCCAGCCGACCCATTGTGAGTGCCGGGATGGGCCCCGAACTTTTGGTACATATGGAAATGGGTTCCCTCGTTAAAGAGATAGATGTCGTCCTTGGTCAGCAACGTCATGTCGTCATTCGTGGTTCTCCCGGATCGAGTGCTTGCCATCGCGCCACCTCGTGCTCAGTTGAAGGTTCGTCTATTCGTAAGCTCAGCTTGCTGTCTTGTCTCATCAATCGTCATGTCGCATCCCTGGCCATATCTAAGGCCTCGATGATGCCTCGGAGTGGAATCTTGACCCAATCTGGCCGGTTGTTGAGTTCATAGCCTAATTCGTAGATCGCTTTTTCGAGCAGATGCACGTCGAGAAGGATCTGTACCTCGTCCCGCGATCGAGGCCAAAACGAAGCGCGTCCCACGATTCCCAGATAGGCTTTGAGAAACTCTACGCTGACCCAGGCATACCAGAAACGTATCTGCGGCTCGAGCGTTTCCGCATCGGACTCCGCAAGCGGATCAGACCGCCGATCTAACAGGAAGGCGTAGGGAGCATAATGAAAAGATCGCAGCATGCCCACCACATCCAAGATCGCCGGATGTTTGATCCGCCGCTCGCTAAGCGGACGGGCTGGCTCGCCTTCGAAATCGATAATCATGAAATCCTGCCCGGTCCACAGCACCTGCCCCAGATGATAGTCACCATGACAGCGGATTCGCACCGCGTTGCTCTTCAGGTCTAACAGGGCGCTGAACCGAGCGAGAATCCGGGGCTTATAGTCCAACACGCGTCGCGCCTCTTGCTTTGTGGCGGCAGGCAGGTCGGTCAGTCGCCGATCGAGAAGCGAGAACGTTCGTTCAGCCAATTGGCACATGGACTCATACCGCATCCGACAGTACTCCGACGTAACGGGCTCGGGCGCGAAGTCCGTGTCGTTTCGACATTGCGCCAGAGCGACATGAAGTTCTGCCGTCCGCTGGCCCAAGCTCTTTGCTGATTCGAGGTACAGGCCGATGAACTCATGGGCCAGAGCCGGCACTTCTTCGTGCACCATCTCGAGGAGGGGCTTGCCGGGCATCGGTGCGGCCTCCAGCGCCGTCGGCTCAGCACGGAATCGCATCAGGTAACAATCGAAGGCCTCAAGGGTATGCCTCCAGGCATCCCCCTGGTTCCGCACGAAGGCTTGGAGGATTGCGAGGGTGACAGGCTCCCTGCCTGATCGAACGTATTCGATCGCCCCGCCTACCGCGGGACTATAGGGAAAGGTCATCGCGGTCAACACTCTGCCAATCTCCCAGTCCGGATTCACCCCGTTCTCCAGTCGGCGGTAAATCTTCAGAATGACGCAATCGCCATACGCCACGGACGTATTGCTTTGCTCCGCCTTCAGCACAGCCGGATCCAGGTTCCTATCGGCCACCACCAGATCCGGATAGGCTTTTGTCGAGGTTGCGAGCAGCGTGCCGGCCTCACCCTTGAAGCGGCTCCCTTGGCCGATGGCCTCAAGGAGGGCTCGTGACACATCACCATTCCAGAGGGCATCGTACAGGACTCCGGTCTGTTCGCGGTCTTTCGCCTGGACCTTGAGTGGAACCACCACTGTCTGCGGGAGGTCTCGCTGGATCCGAGCTGCCTCCTCTCCGAACGCCGCAGTCACCGGCAGGGTATATGTCTCTGGATGACCCTCTCGATACTCTACGCGTATGAAGAGAAACACCGTGGTCGTCGATCGAGCGGGAATCGGAACAACTTCGACGATGCGAACGGACTGGATCACACGGGCTTTGCCGCCGAACCAGCGTCGTACCCTGAGGACATTCGGCAAAACCGTCTCCAGATTGCTCTTCCCCTGTTCTTCACAAACACGGTCCCAGCGTTCAGTAACGGTCAGCATTGCTTCCCCACCATCAAGACGTCAGAGGTCAACAGTTACAGGTAATAGTCGAAGTCCTGCTCCGTGCGGAGACGACGACGAACGAGGAGAATGTGGGCCGGCGCAGAATGCGGGTTGACCTCGACGTAATTACGCTGTCCCTGCCACAGATAATAAGCGTTCGTCAGCAGGTCTTGGACCTGGAAAGGCCGCTCAGGCTCGAGCCCCAACGTCTTGAGATCCAGCTCAACCCAGCCGGAGTGCGTGTGATAGGGACTCAAATTGACCACGACCAGGATCACGTTGGAGCCGTCGGGCGTGCTCTTGCTGTAGCAGAGCAGCTGGTCGTTATCCACCGCGTAGAAGCGCAAGCTCCAGTCGTGGTGTAGCGCGGGATTCTCGCGTCGGATCCGGTTCACGCAACCGATGAACTCCCTCAGACTGTCGGCCCGGTTGATGTCCCACTGCTTGATCTCATACTTCTCCGAATCCAAGTACTCCTCACTGCCTGCCTCACGCGGTCGATTCTCGCAGAGCTCGAAGGCTGGGCCGTAAATCCCGTAGCTGGCTCCTAACGTGGCCGCGAGTACCAGGCGGGCCATGAAGGCGGGTCGGCCGCCATGTTGAAGCTGCTCGGTCAGAATGTCCGGCGTATTCGGCCAAAGATTCGGACGGAAGTACTCGCGCACCTCTGTTTGGGTCAGTTCAGTAAAATACTGGATCAGTTCCGCCTTCGTGTTGCGCCACGCGAAATAGGTGTAGGACTGTGTGAAGCCCAGTTCCGCCAACCGATACATCACTTTGGGGCGCGTGAAGGCTTCGGACAGAAAGATGACCTCCGGATAGTCTCGTTTGACCTCCTGGATCAACCATTCCCAAAAGGAAAAAGGTTTGGTGTGCGGGTTGTCCACACGGAAGATGCGGACACCCTGGTCGATCCAGAACAGCACGACACTCTTCAATTCCTCCCACAGCTCCTGCCACTGCTCGGTTTCAAAGTCCAGGGGATAGATGTCCTCATATTTCTTGGGCGGATTTTCCGCATACTGCACCGTGCCGTCCGGCCGTATCTTGAACCACTCCCGATGCTCCTTGACATAGGGATGGTCGGGAGAACACTGGAATGCCAAGTCCAGCGCGACCTCGAGGTCATGTGCGTTCGCCTTGTCCAGGAATCGCCGAAAGTCTTTCAAGGTTCCCAGTTGCGGGTGGATCGCCTTGTGGCCTCCTTCCTGTGAGCCAATTCCCCACGGACTACCCGGATCAGCCGGTGTTGAGGAGGGCTTGTTGTTCTTCCCCTTGCGGTGCGTATGCCCGATCGGATGGATTGGAGGGAGGTACAAGACATCGAACCCCATCGACGCAATGTACGGGAGGCGCGCCTCGCAGTCCTTGAATGAGCCGTGACGCCCAGGCTCCGACGCGCAGGATCGTGGAAACAACTCATACCAGGAACTGAACCGGGCTTTTTCCCGATCCACGACGACGGCCAGCTCTCTTTCATAAGCCGTGGTGAAACGACGGTCCGAATTCTTCCCCATGGTGGCGGCGACCTTGGCGCTTAAAGCCAGGCGGACCCTTGCCGCCTGTGGTTCGGCCGTGACACGAAGGTCCTCCGCCCACTTCCGCAAAATCTGCCCCTCTTCCTGGGAAGCCCGACGAGCAGCCTCCTCAATGAGCCGAGCGCCCGCAAGGAGATCCACGAGGACCTCCTGGCCAGCCTCCGCTTTCTTGGCCAGGTCACGACGCCAGGCCTTGAAATGATCAACCCATGCCATCACGCTATAGCGATAGCGGCCGAGCTCCGTGACCCGGAACGATCCGCGCCAGCGGTCGTTGACGAGAAACTCCATCGGAACCTCGGTCCACTGCGGATCGCGCTCCCTTCGATACAAGAGCACGGCAGAGAGCGCGTCATGGCCATCGGTGAAGATATCGGCTTCGACCACGACCTCTTCGCCGACGGAGCGCTTGATGGCGAAGCGCCCACCGTCAATCTCCGGCTCCACGCCTTCTATGACCACCCGCCATCTTCCTTCCCGATCCTTCATCCTTGGTGTCTCCTCCCTCTGAGGCTCACTCGCACGGACTTTTCCCGGCCTCAGCGATGTTCCCGCGCCACTACCGCGATCCGCTTCTTCAGGATCGATCACGATGCTCCCTTTTGGCTCAGGAGATCCAAGAGACCTAAATATGCGACATCTCATCTTCTTTCACCTTCTTCTGTTGGAGCCGCCGTTCCAGCATTTCTCTGGCAATGTTCCGGCCACCGAGTCCCAGCGCAATGGCGAGCGCCAACACGATCCCCCCGAACGTAATGGAGAACGCCGCAACCACGATCTCCTTGGCTATCCCCAACTGCGTCAGCACCATCGCCGCCGTAAACATCAGAATACCCCACCGGATCAAGTTGGCGACAAGCCGCGCTTCCTGGATCTGGGCATTCACGGCGGCGATCAGTGCGGCTTCGGCGAAGAAATTGGCCATGAGCAGGCCAAACAGAAGGAGTACGGTCGCCGCAAGCACGTGTGGCAAGAAGCCGATGATAACGCTCATCAGATTGGCCGTGGCTGGAAGATCCAGGGCGTCGATGCCCATGAACGCAAACAACAGAAACACGACCCAGAAGGACAACCGGCCGACCAGGTGGGAGGCTGGCTGTTTCATCCCGGCTTTAGCCAAGGCAGGAGCCAGCCCTAACCGCTCGCACAAGAGGTCAAAACGTACCGCTTTTAAAATACGCAACAAGATGAACTTGATGAACCAGCCGGCCACCAAGCCGAGGATCAGGAATGTGAGCAAGGCCAAGAGCTTCGGCAAGAAGAGCGCAATCCGCTTGGTGGTTTCCCGAAACGCCTCGACCATGGCCTCTTGCCACAGTTCACTCATTGGAACCTCCATCGCTGAATCAAGTAGGGCTTCCTGCTCTCGAACGTCTCGCAGAGCAATTCGATGGCTGCCTCGACGTCTTGGGGCCCTCCCTGTCTCGTCTCGATGACCAGGGATGCAGTTCGCCCGAGGTAGAGCGGGGTCAGGGACTTGAGCAGGTGCTCCCGATGCAGCACCTTCTCATGATAGGCCAAGGCAAAGTCGTATACGGTCTGGACCCAGAGTGACATGGGGAAGCGGAACTCCTCCACCTCGACTAAGCCCAGGGGCAGGATGTCGGCCAACGTCTCTGGGGCCAGGATGATCTCCCAGATCGATAGGAGATCCCGCAGCCCCTGCCGAAATCCTTTGACCAAACGGTCGACGTTGATCGGGACAGTCTCGGTGCCCGGCTCGTAGGGAGGACCGATCAGAGGGACCGTGCTCGACCCTTTCCTGCCTTCCCACACGTCCTGATATTGTTCCATATAATGGAACACGGCCCCTACTGCTTGCGCGAGCACGATTGAAAGATCGACTACGCTTAACTTTGAATCGTGGACCTTCGCCCCCAAAGACGCCTGGCACACTTCATGCCCTTCCGCGACGGCGACGCTCATGAGCCAGGTATCGATCCCAAACCGCGCCGCTTCTTCCTCCCAGACATCCTTGCTCAAGTACAGACTCGCCAGCCTTCTAGAGAACCCATATCCGCCGCCACTCTGACACCGAATCCGTTTTCCGTAGAGGGCACGATTCAAGGGATACACGATGCTATTCGTCAGGCTGCCTTCATACCGTGGGCGTCGGAAGAGCGGAGCCACATAATCAGCACCCTTTTCAAGTACTGGCTGGAGCAAGAACTCCATCCAGTCCGGAGTCACAGATCGGACGTTGGCGTCGACGACGACGCAGGCCTTCGCCTGAAGCTCTTCCGTGATCCCAAAGAACACCCGAAACGCCTCTTCGCGACCAGGCACCCCAGACTCCGTGAGCCTGTGCAGCGAGAAGGGACCAGGCTGGAGCCCGGTGGCCAGATGTTGGACGAGCACAGTGGGAAGACGCTCCCCGACTGCCTGTTTCACGGCTTCGGGCGTCGCATCCCGCGACCCGGCATCCGAATTCACGATCACCACGGAGGCATGGGGGAATGCCTTATCTAAGCCCGCCACGACGGTTTTTACCACGTGCTCTATGGTCGTGGCATTGTTGAAAGTCGGAATTCCCACGATGATTTCGACCTTCCTTACATCGCCGAGTTCCCTGAGAGCCTGTTGCCATGCGGTCTCGTGAGTCATTGTTGTCTCAATGCCGTTCCTGCGTTCGTCTTACTGAACAGCGCTCAAAAGCCTGTGTTGGGCTCACGGACCTGTGAAAATCTTCAGCAGCGTCAAGTAGTCACTCAGGTGACGAGTGATCAGGAAATTCCGCCTGACATGCTCGCGGGCCGCTCCACCCATTCGATGAATGGAACCGGGATTGTTCAGGAGATGTCTGACCCTGAACGCCGCGCCTTCCGAGGAATGAACCGTGTAGCCCGTCACCCCACTCATGATCTGGGCCGCGATCCCGCCGGCGGTTCCTCCGATGACCGGCTTCCCTTTCCACATCGCCTCGGAGACCGCCAGCCCGAACCCTTCTTTGATGGATTTCTGAAGGACGATCGTGGCGGCCCGCTGCAGGGCATTGATCTCGAGGTCTGCCTCGGGTGGGAGCTGGAGCACATGGATATCTGAGTCATGATCCGCCGATGCTCTGACATCGGCCAGCACCGCTTCACCCTCCGGATCGTGAGCGACGCCTCCACCGGCCAGGATCAGGCGGCAGTCGTGGTGCTTCTTCACCATTCGGTACGTAGAGATCGTTCCCACCTGATCCTTGAAGCGATCGAAGCGCGCCACCTGTAACAGAATCGTCTTGTCCCTGGGAATGTCGAGACGGTCAAGAACCTGGTTCACCTCAGTCCGTGACAGCTCTCGGTTCTTCTCGCTCAACGGATCGATGGATGGGTAGATCAAAAACTTAGGAATCGGAAGCCGTTGAGCAAATCCGGGAAGGGAAAAGATGGCCGCGTCATAACGGACGACGAAATGACGGAGAAAGCTCCACACGCGCCGCTGAGGCTGTGCAAGGTCCAAGTGGCAGCGCCAGATCCATTTTCCCCCCTTACGATGTTCGATCAGCGCGGCAGGCTGGGGATCATGGATCATGACGAGATCCGCCTCCAGGTTGAGAGCCTGGGCATTCCGGTCATTGATCCTGAGGTAAGTCTGGTACATCTCTTCGCTGACGGACTGCTCCTGGCCTTGCAGCGCGTTGACGACACGCTTAGTGATGGCGAAAAATTCTTGATCTCCTGCAAGGACCTCCCACCGGGCTTCCACTCCGAGCGACGTCAACATGGGCACTAGGCGTCGCAGGATCTCGGCCATGCCACCGCCGTACCGGACTGCGTTCACGTGTAGGAAACTCCGTCCCTTGACGAGATCACTCAGGCGGTAGAGGAAATCGACCGTCCCTTGCGGCGCGATGTCACGGTACTCGTCGAGTTCTAACCGCATCATCTTCATTCCAATCGGGCGGGAACTCTCTAAATCACACTGCCTTGGATTCCGTAGAAGCCTTCCTCGGTCGGCTTCCTGTGCAGTCGGAACCAGTAATACCCATACGGCGCGAGACTTACCATGTAGTGCCCCTCACCGATCGTTGGGAACCTGGACTCGCCGAACAATTCAACCGGCACGGCCCCATTGAACTTGCCGAGATCCAACTCGACCGCCTGCGCGGAGCCTGCAAGGTTATGGACGAGGAGCAGGGTATCATCGCGATAGTGGCGCAGGTAGGCGAGGATCTTATCGTTCTGTGGACGGAGAAATTCGATCGTCCCCCGTCCGAACGCAAGGTATTGTTTGCGGATGTCAATCATTCGTCTCATCCAATGCAACAGGGAATGGGGAGTCTGCATTTGAGCTTCCACATTCGTCGCCTGGTACCCGTACACCGAATCGGAGATCACCGGCAGATAAAGTTTCGAAGGGTCGCCTTTCGAGAATCCTGCGTTCCGGTCCGCGCTCCACTGCATCGGCGTGCGCACGCCGTTGCGATCACCCAGATGCACGTTGTCTCCCATCCCGATTTCGTCGCCGTAGTAGATGATCGGGCTTCCGGGCAGGGTGAATACGAGACTGTTGAGGAGTTCGATTTTGCGGCGGTCGTTCTCCAGCAAGGGAGCGAGGCGGCGGGCGATGCCGATGTTGCGCCTCATCTGGGGATCGCGGGCATAGGCGTAGTACATGTAGTCCCGTTCCTCGCCAGAGCACATTTCCAGCGTCAACTCGTCGTGGTTGCGGAGGAACAGACACCATTGACAATTCTCCGGGATGGGCGGCGTGTGCGTGAACATGTCCACGATCGGGTGCCAATCCTCGCTGCGGACTCCCATGAACAGTCTTGGCATCAAGGGGAAATGAAACGCCATGTGAAACTCGTCGCCGTCGCCGAAATAGGGCCGGACATCGGCGGGCCATTGATTCGCTTCCGCCAGCAGGATGCGTCCCTGATAGGCCACATCGATCCGCTTGCGGATATCCTTCAGAAACACGTGCGTCTCCGGAAGGTTCTCACAGATTGTGCCCTCCCGCTCGAACAAATACGGCACGGCATCGCACCGGAATCCGTCCAGCCCTTGGTCGAGCCAGAAGGACATGATGTCCAGCATCGCTTGGCGAAGCTCTGGATTGTCGTAGTTGAGGTCTGGTTGGTGGCTGAAGAATCGGTGCCAATAGTAAGCCTGCGCGACGGGGTCCCAGGTCCAATTGGACTTCTCCGTATCGATAAAAATGATGCGGGCCTTCTGATACTTCTTGTCACTGTCGCTCCATACGTAATAGTCTCGCTTGGGTGACTCCCGCGACCTCCTGGCCTCCTGGAACCAGGGATGCTGGTCAGATGTGTGATTCAGGACCAAGTCCGCGATCACGCGGATCCCGCGACGGTGGGCTTCCTCGAGGAATCTGCGGAAGTCCTCGATCGAACCGTAATGTGGATACACGCCGCGATAGTCCGACACATCGTAGCCATCGTCCCTCAGCGGAGAGGGATTAAAGGGCAGCAGCCAAACACAGTCGATCCCGAGCCACTGCAAATAGTCTAGCTTTTCGATCAGTCCACGAAAATCGCCGACGCCGTCGTCATTGCTGTCAAAGAAGGCTTTGGCATGGAGTTCGTAAAACACGGCATCTTTGTACCAGAGGGGATCCACGATGGGCACAGCGTATTCCTCCCTATTCTCAGCCGAATCTCTCCTTGGCCAGGAACTCGTCGCAGACCGTGAGAAGTGCGGACCGCAGCCGCTCGAGGCTCCCTAGATAGGGGTTGATCGCGCGCAACTTGTCGGCCAGCTCCGGCATGCCCAGACTCTGCCGAATCCAGGCGGAGAAGTCGCTTTCCTCCCTCTTGAGCCGATGACGTGCCTCAAACATGTGGAAATAGATCGCGCTGACATCCACGTCGGACAGCGCGTTGCGAAACTCCTGCAGCGTCCACACCTCCAAACCGGTGGGGACTTCCAGAATGCGCGACTGGTTGAAATGGAACGGCTCGCCGAAGATCACTCTTGGGACAATCGGCGTCCGGGATAAGTGATCATCGATGACCGAAATGAGTTCCTCGCGCAGCGGCTCGATCCCCATGAACTCGAAGGGATCGACGACTGCCAGCCGTTCTCCGAGGACATGGTCTCGGACTTCCATCGCCACCCATTGGGCAAAATCATTCGGGTAGAACCGCTCCAGGTAACTGTGCCTGAGGAAATAGCTATGCGTATGATAATAGACCGAGTCGAGCGGCACTTCCTCCAGCAGCTCGACCAGGCGCTTCTCATCCTCCGCTTCTTTTCCGAGGATTTCACGCAGCTCGCTGCATCCGATGAAGCGAAACGGTTGGTCAGCCTTGTGCACGGTGCTGTCCTCTCCTCCCTCCCGGCGTGTCACCCCGCTGCCCCAGGGTTGCGGTTCAATGCCCGATCGAGATTGTAGGCGGCACTGATCAAGCCCATGTGCGTGAAGGCCTGAGGGAAATTGCCAAGGTGCTCTCCTGTGCGTGACAGCTCTTCGGCATACAAACCCACATGGTTCGAGTAGCTCAGCATCTTTTCGAAGATTAATCTGGCTTCGACAAGCCGCCCGGCCCGAGTAAGGGCCTCAACCAGCCAGAATGTGCAGAGGTTGAACGTGCCTTCCTTCCCACTGAGCCCATCCACAGCCGCCTTCCCAGGCCGATATCGCTGCACGAGACTGTCCGAGACGAGGTCCGCCATGATCCGGTTCAGAGTGGACAGCATGCGCGGGTCAGTCGGGGACACGAAAAACACCAACGGCAGGATCAATGCACTGGCGTCAAGCGCTTGACTGCCTTCATGTTGGACGAAGGCGCCAACTGTCCGGTCCCAGAACCGCTCCATGATAGCCCGATAAATGCGATCCCGCGTAGCGATCCACTTGCCCCGATCAGCCGGGAATCCGCGCTTGTCGGCTATCCGCAGCCCCCGATCCAGTGCGACCCAACACATGACCTTGGAATACAGAAACTGCTGCCGGGCTCCCCGGACTTCCCAGATGCCGTCGTCCGGCTGCTCCCAGTTGGTGCACACGTAATCCAAGAGTCGCATCAGGCTCGTCCAGAGGTCGTAGCTGATGGGTGACCCGTACTTGTTATAGAGGTACACGGCGTCCATGAGCGCGCCATAGATATCCAGCTGTAACTGAGTTGAAGCAGCGTTGCCAATCCGAACTGGCCGCGAGTGCCGGTACCCGTCCAAGTGAGCCAATTCTTCCTCCGGCATGTCGTGGCCCCCATCGATCCGGTAGACCGGCTGGAGCGAGCCATCTGGATTGAGTTCATGGCACCGGGCCTCCAGCCAACACATGAACCGCTCGGCCTCTTGGGTGAAACCCAGGCGAAGCAGTCCATAGAGCGTGAAGGCAGCGTCCCGAATCCACGTGTACCGGTAATCCCAGTTCCGGACACCACCGAGATGCTCGGGAAGGCCGGCCGTCGGGGCAGCGACAATGGCGCCACTGGGCGAGTAGGTGAGGAGCTTGAGCGCCAGTGCAGAGCGCTGGACCGTTTCCCGCCACCGGCCTGAATATCGGCATTGACCGAGCCACCGGCGCCAGAACGCAATGGTGTCCTGTAGGGCGGCTTGCCCATCCTGCGGAGTGCTCAATAGCTCCGAGGAAGCATCGCCCACCATGTGCTGCAGCATGAAGGTCACGCTCTGACCCGACGACAACGTGAACTCGGCACTCGCGCCTCCGTCCGAGATTGTCAACGGGATCGGGCTGACGAGTCCGACGGTCATGTCTGGGCCGCGAAAGATGGCACCTCCCGTCCGGTGATCGACATGGTGCTGGTCTCTCCCGTAGTTGAAAGCTGGAGCGCATTCGAGTTGGAAGCGAATACTCCCTCTGGTCACGGAGACAATACGCACGATCTGATGCCTCTTTGGATGGACACCCGGTATGTCGTGCTCCACGGGCATGAAGTCTGTCACTTCCCCGACTCCTTCTGGATGCAAGAACCGAGTCAGGAGCACATTGGTTTCTGGGATATAGAGCTGCCGTCCGATTCGTCCCTCAAGGGGAGCAATTCTGAACCGTCCTCCTTTCTTTCCGTCAAGGATCGCGGCAAAGACGCTCGGCGAGTCGAAGTGTGGGACACAACACCAGTTGATCGCCCCATCCATTCCGACCAAGGCAACCGTATGCAGGTCGCCAATCACCCCGTGGTCACCGATGGGTCTAGAATCCATACGCAATCTCATCCTCCATCCGACATGCCTTCAGCAAACTCTCGTCCCCGGCTTCTCAAGGCGACAACGGCCAACTTGCCAATAGCGCTTCTCCCGCTCTGGTGCTGGAATGATCGGACCGATCAGGTGGTCGAGACCACCACGTGGGCTTCTCCACTCAGCCAGACGTCCTGTCGACTCTCCTCAACGGGCTCTGGCTCAAGGAGAAGCTTTCCCCGTATGCAATGATCCGTCATGTGATCCGCTCCAGCAATGCTATGGGACAGCCACTCAAGATGTCCGCCACAGGCAAGACTTGATTGCCCGCCGATTCGCTCGATCTCAGCACTTCGCCCGTCAACAGATTCCGGTAAGGAGATCCCTGTTTCCAGGACGGCACCGTCACCAACGTGTCTCCCCACACATCGGAACCCAACGGGAACCTTTCGCCCTCTGGCATGAGGCCGGCTACGAGCCGCGGCACGATGGTGACGACCGCTTCGTCTTGATACAGACGTGTGAATGCGCACAGATGGTCCTTCTTGCTTCCGTAGCAGTCGAGTGGCACATACTCGCCTTTCTGAAAGAGAGACGTATGGTTCCGGCGATAATCCAGGGCTGTCTTGATCACGTACAATTTGATTCGTCCGTCCGTCCTGGACTCGATGAGATCTCGAACCATGGTGCGACGGTCATCACCGGCACGGGAACAGGCACGTTCGAGGTCGTCCAGAAGCGTGGTACGGGCGGCGAAGTCGACCGGGCGCCGGTTATCCGGATCCACGAGGCTAAGGTCCCACAGTTCGGTTCCTTGGTAAAAGTCCGGCACACCGGGTGCCGTGATCCTGAGCAGGACCTGCGAGAGCGCGTTACACATGCCGCAATGCACAATCCGTGCCTGAAACGGGAGGAAGTCTTCAAGGAACCCGTTGGGCCTCGGGCGGTCTAGAACCGATTCAATAAAACGATGCACGGCCTCCTCGTAGGCCTGGTCGGGATTGACCCAGCTCGTGTGGATCTTGGCTTCCCTCAGTGCCTTGTTCATATAGGCTTGGATCCGGTCACAAAAGATGCGGTATTGGGCCTCATCCATCGGCAGGAGGGGCCACGCGCCGACGAGGGTCTGATAGAGGAAGTACTCTTCGTTCCGATCCGGAGCCGGCTCCCCTTCGATAACCGTCTTATGTCTCTTGTTGGCCTTGCTCCATCGATTCACGCGCGTTCTCCAGGCCTGGGGAACCTCCGATAGGACGTTGAGACGGGCGCGGAGATCCTCACCGCGCTTGGTGTCGTGTGTGGAGGTCGCCGACAGAGAATGGGGCCAATAAGCCTGGCGCTCGCGCATCCGTTTATGGAACGCGGCGGCCGGCACGCCGAACTGCAGCGGCTCCTCGCCGACTTCATTCAACGAAACAAAGCGATGATAGATGTAAAACGCCGTATCTTCGATCCCCTTGGCTGTGACAGGGCTGGTGGTCTGCTGGAATTTCATCACGAAACGAAGCTGCTCCTCGCGATCTTGCTGGGTCCGTTCGTCCCACTCCTTTAGCAGGAGAGACCGCACGAAGTCGAACACTAATCCGCTCAGGGCGGGGTTTCGCCGCTTGGCTCTCCCAACAGCCAGCCTGATGTAGGCCCGGTCCCGGTCCGTAACGGGTTCGGAGCCCAGGGTGACATAGGTCCGATAGACCGGAAAGCATGCGATGATCTCCCGGATCGCATGCGTGAGGCTGTTCAAGGTAAAGTCGCGGGACCGGCGGTCTCGTTCCGAAAGACGGTCCAATTGGTGCCCGAGCACGTTGATCTCGCTCGACATGGAGGCACGCATGATGAGCTTTTTCGCCTCGTAGACGAGATCGTCGTATGAGATGCGGCGACGGGTGAACCGCGTGTAGATGTCGTCCATGGCCCGCTCATTCCCGGTCTGCACGAAGAGGCCATTGATTAGATTCAGAAAATCATAGCCGGTCGTTCCATAGACGGGCCAGGTCTCCGGGAGCGGCTCGTCTTTGCTCAAGATCTTTTCGACGATGAGGTACAGCGGCCGGTCATCGGAGGTCTGCTCACGCGTTTGCGCGGGCAGCTCACTCTGCGCCCAGGCTTGTACGTGCCGGAGATAACGCTCGGGATCGTACAACCCGTCCACATGGTCGATACGGAGGCCGGTGACCCATCCTTTCTTCAGCAGCCGGAAAATGAGCCGGTGAGACTCCGCGAGCACCAGCTCATTTTCCATTCGGATGGCCGCTAACTCGTTGATGTCGAAGAACCGGCGGTAGTTGATTTCTTCCGACGCGACACGCCAGTAGGCCAAACGGTAGGCTTGGTCATCGAGCAGGGCATCGAGTAGATCAAAGCTTCTTGGATCGCCCTTGGTTCCGTTGAAGAGCTTGACGTTCTCCTCGACAAACTTGGCGATCGCGGGGCTGTTCTGGACCAACGTGGCCAACCGTTGTCTGGCAATTTCCTTCTCCCGATAGCGCTCGCTCACGCGTTCGGGATCCACCTCCGTCCGTGACGGCAGATGACCGAGTGCCGTGATGATGCTCTGTAGTTCCCGCACGTGCGGCGCTTCAGCCCCATCTCGGGCGATGAGGCCGTCCAGCCGGTGCGTGAGAATTCTGGCCCACGACTTCGGCGCCACCGGCAACGCATGATCGTAATACCGGAGGCGGAAGCCGCCTTCCTCAGAAAGCACTCTGATTTCCTGGTTTTCGAGCACGGTTCCGTAGAGATCGCCGAGGATCGGCAGCAACACCTTCCCTTCCAACTCCCGCTTGATGGGGCTCCAGTCGATATCGAAGAGGTCTGCGTAACGCGAACTCGGACCGTTCTCCAGCACATCCAACCACCATTTATTGGCCGACTGTCCGATCCCCATGTGGTTCGGGACCACGTCGAGGATCTGCCCCATCCCGTGGCGCTGAAGCGCTCTGACCCACTCGTCGTATTCCTCCTCCGTCCCCACTTCCGGGTTCAACACGGTAGGGTCGACGACATCGTAGCCATGCATGCTCCCGGGCACTGCCTTCAGGTAAGAGGACGCGTAACAGTCCGTAATCCCCAAGGCATGCAAGTAGGGGATGATCTGGGTGGCCGCCTTGAACGTAAACGACCGGTTAAACTGCAGCCGGTATGTGGCAACCGGCAGTCGTGGCTGAGCGGAGGGTGCGGATGACATGGGGTTATTCCATTACGAATAGAGAGGACCGATGCCGGTCCGCCTTGCCCCGAGGCAATACGACGAGGCCGGACTTGGTCACGTGATACCGTTTTCGATCCTTCACGGAATCGAAGCCGATCTCCGCCCCAGTCGGAATGACGTTGAAGCGGTCGGCGATGACGCGGCGGAGTCGAGCCTTCGAGCCGATGACAGTCCCATCCATGATGACCGATTCTTCGATCCGTGCTCCATGTTCGATCATGACGTGGCGGCCGATCACGGATCGCGTAATCTCCGCATCGACCACCTGGCATCCTTGGCCGATCATGGCTTCGTTGATCATTGACCGTACGAGACTAGCGGCTGGCCCGTCATACTTGTCGGTCAAGACCGGCCACTTGCTGTTGCGCAGATCGAAGATCGGTGTTTCACCCAAAAGATCCAGGTGAGCCTGCCCGTAAGCGTCCAGGGTTCCGACGTCCCGCCAGTATCCTCGCTCCTCATAGGGTTTCAACCCAGGCACCTCGTTTGTCAGGAAGTTGTAGGCCATCACCCGATGGGACCGGATGAGGTGCGGAATGATGTCCCGTCCGAAGTCATGAGAGCCTGGTCTGGATGCATCGTGTTCCAGCGCATCCAACAGCACGTCGGTGTTGAAGATGTAATTCCCCATCGAGGAGTAGGCCTTCTCAGGGTCCGTCGGCATCCGCTTGGGATGTTTCGGCTTCTCCTCGAAGCCAAGCACTCGATCCTTCTGCTGACCTCGCCCGACTTCGACAATCCCGAACCCATGTGCCGCATGAACGGGAACTGGCAGGGCGGCGACCGTGATGTCAGCGCGGCTGTCGAGATGGAACCGAATCATCGGGCCAATATCCATCCGGTACACGTGATCGGCGCCAAACACTGCCACCAGGTCCGGCGCGAAGTCTCGGATCAAGTTGAGGTTCTGGTAGACCGAGTCGGCCGTACCTTCGTACCAGCCGCCTCTGGCTTTCATCTGCGGAGGCACGACCGTGATGAAGTTCTGTTTGACCAGGCCGCCGATCCGCCAGGCCCGGCGCAGATGCTCGATCAACGACTGTGACCGATACTGGACCAGGACATACATCGAGAGCACGCCAGAGTTCAGGAAGTTGCTGAGGACGAAATCAACGATGCGGTATTTCCCGGCGAACGGAACTGCTGGTTTGCTGCGGCTCTCCGTCAAGGGCATCAGCCGCTCCCCTTTCCCCCCGGCCATAATCATGGCCAGGACTCTCTGTTGTCGTCTCCGCTCCATGTCAGGAACTCCCGGTTCTGGCTATCCGCTCAACCGTTTCTGCACCACGGACCAATCAATCGCGTGCATGAACGCCTCAACATATTCCGCCCTCTTCAGTCCGTAATCAATCATGAAGGCGTGCTCGAAGACGTCCATGACGAGCAGTGGAACCGTGCCCATGAGGTGCCCGCTATCATGTTCATCGATCCAGACATTGAACAGCCGAGCCATCGCCGGGTCATAACTCAAGACGACCCAGCCGACTCCTCGCATGGCCCCTACGCTTGTAAAGCCTTTTCGCCAGTTGTCGAACGAGCCGAAAACCTCGGCGATTTGTTTTGCCAGGCCAGAGTCACCCGGGAGCGCCTTTCTTGCTTTGGTCATGTTGCCGAAATAATATTCATGCAGCCGCATGCCGTTGAACTCCCACCCGAAACGGCGCTTCAACTCGGCAAATTCCATCGTGCCGGCTTTTCCCTCTTTGAGCAGTCTCTCGAGGGTTTCGGCCAGGGCATTGGTATTCTTCACGTAGCCTTGGTAAAGCGTAAAGTGATTGTTCAGCAATTGGTCACTGAAACCCGGAGTTCCCAAGAGCTGGTCGAAGTTTGTCGCTGTATATTGCACGACAGCCTCCTTGCTATTCTGTAGTCGGCAGGAGTTCTCGTCCGTTCGTGACTCGCTGCAAGCCCGATCGCCTGATAAAATGAGATCGTGCAGTGTCCCATGGCCGCTAGTTTAGTTGAGGGCTCGTAGGCTTTGCTCGAGTTGGTCCGCAATGGCCGTTCGCCGATGCTTGAAATTATCTGCCTTCCCAAAGAGCAGGTGGTATGTCAACAAACCGGACGTGAACGCCGCCAGCGCAACGGAAAAGTCGCGAGCCGATGGCCCCTTCTTGGCTCCACCTTTCAAGGCTGGCCGAACAAGCTCGCCTAGACGGTCGAGATGGGCAATATAGATCTCTCGCAGCTCCTTGCTGGAATCAGTCCGGAGCTGCAGCAGCCCGCGAATTTGGTGGAACAGCAGGAGATATTCCGGGTTCTCCACGAAGAAGTCCAGCCTTGCCTCGACGATCTTCTTAATGAGCTCAGGTCCCGGTCTCACCACGCGGATCGCTTCTTTGGTTCGCATGAGGAGCTGAGCGAGGCCCCGCTTCAGGAGCTCGGCAAGTAAATCCTCCTTGGTGCCAAAGTATTGGTAAAAGGTTCCTTTGCCGACGTCCGCCCGTTCGGTGATATCTTCGATCTTCGTCCAGTAGATTCCTTTTTCGTAAAACAAGCCAAGCGCGACCTCCAGGAGCACGCGTCGAGTCTTCTCTTTCCGCCGTGCCACCCGTGTCAGCGGCAGGTCTGCCGTCGTTGATCCGTCCATGGCTCATTCTCCTCCATTGTGCCTCAAGGGACTTCCCGAACCGAGTTGAAGGTGCCATGCTCGTTGGGGACCCTATTGGGATTCAGGGGATCCTCTTCCCACCGGTCCCCGTCAATCACAAATTTGTACTGATAGGTGCCGGACTTCAAACGCATGGTCACCTTCCACAGGGTTCGGTCACTTTGGCGAAGAGGGTGGGATCCAGGATCCCAATTGTTGAAGTCCCCGACCAGGGTCACGGTTCGGGCGGTCGGTGCAAAGAATTCGAAGGACACCGAGTTCAGTGACGATCCAGAACGGGTCTTAGTCGTAGATTCTTGCTTCGCGCTTTTCCGTTTTCCTTGTTCCATACTGTCACCTCATCAGCTAAATGCCCCTGTCGCATGTGATCGCTGAGGGTTGCGTTCTCCTTGGTCACTCACCCAATGGTACTCTCTTGCGGACACCGAACTCATATTCGGCTTTCAGCTAGATCTAGAGCCTGATGAGACCCGAAAACTCAAAAGAAGAAGCGCGTCAGCGGGTCTGCTTCTCCACCGATGAAAGGTGATCTAGGAGTCACCCTTTATGTCAAGGCCAAAGCGCTGCGTGTCCACGATTTAATTGGTGCAGGGCCTGCCGGCACATTGGGGTAGATTAGCATAACCCCTTCAGCGATGCCTCGGCATCCAGATGTGGTAGCCATTCTTACTCGAGGCCTGGCAGCCAGGCTTCCTTACCCCCCTCCAAGCCGGCCCTTGAGCCGTGGCTTAATCCTTCGCGACCCTCACGAAGTGAAAGTTAATGCCACCCGACAGGCCTTGGTTGTCCGGATCGGTCGGTTCATAGGTCGCCACGCTGAAGTTCTCCGTCGGCATCGCAGTTTTGAGTGCACGGCCAAAATCGTCGAGCGTTTTGATTTCGACCTTGTCTATCTCCTTGATGATCGACTTCGCCTCGATGCCAGCGAGCTCAGCCGGACGACCGGCGATCACTTCAAACACAACAACGCCTTCGGCGCGTTGGAGTCCGAGCATGGCCCGGATCTCCTCGTTGACTTCACCGACGACGACCCCGAACTGCTGGCCGAGGTGGAGCGCCTCTTCGTTCATCATCCGAGATTCAGTCTTTGGGAAGGCAGGTTCCCAGGCACATACCCAGCAAACGGCGCTGGCAAGCGCCATCGCTGACAGCCTCATTGCCAACCTGTGTTTCCTTTCCTCCATTCTCTCGTCACCTCCATGAAAAGAGATCTGCGTCCTTGGCTTCCTGGGCGCGCTGGTCACCCCGATCGCCGACCACCTCAGTCACGTGCACAAGCCGTCGTCGCAGGTCCGCGCCTCAAGGGAGATCCACCAGGGGGAGCCACCAGCACACCAGCTCCGATACCTGCGAGCAACCCTGGAGCAAATGTCACTAACCCCATCGTAAGCGGGGGCGTTTACCTGGTGGCAGCAAGCTCAAGGGAAAGGCGGGCTCCTTTCCAATCAGTCGGAGACTTGCCGCAATCCGGTCCGGCCGTCCCCAATCACTCCAGAGGATCTCCCTCATTTCGAGCGCGGTGACAAGATCAGGAACTCGCTCCAGAATATCCAGTGAAAAGTTCCGAACTGGCATACCCTGGTAGATAGTCTCGAGTGCGACTTGCTCCCGGTCCGTGCCGATCACTCCCTGTAATTGCTCAAAGAGCCGCATCATCGACGGCAAGCAGCGCCATCCCACCTTCCAGAGCGCGTCGAGTCTTCCGACAACCACAAGGGTATTCCAGAGGCTCCTGTCCTTCATCATCGCCCGAGCCACGTTTGATGCGGGTTTCTCGACAAATCCGGCGATCTTCCACAAGGTGGCGTTACCATAGGAACCGATCTCCTGAGCCAGTTGTATCAACCCGTAGTCCAGCTCGACATGATCTGGCCGAACTCCCAGCAGAACAATTCTGTCCTTTAAGAGCTCGACCGCAGACACTGCATGCCGAACCATATCGATGAATGCCGGCTCCGGATACACGAAGTGATCGGAGGGGTAAATCACAACCGTCGCACTCGGGTCTGTGGCCCGCACATAAGTGAGGCCCAAGAATACGCCCGGCGCCGTATCTCGATTCCTTGGCTGAAAGACCAACCGGCCATTCCGGTTCCCCAGTTGTCTGCTCGCCTCTTCCTCATGTGATCGAGCCACCACCGCCAACTTCCTTTCCTGAGCCGATAACTGGTCCGCTCGATCTAATGTATGTTGGAACAATGAACGGGATCCGGTAAAGGTGCAGTATTGCTTCGGCTTGTGTTCACCAAGCCATTGGCGAATCATCGGCCTCAAGCGCCTCCCTTCACCCCCGGCCAGAACGATCGACCAGACTCGGGAGAATTCCCGGGCGTCGTCCATTGGTTCTCTCTTTCATCTGCTTCTTCCTTTCATCTCGTTCAGCGTTCGGGTATCGTGAGCGGCTGTTCCACCCGACTGGGGAGGGTTATGGCTGGCTAGGCTCACCGGAGTTGCCGTCTTCCGGCCTATGACGTGCCCGGCCTTTTAGTGAAGGCGCGGGTCAATTAAGCGATTCCGCTTCTCGCCTCCATTCTCTCTGCACCCAGCCCCAGCGTCGCTGACCGCGGTATGGACTGAGGGGGTGTTCTCTTCGATGTTGCAAGACTACCTCATCAATGACCTCGCCGCAGTTCACGCAGCGCCAGCCGTCGAAGACCAGCTGACCTGTATCGTCCGATAGATCCACAAAGAGTTCACGAAGCATACAACCCCGACAACGTTCACACGTCATCCTGCACCTCACTCTTCTGATCGAGCGTTCATCTAGCAGATCTCTCTATGGCCGAGAGTCTTCAGCCAGAAGGCCGTTGCCCCTGCGTCGACGGTTCCCGGGTACGGTGTTCCATCCCAGCCTCCCCCGCCTCTGCCTGCTGCGATGATTCCTGCGCCACCCTCATAGAGGGAGTACCTTGGCTGGCAATCTGGTTTCCCTGTTGGGGCTGCTCGGGCGGGTGCTGAACCGACTCGGCTTCCATGGCTTCCGCCTCGTTCACGGACTTCTTAAAGCCTCTGATAGCTTTTCCCAGTCCTTCTCCGAGTTGAGGCAGCTTGCCTGCGCCAAAGATGATCAAGACTATGATCAAAATGAGCAGGAGCTCCATCCAGCCGAACGAACCGAACATTCTTCCCCTCCGTTCCTTTCGTTCCTATGGTCAGCCCTAGTACGCCATCGCCCTTCATGTCGGCCAGGCGCCCAGATCCTCCGCCCGGTCCAACTACGCCACCAACTGCTTCCCCTGCTCGATGACCCGTTCGACGCTGTCTCGAGCGTCGCCGGCCATCTCGGTGGCTCGCTCGGCGACATCTTCGGCAAGACAGCGCAATTGGCGTCGCGTTCTGGCACCCGATTGAGGGGCGAGCAACACCCCCGTGCCGACTCCCACGAGGAGGCCTGTCAAGAAGATCATCCCGCCTGTTCCCAGGTTCATGTTCCTACACTCCTTTCTCCCATCAGTTTGGGTTCTTGACTTGGGTCCTTGACCCACTTCGGTGATGACACACATCCCGTCTCTCCGAGCGGAGCTCATATTGTAAATGACCCTACAGTCTGTTATGACTAGATATTCATAATTGACTGTACAGTCACATTTATACCTGACTCCTGTTTAGATGTCAACCCCTCCGGGCACAATTTTCACGAGAAATTGCACTCCCCTCAGTGTGGGGAGGATCCGGCTCGCGCAAGGTCTCAGAGTTCCAACCTGCCCGAAGCGAACGTTTTGACTCAGCCGCCAGACCTTGTTAACTTACATCCCGATGGTGCGACCTCCGGCCCACGGGCTCCCGATGCGCGTCCTGTACACGCCGGCCGACCTCATGCCCGGCCGTACGCTTCTAGTGCGGCTCGGCTTGGTGATCGTGCTGATTGCTCTGGTGATCGGCATGCTCTGGCTGGACCGTGAGGGTTTGCAGGATCAATACGATGGGGAGATCTCCTTCATCGACGTCGTCTACTTCAGCTTCATCACCATCACCACTGTAGGGTATGGCGACATCGTCCCCGTCTCGCCACGGGCGCGGATGCTCGATGCGTTGGTGGTCACACCCATCCGCCTTGTCGTGTGGTTTCTCTTCTTGGGAACGGCCTACCAGCTCATCATTCGTCGGTATATGGAGGGCTATCGCATGGCCAACTTACGGGCCGGGCTCGACCGTCATGTGATCGTATGCGGATTTGGGAATACAGGCTGCGCAGCGGTCAAGGAGTTACTGGCCAAGGGGGCGAACCCGAAGCAAATCCTCGCGATCGACCGCCATGAAGATCGGGCTCAGGTAGCGCTCGATCAAGGCATCGCGGCACTGCACGGGGACGCCACCCAAGAAACGATGCTGAGAGATGCGGTTGTGGACAGAGCCAAGGCTCTCATCGTGGCCGCAGGCCGGGACGATACCAACGCGCTGATCCTCCTGACTGCGCGCCATCTCTGCCCCACAGTCCGCATCATCGTGAGCGCCAAGGAGGAAGAGAACGTCAAGCTCTTTCGACAGGGAGGCGCCAACGCCATCATTTCGCCCGCTACCTTCGGCGGGTATGCTCTCGCGGCCGCCGTCGATCAGGTCCATCTCGTTCACTATCTGGAGGATTTGCTGACCGCAGGGGGGCGTGTGAACTTGATCGAGCGTCCGGTTCGTTCAGATGAGATCGGGAAGACCGCTAGGGATTTGCAGCCGGACATCATGCTGAGAGTGTATCGCGGAGACAACTTGTTATCGCTCTGGGATTTGAAAGATGGGCAAGCCCTTCAGTCAGGAGACACCCTTGTCCTTCTCAGGATGGCTGGTCCGCAAGGCAAGACATCATGACCAATACCGACCTCTCCTGTTTCCCTTAGGCCACTTGCACATGACCGGGTGACTCGGTAGAATCCAGCGATTCGCAAAGCACTGGCCGTGAGAACCCGTCTCTCAACGAAAGGTGATCAACTGCTCACGGGTGATCGCCAAGAGTTTCTTCAGCGCGTTCACGAACGGCCCAAGAGGTTTCTCCAAGAATGGATCGCCGTTCCGGCCCACATCCACCACACCGCTTACCGCATGAGCGATCCTCCAGCCCAGCGCCCACAGAGCCGCGTCGAATTTCAACATCTCCTGCAATGCCTCGAGGTTCCTGACTCAGATAGTGATGTCTCAGAGAAGTTCGGGTACGGCGTTCTGCACGCTGTCAGCGGTGATCGGCTGATCCTGGTCTGGGAGGCTCACACCGAGTACTATAGTTACCGGGTCTGGCACATTCCGCATGAGCCGACCGCGCCACTCGACTTTGGGCCACTGACGTTTCCCGAATTCCAGTTCCCTTTCTGTCCTTTGGGGACCAGGGTGAACGCGCTGGACATCCTCATTCGTCCGGTGTCCATTCCGCCCACTGCCGAGCTTCGAGCGAGAATTCCGGGCCGGCATCTCTATGCAAGTCGGATCTTCGGCAAAGAGATTTCCGTCGCTACCAGTTTTACGCCGGATGCCCTTGCCAGGGAACGATACTTGACCTCCTCAACCTCACCGGAGGCTCTCCTCCAGCAGCTGGCTCAGCTCGTTGACACCTTTGCCAACCTCGAAAATTACTATCATTTGATCTTGCTCCCATTCCCTGAGTTTTCACTCGCGGTAGACCAGATTCATGATTTCGAGCAGCGCCATCTGAAACAGCGCCAACTCATCACAACTCAACTCAACAAGGCCACTTCGGAGACCCTACTTGATTGGGTGACGGTCTTGACCGAGGATTTCATGAACGTCAGCCGGTTGGCCGAAGCGATGCGCTATAAACTTTCCGCTGCGGCGCCCTACGATGCCATTGTTCGGGCAAACCTTCAGACCCTCCAAGAGCGGCCGCTCGCTCCGTTTCGACCGCTGTCCAGTTACGTCCTCAGTAGAATTTCAGGAGTCGCAGGTGGATACCACCAATTTCTCAGGCGGATCGACGCCCTGCAATCCGATTTCGAGGCGACTATTGCCGTCATTCGCACGCGTGTCGATTTTTTGCTCCAGGATCAAAATGTCAACCTACTGACCAGTGTTGATAAGACGACAAAGAGTCAGGCCATCCTGCAGCACACCGTCGAGGGTCTCTCTGTCATTGTGATCTCCTATTATCTGAGCGGCCTGGCGAATTACATCTTCAAAGCGATCCAAGGACTTGGTTGGATCGGGGACGCCGATTTCGCAACGGCTCTGTTTGTCCCTGTGTCGATCGTGATATCCGTGACCTCGATCATGGTCGGGCGTAAGGTTATTAACAAACGGTTTTTCTCAAACCCTTCCAGATAATCCTCTTCCCGATCAGTGCCGTCATGCCATCCGTCTGTAGGAACCCAGAATAGACGCTGCACCCTGGTATCCGTAGGCCATGGGCCTCTTCGCAGGGGTCAGAAGAACGCAAAAAAAGTCCACGAAGTGTTCCATAAGTCATTGACTTTCTTGATGTAATGGTTATCTTGGTTAGAGCAGCGAAAGGAGGACACACTCACATTATGACACCGAACGATACGCTGACAGTCTTTCACCATCCGTTCGACCTTCAGATTGATCGCTTATTCAATGACGCATTCCGGTCGGTGGGAGGATTCACCTCTGCGCCCAGAATTCCATGTAACGTCTATGAAGACGACAACGAGTTCCGAGTCGAGATGGCCCTCCCAGGAATGACAGCAAAAGACATCGACATCGCGGTTGATGATGGCGTGTTGACGGTCAATGTCGAACGCACTCGCATCGCGCCAGAGTCGGACGATGCTCGCTATTATGTCCGTGAGCTGGATTGGGGGATGATGTCACGAGGGATCAAGCTCCCATCCTACGTTGACCATGCTAAGTCCTCGGCCTCGTTCAAGGACGGGATCTTGACCATCACCTTCCCGAAGCTTGAAGAGGCCAAGCCTCGTCGAATCATGATCGAAGCCAAGTAGACATCCCCGCTGGGTCGCCGCGGATTCCTGAAACTTGCGAGTGTCAGAAGTCGCAACACCGCGGCGACCCGATCGAGCGAGCCGCCATCTGCCACGAACATGCCTGTGATCTCGCATGCCTCTGAATTCCTGATTCTTAGTAGTGTCGCAGCCGAAGGCAATTCCTCAGAAGAAAGCGTGCGGGAAGGTTCGTGCGCGCTTAGCGCTTCATTCAATAACGGCGGAACACATGAAAGTGGGCAAGACAGACTCTCTTGTGGGTGTTATACTAAAAAGAAGTATGATTAGCCGCACAGCATAGCCATGCTCATGAAATGGTTGATACCAGTCATCCTGGTGGGGCTTTTGATGGGGAATGTCCTCCCGAGTCCAGCCACGATGCCGCAGATACAAATTAGCATTCACAGCGGAGCGCCCTATTACCTTCCCAAAAGGGCTACGGTCGGCGCCGGGGTCGCGATTCGCTGGGTGAACCCGACTGCCACACACCACACGGTGACCCATGATGCCTGCCTGAGAGGCGGCATGTGTCTCTTTGACTCCGGTTTAATCGCCCCCGGCGATAGTTACACGATTCGCACCCTCAAACCTGGACGTTACGAATACCGTTGTCGGATTCACCCGGTTATGCGGGGCGTCCTCATCGTGGCGGAGCCGATGGCTCTGTCTGACACCTAGTCGGCTTTTCGGGAATCAGTTCCGGTCATGAAGCTTTCTGCTGCTCCCGTCCCCCCATCCTCCAGACTGTGACCCCAGCTAGGGTTGACTGATTGGAAGGGCCGTCGGTGTTCCACCGAGTGGCAAACCTATCTTCCCCGGATCTCCCGCTCCGCTTGGAGCCAATCATCCAGCGCCTGGCCGTCTTGGAACCCTCGCTGCTCATAGAGCTCGTAGGCCCGAGTGGCGATCCTACTCTGGAGGTCAACCGGATCACAAGATTCAACCGACGGTTGTTCGGTTTGGATACGGGATCCAGCCTCGGTGACGGGAGATTGTGACGGAGCACCAGTAGGCTTTCGCTTCCGTTCGCGGGACAAGGGCGCTTCGTTGAGGTTCATAGGTCGTTACCTCCCGTGATACGTTGGCGCTCTTTTCTCTGACGCTGCTCTGGGTCTCCCACCGGGGTCTCCGGGGTCAGAGCCTTGCCACCAGCTTTACGCGACGGGATGTTGAGGCAGATTCCAGACCTATTGTCCATGAGTTGCAACTGTCCTAACCGGCTCATACGGTCAACTTCCAGGAAGATCTGGTTCCAGGTGAACCCAGGGCATTGTTCCACTAAGGCATCGAGCGGACAATTAGCGGTATGCTGCACCACATCGAGGATGCGTTTTGTGAGGATCCCATGATGCGCCATGGCCGATCCCTCCGTTGAACTCCATCAGTAGGCAACCTGGCTTGCGGGAGCAACAAATAGACGTCTCCTTCGGATCTGCCCACGGAAGAGACGATCGGTCTTCCACCTCCTTTCTCGTCTTCACAGCTTTGTGCCTCATTGCGGAGGCACTTGAGCACAAGAAGTCCACAAAGCGGTTCACGAAGAACCGAAATATGTTCACCGGCGAGTGTGGACTACCCTCGGACGGACGATTGGCTCTGGAGTCGCGGAGGCTAGAGAGTCGGTCGCGAACAGGACCTTGCGGCGGACTACTAGTCAGCGTGGCTCAAACGCTTACCGCATATTTTAGCGCTCAGACATACGGCTTGGTCAAGAGGCTCCAAGTGGCTCTAGGAGCCAACCTTCGCTCAGGGACTGCCGGCGAGATACACCCGGGCCGTCGTCGAAGCATCTACGAACCGTGACGTGCATGATCTGTGAAACCTTCGAACAGTAGTCTCATGGATCTTGAGGCCTTTCTTGATGGCTCGACTCCCTTGTGGACCATCCTTATCGCCTCTCTGAGTGGACCACCTCGGGGATCTGGGTGAGTCGATAGGCTTCGAGGATTGTCAACACCCCAGCGACGACCAGTGGACCGGCCACTACTCCGACGATCCCGAACAGCTTGAGTCCACCTAGCACGCCGAAAAACACAAGCAGGGTATGGAGCTTGGATGCTTCGCCAATGACGATCGTCCGAACGAGGTAATCGATCACGGCAATGACCGCGCCCGCAGCGCAAAGGATTGCGGCTTTGACGTAGGCGGCCTGGAGATACAAATATACAACGCTGGGTACCCAGATAACGGCGGCGCCGACCAGCGGCAAATAGGCGAGGATCCCCATCAAGGCGCCCCAGAGCACCGCGGAGGGCAGCCCGAGCACCCAGAAGGCGATCCCTCCGACGATTCCTTCGAGCAGCGCGACGAGAGTATTCCAGTAGACCGCCCCTTTCACCACGTCACGGAAAATACGAATCACCTGCCGCTGCCGCTCGGCGGTCAGGGGAAGTGTGTCTTGTACCCACCCCATGATCTGCTCGCCATCCCGGAAGAAATAAAACGCGCAGATCAGGATGATCCCCAGATCAACGAGGGCTTGGACGACCTGCGTGCCCATCCTGGTCAGTTGCTGAAGCACGAGTCTGGTCAGATCGTTGAGGTTGGCGATAAGGCTTGCGCGAAGATCGGTACCGGTTAGTCGCTCTAGGGTTCTGATCTGATCTGAAAAGAGCGCCCCGAACGAATGCATCGACTCCCGCTCTGTAACCAATCCGCCTTGCTGCTGCAGGACATGCACCAGGCGGCCAAGAGTCGCAGCCAGGTCGTCGGCAATAAGGAGGGATAGATAGACAAGTGGGAGAATCAAGCCAAGGGTCACCGCCACGCACATCACAAAAGCGCTCAGCGAGGCGCGTCCTCGGGTGGTGCGGAGAACCCAGCGATAGGGGCTGTATAAAGAGTAACACAAAATGGCCGCCCACAAAATCTGGGGCCAGAACGGAGTGAAGACGGCGAGCCCTAACAAGAGCGTGCCGACCACGAGGATGACACGCGCAAGACGAGCGACCTGGTCTTGCTGTGGCTGTGGGTCTTGCGAGTGTTGCCCTTCGCTTGGCTGTAAACCGTTCATCCGTCGAAGGCGCAGATTGCATCCCTGCTGGGAGTCAAATACTCTCCTAAGCCTAAGGATGGATTCCGCGCTCCGGGCTCCTCTCATTGGAAATCCTGCTCACGTGTGTTGCCTCATCTTGGAATTCGTTCAACCGGGATCAGCTGGGTGCTCCCGCGGCACGCTGCAGATTGGCGACGTACAGCGGTGGTGGCGTTCCTTTCTTGGGCTCCCCCCAATAGATCGTCTGATGCGGGAACGGGATCTCAATTCCGCGCGCGTCGAACGTCTTCTTGATGCGCCGGTTCATCTCTCGCCCGACGCGCCATTGCTTGAGCGGCTGCGTCTTGATCCGGCACTTGATGATGACCGCCGAGTCGGCAAACTGGTCCACGCCCAGCATCTCCAACGGTTCGAGAATATCGCCAGAGAATTCCGGATCCGCCTGCAACTCAGCCGCGATCTCCTTCAGCACCGTCATCACCTCATCGACATCCTCTCGGTACGCGACGCCGAGATCAAACAGGTAATAGGAATATCCCTGCGTCATGTTCTTGACCTTGTCCACGATACCGTTGGGTACGACGTGGACATTCCCCCCCAGGTCACGGAGCGTGATCGTTCGAAGTTTCACTTCTTCGACCAGCCCTCCGACTCCCGCAACCTCGACGACATCGCCCACCCGAATGGAATCTTCCAAGAGAATGAAGAATCCGGAGATCACGTCCTTCACGAGATTCTGCGCCCCGAAGCCGATGGCCAGCCCGCCCAACCCGGCGGCCGCCAACAGTGGCTTCAAGTCCACACCGATTTCGGACAAAACCATCATAGTGCCGACGGCAAGGATGGCCACCCGCGCCACATCCCTGATGACGTGGATGAGCGTGTCCGCTCGCTTGAGTTGGACTGGAGTCGGGAGCGCCCCCTCATAGATGCCTCGGAGTCGCGCCATCACGCGCTTGAGCAGAGAAAGCAGGACGATCATGCCCACCGTGATCAAGATCATCCGCAAGCCCGAGGTGGAAACCCAATCGAACGATCGGTCGAAGAATCGCGTCACAAAGGATACGGTCATGCGACACCTCCGTTTGTGTTATCGAGGCCGGACTTGGAAAGGCGCTCCCGGCTTCCGGTAATCACAAGCCGGTCACCCCTGTCTTATGACGCCGCGAGAAACAAGGCTGCGGGGTAAGCTCGAACGGTCACGGAGACTCCGGCTGGGTTGATGATCAGTTGCTTAGCCAGCGAGTCCTGGCCCGTTCCACCGAACTCTCGTGACGCAGAGTCCACGCACAGGTCCCACGTCCCGACCGGCTGATGGAGGGTGACCGTGGCCGGCGTCGTGTTGACCCCCAAGATCAGCAAGGCCGACCGGCCTTGCTCGCTCCACCGATGAAGGACCAGCACCTGCTCCGATTCATAGGCTCGGACCTGGTGCCGGGACTGGTCAGCATCGCTGGCTCCAAGAGAGGGAATGGTCTTTCTAAGATCGATGAGGGTCCTGGTCCAGCGCAGCATCGCGGCCTGCCGCGCATCGCTCTGGCTGCCCGGACGGATGCGGGACCGTTCAAAAGTGGCGGGACTTTGCGGATCAGGGATATCTTCCTCCCATCCGAACGAAGCAAACTCGGCGCGACGCCCCTTTCGAACGGCCTCGACGAGCGCCGGGTCGCCATGATCGATGAAATAGAGAAATGGAGCGGTTTCGCGGTATTCCTCCCCCATAAACAGGAGCGGGATGTTGGGCGAAAGCAGCACGACGGCGGTTACCGCCTTGAGCGCGTCGAAAGAAATTTGGGTGCTCAATCGGTCTCCGAAGGCTCGGTTCCCGATCTGGTCATGATTCTGGGCGAAGACCACAAACTGCGACGCCGGGCGACCGCGGGACGAATTCCCATGCTGCCGTCGCCGGTAGGCCGACCACTGTCCCGAGTAGACAAACCCGTCTTGAATCGCCGTCGCGAGTTGGTCGAGGCGGCCGAAGTCCTGGTAATAGCCCAGCCGTTCGTGGGTCAACACGGCACGAAGCGCGTGATGAAAATCGTCGTTCCACTGGGCATCCAGTCCGTAGCCGCCTTCGCCCGGCGGTGCGATGACCCGCACATCATTCCGGTCGCTCTCCGCGATTACGAGGGCTGTCCGTCCGAGCCGCTCCGCTTCTAGATGTACTGCCTCGGCGAGGTCCCGCAAAATATGCCGTGCGCTGAAATCATAGATGCCGTGGATCGCATCCAGTCTGAGGGCATCAATATGATACTCGGTGACCCAATAGAGGGCATTGCTGATGACGAAGTGACGGACCTCATCGCTGTCTCTCCCGTCATAGTTGATCGCCTCGCCCCATGGGGTCCTATAGCGGTCCGTGAAGTAGGGGCCGAAGTCGCCGAGATAGTTCCCTTCCGGCCCCAGATGATTGTAGACCACATCGAGGATCACAGCCAGACCCTTCGCATGACAGGCGTCCACAAGGGTCTTGAGCCCCTGGGGTCCTCCATAACTGGACTGAGGCGCGAACGGATAGACCCCGTCGTACCCCCAGTTGCGTCGCCCCGGAAATTGCGCGACCGGCATCAACTCGATCGCTGTCACGCCCACTTCCTCCTTCAAGTAATCGAGGTGCGGGTTGATTGCTTCGAACGTTCCGGCCTGGGTGAACGTGCCGGTGTGGAGCTCATAGCTGATGTAGCGATTCAAGGGAAGCCCCGTCCAGTTCTGATCGGTCCAACGGAAGGCATCAGGATCGACGACAGCCGAAGGCTCGTGCACGCCGTCCGGTTGGTACCGCGATGCGGGGTCCGGCCGCTGCTTCTCGCCATCCAGGACATACACATAGCGAGCCCCCGCCGAGACCCCCGGCACCGCGGCCTCGAAATACCCTCGCTCACGCGGCTCCATCGGGACTGACTTCATCGCCGGCTCGAGCACATGCACTGCGACAGTCCTTGCTCGTGGTGCCCACAGGCGAAACTGCACCGTTGATGGACCGAGAGGCCGCGCCCCGAGGTCCAAGCGCCATACGTCATCTTGCCGAGGAACCATTGCCACTCTCCTTCTGTGGCAGTCTGCCAGAAAGCGCCAGCCTATACCAGAGGGACTTGGCCCGCCTACAACCTATCCCTTGCACAAGCAGACCGAGGCGGTTATACCTAATCAGATAGGCTTCATGGATAAATCGATCACGAGGCAGAACGAGTTCATCGGGCGAAATTCTGGTAGGAGAGTATCGTCGTGAGAATCTGGCCGGGCCGCCCCTACCCGTTGGGGGCGACGTGGGATGGTGAAGGGATCAACTTTGCGCTCTTTTCCGAGAATGCAACGGCGGTGGAGCTGTGTCTCTTCGACGGACCTGACTCCGCTACTGAATCGCAGCGCATTCGAATCGAGGAACAGACCGATCAGATCTGGCACGTCTACATCCCGGGCCTCTGGCCTGGACAGCATTACGGGTATCGCGTGCACGGCCCCTATGAACCAGAAGCCGGGCATCGCTTTAATCCAAACAAACTGGTGATTGATCCTTACGCCAAATCAATCGCCGGCACGATCGAGTGGTCCGACGCCATGTTTGGCTACCGAGTCGGAGATCCCAAGGCCGATCTCTCGTTCGACACTCGGGACAACGCCGGCAACATTCCCAAGTGCGTCGTCATCGATCAAGCGTTCACCTGGGGCGGAGACCATCCCCTCAGGACGCCCTGGGACAAGACGATCATCTATGAAGTGCACGTCAAAGGCTTCACGGCCCGACACCCCGATGTGCCGGAACACCTGCGTGGAACCTACGCCGCGCTCACGACACCTGCTGTGATCGACTATCTGGTCGATCTGGGTGTGACCGCCATCGAGTTGCTGCCAGTCCATCATTTTGCCCGCGACAAGCATCTCGCCGACCGAGGTCTCACGAACTACTGGGGCTACAATACCATCGGTTTTTTTTCTCCGGATATCCGATACGCGGTCTCCCCGGTTCGAGGCCGCCACGTACGGGAATTCAAGACGATGGTCAAGACGCTACACAGCGCCGGGATCGAGGTCATCCTGGACGTGGTCTACAACCACACCGCGGAGGGGAACCACCTCGGACCGACTCTCTCGTTTCGAGGAATCGACAATGCCTCCTTCTACCGCCTGGTGGGCGACGACAAGCGCTATTATATGGATTACACGGGTTGCGGGAACACGCTGAACGTCACGCATCCTCGGACCCTTCAGCTCATCATGGACAGTCTGCGCTATTGGGTGACGGAGTTGCATGTTGACGGCTTTCGTTTCGATCTCGCCTCCACGCTCGCGCGGGAGCTGCACGAGGTCGACCGGCTGAGCGCCTTCTTCGACATCCTGCACCAGGATCCCATCCTGTCCCACGTCAAGCTGATTGCGGAGCCTTGGGACGTGGGTGAAGGCGGCTACCAGGTTGGGAATTTTCCCGTCGGATGGGCCGAATGGAACGGTAAGTATCGAGACACGATCAGACGGTACGTGAAGGGCGATGGAGGCCAAGTCGCGGAGCTCGCCTATCGGCTGACCGGGAGCAGCGACCTGTACAGTATGAGCGGGCGTCGCCCCTATGCCAGCATCAACTTCATCACGGCGCACGACGGGTTCACGCTGCACGATCTCGTCTCATACGACCACAAACACAATGAGGCAAATGGTGAAGGTAACCGGGATGGGTCCGACGACAACTTGAGCTGGAACTGCGGAGTCGAAGGCCCCACCGATGATCCTGGGATCTCTGAATTGCGCGAACGCCAAAAGCGGAACTTTCTGGCGATGCTTTTGCTCTCGCAAGGCGTGCCTATGATCTGCGGAGGTGATGAGATCGGCCGCACACAGCGCGGGAACAACAACGCGTACTGCCAGGACAACGACATCAGTTGGTACGACTGGAAACCGGATCGCCCTCAGCGTGACCTGTTGACCTTCACCAGGAGTCTCATCGCCTTCAGGAAGAGCCATCCCGTGCTGAGGCGTCGCCGATTCTTTCAGGGTCGACGACTCCGCGGATCCGAGGTCAAAGACATCTCTTGGTTCCGGCCTGATGGGAAAGAGATGACCGACGAAGATTGGAATGCGGGCTATGCCAGGTCGCTCGCGCTGCGACTGGCCGGCGACGCGATTGCGGAAAGGGATGAGAAAGGCCGCGCAATCGTCGACGATACGTTGCTCATCCTCCTGAACGCGCACCATGAGCCGTTGTCCTTCACGCTGCCGGCCCATAAGCGAGGGGTCCGATGGCAACCGGTGCTGGATACCGCTGCATCAGGAACTTCGCCGAAGCATATCACCACGTTGAAAGGCGGGGAACGGTACGATGTGGAGGCGCGCGCCCTGGTGGTCCTACGCTTGCAGGAGAGGTGAATCCCCTGGCGCCTCTTTCCTGTTGCGGAGCTCGAATCTTCGTCTCACTTCCTTGAAGACGCTAATCATGAGCCGCACCTAGATGCCGACCGGTCCTGGAATCGAAGAGTTGACACGCTGCCCCGACCAACGACACTGCTACACGATCGCCGGGCTTTGCCTTTGTTTTCCGATCCGCCAGCCCCACAAGCGTCCCGGCTCCGTCCGGACCTGCCACCTCGACCGTCACCCAAGTGTGCCCACCGGTCGGTTCGACCAGCCGAATTACACCGAGGCTTGCTGATCCGGGAGAGGCAACCTGTTCACTTGATGTCGACGCCTTCTCCACGTGGATCTCTTCCGGCCGGATGCCGAGCGTGACCCGTTCGCCCTCCGGAACGACCCGCACATCGGATGGAATCGGGACATTGATCGGTCCGGCTCTGATCCGTCCGCCTTGCACCAGGCCGTCGAGCAGATTCATCGGCGGCGATCCGATAAACTGCGCGACAAAAAGGTTGGCGGGGCGTGCATAGAGGTCCTGCGGTGTGCCCACTTGCTGCAGGCGCCCCCCGTCCAGCACGGCAAGCCGGTCAGCTAGGGTCATAGCTTCAGTCTGGTCGTGCGTGACGTAGATCATTGTAATCTGTAAGTCGTCGTGCAGGCGACGCAGCTCGGCTCGCATGCCCGCCCGAAGTTGTGCGTCCAGGTTGGAGAGCGGCTCATCCAGGAGAAACACGCGGGGTTTGCGAATGAGCGCGCGGCCAAGGGCCACACGCTGGCGTTGGCCGCCGGAGAGTTCCCGCGGTCGTCGTTCCAGCACCGTTCCAAGCCCGAGCAGTTCGGCCACACGGCGCAGTTCTTCGGTGATCTGCCGTCGATCCAAGCCGCTCTTCCGCCGCGCCACGCGGAGCGGAAAAGATAGGTTCTCCGCCACAGTCATGTGTGGATAGAGTGCATAGCTCTGGAAGACCATCGCCACGTCGCGCTCCCGCGGGGGCAACTCCGTGACGTCCTGGCCATCAAACAGGATGCGCCCGGAAGTGGGGGGGTCGAGGCCGGCGATGAGATGCAGCAGAGTGGACTTGCCGCATCCGGATGGGCCGACGATGGTGAACAACTCACCGTCGCGCACGGTGAGCGTGAGGTCCGGAATGATCTCGGTTGTTCCGAACCGCTTGGTGATGTTCTCGAGTGTCACTTCCGCCATGGTCTCGGTCGTTCTCAAGGCCTCAGATGTTCGGTTGGCCCGTGTCGTGCTCCCTGCGCCTCCCGCCTGCCCCCCTCGATTCAGCCGGGCCTGCGACGGTTCGACCCTTCGATGGGCTCGGGGTCCCGAGGCGAGTCGAGGGACATGCCCACCACCCGGAGCTGCGTCGACGGGTTGAAGGATGCTTCACGCGGCACGGTCCCACCTAGCCTTTCACGCTGCCCACGGTCAAGCCCGCCACAATATGCCGTTGGAAGAAGAGGGCTAGCAGCAGAACCGGAACGGTCACGAGCAGACTGGCGGCCGCCATGTCGCCCCAGGGTACTTCGTGCAGGCCTGGAAACAAGGCGATGGCCACGGGCGCGGTCCGGGAGGCCTCACTCGCGGTCAGCGTCAAGGCGAACATGAATTCGTTCCAAGAATAAATAAACACGAGGAGCGCGGCCACCGCCAGGCCCGGCAGCGCCGGCGGCACCAGGACCGAGAAAAGGGCACGCAGGGGACCACACCCGTCCAACCGCGCCGCCCAATACAACTCGCCCGGAAGCTGACGGAAAAACCCCGTCAGGATCCAGATGGCAAGCGGCAGGGCGTAGGTGGTGTGGGTCAGGATCAACGCCCCAAGGGTGTCCCGGAGTCCCAAGGCCCGTACCAGCAGGTACAGCGGGCTGATCACGGCAATCGGGGGGAACATCGAGGTGACCAACACCAGTCCCAGGATCACCGCCTTGCCCCGGATCGGCAACCGCGCCAACGCGAAGGCGCACAACCCACCCAGGGCGATCGCCAGGGCGGAGCTGCTGACCGCCACCGCGAAGCTGTTGGCTAATGCCCGGACCAGGGTGGACCGGGCGAGCACCGCCTCGAAATGGGAGGCAGTCAGGGTGTCCGGGAGCAAGGGTGGGAGGCGCAGGAGGTCGGCCTCCGGCTTGACTGAGGTCAGTGCCTGCCAGACGACCGGACCCATACAGAGGGCAGTGACGAATGCCAGCGTTCCGACGGTCGCCGCACGCACCACGCCGGCTCTCAGCCTCATAGGCAGCCCCCGTTCTCCCTGGTGGGCCCCTCCCGCCATCAGCTCACCTCCCGGAGGTAGGGGCGGAGCAACACCATGTGTCCGGCCGTGAGGGCCAGCACGGCCAAGAACATCCCGGTCGCCAACGCCGACCCGTAGCCAAATTGAAGGGTCTGAAACAGCGTCTTGTAGGCATAGATGGACAGCGTTTCGGTGGTGTTTCCCGGGCCTCCGCCCGTCAGTACGTACACTGCATCAAACACCCGGAAGGCGTCCATGGTGCGGAATACCAGCACGACCAAGATGATCGGGCCCAGAAGCGGCAGCGTGATGTGGCGGAAGCTGGTCCAGGCTCCGGCCCCGTCCACCCGGGCCGCCAGGTACAGGTCCGGGGGGACCGCCTTCAGCCCGGCCAGGAATAGGAGTGACGCAAAGGGGGTGGTCTTCCACACATCCATCAGGATAGCCGCGTGGATCGCCCAAAATGGATCCCCCAGCCAGTTGATCGGTTCCTGAATTAGCCCCACCGCCCTGAGCCCATAATTGAATAACCCGGCTTCAGAGTGGTAGAGCCATTCCCACATGCGGGCCGACACCACGGTTGGGAGAGCCCATGGGATGAGAATCATCACCCGGATCCAGGGCCGCTCGCCGGTCCGGCTTTCGTCTGTGCCATGAAGGAGTAGCGCCAGGCCAATTCCCAAGATCACCTCGGCGGTAACCGAGACCGCGGTGAAGTACAACGTGGTCCGGCAGGCCTCCCAGAAACGGGCGTCGCCCATCAGTGCAGCATAGTTCCGAAGGCCAACAAATTCGCTGATTCCGAAGATCGGCAGGCGACGCTGGGCACTCAGCCAGATGGCCCCCAGGATGGGAAGGAGCCCGAGGAGGACCAGAATGAACAAGCCCGGCCCCACACAGAGGTAGCTCCAAGCCTCGTCGCTCACGAATCGCCTGGGACGCGATCCGTCGCGCCTCCCGGGCACCGGTGCTGATTCACCGCCAGCCGGGTTCATGGAAAGGAAGGACGAGAGTGATCTTCCTGGAGGCCGAGGATCTGGTAGATCTGGCGTCGCGCCGAAGCCAAGGCTGCCTTGGCCGAACGCCTTCCGACCACGACGGCGCTCACCTCGGGCTGAAGGACCTGCGACACCATGAGGTAGTAGGGGGTGACCAGACGGGGCCGGGCGGTCCGCACCACGGGATACAGGGCCGTCAGCCAGGGTTGGGCTTTCTCTAATTCTGGATCCTCATAGAGGCGCCGACGGACCGGATTGTAACCCAGTTGAAGCGCCATTCGACGTTGCATGGAGGAGGACGTGAGAAACCGAATAAGTTCCTGGGCCTCCGTCGGGCGGGCCGCCCCGCGGGGCACGGCGAGCATCCAGCCTCCCAACACGGACGCCGAGGGATGCTTGGGAAAGGACGGCAGGGGAGCGAGTCCGACTTTGTCTCGGACCGGCGAGTCCTCCCGCTGCAACAAGGACCAGGCGTACGACCAATTGCGCATGAAGACCGCTCGGCCGGCCTGAAACAGATGCCGCGCGGCTTCTTCGTCGGCCGTGGCTACCAGCGCTGGCGACGTCCCCTGCCTGATTAAGTCTCGCATAAACGCGAGCGCGGCTTCGGCCTTGCCTTCCGTGTCTCGGACCAGCAACTCGGCGCCATTGCCCCAGATGAATTCCAGCGCCACACACAGCAGCCCCTCGTACTGCTTGCCCTGCCACACGAAGCCCTTCAAGCCAGGATTTCGCTCGCCCTCGAGAATCATCCGGGCGATCCGCACCAGGTCGGCCCAGGTGCCGGGCGGTGCGAATCCGTACCGTTCCAGAAGATCACGTCGGTAGTACAGGACCCCCACATCCAGATGCCACGGGATCGCATAGGGTCGCCCCTCGAACGTGGCCGCTTGGAGGGTCGCGGGAAAGAACTCCTTTCGATCCGTCGCGGGGAGCAACTGGTCAAGCGACTGGATCCATCCGGCTCGAGCGAATTCCGGAACCCAGATCACGTCGGCGGCCAGTAGATCAAACGTGGGGGTTCTGCCCTCCAGGTTCATCACATAGTACTGATGCTGCTGATCCGTCGAGGCGGGCAGGATTTCCTCCCGTACCACCAGTCCCGGATGCTGGGTCTCAAACTCCTTGAGTAGCGCCTGGAAGGCCTGCGGATCCCCTGACAACTTGCCGTGCTTGAACACTAGGACCGTGGGAGTCCTGGAGGAGGAAGAGCCGGGGTTTGGCTCGCAGGAGCCAACCACGAAGCTCACCACCGACAGGCAGGCAATAGCCAGCAACCGGGTCATGCGATCATTGATCCTTTCGGGTCCACCAGAGCCGGTCTCGTCCACGAGAGCGGGTCACAAATGCCTCAAGTCATCCGGGGCGCGGTCGCGCGGGCCATGCGAGAACCTCCGTTCAAGATAGTCCTTGGCGAGGTCCTTGGCACCCAGCCCGAACGCGATGGCTGCAGCCAGGACCACCCCGCCCAGCGTGATGCCGAAGCCCACCACCACGATGTGCTGGGCGATCCCGAGCTGCTCCAGCGCCATCGCCACGGCCACGAGCTGCACTCCCCAGCGTGAGCAGGCCGCCAGGAGACGCGCCGGCGGAAGCCCGGCGTTGACGGCCGCAATCAGGACAGTCTGCGACACGAAGTTCGAGAGCAGATAGCCTCCCACAAGAATCAGGCCTGAAGTGAACAGATGCGGCAGGTAGGCCAGAAAGGACTGCGCGAACTGATTGATCGGCTTCAGGTTCAGCGCGCCAAGCCCGGCCATGGCGGCAAACAGCACCACCACCCAATAGGCCGCTCGCCCCGCGAGGCGGGACGGATCGGTCTTAACTCCGCCGCGCGCCAGGGCGGCATTCACGCCGAGGCGATTGCACAGATGGTCCAGGCCGATCACGCGCAACAACCGCTCAACCACGTGACCCATCGTCCACGCGATGAGCAGGCCGGCCCCCAGAATGATGGTCATGGCCAGCACGTTCGGCAGCACCGCCAACACCTGTTTACCTAACGCCTGCAAGGGACTGAGGAGCGCGGTCTGCCAGAATTCTTTCATGATCTCCTCCTTGACAGCCAAGCGCTGAGAGAGAAGAGCCCGCAGCGCGTGGCACCCCATCCGTGTTACAGCGATTCCTCCCCGGCCGTACGCAACTCGTGTTCTGCTTCCCACCGCTCCACGAGGTACGGTTTGCGCTCCTCGAACGCCTGGCAAAGCGCCTCGGTCCGGCTCTCGGCTTCCGAGGAGGTGAGCCCCTGGGTCTCCAGCACGAAGGTTGCTGTCCGTCCCAGGTAGAGGGGCGTAAAGGCCTTGAGGAGGTTCTCGCGCGGCATCACTTGATGGTGATAGGACACGGCCGCGTCATAGACCAACAGAGCCCAGAGCTCGTCGGGGATACGAAAGTCCTGAACCGGACAGTCACTCAACGGGAGCAACCGATCCACCGTATCAGGGGCCAGCATCTGCCTCCAGATCGGTTCTAGATCGGCGAGCCCTTGCCGGAAACTGCTGATCATGCGGTCCACATTGACGTGGACCGGTTCGACGCCGACATCATACTGAAACCCGAATAGTTTGACGGGGCTCGAGCCCTTGACGGCCGCCCAGGCTGCATGGTGCTCTTCCATTAAGGCGAAGACGGCCCCCATGACCTGAACGAGCATCGCCGAGAGATCGGCGGCTGGATCCTTCGGATTATGAATCTTCGCGCCTAAAAAGCTCTGGCACACCCGCGCACCACTCGCGATGGCTTCAGTGGTCATCCAGATATCGATCCCGAATCGGGCGACATCCGATTCCCAGACATGCTTGTCCAGATAGTGCTCAGCCAGTCCTCCAGAGAAGCCGAAATCTCCCCCGATCGGCTGACGGATGCACTGTCCGTACAAGGCCCGGCTCAAGGGATAGACCAGGCTGTTTGTGATCGTCCCGTCATACTTGTGCCGCAAATAGTACGGCGCGACGTAGTCGTAGCCTTCCTCCAACACCGGGCGGAGCAACAATTCGATCCACTCCGGTGTAATACTCCGAAGATCCGAGTCTACGACGGCACAGGCTCTGGCCTTCAGCCGACGGGCGATTTCAAAGATCGTCCTGAACGCGCTCCCCTTCCCCGGAATCCCGTGGTAGGGGGTGATGATTTTCTGGAGGGGACTCTGGTGGTCACTGATCAACATCGCCCCAAAATCCACGACCGTACGGACAACCACGTCGGGCGTGCCATCCGAGGAACCGCCGTCCGAATTGACCAGGACCGCTCGCCGACCCTTGAAATACTTCGCCAGTCCGGCACTCACCGCGCGGACGACGTGGCCGATCGTCGTGGCATTATTAAAACTGGGGATGCCGACCAAGATCTCGGTCTCGCCGATATCTTGAATCCTCGCGTCGGTCTCAGCCGTGAGGGGAATGGTTTCGTTCACCATGGTCATGTCATCTCAGCGGACGGATCCTAACTGATTTGCTTCCCTTGCATCAATGCGATAGAGTTCGGGCTTATGGCAGGTTCTCCGGCACGCCATTCAGACCAGATGGCCGATGACCTCGAGCGTCTGGTTCGGGCCGAGCACTGGGATCCGTTCAGCGTGCTGGGTCCGCACCCGATCAAGCTCAAAGGCTCACCTGCGACCATCGTGCGGGCCTTCCTCCCCGATGCAGTGGAAGCAAGTCTCTTGCCCGACGGCGTCGGGAACGCGCCAATTCCCATGCGTCGTGTCCACCCCGACGGATTGTTTGAAGCCACGGTGCCTGGCACGAGTGAGCCCCTTCGCTATCGGCTTCGAGTCCAAGACCATTGGGGAGGTGTCACGGAGCGTCACGATCCGTACGCCTATCCACCCTTGTTATCGGATTTTGACCTCCATCTGTTCGCCGAAGGTCGCCTGTACCAAGCCTATGATACGTTCGGCGCGCACGTGCGTCATGTCCAGGGGGTGGCGGGCGTGGGGTTTGTGGTTTGGGCGCCCAACGCCTTGCGGGTCAGCGTTGTGGGAGACTTCAACGGCTGGGACGGTCGGCGCCATCCCATGCGGAGCCGCGGCAGCACGGGCCTGTGGGAGCTCTTTCTCCCGGGCATCCCCGAAGGCTCCACCTATAAGTATGAGATTCGACCTCGCGAGCAGGAGGCCCCCTTCCTGAAAGCCGACCCCTATGGGTTCGCGGCCGAGCTCCGCCCAAAGACCGCCTCGATCGTGCGGGACCTGTCCCGCTACGAGTGGCGCGATCAAGCCTGGATGGACGCGAGGTCCTCCTCCGACCCGTTGAGCGCCCCGCTCGCGATCTATGAGGTGCACCTCGGCTCCTGGATGCGCGCACCGGACGAGGGATGCCGCTGGCTGACGTGGAGGGAACTCAGCGCCAAACTCATCCCTTACGTCAAGGACATGGGATATACCCACCTGGAGTTGCTCCCGATCACGGAACATCCCTTCGATGGCTCGTGGGGCTACCAGACGACGGGATTCTTCGCGCCCACCAGCCGCTTCGGTCCACCCGAGGACTTCATGGCCTTCGTGGATGCCTGCCACCAGGCCGGCATCGGCGTCATTGCGGACTGGGTGCCGGCGCACTTTCCGGATGACCCGCACGGCCTAGCCTGGTTTGACGGCACCCATCTCTACGACCACCAGGACCCCCGCCTCGGGTTCCATCCTGAGTGGCGCAGTCGTATCTTCAACTTCGGCCGCGTCGAGGTCCGCAATTTCCTGCTGAACAGCGCGCTATTCTGGCTGGACCGGTACCATATCGACGGCCTACGCGTGGACGCCGTGGCCTCGTTGCTCTACCTGGACTACGCCCGGAAGCCGGGCGAGTGGATCCCGAACCGCTTCGGCGGCCACGAGAATCTGGAGGCGATCGAGTTCCTGAAGGAGTTCAACGTCGTCGTGCATCGGGAACACCCGGGCGTGTTGACCATCGCGGAGGAATCCACCGCCTGGCCCGGCGTGTCGCGCCCGACGTACACGGGCGGGCTGGGCTTCAGCCTCAAATGGAACATGGGCTGGATGCACGACATGCTGAACTATTTCAAGCTCGACCCGGTCCATCGCAAGTATCATCAAGGCCAGATTACCTTCGGCCTCCTCTCCGCCTTCACCGAGAACTTCGTGCTGGTCCTCTCCCACGACGAGGTCGTCCATGGGAAGAAGGCGCTCCTGGACAAGATGCCTGGCGACCCCTGGCAGCGGTTCGCCAATTTGCGTGCGCTCTTTGGGTACATGTACGGACATCCAGGGAAAAAAATGCACTTCATGGGCGGTGAGTTCGGGCAATGGTGGGAGTGGAATCATGACGAGAGCTTACAATGGCACCTGCTCCAGTACGGGCCGCATCAGGGGTTGCACCGGTTCGTCCGCGATCTCAACGGGCTCTACCGGGCCGAGTCGGCTTTGCATGAGGTGGACTTCGACTGGACGGGATTTCAGTGGGTTGATTTCATGGATGCCGAGCAGTCCGTGATCGCCTTCCTCCGGAAGGCCAAGGACCCGAGCGAGATGGTCCTGTGCGTCTGCAACTTCACGCCCGTGCCTCGGCACGGGTATCGGATCGGGGTTCCCAAGTCGGGGCCATACCGGGAGCTGCTCAACAGCGACGCGGGGGTCTATGGAGGGAGCAACCTCGGGAACCTCGGCACGGTCCGGTCGGACCCCATCTCGCATCATGGCCTCCCCCATTCTCTCTCGCTTACCCTTCCGCCGCTGGCAGTCCTCTTCCTGAAACCCGGATGAAGACCCGAGCAGGATAGCGAGCTCTGCGGCGTGCCCCGTCGAGAGCCTTCGTCGAGCGATCGTCCGAGCGATGCGGAGGCCGTGGTCCGGTGCGAAGCCTTCGGCCTCGCACCTCGAACCCCTTACCCCGCTTCCGTGCTTCTCTTCAGGAGTGCGCCAGGGTCCCATTGCGAGCCGGATTCCAGGCATGATCCTGCTCGACCGCATCCAAGAGCCGCTCGAAAATGTCCGGAACGGCGGCGGCGACGCGGCTCCAGTTTGAGATCATCGGGACCCCGAGCGGGTCCTCGAGATATCCTTCCGTGGCCAGCTTGATGCCCTTCAGAAACGCCTCCACGGCGTTCCGCTCCTCATGCCGGTCGAACAGCAGCCCGTTGATGGCCGCGTCGGCTTCGTAGCGGCGGATCGCCTCTTGGGCAGCCTGAACATAGGTCACGCGAAGCGTCTTGAGATTCCCCTCGGCCAGCACCACGCCTTCGCTCGCCAGATTCCGGAACAGGGCCTTGGTGATGTCCACGCACATCTTGAGCAGCCCTGCTTCAGGGTCATCCGGCGACAGGGTTTGGTGCTTGTGCTCGTAGGCGTCCGCGATGTCAGCCTGGCAAATTCGGCGCAGTGCGCAGTTACGATACACCTCGGCCAGCACGCCGACCTCGAGGCCCCAGTCGCCGGGGATCCGGTTGATCCAGGCCAGGTCCTTGACCATGGCGAACTCGCCGGCCAGCGGATAGCGGAAGCTGTCCAGGAAGGTAAGGAGCGGATGCGGCCCCACGAGTTGCTGGAGGCTACGCAGCAGCGGGGTGATGAACAGGCGAGTTACCCGGCCGTGAAGGCGGTCCGTCACGCGGCTGTAATAGCCTTTGCAGAACTCGTAGCCCAGGTTCGGATTCGCCACGGGAAAACAGAGCCGCGCCAGATACTCCCGGTCGTAGCTGAGAATGTCGCAATCGTGCAGCGCAATGACGGTACTCTGCCGGCGGGCCAGCACGTATCCAAAGGCCGTCCAACAGCCGCGCCCCTTGCCGGGCAGGCCGATGTCGATCTCATGCGAGGCTAGGAGTTTGAGGAGTTCTTGAATGCGCGCGCCGTCGTTCCAAATCAGTCTGACCCGTTGCGGGAGCGAAGAAAAAAATTCCTTCGCGAGACGGAACTCCAATGCCGAGGCTCGGTCGAGCGAGATGACGATTTCATTCAGGTACCGGACCTCGCTCAGGACGGCGACGATGTGTTTGATCGCCGGCCGTTCCAACTCCGCATAGAGCGAGGGGAGCACCAACGCGATGGGATTGATCTTGCCATGCCGTTCCAGCTCCGCCTCGAGTCGCTTCAAATTTGACTCGCCCAGACGGTGCAATACCGTCACCACGCCGTTCTGATAGAAATCCGACATACATACCTCCCCAGATCTTGTCGCCAGTTCTCAGTGCGCGCAAGAACAGGACCTGACGGCCCTTGGCCTCGCCCGATGGGGGTGGAATCGGGGCCGCTGATTGGCGACGCTGGATACCGGCGCAAGACCTACGTGCGGCGCCCGGGGCCCAAGGTGCCGCTGCGGAAGCATAGCACAGGCCGCCTGGCCTGTGCAGGTTCGCATGCGCAGGAATTTGCTGGGCAAGGGAAGGAGGACAGGAGCAGGCTTACTGTCCGGATGTGGCGTTCATGCCGGTTTTCACGGCCTTCACGATTTTTGTTTTCTTCAGCGATTCAACAAAGGCGGCCGGAGTCTGGGGCTGCTGGAGGGTGACCTCCACGCTGTACCATCCGCCATCGATGGGGCCTCGACGCCCGTCGATCCCTTTGATCAACTCCTCAATGCTCGTGTCGGTTGTCCCATCATGGAACGAGACCCAGAACCTAAAGGGCTGCACCGGGTTGTCGCGCCGGACCTCGGCCACAATGGCACGAGTCTCGAGCGTCGCGACATCCTTGCTCAGGGCCTCTTTCGCAGCGGTCAGGCTCTGGATCTGATCCCACATCCGCTCTCGATCGGCCGCCTCGCTGCTCAATCGGGAGAGCAGCATGGCTTCTGCCGCATGTCGTTTCCGGCTCTCGCGCTCAGCCGTTGCCACGGCCTGACGCAGCCGGGCCACTTCGCGCTGCTGGACCTTGATCGCCTGGATCACGGAGTCCTGCTCATCTACCAACTTCGCAAGCCTGTGCTCTTGTCGGGCGAAGGCCGCTTTGACTCCCGATCCCTTCACACCCGACGATTGCGAACTGATGGGCACCCGCTCCCCCGTCTTCCACGTCCCCATGCGGTCGGTCAGCCGATCCACGACCAGGAATAGGACCGCGAGCGCCAGTACAGCTTGGGCCAGCACCGCCGCCTTCCCCCACGCGGCCTGGAGCGGGCTGCCCGGAAGGAGTCGCCTCGTCCAGTCCGGACGTCTCACGGCAGCAAGCGCGGCATGCGCGACAGCTCGCACCCGCTGCAGGAACGAGACCGCCGGATGGAATTCGGCCCTGACCGTCCCTCCATCGAGCTGATTGCAGATGCGCACCTCAATCGCGTGGGGCCCGACCGAAAACCGAGCCGCCTGGACACCGATGTCACGGGGGCAAAGACTGCCGGCCAGGACGCCGCTTGCAGTGCGCAACTCAATCACCCCGATGGGCTTGGCGGACCGCATTGTGACGAGACTGGTGCCTCCGGCGTCGCAGTCGAGGGTTCCGATGCATTCCTGATTCACGAACACCTGGAGCGAGCCTAGCGCTTCCCGCTTCCGGCGTCCCTCTTGTTGGCGCAGCGCCTCAACGAGATGCTGTCGATATGCGCTGAGCTGGCCGTTCTGTTCCATTGCCACCCCCTCGTTGCACCCACAGGAAAGATGCTCCCTTGCCTTTCAGCAACGGACGCAGGTGCAAATCAATCTGCAGGCCTTCCGTCTGCTCCTCTCCGTCCAGCCGCATGGCATAGGCCTGCGCCATGCAATTCCGGCACAGGGCCAGATGCCAGACCCGGTAGTCATAGCCGTACCCTTGATCAAAAAGGTCCCCCCACTGGCGGCGGGTGAGGCAGGGAAAATGTTCGGGCTCACTCCGCCGGTAGTGTTCCTGGACCATCGGGATCAGCCGATCAGCTTCCTCATTGAGCCCTCGGGGGTCACGGGTCTGGAGCTTCTCGAGCTCTCGCAGCTCCGTCTCGCTGATGCCGATCTCCCTCACGGCCCGCTGCCAGCCGGCTCGACGCCAGCGTTCGAAGTTCTTGTACACGCGCTGACTCTCTGCCGCGCTCAACCCGAGTAACTGCATCACCCGGCCTTGCCCGAATCCGTAGAGGTGATAATACAGCGCCATCAGGGCATCCCGGCTGAGCACGGCTCGCGAGGTGAGTCCGTCAAGGAACCGGCCCAAGGGTGAGCAGAGGTCTTTGTGATAACAGAGTGGGTTCGGCTGGGTGAAAAATTTTGCGATCAGGCTGTCCAGCAGGAACAACGGTCGGCAGGGAACCTCTGATCGCCCGCAAGCGAGGAACCGTTCCACAAGCTCGTATCCCCATCGGAGCGCGAGCTTTTCATGTCCGATATCCTCCACCCACTGGCCTGTTTCCCGCAGATACCGACGCGTTTGTCCGGCCGCATGATCGAGGAGATCCGGCAAGGTGTCGCCCGTCAGTCGATCAAATTCTTCGCCGGTCGAGACCAAAGCACTCAGGCTTTGCAAGTCGGTTCGCTGTCCCACAGCATCACCTCATCCGGGGTGCAAAGTATGCCACACGTTGAGCGAGCAAGGCCATAACAAGCGATTGGACATCTTCTAGTCTCGCCGTCGACTTTTGTCCGTTGGTTGCTACCCTCTCTTGTGATACGCGTATATTGGCACCTGCAGAATTGTGTGCCGCCGCATTTAACCGAATCTATTTTTTGCGAGGGGAGTCGCCATGAAAAATCTCGTTGGACTAATCGCAATCGCCGTCCTGCTCACTTTCGGGACGGCCGCTACATTGACCTACGCGGCTGATCCGGCGCCGTCTCCAACGGACGAGCAGGGCAAGCCTAAACCTGAGCCCAGCGGTCCGAAGGTGTTCGCGGACGATGAGAAAGACCAGAAAGACGATAGGGGCGGGAAATAACCGTCCTGAGTGGGGGCACATGCAACCGTTGTGCCCCCCGACGGACGACCCTGATGACAGGTCACATGTCCTCAGGGCGGAGGCAGTCGGACGCCTGATGTGGGAATCACACTCTGAACAAACTCAAGGATCAAACGGAGATGGGATCCCCGCTGAATGCGGGCTCCAGGCGCTGGATTCCCATCAATTGACCGTTCACTGTTCCGCGACCGACGGCAGCTCGTTCGAGGGTCGCACCGCAGGCATTCGAGGGCGTAGACTATTTATCGAGACCAAAGACCTGCTCCCCGTGGGTAGCGTGGTGACGATGGAATTTGTTGGTCTTCAGGTACCCCGTGAAGGGCGTACCGCATCGGGCACGGTGGCCTGGATCTGCTGTCAGGCCGACCAGTTCAATTTTGCTCCCGGGATGGGTGTGCGGCTCTTGGAATCCCCGCCGAGCCAAGGGCGCCAAGGTCGTAAGGAATCTCGCGTGGATCCATCGATCCCGCCGGGCCGGTCACGACCCCTCTGCTGAAGACCGTGTGTGGTGTGGGATTACTGCACACGCGAGCGTGTGGAGTGGTGGAGGACAGTAAGCGCGATCGGCACGACTTGGACATGCTCCACGGTCGCTGGCCGGATACACTCTCCTTTTCTTGAGGTCACATAAAGAATTTTTTCAACGAAGTTAGGCTAATAGACACCTCCCGCGCCACTCCGAGCCGCGAGCTCGCACACTGATTGTGTGCCTTTTATCTCGCCACGCTGTAGGGTGATCCCTACAGCCCCACAGCTTTGTAAAACAAACAGATTGGGGTCATAGGGGCACTCCCAGCGAAGGGTTCTCCCTTCATCGGGTGTTCTCCACTGGCAGACCTGCCGTCAGAAAAGGCTTGTGCAAATCGGATGATACAGAGTCTTAATACGCACCAGGCCTCAGGCACTCGGTTTGCTGGAACATGACCGTGTGTACCCACCGCGAGTCATAAGGACCTAACACGAGGGCACCGGCACAGGGTCTCCGACAGGGGAGACGTGCTCGTGTAAACCGACCGGATTTCACTAAAGGAGGGCTCGAGATGAACAAATTGTTTGGATGGCTTGCGCTCGTGGCCGTCGTCCTGAGCTTTGGAATGGCCACGCTGACGTACGCAGGTGATCAGCCTGCCGCGAAAAGCTCCAGGATTGTCCAGGGTGAGGTGCTGAGAATCGAGGGGGAGTTCTATGTGGTGAAGGATGCCGAGGGCAAGGAAGTACGGCTCCATGTTAACAAGGACACGAGGCTTGACGGGACACCAAAGGCTGGCGACAAGATCGAGGCCCAGGCGACGGCGGACGGGCATGCCACGTCCATCAAGCCGGCGATGTAAGATCACCCTTACCCCGTGATATTATAGACGTTCAGGCCGGTCGCTCGTGGCCGGCCTGCTTGCCCCGAGCCCTATCGAGGGGAGCCGGCCCGTCGTCATCCGTTCGGCCCTGTCACAGGTGGGGCAGGCGGGTGGACCGCACGCGATGACGCCGGCAGCTGATTGAATCGTGCAAGCGAGACCATTATCTGACGCAGTTCACAGGACCATTAACCCGGGTGCGTAACGTGGACATCATGCGCGGGGATTCACCGGGAAGCCAACTCCCGGTCCAGCCGCACGCTTCTCCGTTGTTCGCGGTCCGCTATTGCCTGGCTGATGGGAGGCGTGTCGAAAGTCGGGCTTCTAGGCGCGACAGCAGCTGCCTGTTCATTGAAAGCACCGAGCCGCTTCCGGTGGGGACCAGGCTTGCGGTCGAGTTTGCTTCGCCCGACCAACACATCGGGTGGCAGCACTCGTTGGGGCAAGTTGTGTGGATATGCCGAACGGCCGACCAGTTCCATTTTCGACGGGGAATGGGCGTGCGTCTCTTGAAATATCCACCCACGGTCGGCGGGCCACGCCGGCCCTGACTCTGGTACGTCACTCCAGCCTCTCAGTCCGTACCGTTTCCGTTGAATGGACCTTGGGGCGCTCCCAGGAATCCGCGGAGCTCGTCACCCTGAACCTGTGCTGCGCGTCGCGTTGACCTCCAGCCGCGGGATTCTTGACTACCACGTCGTGAGAAGAATACAATCGCATCCCCCACGACAGCCACGGATCAGGTCACAGAGAGGAGCAAACATGAATAAATCAGAGATCTTGGCCATTGCGCTAGGTGGGCTGTTGGTCTCCGCTTGCGTCACGACCGGAACCCATCAGGCGACAGTCGACGAGTTGGCCGCAGCGCGCAAGGCGAACGTCGAAACCGCTACGGCCTTCGAAGCGTTTAAGAAGAAGTCCGCCGATGACATCGCGAGACTGCAACAGGACAAGATTCGGATCTCCGCCGAGCTGTCTGATGCGCAGAGCGACGCCACCCAGACCCGGGGGGCGCTCGAGGCGGCCAACAAGAACGTCGGAGAGCTCCAGAAGGCCCTGGGCGACGCGACCACTCGCGTCGCAGGGCTGGAGAAGGAGAAGGAGCAGCTCACCGTGGCCATGACGGGAGCCAGCGGCAAAGCACAGGATCTGGAGACCAAGCTCGCTTCGGAGGAGGCGGAGAAGGCCCGTCTGGAGCAAGAGCGGGCGGCCAAGGAAGCCGAGATCCAGCGGCTGACCAAAACCCAAGAGGATCTCACGAAATCGCTTCAGGCCGAGATCGAGAGGGGCGATATCCGGATCAAGCAGGTGCGAGACCGGCTGACAATCAATATGGTGGACCGCGTGCTCTTTGACTCCGGGAAGGCTCAGGTGAAGCCGGCCGGGCTCAAGGTCCTCAAGCAGGTCAGCGATGTGGTGAAGAACGTGCGGGACAAGCAGATCCGCATCGAGGGGCACACGGACAACGTACCGATTGGGGCCGGGCTCAAGGGCCGGTACATGACGAACTGGGAACTGTCCACCGCTCGTGCGACCAGCGTGGTACGCTTTCTGATCGAGAAGGGTGGAGTCGACGCGGCCAACCTCTCGGCCGTCGGCTACGCGGACACGCGGCCGGTGGCCGGCAACGACACCGAAGATGGTCGCACGTCGAACCGGCGGATCGAAATCGTGATGTACCCGAAAGACCTGACGGAAGTTGCGAGCGACTTCAAGAACTAGTGACGCTGGTGGAGCGGGGTGCGGGGGGTAGCGGGGTAAGCGAGGAGAGAGGATACTCGCCAATCGCCCGACCCGCTATTCCCTTACCCCTTTCCCCCGTCGTTCGAGTGGGCGAAGGCTGGCCTACGAGCCGTAGCTTTAGCGAAGGCTGGTGCCGAAGGCGGGACTCGAACCCGCATGGGTTTCCCCACACGCCCCTCAAACGTGCGTGTCTACCAATTCCACCACTTCGGCGCCGAGCCGATTATAAGAGTGCCCAGAAACCCTTGTCAATCAAGGGCCCTTTCGTTAAAATCCCACCACAGCCGAGCATAGACTGAGCACCTGTACTTCCCAGCGTGAACTTCAAAGCCCGAGGCTGACCTGTTGACGTATGACCATTGATCGCGAGGCATGATGTCTTCCTCTACCCCCCCAACGAGCCCCGCGCCTGGCTCCGGCGCGGACGTAGGAGCCTTCTTCGACCTGGACAACACGTTGATCCGAGGCACCGCCATCGAGACACGCTTCTTCCGGTATCTGTGGAAGCGGGGCGTGGTAGGCGGGCGTGAGGCTCTCCGCAGCCTCCGCGTCCTGCTGGCACAAATGCCTCCCATGTCCCTGCGTCCGCTGCGCGAACGGAAAGTCTATCTCTCCGGAAAGCGGTCCGCGGTCATTGAGGACCTCGCCGAGCGTTTTATCAGAACGGAAATCCGTCCCCACCTTTCGCCAGATGGCTTGGCCGCGCTGACAGCCCATCAACGTGCTGCTCACTGCGTCGTGATCATTACCGGGGCACCGGACTTTCTGGTCACTCCGCTCGCCGAGAGCTTGCGGGTGGAAGTGGCCATGGCGGCAAAGCCCGCGCGCAATGGAGAGGTCTACACCGGGACGCTCATGGCCCCGCTTCCGTACGGCGAAGTGAAACGGCAGCTCCTCGAATCCTTTGCCAAAGAGCGCGGAGTAGACCTCAAGGCCAGTTACGCCTATGGGGACAGCCCGGGGGATACAGAGGTGCTCCGGCTGGTTGGATTTCCCCTGGTCGTGAACCCGATCAGAGGCATGGCCCGCATCGCCCGGCGCGAGCGCTGGCCGATCGCGAAGTGGAAGTGATCGGAATTGCGCCATTGAATTATTTGATCATTGACGATTCCGTCATTTCAATAGGCCGAAGACCCAAAGGTTGTCGAACAATGGGTCAATGATTCAATGAAACAATCGTCAATGCTTCGCGTCACCGAAATCTTCCACAGCATCCAGGGGGAATCCAGCTTCACTGGCCAGCCCTGCGTCTTTGTCCGTCTGACCGGCTGCCACCTTCGGTGCCATTGGTGCGATACCGACTACAGCTTCGCCGGTGGCGAGGAGCTCTCCCTGGAGGAGGTCATGGTAAGGGTCCGCGCCTACGGCTGTCGGTTGGTCGAGGTGACCGGCGGCGAGCCGTTGCATCAGCCGGAAGCCTTCCGGCTCATCGAACGCCTCTGCGCCGAGGGCTACGAGGTCCTCATCGAGACCAGCGGCGCCATGGATATCGCACCCGTGGACAAGCGAGCGCATGTGATCATGGACATCAAGTGCCCCGGCAGCGGCATGACGGACCGCATGCACTGGGAAAACCTCAACCGTCTGATTTCGAAGGACGAGGCCAAGTTCGTGATCAAGGACCGCGCCGATTATGAGTGGGCGTCCTCGATCCTCAAGCGCTACGAGCTGGAGCGGCGGTGCACCGTCCTGTTTGGCCCGGTGTTCGGCGAACTCGAGCCTCGCCTGCTGGCCGAGTGGATCCTGGCAGATCGACTGCCGGTGCGCTTTCAGTTGCAGCTCCACAAATTCGTGTGGGATCCGCACATGCGCGGAGTGTGATTCCAGCCGTGAACCGTTAAACGTGAAGCGTGAATCGCAAGAAGTCTGACATTCATTCCATTTCTTGCGCATAACGAGTAACGATTAACGTTTAACGTCAGGGAGGCGGAATGGACGTCAAGATCAAGCAGGGACGGGTCGAGAGTGAGCCGGCTGACCTGCTGGTGTTGAGTCACTTTGAGGGCGAGACGACGTTGCGGCAAGAGACGGCGGCCGTGGATCGGGCGCTGCGCGGAGAGATTCATGACCTGCTCAAGACCGGAGAGTTCGAGGGGAAGCTGAATCAAACCGTTGTGCTCCACACGCAGGGCCGGATCCCTGCCAAACGTGTGCTCCTGGTCGGGCTTGGCAAAAAGAAGGACGCCCGCCTGGACGCCGTGCGCCAGGCGAGCGCCTCCGCCGCGAAGCGCGCGCGTCAAACCGGGAGTTCTTCCGTTGCGACCCCGCTGCATGCCGGTCCCCTACCCCACACCTCGACCATCGAACTGGCCCAGGCGATGACAGAAGGCGCAATTCTCGGCAACTACCAGTTTACGGTCTACCGGAGCAACCAGAGCGACGAGCCGAAAGCCCTGCAGCGGATGACCGTCCTGGACCCGCGCGCCGACCAGCTCGCCGACATCAAGCAGGGAGTCGAGCAGGGCCGGGTGAGCGCGGAGGCCACCTGGTTGGTGCGCGACCTCTGCAACCATCCCTCCAACGTGATGACGCCGGCCCGGCTGGCCGCCGAGGCCAGGAAGATCGCCAAAGAGGACGGCCTCCGGGTCAAGATCCTGGAGCGCAGCGACATGGAGAAGCTCGGGATGGGCGCACTGCTGGGCGTCGCCCGCGGCAGCCACGAGCCGCCCAAGTTCATCATCCTCGAGTACCGCAAGAATGGCCCCGCGCGGCGGGACGGGCGCAACCGCCAGCCGATTGTGCTGGTGGGCAAGACGATCACGTTTGATACAGGCGGTATTTCCCTCAAGCCTGCCGAGAACATGGAGCAGATGAAGGCGGACATGACCGGCGGCGCGGAGGTCCTTGCGGTGGTCCGCGCCGCTGCCCGATTACGCCTGCCCCTGCACCTGATCGGGATCCTGCCGGCGACCGAGAATATGCCGGGGGGTCGCGCGATCAAGCCGGGTGACATCCTCACGACGCTCTCCCGCAAGACGGTCGAGGTTCAGAACACCGACGCCGAGGGCCGGTTGATCCTTGCGGACGGTCTGGCCTACGCGGCCCGCTACAAGCCGGCGGCCATCATCGACGTCGCCACTCTGACGGGCGCCTGTGCCGTGGCTCTCGGGCAGTTCGCCATCGGCATGATGGGCAATGACGACTCACTGAAGCAGCGCATCCAGCAGGCGGGGCTTCGGGCCGGCGAGCGGGTCTGGGAAATGCCGCTCTGGGACGAATACTTCGAGCAGCTCAAGAGCGACGTCGCGGACATGCGGAACATCGGCGGCCGGGGCGGAGGCATGATCACAGCGGCGGTGTTCCTGAGCAAGTTCGTCGGCGACTGTCCTTGGGTGCACTTGGATATCGCGAGCACCGACTGGAGCGAACGAGAGCGGCCGTACATCCCCAAGGGACCGACCGGGATTGGCACGCGACTGTTGCTCCAGTACCTGATCGACCAGGTTGCCTCTCCTCACCAGAAAGGTTGAGGTTGAGGGCAGGGTCGAGTAAGCTTCCGGCCTTGAACTCAGCCTCAGCCTGAACCTTAACTGCCGTGTGATATGACGCTGCGCGAGAAAGTCGGCCAGCTCTTCATGCTCGGCTTCTCAGGGACCACGGTGTCCAAAGAGCTGACCGGCCTGCTGGAGGAGTATCGGCCCGGTGGGCTGATTCTCTTCTCGCGGAATCTGCAGTCCCCCGAGCAGATCGCCCGCCTGACGAACACGCTCCAAGAGAAGGCCGCGCGTGCGGGCCGCACGGCATCCCACGCTCCGTTGATGATCTCCGTGGACCAGGAGGGCGGGCGCGTCTCCCGGGTTCCCGCCGGCTTCACCGTATTTCCGGCATGCGCCGTGCTTGGGCGCTGCGACTCCACGGAGCTGGCCTATTCGGCCGCGGCCGCGACCGCCGCGGAACTGCGGGCGGTCGGCATCAACATGAACCTGGCCCCGGTCCTGGACCTCGACACTAACCCCGAGAACCCCATCATCGGGGATCGGGCGTTCAGCCACGATCCCACCAGGGTGTGCGAGCTGGGGCTGGCCACGATCGCCGGGTTGCAGGACCAGAAGGTGATCGCGTGCGGCAAACACTTTCCGGGTCATGGTGATACCGCGGCGGATTCGCACAAAGAACTCCCCGTGGTCGCAGCCTCAATCGAACGGCTCCACGATCTGGAGCTCCGCCCGTTTCGCCACGCCATCCGGAATGGGCTGGCCGCTATGATGACCGCGCACGTCCTCTATCCGGCCCTGGATGCCACCCTCCCGGCCACCCTATCGCCCGCCATCCTCACCGGCCTGCTCAGGGATGAACTGGGCTTCACCGGCCTCATTCTCACCGATGACCTTGAGATGCACGCCATCATCGACCATTACGGCATCGGAGAGGCCGCCGTCCGAGCGATCCAGGCCGGCGCCGATCTCCTCCTGATCTGCAAGAACCCTGGCCGCCAAGTCACGGCGATGGATGCGGTGCTGGACGCCGTCAAGCACGGCGCTATCTCGGAAAAGCGGTTGGAGGCCTCCCTGCACCGGATCGCCGAGACCAAGCAACGATTCCTGCGTCCGTACGAGCCGGTGGATCCTCGTGCCGTGAAACAGATCGTGGGTAGTCAGGAGCATAAGGCCCTGGTGGGACAGATCGCCTTGACCAACGAGCGGCGCCTGAAAGCGTCCGTGTGAGGGCCGTGAGCGCCAGGCCGCCAGGCCCCAGCGAAATCTGGGCCTGGTGCATGTACGACTTCGCCAACTCCTCCTTCAGCACCCTCATCGTCACCGTTGCCTATAGCGTCTATTTCGTCCAGGTCGTGGCCGGGCAGTACGCCAGCACGGAGACCAGCCCGGAGCGGCTCTGGTTCTGGGGCTATGCGGGTTCGATGCTGGTGGCCGCGATCCTCTCGCCTGCCCTTGGCGCTACGGCTGACGCCCGCGCGGCGAAGCGTCCCTTCCTGATCGTGTCCACGCTGGTCTGCGTCGCCTGTACCGCGCTGCTCGCTTCGGTCGGCCCCGGGGACGTGGTCCCGGGACTTTCGTTCTTCGGGCTGGCCAATGTCGCGTTCGAGCTCGGATTCGTCTTCTGCAGCGCCTTCCTCGTCGAGCTGGCCACCACGGAGACGATGGGGCGGATCTCCGGCTACGGGTGGGGTCTCGGGTACGTGGGCGGGCTGCTGTCACTCGCCATCGCCTACCCGTTCATCAGCGGCGGCTTCGCGGAGTCCAATCTGGCCCGGTACCGGCTCAGCTTCGTGGCCACGGCCGCATTCTTTCTGATCGCCGCGCTGCCGACCTTTCTCCTGTTGAAGGAGCGGGCCGTTGCCCAGCCGCTGGCGCCGGGCCAGACCGCCTGGCTTCAGGGGTTCGCCCGGCTCGCCGCAACCGCCCGGCAGTTCAGGCGCTACCGGGATCTCTTCGCCTACTTCATCGCCTACCTCATCTATACAGATGCGATCAATACCGTGATCGTGGCCTCGGCGATTTTTGCGAATAAGGTCCTGGACTTTTCACCGGGCGATCTCATTCTCTTCTTCCTCATTACGCAAGTGACTGCGGGACTGGGTGCCGTTGGTTTCGGCATCCTGGCGGATCGCATCGGAGCGAAACGCATCATCAGCGTGACGCTGGTGCTGTGGATCGTCATCAGCGTGGCGGCCGCGCTGGTGCGTACCCATGCACAGTTCTATGCGATCGGCCTGCTGGCCGGAGCAGCGCTAGGAGCCAACCAGACCGCCAGCCGCACCCTGATCGGGCAGTTCACCCCATCCGGCCGGCAGGGGGAGTTCTTCGGATTCTTCTCGATCACGGGAAAGTTCGCGGCCATCATCGGACCGGTTGTCTACGGGGAGGTCACGGCCTGGACGGGAAACCAGCGGTGGGCCATCGTCTCCATGACCATCTTTTTCACGGTCGGCCTGCTGGCCCTCCAGACCGTCCACGAGCGCCGGGGAATGGAGGCCGCGGCGGAGGTCGGGTGACGACGACCCTTGTCACTGTCTCATTCCTCAGGTACACTGCCGCTCCGAGTATCCACCAAGGGAGCGGATCATGGGCGTGAAGAAAGGGGACGTCATCGACGAGTTCAAGCGCCACCCAGGAAGTTGCGGACTGGTCGTGAAGGTCATGGGCGGAGGCGAGGGTTTCGAAAAGATTGTATGCTGCGACCATGTGCTGACCGAAGACGATATCGTTCCACAGATGGGCTCTCCCCTCGGCCGAAAAAAGGGAATGCTCCCGGTCGCGGTGATCCTGGATGAGAAGAAGCTCTACCCGGACTCCTGTGGACTCCGTGTCATGATCGTGGATGGCGGTCTGGGTTTTCGAGAGATTATTTGCTGTGGCCATTCGCTCACGATGACGTCGATGAAAGAGCTGAACTTCGGGCAGATGCGCGGCACACCCCCGAGCGGAGCCGGACCGCAGGGAACGGCCTAATGGATTGGGGAGGACTGAGGACTCAGGACTGAGGACTGAGAGGCGCAATCCGGACCTCAGTCCTCAGCACTCAGTCCTCAACACTATCGCTGAGGAGGAAGATGGGCGACAAAACGGCAACGATGAAACAGTGGCTTACCCGATTGGAATGGCTCGACCGATGGGGTTATATCACTGCCGGCCTGAGCCTGCTCATCCTGGGGATGCTCATCTTTGCGCAAAGCTGGATTTCGTTTATCATGATGGCGACCAAGACAGGACTTTTGCCGGCAGGGCTCCGGCTTCTCAACGATCTCCTGTTAGTCATCATCCTGCTGGAGTTGTTCCGGACGGTCGTTCGGTTCCTTCAGACCGAGGTCCTCACCCTGGAGCCGTATTTGGCGGTCGGGATCATTGCCTGCACCAGGCGGATCCTGACTGGAAGCGCTGAGCTGTCCCACCTCCCCCAGGTCACCCCGGAGCTCTTCAACCGCTATCTCTGGGATGTCGGGGTAAACGTTGCGGTGATCATGGTGCTCATTGTTGCCGTGTTTGTCGTGCGCTGCCGGCCGAATCAGTCGCCCGAGACCGCGACCCGGTAGCCCACGATCCGGCTCCGTGCCCATGCGGAGCATGCCACCACATGCAGCAACCTGCGATCCAGGAGCCCATCTCCACCTCGCCGGCACGGGACGGGCAGCGTGGGATGGTCGCTCGCTGGAAGCTGGTGGTCGGCCTCCTCTCGGGGCCGGTCGGATCCGGCCTGGTCTATTGGGCGCCGCTTCCTTCGCTCTCTCCTGCCGCACATACGCTCGCGACCATCATCGTCTGGGTCGTGCTCTACTGGATCACCGAGCCGATCCCCCTGCCGGTCACCGCGCTGCTCGGTACGGTCTTCTGCGTCCTTTCAGGCCTCGGTACTGTGAAGAGCGTTTTCGCTCCTTACGCGCATCCGATCATCTTCCTGTTCCTCGGCAGTTTTCTCCTCGCAGAGGCGATGGCCGTGCATGGGGTGGATCGGCGCCTCGCGATCCGGATGCTGGCCCTCCCCTGGACGAACGCTCGTCCGTCCCGGATCCTGCTGGCACTCGGGGCCGTCACCGCCGTGATTTCGATGTGGATCAGCAACACCGCGGCCGCCGCGCTCATGCTCCCCAGCGCGCTGGGGACGCTCACGGCACTCCGCGAATCTTCGGGTGACCATCTGGGTTCGTACCAGATCGGGCTGATGATCATGCTCTCGTACGCGGCCACGGCAGGGGGGATGACGACCCTCATCGGCACACCACCGAACATGCTGGGGGTGGGGCTCATCGCTCAGCAAGCCGGGACCTCCATGTCGTTCCTGTCCTGGATAGCGATCGGGCTTCCCCTGGGCATCTTGCTCCTTTTCGTCGGCTGGGCGCTGCTGCTCTGGCTGCATCCTGCCCGAACGCCTGTCGTCCCCGATCTCGAACGACAGCTGTCCGCGCAGCGGGCGGCATTGGGTCCTTGGACCAGAGGCCAGATCAACGCCTGCGTAGCCTTTGGAATGGCGGTGGTGCTGTGGATCGTACCGGGGATCATCATCGCGGTGATGGGGGTGAACAGTCCGACCGGCCGGTGGCTGGCAGTGCATCTGCCCCCGGAAGTGGTGGCGCTCCTGGCGGCGGGAATGTTGTTCGTGCTGCCCGTTCAGTTCGCAACGGGAGAGTTCACCCTGACCTGGCGACAGGCTACCCGCATCAACTGGGGTATTCTCCTTTTATTCGGGGGTGGGCTCGCGTTCGGTTACCTGATGGTAGACACCGGGCTCGCCAGAGCCATCGGGGCGGGATTCGTGGGCGGGCTGGGCGCGCAGGGAGTCTGGAGCCTGACAGCGATCGCGATCCTGGTGGCGGTGCTGATCAGCGAACTGGTGGCCAACACCGCCACAGCCGCGATGCTGGTCCCGGTGGTCATTGCCATTGCGCAATCCGCCGGCGTCTCCCCGATTCCCCCGGCGTTGGGTGCCACGTTGGGCGCCAGCCTGGGCTTCGCGTTGCCGGTGTCTACGCCGCCGAACGCCATCGTCTACGGCACCGGCCTTGTCCCGCTCGGCAGCATGATTCGCGCCGGGCTCTTCTTCGACCTCCTCGGCGCCGCCCTGATCTGGGTCACACTACGGGTGCTGTGCCCGATCCTGGGGTTGGGTTAATGTGCCGCGTTCCGTCAGGCCTGCCAGAACGCCTGCCAGTCTTCCTGTCTGATCTGAAGTGATCCTAAGACCGGCACGGGAATGGGAACGGTCACGCCGGCTTGCGTCTCGTATTGCACAAGCTGTCGGTGCAACACGAAGGTCATCAGCTTCAAATGCTCGAGACTCATCCGGATCGTCGCGACGCGTTCGGCTTGCGGAGGGACCCCCGGAGCCGTGGGAGCTGCGCCTGAGACCGAAAAGTTGCAGGCGCACCCATAGACTCCGAGATTGAGTTGAAATGAGTCACAGTAGACGTCAACCGGCTCCGTCATGACGTTGTCCCTCCCGTTATACTTATAGATGCAATCGAGAGATCCCTGCAAATACGACGCAGCATAGCACAGCGTCGGTCAAGAACTGGGTTTCTGAGACCTCTTCTGCCTGCAATCTCTCTTCCTTCCCTGATGAAGCTTAGCTCCAAAACCACAAAACTGGCCACTATCAGTAAATCATCTAAGATTCATTTTTCACCTCTCATCTTGATATGCGCTACGTAGTCGTAGGCTCCGTCGTTGGCAGTCTGATCGTTATAGTCCAGATTTCGCTCCTTAAGATATTGAGCCACAAAGACATCCATGTCTTGTCGGTCAACAACAAATACATTGCGATTGAGCAGCTCACTCTTAGTAGTGAAGTTTCGGTCAAACCGCACAAGAATATTTCCACCCTGGTCGTATAGAAGGAATGTTCCATCATCCAGTGGAATGATGTACGGCTCCACTCCTTGCACTCGCATGGTGACTTGATCCTGTTTGCTGACAAGGAGTTCATTCCGTTCACAGGGGTAGGCTACTGGCATCTTGATTGATCTCTCGAGCAAATAAATCAATCGTTTTTCAGCCAAGATGTTCTTCTCTTTGTCCAACATCATCAGATACCAAGCAAGTTTATTTGGACATGGGCCCTGGGACACTCCACCTTGCCTCAACTCCGTTCCATCTTTTAGAATCCAAGGGTTAGGCTGGCTGAACCTTTGCGGCACCCGGTCTTGGCGGTGGTTTTCTGCAAAGCGACCCACCTCGTCGCCATCCCACTTCTCTCGAGAGAAGAAGGATATTCCAGAAAATTGATACTTTTGCTCGCAGCACGAACCGTCTTTGCGACGCTTGTTGTGAATTCGCTCGATATACATCGCAACATAGTCGCCGTCATCCTTCTTAAAGATCATGATCGCAGATTGACGATTGTTCTTCGCAGGCCACGGCAGCTCATACCCCCACACATCCGGGTACGGCGGATACTTCTTCGTCGCGGTGGCCTGTTCAGTTCCACTGGCACCCATCGCTAGGGCTGCCAATGCCACGCCTACCACAATCGACCCCACGCGCATTTTCTCCAGACTGAACCGAAGCCAGACTTTCATCTCGTAACTCCCCTGCTGATACCCTAATCCCTTATTTAGGCCAAACCCTCATTCCAAGCTGCCAGAGGCTACTGCCAGGTGAAAGGCGTGTCAACCTTTCGCACCACCACTCGCACGCGTCAGGAGGCTCTGCCCTTCGGATTCGTATCACCACCCGTCCAGCCATCGGGGCGATGGAGAGAGCGACATTGCGGGGCCGCCGTGCTGATGTGTGAAGCGGAAGAACGTGCGAGACCCGAATGCCATTCTCACACATCCAATACTGCCTCGGGTGGAACGGGAGTGCGCGACGCGACGAATAAGGAGCGTCATGTCTGCGCACGCCTGCGAGACGGTGAGCAGGCAGGGCACGGAGGGGAGCGCCTCTGCGGGGAAAGAGGTGCGAAAAGCAGGTTGCCTTCCGCGCTGCCGTTCCTCTAATCCGATAAGGCGGCGCGGTTTGGAGTACCGGTACGGATGGCAATTTGATACCGTCGCATCGAGGCAGTCCCCGGAGCTGCCCGCCCTTCGCCACCCGAGGCCACCCTCCTCCCCTCCCTTGCTCTCACATTCCCAGGTGTGGCATCATGCCTGCTCCCGGAGCGGCACGATGGCGAACCTGCTCGAATACGTCGGCAACGTACACATCTTCCTGGGTCCCTACCGAGGCAACCCCATCTCGCTCTACCTGCGCCGGGACGGCAACGCCTGTCAGATCGCTCCCCGAGTCTACCCCTGGAATGAGATCGTTGGCCAAGGCGAGACGCCCAACCGCGCCGCAGCCGACTTCGAGGAAAAATGGAAGGCCAAAGGGTTGTCCCCAGACATGTATACGGGACCCCATTGGGAAGGTGGGATCAAACCTGAAAAGCCCGCGCCCGCGAAACCCGCTCCGACCGCGGCCAAGCCGGCCGCAGCTCCCCAGCCTGACGCGACCGCCGCGACACCGGCAGAACCGACCGTCGCCGCCACCCCTGCCGACTCAACCCCATCGAGCGGAGAGTCATCCTGAGCTCTCGGCTGTCAGCTATCAGCTCTCAGCTCAGAACCTGACACGCAGTACTCAACCCTTCGCGCGTCTGACGGCCAGCCTGCTGTGCCGGATCGCATAGCCGAAATAGACCGCGACACCGACCACCGTCCAGACGACAAACCGAACCCAGGTGATCGTCGGCAGGTAGTACATCAACCCCAGGCAGGACAGCATCCCCAGCACGGGGATCCACGGCATGAAGGGAATACGGAATGGACGGGGGTGGGTGGGATTGATCCGGCGGAGTACCAGGATACCTGCGCAGACCAGAGCAAAGGCAAACAGCGTTCCGATGTTGGTCATGTCCGCCGCTTCCCCGATCGGCACGAACGCGGCCAGCACCGCCACGGCGACCCCGGTGACCAGCGTCGCGTTGTGCGGCGTTCGGAAGCGTGGATGGACTTTCGAGAGCCAGGGCATGAGCAGCCCGTCGCGGGACATCGCAAAAAACACCCGGATCTGGCCGATCATCATCACGATCAACACGCTCGTGATCCCTGCCACCGCGCCGGTGGCCACCAGGGCTGCTCCCCAATGAAACCCGGCCACTCTGAGCGCCTCTGCGACCGGCGCATGTACGTCGATCTTGGCGTAGGGGATGATGCCGGTCAGGACCGCCGCCACCAGCACATACAAGACTGTGCAGAGACCTAGCGACGCAATGATGCCGATCGGCACATCCCGCTGGGCGTTGCGCGCCTCCTCGGCCGTCGTGGACACTGCGTCGAAGCCGATATAGGCGAAGAAGACGATTGCGGCCGCTGCGCCGACTCCCCCGAATCCATAGGGCATGAAGGGGGTCCAATTGGCTGGCTCCACAGACCCGAAGCCCACGGCGATGAAGAACAGAACCACCGCGAGCTTGATCACGACGATCACCCCAGTCGTGCGCGCGCTTTCTTTGACACCAAGGACCAGGATTGCTGTAATGATCAGCACGATGATGGCGGCCGGCAGGTTGGCGATTCCACCCTCAACCGAGCCCGGGGCATGGGTGGCCCAGACCGGCAGCTGGATGCCCAGCGTCCTGAGGATGTTGTTGAAGTAGCCGGACCAGCCGATTGATACCGCCACGCACGCCACCCCGTACTCGAGAATCAAATTCCAGCCGGTGATCCACGCCAGAAACTCCCCGAGTGTCGCATAGGAATAGGTGTAGGCGCTGCCGGCTACGGGAATCATCGCGGCAAACTCGGCATAGCAGAGTGCGGCAAAGGCACAGGTCACGCCGGCAAGGATGAACGAGAGCACGATCCCCGGCCCGGCGCCAGGCCGGTGCGCATCTCCGACCACGGCGGTCCCGATCAGCACAAAGATCCCCGTCCCGATGATCGCTCCGATCCCAAGCGCGGTGAGGTCCCAGACCGTCAGCGTCTTCTTGAGCCGATGCTCCGGCTGATCGCTATCGGCCAGGATCTGCTTGATGGATTTGGTCCTGAACAGGGGATTGGACATCGGGCCTTTCCCTCACCGGTCTGCCGTCATAGGTTCTTATCGGTCGGCCGCGGCGGCGACTGTAGCCTCAAGGCCGCCCCCCGGTCACCGGTCTGCGGTCATCGGTCAGCCCTTCGACCAGTCTCAGGGCAGGCGGTCATCCGTCCACGGTCCACCGTCAGCGGTCTATCATCCCCCCTCGAGCTGCCTTGAGGAAGGCAAGGAACAGTCTCCGCTGGACGTCGTCCCGATCGTACAGGAACTCCGGGTGCCACTGGACACCGAGCAGGAAGGGATGCCGGGGCGACTCGATGGCTTCGATGATGCCATCCGGGGCCACAGCGCTGGCGACCAGCGACGGGGCCAACCGCTTCACGGACTGATGGTGGGAGCTGTTGACCCGAATCCGGTCCTGCCGCACGATGCGCCTCAGCAGACTGCGTGGCGCGACAGTCACCGGATGGGCATGGCGGGTTGCCGGACCTGCAGCCCGATGCGGCAGCGCCGAGGGAATCTGGGAGTGGATGTCCTGGATGAGGCTGCCTCCGAGCGCCACATTCATGGCCTGCATCCCGCCGCAGATGCAGAGGGTCGGCACTCCCGAGTCCGCCGCCAGGCGCGCCATCTCAAGCTCGAACGCGTAGCGCTGGCGGCTCATGAGCCGAAATCGGTAGCGCTGCCGTTCTCCGTACAGGCGAGGTGGAAGGTCCGGCCCGCTGCCGGTTAACAAGAGCCCCTGGAGGTCGGACAGGAGCCGGCGACGGAGGACCGGATCATCAGTAAGGGGAAGAATGACGGGGAGTCCGCCCAGGTCTTCGATCGCGCGGGGATAGCGAGCCCGCAGAAAGTAGGTGGGCTCGCGACCTCCCATATCCTCTCGGTCGCCTGCGTTGAAATCCGGCGTCACGCCGATGAGAGGCTTCATTTACTTCATGGGCGCTGGGCTGGCAGGCGCCGGTTCGACCGGCACGGGTTGCCCAACACTGCCATTCTCGGCTGGCACGCCCAGGAAGCGGATGGGCTTATCTCCCCGGAGATGCTCAGGCGTAATGACGTAGGTGCCGTACATGCTCGTGGTCCACACGGACTTCGCCGCGTCCGAGTTGCCGCCGGAGAGCACCCAAGTCAGTCCGCCGACGATCCCGCCCAAGAGGGCGAAGGTGACCTTCGCCGCCCCATAAGGGACAGTGAGTAACCAACTCGCGGCCTGGAGGCCGGCCCCGGAGGGCGTCCCAGGTGTGGTGTCCTCAGGCGGCGGTAGGCTCTGGTTCTGGCTCCACACGACCGACACCTGTCCGAGGCCGGACAGGACGAGGATCAGCACTACGGCGATGACTCTCATCGATCGGCTCCACGTTCTGCTTTGGCCTAGTCCGAAGATCTCCACGTAGCGTCCCTCCTTTGGTTTCGTCGCCGGAAGGGCGACCGCTTGAAGGTCACCTGAGTCATTTCGCAAAACCCATCAGCATGGGCCTGCGACTGCCGAGGGCAATGGCCCGAACGAGTACCATAACGTATAGCAAATTCCGTTCCAGTTGAAAACGTCAACCCACTCAGAGGTCCAGCTCCGTGCTGACGTATGATCTGATCCGATCCACCCGCTCCGAAACCGAGCGGCTCAACTCCCTGACGAGCTTCTCGCCGCCGAGGCAAGTGTTCTCCTGCTGAATGCCCCCCTCCAGTGCGAGGTCCAGTTTGAGCGCGCAGATGCTCTGCACGAACAGATCCCGGCCTCGGCGTTCGTACTCCTCCTGCTCATTCCGTGGAACGCTGGCGAGCAGTGCGGTCAGCCACGCGTCGAACCCGATGGCCTGCCTGGCCAGCGCAAGCTGCGACTCCTCGACCTCGACGACGACCTGGATGCCACCCTTCCAGCTCCGCTTCTTCACATTGAAGACGCATCGGAGGCGTGAGGGACATGGCTCCACCGGTTCAGGTCCATAGAAGAGCGTCACGCGATACAGGGGGAGTTGCGGAATCGGTACCGACGACATGCAACCAGCCCTCCTGCCTCCCGCGCATTGTATCATGCCCCCATATATAAGTCCGTGGGGCATGTGGGGACTGGCCTGCCGCGAGCTCGGTCGAGCGGCGTGAGGTGGACGACGATTCACGCTTCCTGCCCCGTGCCTCCCGCCTCTAGCCCCTCGCCCGCGCAGCATTGACCGTCCTCAGCGGCGAGGATAAGATGGCGCACAAGATGTCTGGAGACTCCGAGTCCGCGCTTCGCGTCGACGCTCAACGGCGTGTCACTGACATCCAGCACGCGCTGGCCGAAACGCCTGAGCTCGACGGCTGGCTGTTTTATGACTTCCGGGGGAGCGACCCGCTGGCTTACCGCGTGCTCCTGCTTGACCCGAGCCGGCACGTCACGCGCCGCTGGTACTACTGGATTCCAGCCCGTGGACAACCGGTCAAGCTGGTACACCGGATTGAACCGGGCACGCTCGATGTCCTGCCCGGTGACACCCTCCAGTACGTCTCGTGGGACGAGCAACAGGCTTGCCTGGCTCGCATTTTGACGACGGCGCGACGCATCGCCATGCAGTACTCGCCGCTGAATGCCATTCCCTACATCTCGCGCGTGGATGCCGGTACGATCGAGTTGATCCGCCGGTTCGGCGTCGAGGTCGTCACGTCCGCCGATCTGGTCCAGCGGTTCGAAGCGGTCTGGAACGACCGGCAGCTCGCCTCCCATCGCGAGGCAGCCGAGAAGCTCCGTCGGATCGTGGATGAGGCATTCAACCACGTCGCCCGCTCTCTCGCCTCGCGCACTCCGTTGACCGAGTACGGGCTTCAACAGTTCATCCTGGCTCGCATCCGTGAGCACGGGCTGATGACCACCAGCCCCCCCATCGCTGCGGTCAACGCCCACAGCGCCGACCCCCATTATGGACCGCAACCCCAGGGTTCCGCGCAAATTGCTCCCGGCGACCTCGTCTTGATCGACCTGTGGGCCAAGCGGCCAGAGCCGGGCAGCGTCTATGCGGACATCACCTGGACCGGCTACCTGGGGCCGACCGTCCCGCCCCGGCACAAGGAGATCTTCGGGATCGTGCGCAAGGCCCGCGATGCCGCCCTCGAGTTCGTGCGGACCCGGGTATCAGCCGGAGAGTTTCCCTGCGGCTGGGAAGTGGATGAGGTCTGCCGGAAGGTCATCGTCGAGGCCGGCTATGGCGATCGGTTTCTGCATCGCACCGGACACTCCATCGGGGAAGAGGTCCACGGCAACGGCGCCAACATTGACAACCTGGAGACGCGCGACGGACGTCGCCTGTTGCCGAGAACCTGCTTCTCGATCGAGCCCGGCATCTACCTGGCCGGCGAGTTCGGCATCCGGAGTGAGCTGGATGTGTACGTGTCCGACCGCGACGCGATCGTCTTCGGCCAACCGCTGCAAACCGAGATCGTCCCCATCCAAGCACGAGGCTAAGGGTACAGGCCGAGAGGTAATCTTACCCAGCCAACGTTGGCAGGTCTGCCGCTGCGGTCTTGATACCCCTAGCCTCCAGCCCCTCGCCTCGCGCCCCACCTTGACAATGGTGGGACCCATCCCGCACAGTAGAGCAGAACGTTTTGCTCGAAAGGCCCAGGAGGCAAATCGGAATGTTCGGTACGCTCGGCTTCTCAGAGCTCATCATCATCCTGGCTATTGTCCTGATTATCTTCGGGGCCGGACGGCTCCCGCAGATCGGCGAGGGCGTAGGCAAGGCCCTGAAGGGCTTTAAAAAAGAAGTCCGTGAAGAGCCCCCCGCGGCGGATCCGAACGCCGGCCCACAACCGGCCGCCGCTTCCACTCCGACCCAGCCGGTCGAAGAGGCCCAGGTGGTCGGGCAATCCGCCGGGCAGAAGCAGAGCGCACAGGCTGGCGCTCCTCCGAAGCCAACTGCTCCCTATCGGCCCGGCCCGGAGGCGACTCCCGGTACGACGGCTGCCATCGTGGCAGCCGGCACGGGACCGCAAGCGTACCAGCCGCCTCGGCCGAAAGGGGCTCAACCCGCGGCGGCCGGAGCGGCTGCCCAGCCGGCCGGCCAGATCCCCCAACCCATGAGCATGGAAGAGCGCAGCACTCAGCCCCCGCCGGCGCCGCGGGCCGCGTATCCGGCATTGCCCCCGACCGCGCAGACCAAACCGGGCGCCAAGCGCCCATCGGCCATCGTGAACAAACAGGCCGTCGCGCGCGTCCAGGCCCAGCAGGCTGCCTTGAAAGCCAAGACGGCTCAGAGCACGGCGCCCTCGCCTCAGGACATGCAAAGTCTCGGAGAGAGTGTCGGAGACGCACTGCGCACCTTCCGCCAGGCCGTGGCCGACGTGCGGAACTCGGTGGATCCGGAGATGCGGACGATCCAGGCCGAGATGGAAGCCGCAGAAAAAGAACTTCAGCAATCGATTGAAGCGGCCCGAGAAATGCCCGCAGTTCAAGAAGATCCGCCCAAGAGCAGCTAACCCGCGCGCGCTGCCCCCACGTGTCCCCAACCCCTATCCTCGGCGTTCTCCTGCTTCTGTCGCTGACCCTGAGTGGAGGCTGCACTCGGGAGGGGACCGAGGTCGAGCCCGACAGCGCGGTAACACACCTGCGGGAGCTGCTCCATGACCCCAGCCCGGATGTCCGGAGAACGGCGGCGGTCTCGCTCGGGAAGATCGGCCGGCCCGAAGCGGCGCCTGGCTTGGTCGAGGCGCTCACCGATCCTGACGCCCTCGTTCGTCAACAGAGCGCCTGGGCGCTCGGCAACCTGGATGAAGTGGGGAAGGACCGCTTGGAGGAGATCGGGGTGGCGTTGGTCGAGCGTCTGGAGGACCCCTCGCCTGCCGTGCGAGAGGCAGCGGCCCAGGCGTTGGGCTTGCTCGGGAGTGCTCAAGTGGTCGTCGAATTACTGACCGAGGCGTTGCAGAACCCTGACGTGGAGACTCGGCGGGCCGCCGTTCACGCGTTGACGTGGCTGGAACCGCCGTCTGCGTACGGGGCCCTGGTCACGGCGCTCCGTGACGTCGACGCCGCGGTCCGGCAGGGCGCAGTCGCGGCGCTGGGTGAATTGGCCGATGCCCGCGCCCTGGTTCCCCTCCGCAACCGACTCCTCAAAGATGCAGACGCGGGCGTCAGAAGTGAAGCTGCCTTTCGCCTGGGGAAGTTCGGCGACGCGAGCGTGATCCCCACACTCCAGAACGCCGCCACGTCAGACAAGGACCCGGGCGTCCGCCGCTGGGCCTCCTGGGCCCTCCAGCAGATCGAGGACTCACCAGAATCGTAGGACGTTCTCCGTCATTCGTCACCCGTCATTCGCGCCGGAAGGACAAGCAGAGTTCCCACGTCGCGGGCTCACCCCGAAGAAGCATTACCCGACTCATCTGCCACTGCCTGTGCTTGACAGCCTATAACATAAATGTTATAGTTCCGACATGGCTTGGACCGTGCTGTACTATGAGACGGCAAAAGGAGACAAGCCAATCGAGGCATTTCTCAATGCACTCTCTGATAAAGCCAGGGCCAAATGCCTCGCGTACATTAGTCAGCTAGAGACTGACGGGATACACCTTCCAGCCTCCATTGCGGCGCACGTCCCCGGGAAGATCTGGGAGCTTCGTCCAGAATGGTCGGGCAATGAGTACCGGTTTTTTTATGGAGCGTTCACCGGTCAGCGCTTCGTGATTCTGCACGCCATTCACAAGAGGACGCAGAAACTGCGAGAAGGGGATATTCGTATTGCGGAACAGCGATACGAGGAAATCAAGGAAAGGATCCGCCATGAAGACGCATCGACAGTACATCGACGAGCAGATTAAGAAGAATCCACAGTTCGCTGAGGAGCTGGCTGAGGCTGAGCGTGAGGTGGCGATCGCCGTCAAGCTCGCGAAGCTCCGCGAGCAACGGGGACTGAGCCAAACCGATCTCGCCAAGCTGACCGGCATGAAGCAACCGCAAATCGCGCGCCTTGAGAGCGGCGCACACCTCCCAGCGTTGGGCACCCTGTTGAGGCTGCTTGACGTGCTTGGCGGCAAACTGGAGTTGACTGCGACTAAGTGTCGGCTCACCTCCACGCGCGGGAAACCCGTCAGCCTTCGGCGGTAAGGTTTTTAGGGGGGCCTATATGCGGTGTCAGGAAGCTTTTCATCGGCTGGCATCTGATAATCAAATCAGATGCCACTTTAGAAGGGAGTGAACCAAGCATGGGGAAAACCATCTCGGCCACGGAGGCCGCCCGGAATTTCTCAGACCTCCTCAATCGGGTAGGCTTCCGTGGCGAGCGTTACACCATTGCCAGGGGTGGGAAAGCGATCGCGTACCTCACTCCGGCAACATCGCCCATCACCAGGGTACTTGGTGAGCTTCCAGATCTGCTGAGGAAGTTGCCCTCGCTTGGGAAGGACGCCACGCCATTCGCACGTGATGTGCTGCGCGGGGTTCGCAAGGCCCCGTTCACAACGTGGTGACACTGGACACCTGACACCCTTTCTCTTGCGCCGCTGGGCCTCCTGGGCCCTCCAGCAGATCGAGGACTCACCAGAATCGTAGGACGTTCTCCGTCATTCGTCACCCGTCATTCGCGCCCGAGGTGCCAGTTGGTTTGCCATGGCACCACATCGATTTGACACGCGACGGTTCACAATTCTAGCCGCGACTCCGCGCTCGACCCTACATTCGGCCCCACAACGCGACCCATTAGGCTCATTGATTGGGTTCCTCGTCCTCGTGAACGATAGGAAGTTGGGCTAGTACCTTCGTATCACCGTACCTGATTTGCAGCAGATTGGGCTCCGTAGCCTTGCGAGTCGTAGGGTAGGTGAGGAGGAGCGTCGTCAAGCGACTTTCCCAGCTAAGTTCGGCAACACCTGTACCAAAATCGGTCTCACCCGAGGGCTTGCCCAGGGCTGAGACATAGCGATCCTTTACGGCTGCTACCGTATCACGAATTCCATCCATCGTGATGCCGTACAGTTTTCCCTTGTAGAAGTAGCAGCTGACCAAGTCTGGCTTTAGGCTCTTCGGTTGGTACACAAGATTAGCGCCCTTGAGATTGAGGGTTGCATGCTTAGAGAATGCTGGCTTTGCGTCACCAAAGGAGAAGGTCGCGTAAAGCTCGTTTTCGCCACAATGCACGCACCCGCTGATGTCAACAGGAACCACCTTGCGGAAGGCCTCTACCGACATACCTAACACGATCGGTCCGAACGCTCGGGGTAATTCCCCTTTTGATCCACCCTGGTCGGGTTCACCAATTAGCACTGCCAAAGTTGCCAGGGCCAGGATTAGATTGCTTGTCGTCCTAGTCTTCATCGCTTACCCACTCGTCCGTCTCTCTTGCTACCAAATGGTCACCGTCCGAATTCTGGAGAATTGGCGTCACATTCGATTACATAGTGCCGCTTGCTGTTCGACCGCCAGGGCAAGCCTCGCTTCGAATCATAAAAACGAAGGGGATAAGTCCAACCGTTGTTGAAGAACGCGCGAGGCTCGACCGCATGCCCACTACCCTCGCGCGAGCTGGAAGACTACCTCAGTGTGCAGGCTAAGCAGCGACGGGGTTGGTGCGGCGGACTCCAGCTACGCGTCGAGCGAGCGCGTTACTCCATCATCCATATCGTGAGCAGGGCGCCTGGTCTCGCGCCACGTGTGCACGTCGCTTGTTTTCTAATCGAGCAGGGTGGTCAGGGTGGGACCTATTGCGCGCATCAATTTCACCCGCCCGCCCCGGTCGCGCCACGACGCGCCCTTGCCCGAGCGAGCACCAGTCCATTCATTGTCCTCTCTCAGAGTGTGTGGTGGGGGTGCCTCCAACTGCGCGCGTCGAGCGAGCACACATCCGTCACTGTCCGAAACAATAGATCTTGTGTGCGGGCTCCGCGAGCACAGGAGGCACCCCCGCCACACACTCCCGTTCTTTGTGTGCGGGCTCTGCGAGCAGGGGCCCGCCCTGACCGCCCTGCTCCTCCTTCTTGAGTGCGCGATGCGCGAGCAGGCGGGGCACCGAGGCGCCATCCCTGCTCACCGTCCCGCCTTCTTCACCAAGTTCACCAGATCCGTCACCCGCTGTCGCACCTCCGGGGAAACGTCGGTAAATCGCACGCCCATGCCGGGGAAGAATGTGTACTGATCGGCCTTGGGACAAGCCCATGCCACCGTCCCCTTGGCTGGCAACCAGTCGGAGGGCTGGTCGGGCAGGGCGAACTCCAGAGCCAGCTCAGTGCCGATCGGAAGCGGGGCCGTACTCTCGATAAACAACCCTCCGCCTCCGATACCGGAGGCGCGGCTCTCAAACCGCTGGCCCGTGGGCGAGCTATATCGGACCCTCAATAAGAGGGAGAGACGGGACTGGGCCCTCACATCCCCTGCCGGCGGCGGCTGGTTCGGACCCAGGATCGAGTCAATGATGGACTGCCAGGGAACCGTGCCGAGCCGTTCGCCAGCCGGCCCCAGCACCGTGACCATCTCACGGTTGGAATCGATCTCCAGCGACTTCCCCTTGTGGGCCGCGGTGAGGATCACCGGGAACTTCATGGGGCCTCCGGACCGTGGGGTTCCTACTGATGCTAGTATAGCGCATCTGGCCAGACTCTCATACTGATCCGCGTTATTCGGCATCCGTGAGGAGTCGATGGCGAGCGGGTGGGGGCGAGGGTCTGGGTGAAGGAGCGGTGTTTGGGCGGTGAGGGGAGCGCCCGACCTCACCCCTGTTCGACGGGCGAGACCGGCGGGCTAGTCACAATATCGGGCTTCCATAAGGTATTTACGCGCTCTTCATCTCCTTGTCCTGTTCGAAGATCCGGATCGGCTGGCTCTTGCCCAGGACCACTTCTTCCGTAATGACCACTTCCTTGATCTGCTTCTGGGACGGCACATCGTACATGACTTCCAGCATCACTTCTTCCAGGATGGCCCGCAGGCCCCTTGCCCCCGTCTTCTGCTGGTAGGCCTTCCGGGCGATGGCACCCAGCGCACCGTCGGTGAACTTGAGTTTGACCTTCTCGAAGGACAGGAGCTTTTCGTACTGCTTGGCGAGCGCATTGCGCGGCTCGGTCAAGACGCGGATCAAGGCCTTCTCGTCCAGCTCATCGAGCGTGGCCACCACCGGCAGCCGTCCGATGAATTCGGGAATCAACCCGTACTTCAGCAGGTCTTCCGGCTGACACTTGGCCAACAGCTCGCCCAGGCGACCATCGCTTTTCCCGCGGATCTCCGCGCCGAATCCGATCGCCTTCCGGTTCAGTCGTTGCTCGATGATCGCCTCCAGTCCGACGAAGGCGCCCCCACAGATAAACAGGATGTTGCTGGTGTCCACCTGGATGAATTCCTGATGCGGATGTTTGCGCCCGCCCTGAGGCGGCACATTGGCGACGGTCCCCTCGATGAGCTTCAGAAGCGCCTGCTGGACCCCTTCGCCGGACACGTCCCGCGTGATCGAGGGGCTGTCGCTCTTGCGGCTGATCTTGTCGATTTCATCAATGTACACGATGCCGCGCTCGGCCCGTTCCACATCGTAATCGGACGCCTGCAGGAGCTTCAGGATGATGTTCTCGACATCCTCGCCGACGTACCCGGCCTCCGTCAGCGTGGTGGCGTCCGCGAGCGTGAACGGGACATCGAGATAACGGGCCAGGGTCTGCGCCAGCAACGTCTTCCCCGTGCCGGTCGGCCCGACCATCAAGATGTTGCCCTTTTGGAGCTCGACGTCGTCCACTTCGTTGGCCGAAATCCGCTTGTAGTGGTTATGCACCGCCACCGACAGGATCTTTTTCGCCCGCTCCTGCCCGATGACGTATTGATCGAGATGGTGCTTGATCTCTGCCGGTTTGCGAAGCTTGGAGGAAATCTCCTCCTTCGCCTCTTCCCAGTCCTCGGCGATGATGTCGTTGCACAGGTTTACGCACTCGTCGCAGATGTACACCGTGGGCCCGGCAATCAGTTTGCGGACCTCGTCCCGGCTCTTTCCGCAGAAGGAGCACCGCAAGTGCCGATCCGACTTCTCCTGTTTAGGCATGCCGCCTCCCCACGTTATTTCCCTTTTGCACTTTCCTTGGCCTGGGGCTGGAGCCCATGCTCGCGGCCTCCGTCCTTCATGCCGTCCCTGGACCCGTCCTTGGCCAGGTCGGCCATGCTCTTGGGCGCGCGCGTGATGACTTCATCAATCAGCCCGTACTTCTTCGCCTCTTCGCCCGACATGAAGTAATCCCGTTCCGTGTCCGCGGCGATCTTCTCCAGCGGCTGGCCGGAGTGCTTGGCGAGGATCTCATTCAACCGCTCCCTGATCTTGAGAATTTCCCTCGCATGGATGTCGATCTCCGTGGCCTGTCCCTGGAATCCCCCCATGGGCTGGTGGAGCATGACGCGCGCGTTTGGCAGCGCATAGCGCTTTCCCTTCGTGCCGGCCGCGAGCAGCAAGGCGCCCATGCTCGCCGCCTGCCCGAGACAGATCGTGTTGATGGAGGGCTTCACATATTGCATGGTGTCGTAGATCCCCAGTCCCGCCGTGACGCTGCCGCCGGGGGAGTTGATATAGAGGCTGATGTCCTTCTCGGGATCTTCCGCCTCAAGAAACAGCAGTTGCGCGATGATGAGGTTGGCAAACACGTCGTCGACTGGCGCGCCGAGGAAAATGATGCGGTCCTTGAGCAGACGTGAGTAGATATCGTAGGCGCGCTCGCCGCGGTTCGTCTGCTCGATCACAATCGGCACTAACATGGGGGCCTGTCCTTTCTCTTCACCTCACGGTAGGGTCTGCCCCATACCGCCGGTATCTTACCACACTTCCTTCATTCGGCCTGCATCTTCCAGGAAACGGGAAGCGACCCGGTCCAGTAATCAGCCTTGGATGACGGCATGTCGATACACGAAGTCCAGCGCCTTGTCCGCAAGGATCCGACCTTTGAACTCGTCCAGGGAATCTTCGCCTCCCGCTTCGATGAGGCGTCGCACTTCTTCCGGCGCGAGCTTGAGCTCCGAGCTCATCCGCTTGATCTCGGCCGCGACATCGTCTTCGTCAACGGTCAGCCCCTCCCGTTCCACGATGGCCTCCAGGATCAGACTGACTTTGACGCGGCGCGTTGCCTCCGCGAGATGCTCCTCCCGCAGGCGCCTGATCTCCTCCTGGCGTTTGGCGGGACTGTCGAGATCCAGGGCTCCACCCTTCTGTCTCCGGCGACGCTCCAGTGTCTGGCGGACCATCGCCGCGACCTCCCGCTCGATCAACGTCTCCGGCACCTCGAAGTGATGGGTCTCGTTCAACCGTTTGATGATGGCGTCCTTGTAGGAGTCTTCGATGTCCTTCTTCAGGGCCCGCTCCATTTCGCTCCGAAGCTTGTCCTTGAGCTCGGCCAGCGTGGTGTAGGGGCCGCAATCCTTCGCGAACTCGTCATCCAGGTCGGGGAGCTTCTTCTGTTTCACTGCCCGGAGTTTGATCCGAAACGTGGCGGACTTACCCGCCAGGCGGGAATCAGGATGGGTCTCCGGGTACGGCTGGATGACCTCGACGAGCTCGCCCTCTTTCTTCCCGATGAGGTGGTCGTCCACCTCCATGCCGAGCACGGGAGCCTTCGACCCAACCTTGTGCACTTGACCGTCCTTTTTGGCGCCCTCCAGCGGAGCCCCCTCCACGAAGCCTTCCATATCCAGGATGGCGAAATGTCCCGCCCTCAACGGCGTTCCCGGTGGTGCGGCGTCGAGTTGCGCTTGCTGTTCCCGCAGCGCTTCCAGCGTCTGGGCGATCTGCTCGTCCGTCACCGCGCGCTTGTCTGGCTTCAGAGAGATCGGATTGGGCGGGCGATAGTCCCTCAGCTCGATGGCGGGTTTCATCTCGACCGTGGCGGTGAACGTGAACGGCGCATCCCGCTTGATCTTTACGCGCTCCAGCGGCGGGACCTCCACGATCACCGGCACGATCCCTGCCTGCCGGATGGCTCGATCATAATAGGAGGGCACCAGACGCCGCACCACGTCCTCCTCGATCTCCTTGGCGTACCGTTTTTCGAGCAAGGCCAGCGGAGCCTTCCCCGGCCGAAACCCCGGAATCCGGACCTGCCGGTTCAAGTCGGCATACGCCCGGTCGAATTCTTTATTCACGTCTTCCTGGGGAACCTCGATCTTGAGCGAACGTTTGATCGGACCCAGTTCGGTCACTTCGAGCTTAATCCCCACGGGGTTAGGTGAGACCATTGTGACGGAGGCCAGCCACGTTGCCAGCCGTAGCTTCAGCGAAGGCTGGTGCGAGAGGGGGGACTTGAACCCCCACGGTTTCCCACGAGATCCTAAGTCTCGCGCGTCTGCCAGTTCCGCCACTCTCGCGCCGTGCCATCATCATCTTACGCTCCCGCTATCTTTTACAGGTCACACCGTATCACTGTCAACCCGACGAGCGGCCGGATTGCCGGGGTCCTATAGTGTGGTGACTTCGCGGTTTGGTTGAGAGTATACTGGGGGTACATACGGGGCCCCATCTTCATGGATGAGGCCGGTGCATCTCAGTGTTAGCAGCCCTGCTGCATAGTCGTCAGAACCCCGATTCGCTGCCTCGCCGCCCGGCCCATCCGTGTGTCCCGACCAGACCGATGACGAGAGCCAAGTCGCACGTGAGAGAGGCGACGGGAGGTGGTGTATGAGGCGAGCATTATGGATGACGGCCTGCTCAGTGTGGCTCCTGCTCCAGCCGGCGAGCACGAGCTGGGGCTACCGTGAGTCCTTCACGCCTGAACAACGCGAGCGACTCATGAAGGCGCAGAATTTGCTGCTGGATGTCGTCGCCCTCACCGACAACGGCAAAGCCGACGCCGGCCCGATCCTGACGCTGGTGTCCACTCGCATGACGGAACTGGGATATGGCGTGGGTACTGATCCTGCCAAGCCGCATGATATCGTCTTCAAGGTCAAGTGCGAGCAGCGAAAGACCTGGGAAGGTACGACCACGCTCGGTGGCGACGCGGATCTGCCCGATTCGCCGTCCCGCGTGTGGAAGGGGCCGGCCTGCCAGCTTAACTATCTTATCGGCACGAGCAAGATCAGGTGGCAGAAGGAGGTCCGCACCGACTTTGAGGATTCGGTCGCGGCGGCTCAGTCGGCCAACGCCCCCGACCCCGGCGCCTATGCCATGGCCAAGCTCAAGGAGCGGCTGGAGCAATATGACTTCCCCGTCCTGTTGGCGGCTGAATGGGGGCATGACGAGCGGCTGCTCAAACTGCTGGATGACCCCCGCACCAGCCAGGCCCGGAAACTCAAGGTGATTTCGGTGCTCGGCGAAATACTGTCCGATGACGCCGCACCAAAGCTCAGGGAGGCGCTCAAGGACAAGGATCTGGCGCAGCAAGCGGCTGTGGCCCTTGGGAACCTGGGAAAGGATTCAATCCCCACCCTGATCGACATGATGAAGAATTCGAAAGACCCGGCACTCCAGGCCGCGGCCGCGAAAGGGTTAGGGCAGGTCGGCGCGCTCCACGGCGACCCGCAGATTATCCCCCCGTTGCTCGAGATGCTCGAGCGGCCCGGCGTGGACCGATCGGTTTTGATCGAGGTTGCGTGGGCTCTCGGGAAGCTGCCGGACAAGCGATCGATCAACCCGCTCGAGCGGGCTCAGCACAACCTCTTGAAGACCCGAGCCCCGGAGGATCCCTCCTGGAAGAAGCTCTGGGACGCCGTCGAGTGGGCGCGCAAGCAGTGCGACACGGGCGATCAGTTCAGTTGACGCTCATCCTTTCGATCGTCCGCGTCGATAGTGGGCGGCCACTTTCATGCGGTTTCCGCAGAGGCGCATGCTACACCAGCGGCGCCCGTGATTCTTCGTGGTATCATAAAAATACAGGATGCAGGCGGCGTTGCTGCATCGCTTGATAAGCGAAAGATCGCCGTCGCAAAGCAGATCGCTCGCTGCTTCCGCGAGGGGAACCAGGAGGCGGTCCGCTCCGTTCGACTCTGACCGAAACTTCCGTTCAAAGCCGCCTCGTCCACGGACGAGTTGCGTATAGCCAACACGGCGACGGAGCAGCTCGTTAATCGCGCTCAACGTGGACGGGGGCACCGTCCTGCCCGCTGCGATTCGTTCCACTGCCGCGCGTAACCCGGCTCGGAACCCCTTCACCTGTTCAAACAGCCGCACGCTCTCGCGCTGACCACCCCAGCGACCTGTCACCTCCCTTGCCTCTGTCACATCCAGGAGCTGCGCCTGGACTAACCACGCAATGAGATCACCGAAGCTCCCAAGGAGATCCACAGGGTGGCCCTGCTGGATCATCTCTGTGTTGATGAAATCCAGGCAGGGGTGGTTGCCGACAAAGAGGAACTTGCTAGCCGATTGCCGTTTACGCACCGCCGCGTCCCGGTTCCGGAACAGAATCACAACCCTCAAAAAGCCTATTGACAGGTTAGCCTAACTTGTGATTAACTGTCAAAGTAACATTTAGATGGTTAGCCATTCAACAGGCCGGCGTCAAGTCGGTCACCCACACAAAGGAGGCAGTTCGATGAGCACCAAGACCATGCAGAGCACATCCAGGATCAACCAGTCCACGCTAGGCGGCGTGGCCTTGAAGGGTCACGATGCCGTCGCGTATCACACGGAGGGACGCGCGATCGCAGGCCGCAAGGAGTTCTCGTACGAATGGATGGGCGCCACGTGGCGGTTTGCCAGCGCCGCCAATCGCGATCTGTTCGCCCATGACCCGGAAAAGTACGCGCCGCAGTACGGCGGGTACTGCGCGTGGGGAATCAGCCAGGCGAAGTTCTTCGACGGCGATCCGCAAGTGTGGAAGATCGTCAACGGCAAACTGTATGTGAACTACAACAAAGAGATGGAAAAAACGTGGGAACAGGACATCCCCGGCTTTATTGCCAAGGCGGATGGGCTCTGGCCCACACTCGAACCGTGAGCGTGCGGGCCCGGCCGGGAGGGATTTCGGATGATGAGGGTTGCACAAATCTGGCGATACCCGGTAAAGTCGATGGCCGGCGAACGACTGGATCGCGCACGCATCGGTTCTCTGGGCATCGAGGGGGACCGCGTCGTTCACGTCGAGGACGCCCACGGCCGCGTGATCACGGCGAGAACACACCCGCGGCTCCTCGGTCACCATGCCGTCCTCAATGCGTCCGGCGAGCCGATGGTTGACGGCCGGCTGTGGACCAAACCGGAAGTGCGCGAGCAGGTGGTGCACATTGTGGGCCCGGGCGCCCGCCTGGTTCGCGACGACACGAGCGATCGCTTTGACGTGCTCCCCCTGTTGGTCGCGACCGATGGAGCCATCGCGGCCTTTGGGCAGGACGGCCGGCGCCTCAGGCCCAACCTGGTGATCGGCGGCGTACAGGGGCTTGCTGAGCGTTCGTGGCCCGGGCAATGCCTGCGTATCGGAGACATCATCATCGGAATCCGGGACCTGCGCGGGCGCTGCATCGTCACGACGTTTGACCCGGACACCCTGAAACAGGACCGTCAGGTGCTTGCGGGGATCGTGGAGAAATTCGGCGGCCTGCTGGCGTTGAATTGTTATGTAATCCGGGGCGGCGAGATCCGAGCCGGTGACGCCGTCGAGTTGGTCCAAGACCATGGGGGCGAGGCCATCCGCCCTGTCGCTTGAATGGCAGCCGCTGTCGGAAGAACGATGGCAGCGGAATCATCCGCGAAGGAGACAAGCCATGAACGGAATCTCACGCAGACGCTTTCTTCAACTCTCGGCCATCGCGGGCGGCGCGATGGCACTCGGGGATTGGGCCGACCAGGTCCTCGGGCTGATGCCGAGGCCGCGCCTGGCCTACGCCGCTGAGCCGATCAAAGTCGGTATCATCGATCCGCTGTCCAGCCCCTACAAGACGTCCTCCATTCATGACGTGCATGGCGCCACGGTGGCGCTCGAGATGTACAACAAGCGCGGCGGGGTGCTCGGCCGTCCGGTCAGCATTCTTGAGGCCGACGACGCCTCGAGTGTTCCGACCGGAATCAAGGCCGCCGTGAAGCTGATCAAGGAGGATCGCGTCGACTTCCTGATGGGCACCTTTAACGGCGAGGTGACGCTCGCCGTCTCCGAGCTGGCCAAGCAGGAAAACAAGCTGTTCATGGCGACCTGTCCTCACATCATGGAACTGACCGGCTCGCGGTGTAACTCGCACACATTCGTGTTTATGCCGAACGCCCGCATGATGGCGCAGGCTGTGACGCCCCATCTCGTGAAAGCCTATGGAAACAAGTGGTACATGGTCACGGCCGACACGGTGGACGGAAAGGCGGCGCTTCAGGCGATGACGGATGCCCTCAAGGCCCGGAGCGGTGAGGTCATCGGCGGCGCCACCACCGCGTTCGGCACAACCGACTTCACGAGCACCTTGACGGAAGCCAAGAACGCCAAGCCTCAGGTAATCATCCTGAACTTGTATGGTTGGGATCTGGTGAACGCGCTCAAGGCCTATACCAAATTAGAACTGGCCAAGGAGAAGATCGGGGTGGGCGGCATGATCGGCGGTGAACAGATCGGTCGGCCGCTGGGTTACGCGAACAACGCCGGCATCTGGGGCTTGATCTGGGACCCGAAGATCAATACCGAGAGCTCCAAACGGTTTATCCAGGGCGTGATCGACAAGTATAATCACACACCGACGTCGCGGTGCTACCTCGGCTATGCCGCCATGATGCAGATCCTGGAGGCCGTGCGGCGCGCCGGTACGACCGAGACCGGAGCGGTAATCAAAGCACTCGAGGGGCATGACTTTGACGGGCTCAAGGAGGGGCGGTCCTACTTCCGAGCCTGGGATCACCAGCACGTGCAGGACGTCCTCGTCGGCCAGGCCTACGGGAAGGAGCTCGGCCTCGGCCACTATCAGATTCTGGCCACCGTGCCCGGCGACGCGGTGGCGGGTGGAATCGAACAGAACACCTGCCGATTGTAACGAGACGACTCTCAGCCGTGCAGGGGGTCCTCGGACCGGCTTCGTGACGTCTGACGGGCTTGGAACCGTACGCGCGTGACGAGAGGATCCCGGGCATTGCACCCGGGACTCCCCTCCTCCGCGTTCGTGTGATCTCTACTCGTCTGGGACTTACTTCCCCTCTTCTCCCAACAGTTTCTTTTCCGCCTTCCCCATTTCCTCTGAAGCCTTCGTTTCGCCTTTCTCTACCTGCCCCGCGGCCGTGTCCTGGACCTTCTCGGCCTGTTCCTTGACTTTCCCCTGTGTCTCCATCGCCTTGGTCTCGGCTTTTTGCTTCTCCTTCGCGGCCTTCGCCTGCGCCTTCTCCGCCTCCTTCTTGGCTTTCATCTGCTCCTTCTCAGCTTTTTTGGCCGCCTTCTCCGCCTCTTTCTTGGCTTTCTTCTGCTCCTTCTCAGCTGCTTTGGCGGCCTTGTCCGCAGCTTTCTTCGATTGCTCTTGCGTCTTCTCCATGGTCTCTTTGGCCTTGCCTTCGGCTTTCCCCTGTTCCTCCGACGCCCTTTGTTCAACCCCGGTCTGGATGTCCGAGACCGTCGGCACCGTCGGGACCACGGGCGGTTGGGATTGGGCAAAGGCCCACGCGCTGAACAGCAGCACGAAGGTCGCTGCGCCGGTGAGTGCCATGATCTGTCTCATACTCTAGTCCTCCTTATTTTGGTTGAGTTTACGTCTGCGATGACTCACGCTGCCTTGACTTCCGATGTACAGTGCGCGCACCTGGTGGCCTTGATCGGAATACTCGAGAGGCAATAGGGACAGTTTTTTGTCGCGGGCGCGGGTGGCGCCTCCGGCTTGCGCGTGATCGCGTTAATCTGACGGATCAACAGAAAGATCACAAAGGCGACAATCAGGAAATCGAGGATCGTCTGCAGGAACACGCCATAATTGATCGTGGGGGCCCCGGAGGCCTTGGCCGCTGCCAGGGACGGATAGGCCTGGCCCGACAGATTGATGAACAAACTCGAAAAATCTACCTTGCCCAGTAAGAGCCCGAGCGGGGGCATCAAGATATCGCTGACCATGGAAGACACGATCTTGCCGAACGCGGCGCCGATAATAATTCCGACGGCCATGTCCAGCACATTGCCTCTCATGGCAAACTCTTTGAATTCTTTCAGCATGATAGGTCCTCCTTCGCGTCCCTCACGCCCTTTCCCAATCAAAGCTCCCAGGCCCCTCCGCCCCAGCAAGAGACGGCCATGAGCGCCGCGGCCCGGCTGATGAACGAGATGCAATGCATGGACCAGATTGACAAGCTCTTCAGGAAGGCTGGTTGACGACAGACGAATGAGTCAATGATGAAGGGTAAACGGGTATGTAGCAGCACCAACCTACGGAGGCCCACGCTGATGCGCACGAAGACCTCGGCCTCGATACTCCCTCCGAAAGGGCGCTTCGTATATATAGATGAGCGCGTGCGAGGCAGTCAACTACAAAAATGGCGGGATCGCGATTGGCCATGGAGAAGAACAATGAAGCGAGAAGGCCACGAATCATCTCGCCCGGTTCCGAGGAGCGAGATTCCTTGGCTTGCCGCTAGCCAGACTGCGTGTTAAGATGCCTCTTCTTCGCCGAGCAGGCAGCGTGCCGCAGGGTCCTTGATCCATCGCTTCTTTGGTATTGACCAATTGCTTTTGGGGCGCGGAGAGGTGCGAGAGTGGCCGAATCGGCGTGCCTGGAGAGCACGTGTGGGGGCAACCCCACCGTGGGTTCAAATCCCACCCTCTCCGCCAGATACTAATGGCCCAACCGACCAGGAATGGAGCCGGAGAGAGAATCTCTAGCTACACCTAGAGGGTGGGATTTGAATGGGGGTTCTGAAGGGGGTGTGCCCCCTTCATGGGGTGACCGGAGCGAAGCGGAGGCGCGAGGGGGATTGGCCCCCTAGCGGGAGCGCGAGGGGAAACATCGAGCGCGACTTCAAATGCCCACCCTCTCCGCCAACTTGGCGCGACAGAAGCCCCCCGACTATTGACCAAGGGGCAGTGGCGCGCCAACCGTACCCGCAGGCAATGAGGTTGTGTGCCGAAATAGGGTGTCGCGTCCCGCGACTTCTCATCACGGCAACCGATGCCACGGCCTGCTAGTGAGGCTGGCGCGTCATTGCCTGACGGTCCGCCGTCGGTGCGCTTCTCACGCGCCAAGAATAATGAGATCAGTGTCGCGTCTGCGACACCCTGTTTCGGCACTGAGCATCGTTGCCCGTTGGTAAGGCTGGCGCGCCACTGCCCGATGGTTCACCGTCGGAGCGTTTCTATCGCGCCAAGAATAATGAGATCAGTGTCGCGTCTGCGACACCCTGTTTCGGCACTGAGCATCGTTGCCCGTTGGTAAGGCTGGCGCGCCACTGCCCGCAGGTTCGCCGTCTGGTTGTTTATCGCGCCAAGAGAAAGGGGCCGGGCCCTGTGCAACAGGATCCTGCAAACCCCGCCAGGTCCGGAAGGAAGCAACGGTAAGCAGGCTCTTTCTGGGTGCCGCAGGATCACCTGGCCCCGCTCCCTCTTTGGCGCGACAGAAAATGCCGGGTTTATTAGCTAGCAGGCAATGGCGCGCCAGTTATACTAAAGGCAGTGATGTTCTTACCCCGTGAAATGGTGTCGCTTCGCGACAACCGATTGAAAGGCGTGGGGAGTAGGCATAACGACTTCGAATGATGTCGCAAAGCGACACCGAACTACGGCATTCGATGGCATTGCCTGTCGGTAGGGCTGGCGCGGCACTGCCCGAAGGTATGAAGTCAGACGTCTTCTAGCGCGCCAAGAACCATGGATTACCAAGTTTCCGCCAGAAAATACCGCCCCGCCACGTTTGAAGAAGTGATCGGCCAACCGCACGTTGTGCGGACCCTTGTGAACGCCATCACGACCAAACGGATTGCGCACGCCTTCCTCTTTTCGGGCACACGCGGTGTCGGCAAGACGACGGTAGCGCGCCTGCTCGCGAAGGCCCTGAACTGCGAACGCGGCCCCACCGGAACACCCTGCGGAACCTGCCCCAATTGCCTGGAGATCGCCCAAGGCACGTCCGTGGACGTCATCGAGATCGACGGTGCGTCCAACACGGGCGTGGACGACGTCCGAGAGCTGCGCGAGAACGTGAAATTCACCCCGTTCAGGGGCACCTACCGGGTCTACATCATCGATGAAGTCCACATGCTGTCGAACTCCGCGTTCAATGCGCTACTCAAGACGCTCGAAGAGCCCCCGGCGCATGTGGTGTTCATCTTCGCCACTACCGAGATTCACAAGATCCCCCCGACCATCCTCTCGCGCTGCCAGCACTATAATTTCAGGCGCATCCCTCGGTCAGAGATCACCCAACGGCTCCGTCACGTCGCCGATCAGGACGGGATCAAGGTCGATGACGGTAGCCTTGCCCTGATTGCGAAGGCCAGCGAGGGCAGCATGCGAGACGCCCTGAGCCTGCTGGACCAGGCGGTGGCCTTCGGCGGCAAGACGATCCGTGCCGCGGATGTGGAGACCTTGCTCGGATCGGTTCCGCAGGAGCACATTCGCGCGATGATCGCGTCCGTCCTGTCCCAGGATAGTCCACGAGCCGTGGGGGTCATCGCCGCCCTGCTCGACCAGGGCCACGATCTCCGCACCTACTGCGCGGAACTCGTGGAGTCGGTGAGGAACCTGCTGATCGCCGCGGTAGTGCCCGCTTCAAAGGGCGTGCAGGAGCTGCGCTCGGTGATTGATCTCCCTGACGAAGAGTTGCGTCAGTTGACGACCGAGGCAAAAGCATTCAGCGTCGAGCAGCTTCAGGAGTTGTTCCGGATCTTTTCCCACGCAGAGGATGCCCTGCGTGCCAGCGCGCATCCTCGGTTCGTTCTCGAGGTCGCCGCGGTGCGCGCCACCCAGCTCGTCCCATCCGCCAACTCGGCATCGAGCACCGCGCAGGCCGTCTCCTCGCCACGGGCGGAGGCCCAGGCAACGCCATCGGCACAACGATCAAACGGTCCGACCGTGGCGCAGGCCCAGACTGGACCACGGTCCGGAGAGACCGGAGGTGCCGTTCCCCGCGGGACGGCCAAGCCACCTCATGAACCGCTTCGAGGCGAACCCGACCGCACACGGCAGGACGAGCCCCGGCCCGCCGCCGAGTCTACCCCTTCAGCTCAGCCTCCTCATCCGCAGCAACACCGAGGCGAAGCGTCCTCGCCCGCGGCGGCGCGCCCTCCGCGCCGACCTACCGAGGACAGCCCTGACCCGGACGCGTCTGAGGTTTCCGGCGTTTCGGCCCCGACGAGGGCACTCAATTGGGAGCAGATTCTGGAGCGCGTGAGCGCCTCTCTGCCGAACGTCGCGCCGTTCCTCGCCATGGGGACGCTGGTGAGCGTGGAGGGCAGTCAGGCAACCCTTGGGTATCCCAAGGCAGCCTCGGTCGCGTTCACACGAATGACAAACCACGAGAACCTCCGGATGGTTTCCGACATCTGCACGGACCTGGCGGGTCATCCGGTTCGGCTCCACGTGATCGAACTGCCCGATGGGCAATCGTCCCACCCCAGCCTGGCTGCGCTCCGCGCCGTGCGGGAGCAAAACCAGCAGCAGGCCCTGTTGGAACGGGCTCGCGCCAATCCGCTGGTCAAGCACACGCTCGACCTCTTTGGGGGCGAGGTGGCCGCGGTCCGCCAGACGGCTCCCGAAAAGGAGGGGCCCTCATGACCAAGAACCCGTTCGGCAACATGGGCAACGTCCTGAAGCAGGCCCAGGCCATGCAGGAGCAGTTGGCGAAAATTCAACAGGCAGCGGCCGCGAAGACCGTGGACGGGACCGCCGGCGGAGGCATGGTCACCGTCACGGTAAGCGGTGCGATGCAGGTCGTGGCGGTGAAGATTGATCCGGAAGTGGGCACGTCCGGGGACACGGAGATGCTCCAGGACCTGATCGCCGCGGCGGCCAACGATGCCCTGCGCAAAGCCCGCGAGATGATGACCGAAGAAATGAAGGGCCTCACCGGCGGATTGCAGATTCCGGGATTGTTCTGATGAGTGTTGACCAGCAAGGCCTTCTGGCCCGTCTCGTCCGGGAGCTCGTGAAGTTACCCGGGATCGGCCAGAAAACAGCTCAGCGCCTCGCCTTCCACCTTCTCAAAACTGAACGGACAGAGGCCCTGCGACTCGCCGAAGCTATCCAGGCCGTCCGGGACCGCTTGGCGTTCTGTCGCCAATGCCGCAACATCGCCGAAGGCGAACTGTGTGAATTCTGCCTCGATCCCAAACGTGACCGCAGCAAGATTCTGGTGGTCGAAGAACCCAGTACCCTGTACGCGATCGAGCGCACCGGGGGGTTCCGCGGTCTCTACCATGTGTTGTTGGGCTCTCTCTCCCCCCTGGATGGCGTCGGCCCCTCGGAGATCCGCGCTCAGGACCTCGTCGACCGCTTGAAAGAGGGAGGAGTTGAGGAGGTCATTCTCGCCACCAGTCCGACCATCGAGGGGGAGGCAACCGCTATCTACCTGACCAAGCTCATCAAGCCCCATGGCGTGCGGGTGTCCCGGATCGCGTACGGCATCCCGGTCGGCATGGACCTCGAGTATGCCGACGAAGTGACCCTCATGAAGTCTCTCGAGGGGAGACGGGATCTCTGACGGGATCGGCTGCCATTGACGGCTGGTGTAGGGGCTGTTATAGTTTCGGCTTTCTGGTCGAGTCGGCAACCTGAAAGGGGAAGTAATGCCAAAGAGCGTTGCGAAGGCCGTCAAACCCAAGCGAGGGAAGAAGCCCGGGGCCCGGCCTGGACGCTATGACGACATCCGGACCGAACTCCAGCGGCAACGGGCCGAGCTGCTTGAGGAGGCCGGCGACGTGCTGACGCACAGGCCTGAGGTCGAAACCTTCCCGGATGTGACCGACCAGGCCTCCGCGGAAGTGGACCAGAACTTTGTACTGAGATTGAAGGAGCGCGAGCAAAAGCTCCTGAAGAAGATCGACGAGGCGCTTGACCGCCTGTCCACGAACACCTACGGCATCTGCGAGCACTGCGGGCAGGAGATTCCCTACAAGCGCCTGAAGGCCCGTCCCGTCACGACGCTCTGCATCGAATGTAAGACCCAGCAGGAGCACGAAGAAAAGATCCGCCAGTAGTCGCTGCCCGTCCGTTCATCGTCCCCTACCGACTCAACGCCTGAACCCGCCGACGGGCCTGCGCCGCCCGATCTGCTTCCTCGGGAATGCCCTCCACCAACGCGAGATAGGTCTCGTAATGGGAGAGCGCCCGCTTCGGATTGACGCTCTCAGACGCTTCAGCCAGGTTGTACCGCGCGATTGCGTAATTCGGTCGGAGCGTGACCGCCTTCTCAAAGGCTGCAATCGCCTTGTCCCGCTCTCCCAACTTGACATAGACCGTGCCGAGGTTGTTCAGAACCTCTGGCCGGTTCGGTTGGATCGTCAACGATTGCAGCATCGCGGCTTTCGCTTGCTCCAACTGACCTTTGTCCTCCAGTGCCAACCCCAGTTTGTGATAGGCTTCCGCGAGCTGGGCTTTGTTCGTGAACCCGAGCGCGATCGCCTTTCGAAAAGCGTCCGCTGCTGCCTCAACATTCCGGTCGCCACAGTAGGCCAACTGGGCGGTCTCTCCTCTGGCAAACTGCTGGAGCGCCCGTAGTGATTCCTTGTCCTCAGCCCCCTTGGCAACCAGCGGACTGCTCTGCCGCTGTTCCTTCCTCGAGATTCGAGCCAAGAATTCCTGCCGGTACGGGGAGAACAATTGGTGATAGGGATCAATGGCAAATGACGCCACGAGCAGCATCGCGGAGTCCACCTCGCCGAGAATCAGGTACTGCGTCGTCGTTTTCTCATCCCCGGTCATATACAAGGCGCTCGAATCGAGGTTGCCGCGATCCGCAACACTCGCGACATTCAGGTAGAACTCGACCGTCGGCTTCAGCTGGGAGAGGGTCTCACGGAGGACCGGGTACGGTTTCAGGCTGAGGCCTTTTGGGTACGTGAACAACGCCCCGACCAGAAAGCCTTCCTCATTGAAAAAATACGACTCCTCGGCACCGGACTCCGCCCGAGCCGCCGGGAGGCGCAGCTCATCGGTGCTTCCCCACGCCACTCGCTCGAGACTCCCGGCGCCGTGACGCTGCAAGAAACCAGGTTTCTCGTCACACAAGTGGTCTGAATTGAGCAGGATCAGATCGCTGGCCGAGGGGGGAAGCTCCGGGCGCAGCTCCTCGTCCGCACAAGCGGAGAACAGACATCCCAGGCAACATGCGAAGAAGGTCGAGGCGAGGCGAAGCTGCGAGGGGAACTCTCTGGGAGGGACGTCCATGGTCTAGGCGTGCGAGCAGGTAAGGGAACGGGTCCTCTGGGAGGGCAGGCAGAGGTACGAAAAGAGGAGCCCGGCCGCGTGCCACTACCACCGTGGGTCGGTGCGCGTGCCACGCTGACTGGTCAGGCTCCTCTCGACTACTACCCTGAGGCCTAGTACTGATACGCGCGGCCCGTACGCTGCGAATTCAGCATCGCATCTTCGCTCGTATACCCGAAAAAGTTCGGGAACACGGACGTGATGGCGTACAGCGGCCGGTTTAAGAAGTAGTCCGCGACCAGCCCGGCCGGGTGAAGCCCGAAGCCCAGCCAACGCAGGGGATGGTCATCCAGCGCCGCCATCGCAGCGGGATGCGAATAAACCAGCGACGTACTGTCCATGGACGTGTACGTGGACGACGCCTGTACCGAAGCGAGCTCTCGCGAGCTCGAGCACCCACTGGAGAGTACAGCGGCGATCACGAGAAGCCCAGCCCAGAGCCCAACCTGTCTCATACCCCACCTCTTTCGTGCTGCTGTGGAAGCCGTTTTCCTCGATGAGACATGGAGAATGACACCAGTGTAGCCCAACTCCGGCGTTCTGTCCAGCGAAGAAACCGATTGCACTGGCCGGGCAGGCGACGCAGAGCCGATGGTGGGCGATACTGGTATCGAACCAGTGGCCTCTTCCGTGTGAGGGAAGCGCTCTCCCACTGAGCTAATCGCCCACGCGCCGCGGGAGTCTAACACGTCTTCAGGATCGGATCAACACCGCCTCTCGCTCATGCCTTCGGTCTTCCTGTCCGGATTTGCGTTGTCTTGACTTAATTGAAAACCGGCCCGTACAATGACTTCTCACGGAGTCTTCGGCGCGATGCGAGAAGATGTGGTCATCATCGGCGGCGGGCTTGCCGGATCGGAAGCCGCCTGGCAAGCGGCTTCTCGCGGTGCCCGGGTGACGCTCTACGAAATGCGCCCGAAGGAATCCACCCAAGCCCACAAGACGGGTCTGCTGGCCGAGCTGGTCTGTTCGAATTCGTTGGGCTCCGGTGATCTCCTGAATGCTCCCGGCATCCTCAAGGAGGAAATGCGCCGGTTGAACTCGCTGGTCATGCGCGTGGCGGATGAAGTTCGTGTCCCGGCAGGGTCGGCGGTCGCGGTGGACCGCGATCAGTTCGCTCAGCGCATCACCCACGCCTTGGAGGGCCATCCAAACGTTAGAATTCTCCGGGAGGAGATCACGGAGATTCCGACCGACTGTGTCTGCATTATCGCCACCGGTCCGCTGACCTCCGAGCGGATGGCGCTGGCGATCCGGAACCTGACGCACGCCGACAGCCTCTATTTCTTCGACGCCATCTCGCCCATCATCGAAACCGATTCCATCAACATGGATGCGGTCTTCCGCGCCTCGCGATACGAGAAGGGCGGAGCTGATTACCTGAACTGCCCGATGGATGAATCGACCTACGATGCCTTTTACACCGCCCTGCTCTCGGCTGAAAAGGTCCAGCCCAAGGACTTCGAAAAGGTCCCCTACTTCGAGGGATGCATCCCGATCGAGGTGATGGCGGAACGGGGCCGTCAGACCATGCTCTTCGGACCCCTGAAGCCTGTCGGGCTGGAGGACCCGAAGACTCGGACACGGCCCCACGCGATCGTGCAGCTGCGGGCGGAGAACGTGCACGGGTCCTGCTACAACATGGTCGGATTTCAGACGAAGCTCACCTACCCGGAGCAGCGCCGGGTATTCCGCATGATCCCGGGACTGGAGAACGCCGAGTTCCTGCGGTACGGCAGCCTTCACCGCAACACCTTCGTCAACTCGCCGCAACTGCTGAGGGACACCCTCCAGCTCAAGGTGCGAGGCACCACGTTTTTGGCCGGGCAACTCGTCGGCGTGGAAGGGTACACGGAATCGGCGGCCATGGGGGGACTCGCCGGCATCAACGCGGCGAGGGGCCTGGCCGGGCTCCCGCTGGTGACGCCTCCTCCCACAACGGCGCACGGGAGCTTGATTGCCTACATCACCACATGTGAGCCCCGGCACTTCCAGCCGATCAACACAAACTACGGCCTGTTCCCCCCTTTACCGAGTCGGGTTCGGGATAAGGACCAGAAGCGTCGTCTCACCGGCCAGCGGGCATTGGAGGAATTCGGGAGATGGAAGACGCGATTCGAGCTTTCGTGACGTTTCTGGAAGTGGAGCGGGGGGCGTCCCGTGAGACGATTCGCGGCTATCAGTCGGACCTCCGGCAGTTCCTTACTTTTGCCCGAACGCTCCGCCCGGCCGGCGCGGCGCTCCCCGCCCCCGACGAGATCGACGCCATGGTCGTCCGTGGCTACCTGGCTTGGCTGGATCGGAGACGCGAGAAGAAATCCTCGTTGGCGCGCAAACTGGCTGCGTTGAGGAGTTTCTACCGGTTTCTCAATCGGGACGGCCGGGCAACGGGGAACCCCGCCAGCGAAGTTCGGACGCCGAAGCAGGCGCGCCCCCTGCCCCGGGTGCTCACCAAGGATGACGCCGACGCGCTCATGGAATGTCCGGAGGGAACCACCGAACGCTCGAAGCGGGACCGGGCGATCCTCGAGACACTGTATTCCACCGGCGCCCGCGTCAGCGAACTGGTCAGCATGAACATGGATGACTTGAATTCGAGGGACGGTCTGGTCAAACTTCAAGGCAAGGGCCGAAAAGAGCGAATCGTCCCGATCGGGGCGGTCGCGGTGCAGGCGCTGAGAGAATATTTCCAAGCCGCTCAGTCCTCAGTCCTCAGTCCTCAGCACCGTGGCGCTGCCGTTCCGGTCTTCCGGAACGGCAGAGGCGGCCGTCTCACCGCCCGAAGCGTGGCGCGGATCGTCGAGAAGTACTCCCGTCATCTTGCAGGGGGCCGGATCAGCCCGCACGCCCTGCGTCATTCCTTTGCCACCCACTTGCTCGACGAGGGGGCAGACCTCCGCGCGATTCAGGAGATGCTCGGACATGCCTCGCTCGCGAGCACACAGAAGTACACCCATCTGGCGACGGATCAGTTGCTGGCGGTGTACGATCGGTCCCATCCGAGGGCGGGACGGCTTCCGAGCCGGCGAGCCGAGCGACGGTAAGGCGATCATGAAAATCCGTTCCACGACCATTCTCTGTGTGAGGCGAGGCACCGGGGTCGCCATGGGCTGCGATGGTCAGGTCACTGTCGGGTCCACGGTGATGAAGAGCAACGCGCGGAAGCTCCGCCGCATCTACCGCGACCAGGTCCTCGCCGGGTTTGCCGGCACGACCGCCGATGCCCTGACGCTCTTCGAGAAGTTCGAGGCCAAACTGGAGGAGTATCGAGGGAACCTGACCCGCGCCGCGGTGGAACTGGCCAAGGACTGGCGGACAGACCGGGTGCTCAGGCGCCTGGAGGCTCTGCTGGCGGTCGCGGACCTGGACCATTCGTTCGTCCTGTCCGGCACCGGCGACGTGATTGAACCGGAGGACGGGATCCTGGCCATCGGGTCAGGTGGGCCGTACGCGCTGGCCGCCGCGCGTGGCTTGCTGAACCATTCAACGCTCGAGGCACGAGCCATCGTCGAAGAATCCATGCGGATCGCCGGAGGCATCGACATCTACACGAACCAGCAACTGATCATCGAGGAACTCAAACGGTGAGCGGACAGACTGACACCTCCTCGAACGCCCGCGCGAGGCCGGGCTCTCTGGAGACCCTGACCCCGCGCCAGATCGTGGCCGAACTGGATCGGTACGTCATCGGACAGCGCGATGCCAAACGCATGGTGGCGATCGCGCTCCGCAATCGATGGCGACGCCAACAGTTGACCCCGGAGCTTCGAGACGAGGTGATCCCGAAGAACATCATCATGATCGGCCCCACGGGGGTCGGGAAGACCGAGATCGCCCGCCGGCTGGCGAAGCTGGCCCAGGCCCCGTTCATCAAGGTCGAAGCGTCGAAGTTTACGGAGGTCGGGTACGTCGGCCGGGACGTCGAATCCATCATTCGTGACCTTGCCGAACAGGCGGTCAGCATGGTCAAGGCGACCCATGTTGAACAGGTTCAGCAGAAGGCCGAAGAACTCGGGGAGGAGCGGCTCCTGGATCTCCTGCTCCCACCCCCGGGCTCGAAGCCGGCCTTCGGCGGCTGGGAGGACCCCGCCCAGGGGAGCCAGGCCGCCGTATACGAATCCTACGATGCCACCCGGTCGAAACTCCGCCTCCAGTTGCGTGAGGGCAAGCTGGACCATCGCTCCGTCGAGCTCGAGGTGAAGGAGCGCGGTCTGCCCATCGGGGTGATCTCGAACGCGGGTGGCATGGAAGAGCTCGAGAGTAACCTGCGCGACATGCTCGGCGGCCTGTTCCAGGGAAAGAAAAAAAAGCGTGTGATGAAGGTGCCCGACGCCTTGAAGCATCTCGCGCAAGAAGAGGCCCAGAAGCTGATCGACATGGACGAGGTCAACCGGGAAGCCATCTCCAAGATGGAACAGACCGGGATCGTGTTCCTGGATGAAATCGACAAAATCGCGGGCCGCGAGAAAAGCCTGGGGCCGGATATTTCGCGCGAAGGAGTGCAGCGGGATCTCCTGCCCATCGTGGAGGGCTCGACCATCAACACGAAGTATGGCCCGGTCCGCACCGACCACATCCTGTTCATTGCCGCGGGAGCCTTCCACGTTGCCAAACCCTCCGACCTCATCCCCGAGCTCCAGGGCCGATTTCCCATCCGAGTCGAGCTGGAGCCCCTGACCAAGGACGACTTCGTGCGAATCCTGACCGAGCCTCGAGGGGCCCTCGTGACACAGTACCGGGCGCTGTTGGATACTGAGGGGACCATCCTGGATTTCACTCCTGACGGGATCGAAGAGATCGCCGCGACGGCTGTGCAGGTCAACGACCGCACGGAGAACATCGGGGCGCGCCGCCTCTTTACGATCATGGAGCGACTGCTGGAGGAAGTGTTGTTCGAGACGCCAGAGCGGACCGAGCAGAAGATCCGGGTCGATGGGCAGTACGTCAGGGATCGGCTGCGCGACATCGTGAAAGACGAAGACCTGAGCCGGTTTATTCTCTAGCCGCTGAAAGCGGCTCGCAGGCCATAGGTGATGGGCAATGGGCGATAGGCCTGAACGAAACCGGCTTTCCCTATCGCCTATTGCCTCTAGCCCATAGCCTGGAGCGGAGCGACGCGATGAACAAACTCATTAAGAAGGCCAACATCCTGGTCGAAGCCCTCCCCTATATCCGGACCTTTACCGGGAAGACGATCGTCATCAAGTATGGCGGGAAGGCGATGACCGACGAGGCGCTCAAGGATGGCTTCGCGCTGGATGTGGTGCTCATGAAGTACGTCGGACTCAGCCCGGTGGTCGTGCACGGGGGCGGGCCACAAATCGATCAGATGTTGAGCCGGCTGGGGCTTGAGCCCAAGTTTCGCCGTGGCGTCCGGGTCACCGACCTCCCCACGATGGAGGTCGTGGAAATGGTCCTGGGCGGCAAGATCAATAAGGAGATCGTGGCGCTCCTGAACCGGCACGGCGCCCGGGCCGTAGGACTGACCGGTAAGGACGGCGGCCTGCTCCAGTGCAAACCGCTGACCGCCAAAGCCTGGTCCGAGAGTCTGTATGCAGACGTCGAGGACGGCCAGGAGGAGGACTTCGGCCTGGTCGGAGACGTCCAGTCCGTCAATCCTTCCCTGCTCGTCAAGCTCCAGCAGGAGAACTTTATTCCCGTCATCGCGCCGATCGGGACCGATCGGATTGGGCGTACGTATAACATCAACGCGGACCTGGTCGCCGGGGCCGTGGCCGCCTCGCTCAAGGCCGAGAAGCTCCTGATGCTGACCGACGTCAAGGGGATCCGGGACGCGAAGGGGCGGCACGTGTCCACGCTGTCGCGCAAGGACATGCAGCGGATGGTCAAGAAAGAAACCATCACCGAGGGCATGCTGCCCAAGGTGCGCGCCTGCCTGACCGCGCTGGACGGAGGGGTGCGGAAAGCCCACGTCATTGACGGCCGCGTGCCCCACGCGATTCTGCTCGAAGTGTTCACGGACAAGGGGATCGGCACCGAGATCGTCTCCTAGGAATCGAAGATTTTGGGAATTGGTGATTTGGCGATCGAGCAAAACAAGCGAACCAAGATCACTGAGTCTCCAAGTCATGAAAATGAAGCCTGCCAGATCGTCACCCGCCAGGGTTCCCCAACCGAACACCGGCTCGGCGCTGCTCCTGGTACACATCCAGAATGACTTTTGCCCCGGGGGCACCTTGGCCGTACCCGGTGCCGACGCCATCCTCCCCGCGGCCAACGCCTCCATCCGGATGTTTTATGGCCGAAAGTTTCCGATCCTCGCCACCCGCGACTGGCACCCCGCCAATCACTGCTCGTTCAAGACGCAGGGGGGGCCCTGGCCGGCCCATTGCGTGCAAGGCTCCCGCGGAGCCCAATTCCATCCGGATCTGGTCCTGCCTCCGGGCACACTGGTCATCTCCAGCGCGACCGATCCCAAACGCGAAGCCTACTCTGGCTTTGACGGGACCACGCTGGAGGAACACCTTCGGGATCTGAAGGTGGACACCGTCTTCGTGGCAGGGCTAGCCACAGACTATTGCGTCAAGGAGACCGTGCTGAGCGGCTGCAAGCTTGGCTTCAAGGTAGTCCTCCTGGAGGACGCCATCCGCGGCATCGATGTCGCTCCGAAGGACTCGGAGAAAGCGATCGCCGAGATGCGCGCGGCCGGCGCGGTCACCGCCACGACCGGTGACCTGGCTCTGTGACCGATCGCCTTCTTGAACGGCTCCAGACCCACCTTCAGGCGTTGGTCGGTGAACGCCACCCCGTTTCCTTCCCCGAAGCCCTCAAGCGGGCCGAGCAATACCTTGCCGAACAGTTCCGGCGCCTGGGCCTGCCGGTCAGTCTTCACCCATTCGACGCCTTGGACGGCACCTATTACAACGTGGTCGCCGCGCTGTCCCCTTCGGCATCGGCTGGGTTGCCCGCTTCACAGGAAGGCGCGCCCTTACTCATCGCCGCGCATTACGACACGGTACCGAATTCCCCTGGGGCGGATGACAATGCCAGCGGGCTCGCGATCATGCTGGAAGTGGCCCATCGTCTCCGAGGCCTGCCCTTGAGTCGGGAGGTGCAATTCGTCGGGTTCAGTCTGGAAGAAATGGACCTGGTGGGGAGCCTCGCCTATGCAGCCCACCTCAGGGCCGGCCACCGATCAATTCGCGGTGCGATCGTGCTGGAGTGTGTGGGGTACACCCGCGCTGAGCAAGGCTCCCAGCGGGTACCGCCTGGCCTTCCCATTCCTGTGCCCTCGATCGGCAACTTCCTCGGGATTGTCGGAAATGTGGCGTCGGCGGAGTTGGCTACCGCCGTCGAACGTTCGGCGAACCAAGCGGTGCCCGATCTGAAGACCGTCTCGTTCCTGGTCCCCGGCCAGGGCGAGCAGTTCCCGGACACCAGGCGGAGCGACCACGCAGCGTTCTGGGCATATGGCTATCCGGCCGTCATGCTGACCGACACCGCCAACTTCCGCAATCCCCACTACCATCAGCCGACGGACACACTGGAGACCTTGGACCTCAGGTTCATGGAGCAGGTGGCCTCCGCCGTCACGGCCTCGGTGATCCGTTTGGCCGGGAGGGAGTAGTCCGGATCTGGACATTGCCGGCTGTCCGTTCTACCATTTGCAGCGGGCAGAGGGCCCTGCCGCCCCCTGCCCGACGTCGGCACCTCCTGCGGTGCTGACCACCAGACTAGACTCAATGCCCAGGACCCGCTTCGTCATTGCCGCTGGCGCGCCCCCTGCGCTGCAACGAACTCGTTGCCGCACTGCTCCGTCCGGCCGCTCGGGCGCGTGACCACCACGGTCGTCATCGTCTTCGCCCTTGTCTACCTCGGGATGATCCTCGGGGGGCTGCCGTTTTTCCAGCTCGACCGCACCGGCATCGCGCTGCTCGGGGCCATCGCCCTCCTGGCGACGGGTGACGTGAGCCTTGAGGCGGCAAGCCGCTCGATCCACGCGCCCACGCTGATCCTGCTCTTCGCCTTCATGGTGATCTCCGCCCAGCTTCGGCTCGGCGGGTTCTATACCTTCGTCACGCGCCGGATTGCGGCGCTGCCGGTCACGCCTCCGCTGCTCACGGGCGCGTTGATCGTGGTGGTGGGCGCGCTGTCCGCCGTGTTCAGCAACGACATCATCTGCCTTGCGATGGCTCCGGTGCTCGTGGATGCCTGCCTCGCGCGCCGGCTGGACCCAGTGCCCTATCTGCTCGCGCTCGCCTGCGCGGCCAATATCGGCTCGGCCCTCACGCTCATCGGCAATCCGCAGATCATGCTCATCGGTGAGTCGCTGCACCTGTCCTTCGGCGCGTATCTGCGAGAGGCCGCGCTGCCGGTGCTGCTTGGGCTGGCTGTGACCTGGGGGCTGATCGTCTTCCAATTTCGCGGCCGCTGGGACGGTCCGGTGTCCCTGTCCACCGCGCGGGCCGAGCACGAGCGCCGCGAGGAGAGCCAGGTGCACTTCGACCGCTGGCAGACGACGAAAGGTCTGACGGTCGCGGCGATCCTTGTCGTGGTGTTTCTGGCCGCGCCATGGCCGCGGGAGCTCGCGGCGCTGGCGGGCGCGGGCCTCCTCCTGTTGAGCCGCCGGCTCCACTCGCGGCATATGCTCGGGCTCGTGGACTGGGAGCTGCTGGTGCTCTTCGTGGGGCTCTTTGTCGTCAACCGCGCGTTTCAACAGACGGGCCTGATGGCCGAGGCGGTGCGGGCGCTCGCCGATACCGGGGTCGACCTCCAGCGGCCGGCCACACTGTTTGTGACGACCTTCCTGCTGGGCAACATCGTCTCGAACGTCCCGGCGGTCATGCTGCTGCTCCCCCTGGCGACCCACCCGATGGCGGGGACTCTGCTCGCCCTCGCGAGTACGTTCGCGGGGAACCTGCTGATTGTCGGCAGCATCGCGAACATCATCGTAGTGGACGCCGCTGAGCGACGGGGCCTGCGCATCGACTGGCGTCAGCATGCGCGCGTCGGCGTACCGGTTACGCTGGCGACGCTCGTGATTTCCGGCGCCTACCTGTGGCTGCGTCTCGCCTGATCCTTGGCCAGCGTCTCCCCATGCGGGAGAGTCTGAATCGTGAGAACAACACTCAGCTCAAGTACGGTCACCGCGATCTCGCGGACGTTCAAGAACTTGAATTATTCCTCGCTGGGGCGGATTTACTGCGACCACGGTGGCGACGCCTTCTGGCGAGCGCGTCGGGGGCCGTGCCAGAAGCTTGGCCTCAAGCTGGCGAAGGTGCTGCGCGGGCGCCTGCGGCCGCGGGGGCGGAGCCTGTACGTGGGCGCCGGCGTGGCCGAGATCCCGGTCCTGGTGATGGAAACGATGGAGCTCGGCCGGTCAGTGGCCGCCTACAATCTCCGAGCGGAGGAAGTCCCGGTGTTGAACGCGGCTTTGACGGATAATTCCCTGAAATTTATCTCGGGCCATGCACAATCAGCCATCGGCGCCTTTGACCATCTCTGGATCGTCAGCGTGCTGAACGACCCTGAGCGATTCCCGCAGCTCTCGGCGGTGTCCTACGGGCGCGCCAATCCTGTCACGTTCGACCCCGCTGCCTTCGCGCGGGAGCGCAAGGCCGTCATCCGGCTCGCCGCAAGCTGTCTGAAGAAGCTGTCCCGGCCCGGGCTGGTGACCACATCGGTCGAAGAGGTTCCTTGGATCACGGACTGGTGCGTGCGCCACGGGGTGCGCTATGTGGTCGAACCGGAGCACTACCCCACTGCCATCGTCCAGGATCCGGTGTGCTTGATTCGGGTCGGCCCCGCCATGATGTAACGGTTGTGACTGTGGCGCGGGGAGCTCGGAGTCGTGGCGGTATTGGCCAGTCTCAGACCTGAAAGCCCGTCCTGAGCTTGGGCGCGTCTGCCAGATACTGCCGGGCATAGGTCACGTAGTGTTCGGCGGAGGCTCGAATCCAGGCCAGTTCTTTGACCGTGACCGACCGTTTGACCTTCGCGGGGGAGCCCAGGATCAAGCTCTTGGGTGGCACGACGGTCCGCTCGGTCACCAGGGCGCCGGCCCCCACGATGCAGTCCTGCCCGATGACCGCCCCGTCCATGATAATGCTGCCCATCCCGATCAGGACACGGTCCTTGATCGTGCACCCGTGTAGTACCACATGGTGTCCGACCGTGACGTCATTCCCGATCACCCGGGGGTGAGTGTCATGGGTCACGTGCAGAAGGCTGAGATCCTGGATATTCGTCCGGCTCCCGATCCTGATGAAGTGGACATCACCCCGCACGACCGTATGGAACCAGATGCTGGAGTCCTCGCCGATAACCACATCGCCGATCACCACGGCGGTCTCTTCGATAAACACGCTCTTGTCGATGGTGGGGGCGATGCCCTGGTAGGTTCGGATCACGACCTCACTGTAGCGGGAGGCGTCGGGCAGAATCAAGGTGCAGCGTCTGTCGGGGTTGGCACGGGCGAGCGGACGTGGAGGAAATCCGAACGGGCGGAGGTCCAAGAGCCTGCGGGCCGGCCGAAGCCGGCCCGCAGCCCCTTCTTCTCCCCGCGGACGCCCCGTCTACACACGCACGGTCAGAAACAGCGTGGCGCCTCGGCGGTTGATCAGCAACAGGACATCCTGGTCCTTCTTGAGGCCTGACGAGACCTTCTCGAAGTCCCGCACCGAGTTGATTGGCTTCCGGTTGATCTCCCGGATGACATCGCCCTCGGTCAGGCCAGCCCGCTCGCCCGTGCTGTCAGGCTCGACGCTGACGATCACGACACCCCGTGTCTTCCCCTTGAGTCCAAGCTCCTGAGCGGTCTTGGGGTCCAGGTCCTGGACCTCGAGGCCGGCCAAGGCATGCTCCCCGCCAGTCTCGCGGGCGCTGGCCACCTTCACACTGTCCGGCTGCTCGCCGATCGTCACGGTCAGTTCCTTCTCGTGACCATCCCGCATGACGGTCAGAGCAGCCTTCGTTCCCACCGGCGTCCGCATCACTGCGCGCTGGAGCGCGGCAGGGTCGCTGATCGGCGAACCCTGATAGGACACGATGACATCCCCTTGCTGGAGCCCCGAACCCGCAGCCGGGCTCTCCTTGGTGACGTCGCTCACGAGCGCGCCTTTGGGCTCTTTCAGCCCGAACGACTTGACCAGGCTGGGCGTCAGCTCCTGGATCGCCACCCCCAGATAGCCGCGGACCACCTTGCCGCTCTTGACCAGACTGTCATAGACCGGCCTGGCCATCGTGGCCGGCACCGCGAACCCGACACCTTGATAGCCGCCGGTCTGCGAGAAGATCGCGGTATTGATCCCCACGAGCTCGCCCCGCGCGTTGACGAGCGCACCGCCCGAATTACCGGGGTTGATCGCCGCGTCGGTCTGGATAAAGTCCTCGTACTGCGTAATCCCCATGTGGCCTCGCCCAAGCGCGCTGACGATGCCCAGGGTGACCGTGGAGTTCAAGCCGAAGGGGTTTCCCACCGCCAGGACGTACTCGCCGACCTGCAGCGTTGAGGAATCGCCCCAGGGGACGAACGGAAGGTCGTGCGCCTCAATCTTGACGACTGCCAGGTCGGTCTTCGGATCCCGTCCGACGGTCTTGCCCTTGAATTCCCGCTTGTCCGGGAGGGTGACGGTCACCTCGCTGTAGCCGTCCACCACATGGTTGTTGGTCAGGATGTACCCGTCTGGTGAGACGATCACCCCGGAGCCCACGCTGCCCCCATGCGGCTCACCCGGACCGAAGGGTCCGCGCGGACGAGGCCCGTGCGGCTTGCCTTGAAATCCGAAGAACTCCTCCATCGACCCGAACGGAAGGTCGGGCCGATCACGGAAGTCGCGTCCCCGCACAACCGGTGAAGGCGTGATATTGACCACGGCCGGCGTGACCGCCTTGGCGACCTGAGGGAAACCCGTTGCGCCGGGTGGCGACAGCGGGACCGCCGCCGTGGACGGCGCCGGTGCCGCCGCAACCGCCGGTGAGGGAGACGTCGTGTAGTCCTGCGCCGCGAAGAGCAGGGCACTGACGACGAGGAGCGCAGCCAGGGCGGTCAGGACTCGGCCGCCCCGAGCGCGGCTCCTCAACTCTCGAACGATGGTTGATGTCATCGCATCCTCCTTGCTCCTTGTTGACGAAAAGCCAATCGTGGGAGGATGCTAACAGCCCAGCATGAGAGGGTGATTAGCGGCGGATTAAATGCCGTTAACCCGCGGAGGCCAAAGGCAGGACGACCGTGAACGTGGACCCCTGACCGGGTACGCTCTGGACCAGGATTGACCCCTGGTGGGCTTCTGCGATCCACTTGCAGATCGAGAGGCCCAGCCCGGTTCCTTTTTTCACATGCACGCGGGCGCTATCGGAGCGATAGAAGCGATCGAAGATGTGCCCCTGCTCCTCGGGAGCGATCCCGATTCCCTGATCTGTCACCGACAGCCGGGCTTCGCGGCCATCGCGGACCAGGCCCAGCTCGACCGATCCGCCGGGACGAGAGTACTTGACGGCATTGTCCAGCAGATTCAGCAGCAGTTCCCGCAGTCTCAGTTCATCCCCTGCCACGGTCGCCGCTGTCAGGGTCCTGACGGTCACTGTCACGCCGTGTTCCTGTCCGAGGAAACCGGCCTGTCTCGCCACATCCTCGACCAGGCTCTCAAGCCGAACCGGGAGGGATTCCAATTTGACTTCACCCAGGTCGGCCCGTGAGAGAAACAGCAGCTCGTCCACGATGCGGGTCATCCGATCGATCTCCTCCAGGCTGCTCTCAAGCACCCCGCGGTAATCCTCCAGCGATCGCGGGCGGCGAAGGGCCAGCTCGGTCTCGCCTTTCAAGACCGTCAGCGGGGTACGCAGTTCATGCGACGCGTCGGTCGTGAACTGCCGCACCTGGCGAAAGGAGATCTCCAGTCTGGCGATCATATCGTTGAAGGTCGCCGCCAGCCGTCCGATCTCATCGGAGGACTGGGCGACCGCTAGGCGCTGCGTCAGGTCTCCCGCCGCAATCCGCTGAGCGGCGAGCGTGATGGATTCCACCGGTCGGAGCGCGCGGCCGGCTAGAAACCATCCACCGGCTACCGAGGCCAGGAACGCGACCGGCAGCGCCAACAGCAGCAACACGGCCAGCCCCTCCAGCGCCTCCTCGATCGGTGTTAAGGAGGTCCCCACCCGGATGATATTCACCAGGGTCCCGTCCTGAATGATCGGGACCGACAGTAAGCGCAGCGGCGGCTCGTCGCCAAACTTGGCGGACTCAAATGTGATCTTTCCTGCGAAGGCGGACTCCAATGCCGTGCGGCTCAGGGGGATTTCGTGCGTCCGGATATTGGGGGAGTGGATGGTGATGCTGCCGGTCGGGCTGAAGATGTGGAAGAATTTATCCAGCACCGCCAGCTCAGGAAAATCGGCTGAGAGGTCCTCATAATGGATCAGGGGACCCAACCGATGGTGCTCCAGGGAGCGGACCGCGGCGGTCGCGGCCTCTGTCAGCGAACGATCCAGATGTTCCCTGAGCGAGTGGGCCCGGAACCCGTACAACGCGGCGCCAAAGAGGACCAGAATCACGGCCAGGGAGGTGCCATACCACAGGGTCAGGCGGAGGCGCAGCGACATGCCCACTTGAGAGCTGATGCCTGCCCTGAGCCCGGTCGAAGGGGCCAATGGCTGCCCTTCCACCCCTCGACGGTGCTCAGGGCCCGACTCGACCGAGCTCGTCTCGGAGCGAGCCCGGTCAAGTGGGTGGCGTATGGCCGGAATCCAGTCGTGTTTCATTCAGGCTTGCTCTCCGCTCGTAACCCTCAGCGATTAACTTCCGCCTTCAGCACGTAGCCGCTTCCGCGGACCGTCTGGATCAATTTCCGGTCTCGTCCACGGTCCACTTTGTTGCGGAGATAGTTGACATAGACATCGATGACGTTCGTGAAGGTGTCGAAATCCAGGTTCCAGACGTGTTCGGCAATCATCGGCCTGGTCAACACCCGGCCGTTGTTCCGCATCAGGTACTCCAGGAGTGCGTATTCCTTGCTGGTCAGCTCGATCCGCTGGCCGCCGCGCGTCACCTCGCGGGTCGCCGGATTGAGCACCAGGTCTTCCACCTGGAGGACCCCGGTCGTCTCGCCAGTGCCTCGACGTAGAAGCGCCCGGACTCGAGCCAGCAGCTCCTCGATGGGGAACGGTTTGGTGAGGTAGTCATCGGCGCCCGCGTCAAGTCCCTTCACCTTCTGGTCCACTTGAGACCGCGCACTGAGGATCAAGACCGGAGAGGCGATCTTTTCCTTCCGGAGGCACCTCAGTACCTCGAGACCGGGCAACTCGGGCAGCATGAGGTCCAGGATGATCAGGTCGTAGCATCCGCTCCGGGCCAGCTCCAGACCCTGGCTCCCCTCGGCACACAAGTCTACGGCGTACCCCTCTTCCTCGAGAGCCCGCCGGATGAAGGAGGCGACTTTGGCTTCGTCTTCAATCACCAGAATGCGCATGGGCCTGGTGGATTATACCAGAGGGGGAGCGCCGTTCTGCGGGTTACGAGGGGCGAGGCTCAGCGGAGACGCTGGTGGGCCGGCGCAGCCTCGCGTGTCCGTTGGTCTGACTGCGCTTGACAAATGGCCCTGATCTGGCGCCAGTCAAAATCGGGGAACAGCTTTGCTGGTTGGGGGTGGCCGGGTTGCGCGGCCAGGGCCTTGAGGCCCTGGATCCGCCCATCCGTGCTGGGATGGGTTGAGAGGTACGCCAAGGGTCCGGAGAGATGCGGGGTCTTTTCCATGAGTACCTGATAAAACGCGATCATCCCGGCTGGGTCAATCCCTGCCGCGAGCAACATCCGCATCCCCTCGGTGTCGGCTTCTTCTTCGTGAGTCCGGCTGTATTTCAGCATGCCGAGGGTCCGCGCACCCTCGATCCCGTACGTCATGGCCCCACTGAAATCGCCGGAGATCGCGGCCAGGAGGATCCCCGTCGAGGTATGCTCGAGGATCGCGCGCGTGGTGTGGCGTTTGAGGATGTGTTGCAGCTCGTGGGCCAATACGCCGGCCAGTTGTTCCGGCGTTTCGGTCCGCTCCAGTAATCCCCGGAGCACGACGATATAGCCGCCCGGTGCCGCGAACGCGTTGATGGTGTCATCATCGAGCACGATCAGCTCGATGTGATACGGGGACTCGGGTGTCGTCGCCGTGAGGGTCGCCACCAGGCCGTTCAGAATCTTCTCGCGGTAGGGGTCCTCACAACGACGTTCCTCGGGAGCCAGTTCCTCGACCACCGCGCTCCCGAGCCGCACTTCCCAGGAGACGGGGATATAGGGCGCCGCCGTCCTGGCCAGACCCGGGATTCCCCAGACATAGAGGACGGCGACGAGCACCACGACGGCCAGGCCGGCCAAGAGCGTGAGCTTGACGCGCAAGCGGCGACGACTCGGATCGTGAAGATGCGTCGTCTGGTCGGGCGCGATCCGATGGAGCGCCGCTAGCAAGGACAGATCGGAGACCAGCAGGGCCTCCGGGAGCTCCTCTCCAAATTCGAGCCGCACCTGCTCGCCCGCGTAGGAGCCCTGGGTTTGGCGGATTTCAGCGTAGGGCCACGAGAGCTTCTGCCCGCTCTCCGTCGTGATCTGCACGCCGTTCTGCATCGGGAGAATCGTGGCATGCTGGCGCGCGGCGGTCCGACCGTCCAGGTAATATCCGGTCCAGACGGTCTTCATGGTCAATCCAGATCGAATCCCGTGTCCAGGAAATCGGCAAGCCCCTCACCCGTCGTCGCAGCCCCCCTGGCCTCTTGCAGCGTGCCGTCCAGATCCAGGGCGCCCTCCAGCGTCAGATTGGTCAGGATATATCGCAGGTTGCGAATCGCGACCCAGGGCCAGCCGAACCCCAGCGTCAGCATCAAGAGGAACAGGTTCTCGACCTGCAGATTGAGGAGGCCCCGGCCTGTGATTGTCGACCGAAATTGAGCCGCACCGAGGGACGTATGGTCCCAGAAGTACCGCTGTTTCTTGGCCAGGAACCAGATCCAGAGGGGCCCGAGTGTGAGCGGCAGGAGCAACAGGGTCATCCCTGATCTGAAGAGCGACGTCAAGACGGAGATCGTCACAATGCCCACCACCGACAACGCCAACGCCAGGACATAGCTCGGCGCCAGGGCCCACCCCTGACCGTCGAACCCGAAGCGGTGGTTGCCGAAATAGCTGTGAGAGACCAGGAAGTCCTGACGCTTGGTTTGAAAAAACGTGTAGTACCCCCCGAGCGTGAAGGTGGTCAGCAGGACTCCCTTCACATAGAGCCTGACGAAGTCCCAGGTCCGGCCCCGAAACGAGAACCGGATCCCGCGCCAGGAGGTCCGGCTCAAGCGGTACCGACGCGCACCGACCGTCGCGACTGCCAGAAACAAGAGAAGCAGCAGACCGCCAAGGGAGCTCAACGCGATCTGAACCCATCGTTCCGTCTCCAGGAACCCAGGGGCGTAGGTCAGCCCCGTGTAGGGAATCCCAAACACCAGCATCGCCTTGAGAAATCCGGTAAAAAGTTCTTTGCCCGTCCCGTGATAGGCAAACCGATCTCCGGCTATCTCGGTCTGGCTGAACAGGTAGCTGCGGACCCTGACCTTGCCCCAGAAATAATAGAGCCCGACGGTCAGCAGGGTCAGGAAGACATTGACGATCTGGATTCCGAACAGCGTCCCCCCGACCCCATGGAATGAGGGACGCTGAATCGTGCTCCGCGCCGGACGGGGACGTGTCGCCGCCTGGTCGGTCTCGCTGGGCTCTGGTGCCCCAACCGCGCCCGAGATCGCAGCGCCGTTCCGCTGCTGGTACGGGAGCACGAGAAAGACGAACCGAGCGCCGCACTTCGGGCAGGTACTGGTGGCTTGATCTCTGAGGGCCCCCTCGTCCCGCAGTTGATACCAGGTCCGGCAGCTCTGACATTCGAAGCGTTGCGCCACCGCGGCCATTACCCACCTCCACTGCCGTATTTCGCATGCATCCTGCACGCCTTCTCGTGGCCCAAGCGGCAGGCCGTGTCCGCGTCTCGTAATGCGCTTTGACGGTCGCCTTTGTGGAAGTAGCTCCCGCCCCGCTCGTAATAGGCTTGCGCGTTGTCAGGCTGGAGCGCGATCAGCCCATCCCAGTGGGCGATATTGCGATCCCACTCACCGCGCTTCACCAGGATCCAATTCACATCGAGGTAGGCCTCCAGGCGAGTGGGGTCCAATTGAATCGACCGTTCCAGGGCTGCGAGCGCGTCGTCGTACGCGCCCTTCTTGACCAGCGCGATGCCGCGGTAATACAACGTCTCCGCATTGTTCGGGTCCACCGCGAGCGCGGCATCATATTCGGCTAGGGCCTGGTCCAGTTGTCCTTGCGTGTAGAACTCATTGCCTCGGTCAAGGTGTTCTCTGGCTGCCTGGAGGTTCTTTCCCCCTCGCTGGCGAAGCAGATCGGCGATCTCCTCTTGCTCTTGCTCTTCGGCAAGCTCCAGGGCCGTCTTCCCACTCGCCTTGGCGTTGACATCCGCCCCGTGCTCCAGCAGCAACAGAGCCACCTCAGGCTGCCCACTCCGCACGGCCTCGTGCAGGGCCGTGGACCCGCAGTCGCACCGGGTATTGATGTCGGCACCCTTGGCCAGTAGGAGTTGGACGACCGCGATGTGCCCACGGCTCGTGGCCACGAAGAGCGGGGTATATCCGTGCTTGCCCCTCGCTTCGAGATTGGCGCCTCGCGCAACGAGGAGTTCCACGACCTCGAACCGGCCCCGTTTGGCCGCCTCATAGAGCGGGGTTCTCTTGTTGTCATTCCTCGCCTCGAGGGGTTGCCCCTGATTCAGGAGGGCGGTCACCTGTTCAGCCTGTCCGCGGGCAGCCGCCAGATGCAAGTCCGTCCATCCCTGGTGTTTCAGGATCCATCCGGAAAGGGCGGATTCATCCACCTCGTACGGATCATAGGTGTTCTTGAACTGTTGAACTGACACGTACGCCAGGCCGACGATTACCGCGAAATTGAAGAGGCCGAGCAACGTGGCGGCGCCGAAGCCGAGCAGCTTTTGAGAGCGAGTCGGGGATGAGTGCGCCCGGAGAGGGTGCCCACGCGCCGTGGAGACGGCGGAGCCCGGGGACCGTCTCACGATCACGAGGTTCGCGGCGCATTGGGCACAGACCGCTTGCACGAGGGGTCGCACGATTCCCCTGTCGGCCAGTTCGTGCGGCGCGTCGCAGAGGGAACAGGTCACCGTCATCTGAGCCTCCTCGGCCGAGCGGGGCGGGCCCCCCAGGTGGACCCTCCATTACTCTATCGGAAACCATAGGCCGGTTATTGAGGGGATGCAAGCCCACGCGCAGTTTGTTGGGCCGCCCTTGAGGGGGCAGACAACCGGGGGGACCGTAGGCTCGAGAGCGGGCTGTCTGGTCGCAGCGCGGAGACCACCGGGCTACTTGGGTGGAAAGCGGGTCACCGTCACCGCTTGGTAGCGTAGCGACGGACCATCAGGCGTGCGGGAAGCCAGGGTGTGCCGAAGCCAGTTCGCATCGTCGCGTCGGGGAAAGTCGGACCGGTAATGGGCCCCGCGGGACTCCTCACGGGCCAGGGCCCCGGCCACGATCGTCTCGGCCACGTCCAGGAGAGCCTGCAGTTCCAAGGCCTGGATCAGGTCGGTATTGAAGATGTGCCCTCGATCCTGCAGAAGAACGCGGGTCGCCCGAGCCTTGAGTTCCCGGACCTTGTCCCTCGCCTCGGTCACGGATTTCTGCGTCCGGAAGATCCCGAGATGCAAGCTCATCGCTTTGCCGAGTTCCTCACGGACCTGCCACGGCCGCTCGGATCCCCTGTTCGCCATCAGGGTGGCGATCCGTGCCTGTTCCCGCTCCAGCGTGTCGCCGGAGGGGAGGCGAGAAGCCCCCCCGCTCACGAACTCCGCCGCCCGCGTGCCGGCGCGCCGGCCGAACACGATGGTCTCGAGCAGCGAGTTACCACCCAACCGATTTGCGCCATGCACGCTCACGCAGGCACATTCTCCGGCTGCGTACAAGCCGGGCAGTTCTGTCTCGGCCCACTGGTTCGTCCGCACCCCGCCCATTTGATAGTGCGCGCCGGGCCGGACCGGGATCGGCGATTCGATCGGATCAACGCCGGCAAATTCAATGGCTAGCTCGCGAATCTGTGGCAGCCGCTCCAGGATCCGTTGCCGCTTCAGGTGGCGAAGGTCCAGCAACACGCACCCGTCGACTCCACGTCCCTCGACGATCTCCTGGCCGATGGCCAGGGAGACCGTCGATCTGGTGGCCAGCTCCATCTGTTCGGGGGCATAGTTCTTCATGAACCGCTCGCCCAGCGTGTTCAGGAGGTAGCCACCCTCACCCCGCGCGCCTTCCGTAATCAGGATACCGGTGTCCTTGAGAGTGGTGGGGTGGAACTGGACGAATTCCATGTCCTCCAGCGACGCGCCGGCCTGGTACGCGAGCGCCATCCCGTCTCCGGTGTTGATCACGGCGTTGGTGCTGGTCAGAAACACTCGGCCGCTCCCGCCCGTGGCCAGGATCACCGCCTTGGCGCCGATCGCGTGGAGCCCGCCATGCAGCAGGTCCCACGCCACGACCCCGCGGCAGACGCCGCCTTCCACGATCAAGGAGGTCACATACCACTCTTCATAGACACGGATCTGATGCTTCAGGAGCTGCTCATACATCGCGTGTAGGAGGGCATGCCCCGTCCGGTCGGCGGCATAGCAGGTACGCGGGAACCCCGCGCCACCGAAGGGCCGCTGCGCAATGCGGCCCTGCTCGTCCCGGCTGAAGATCACGCCCATGCGCTCCAGGTCCAGGATATCGGCGGGCGCTTCCCGGCACATCGCTTCGATCGCGTCCTGGTCGCCCAGGTACTGACCGCCCTTGGTGGTGTCGAAGGCATGCGCTTCCCAGGAGTCACTCTCGCCCAGCGCTGCATTGATCCCGCCCTGCGCCGCGACCGAGTGGCTCCGGACTGGATGCACTTTTGAGAGGAGGACGACGTCGAGCTGAGGCCGGTGGGTCAGTGCCGCGATGGCTGCGCGCATGCCCGCCAGCCCCGCGCCGACGATGAGGATATCGTGATGTGTCATGCGTGTGGACATCTTTACCCGACTTCAGGAGTTGACGCAAGCCCGCCTGCGTATTTGGTGACGTCAAGCTGCTTGTGTAAATGCGCGAAGGGGATGCTGGGCCCAGTCTAAGTTAAACCGGTTGATGATCGAGTAGAGAATCCGATCCACGCTCTGCACGTTCACGAAGCACACCATC
>Ga0187892_10000440_pt1 | contig 108248 bp, 92 predicted proteins | sample MA1701073metaG_FD_139345 | JGI IMG/M metagenome (GOLD analysis project Ga0187892, IMG submission 139345) | Bio-ooze microbial communities from a basaltic lava cave in the Kipuka Kanohina Cave System on the Island of Hawaii, USA - MA170107-3 metaG ... | reverse complement strand
GACGTTGTCGGGGCCCGCGGCGGTCGGGGTGTAGCTGGCCGTGTAGCTGCCGCCGCCGGCGTCGGAGACCGTGAGGTTGAGGGCGGTGTTGGCCCCGGTGACGTCGACGTCGAGCAGCCCCTGGTCGCCCCCCGCGGTGCGGATGTTCCCGCTGGCATCCCGGACCGTGATGGTGAACGTGGTCGCCGCGCCCGCCGTCCCGTTCGGCACGCTGGCCGTGGTCTGGGCCGCGCTCGCGGCCCCCACGCTGATCGCGAAAGTGTTGCTGACCGCGATAAGCGATCCTGAAGTGGCCTCGAACGTGTACCCGGACGCGGCTCGATTGAGGCTCAGGCCGAAGAACGTGGCAACGCCGTTGACGAACGCTCGCTGACGCGTTCCAGCCAACGTCGCACCGCCTGGGTTGGCCCGAAGGGCGATGTCTACATTACCCGAGGCGCCGGTCGCGCGGTTCTGGAACGCATCGAGTGCCTCTACTCGAACGTCTGGGGCAAGGTCTACGCCCGCGACTGCGTCCGTTGGCTGTGTCAAGAACCGAAGACTTGTCGCACTCGCGGGGTTGACCGTCACGATCGGTTGCTGGGTGGCGACGACGTTTCCCGTGGCTGTCACCACGGTCGTCTGAATCGTGTGCGGGCCGGTCGCGGTGCTCGAGAAGAAGCCGGTGGCAACGCCGCTGGCGTTCGTCGGGCCGGGCGGAACGAACGCACCCTGCGGAGTCGAAGCCAGCGACACCGAGCGGCCCGGGATCGGGTTTCCGAACCTGTCCCGTACAGTCACAGTGATCGTGGACGTGCTCGAGCCGTTGGAGGCTGTGATCACACCGGGCGTCGCGTCCACGCGCGACGCCGTGTCGCTTACGCTCCCAGGCCTCGCGATGGCGATGAAGTTCACGGGAGGCGGTCCCGCCGCGGCGCGCACGCCTTGCGTGCTGTCGGTGGGACCGGTGACGGTACCGAGGGTCCACCGCGTCGACGCTATGCCGTTCGGGTCCGTGCGTATGGTATCGGGGCTGACCGCCCCACCGCCGTCCGTCACGGTCCAGGTGACGAGAACGTTAGGCACGGGGTTCAGGCCATCGGTGACCCGAACCGCAAGCAGTGTCGGCAGGGTGGCGCCGACGGTGTCCCGCTGGTCATCACCCATGACGGGGACCATTTGCGAGGCGCCGCCGACGGTGGCCGTGATCGAGAACGTGACGGTCGTCGTGCCGCCGGTCAGGGTCGCCGTGGCGGTCGTGGTCTGGGTCGTTGCGCCGGGCCCCAGCGTGCGCACGGTGGTCGCGCGGCCGTCAACGTCGGTGGTCGCGATCGTGGGGTTCGTGCTCCCCCCGCCCGACGCGGCGGCGAAGTTTACGGTCACCCCCGCTACCGGGTTGCCGTTGGCGTCGGTCACCGTGACCTCGTGCGGCGTGCCGAGCGTCGCGTCGACGGGCCCGGTCAAGTTGTCGCCCGAGGTCTTGGTCATCAGCGCCGCCGCGCCCACCGTCCCGGTCGCCGAGAAGATCACCGGGCTGCCCGAGAGGCCTGCGGCCGTCGCCCGCAGCTCGTTCGCCCCGACCAGCGCGCCCAGCGTCCACGACGTGACGGTCGCGACGCCGTTGCCGTCCGTGGCGATCGCCGTGGTCGGCACCACGGCCCCGGTGCCGACGGTGACCGCGAACGTCACGTCCACGCCCTGGACCGGGTTGCTGTCCGCATCAACTACCAGCACCGCGGGAGGAATCGCGACCTGGGAACCGGCAGTGGCGCTCTGACCCGTGCCCTGGCGTAGTAGGATTCGCGTCGCCGCGCCGGCGCCGATCGCGATGGTCCCCGACGTGACGCCCATGAGGTTGGTGGCGCTGAAGCCCAGCGTGCGCGGGCCCGACGCGCCCGTGATCGACAGGTCGGTGAAGGCCGCCAGGCCGGTGGTGCCGGTCACGATGGTCGTCGTGCCGCCCAGCGCGCCGCCGCCCGTGGCGATCGCGACGGACACGTCCACGCCCGCCTGGGTCACGCTGTTGCCGGCCCCGTCCACGAGCTGGATCGCGGGCTGCTGCGCGAACAGCGCGCCGCTTTGCGCGCCGCTCGAGGGCGGCGTGGCCAGCGCGAGCGTCGTCGCCGCGCCCGCGCCGAGCGTGATGGTCGTGGACGTGTCCGCGGCAAGGCCCGGCGCCGTGAACTGCAGCGTGTAGGCTCCGACGCGGCCGGTGATCGTGAGGCCGCTGAACGTGGCGCGGCCCTGGTTGTCGCTCGTGGCCGTGGCGTTGGCGAGGCTCGCGCCGGCCGGCCCGCTCGCCACGGTCGCGGTGACCAGCACGCCCGCCTGCGTAATGACGTTGCCGCCGGCGTCGCGAACGTCCACGGCGGGCTGCTGGAGCAGGGCCCCGCCGCTGTTGCCGCTCACCGCCGGCTGGGTGGTGATCAGCAGCTGCGTGGCCGCGCCGGAGGTCACCGTGATCGGCGCGCTGGTCGCGTCGGTCAGGTTCGTCGCGCTCGCGGTCAGCGTGTAGCCCGCGCCGGTGCGGTTGATCGTGAGGTTGTTGAAGGTCGCGACGCCCGCCACGGCCTGCTGCGTCAGCGTGCCGCCCAACGAGCCTCCGCCCGGATTGGCGCCGAGCGCCACGGTCACGTTACCGGTGAACGCGGTGGCGACGTTGCCGATCGAGTCGCGCGCCGCGACCTGCACGGCCGGGTTGAGCGCCGCGCCCGCGGTCGCCGAGGTCGGCGCCGCCGCGAACGCGAGCTGTCGCGCCGCACCGGGCGCGATGGTGAAGGCCGCGGTCGTGACATTGATCCCGCCGGCCGAGAGCAGCAAGGTGTACCCGCTCGCCGCGCGGTCGAGCGCCAGGGCGGAGAATGTCGCGATGCCCTGGGCCGCGACCACGCTGGTGGTGCCGGACAACGTGCCGCCCGCCGGGTTGGTGCCGATGGCCGCGGTCGCGGCGCCGGTGAAGCTCGCCAGCGTGTTCCCCTGGGCGTCCTGCGCGGCGACCCGCACCGCCGGCGCGATCGCCTGGCCGGCGGTGCTCGCCCCCGGTTGCGTGAGCACGGTGAGCCGGGCCGGGGCGATCGCCACGCGGAAGTCGGCCGCCGTCTCCAGGTTCCCGCCGAACGAGCCCCACGGGCTGGCGCGTCCGGTCTGGTCCACCGCGCGCGCCTGCCAGTGGTACGTCACGTTGTCGGCCAGGCCCGTGATCGTCGCGGTCGCCGCGCCGGTCGTGGCCACCGGCAGGCTCGAGCCGCTCGCCGCGTCGCTGAACGCCGTGCCCACCGGCCGGACCTCGACCTCGAGCCGGATCTGGTCGCCCGGATCCGCGTCGGTGAGCGTGGCGCGGAACAGCGCGGTCGCCTCGTCGGTCAAGCCGCCGAGCGTGATCGCCGTCGTGCCGTCCGTCTTGAGCTGCGCCAGCGCGCCCGGCGCGGCGGGCGCCTGGGGAATCGCGACCCGGAAATCGCCCGCCGTCTCGGCGTTGCCGCCGAACGGACGCCACGCGCTGGCACGGCCGGTGCGGTCGCGCGCCCGGACCTGCCAGTGGTAGGCCACGTCGTCCGACAGCCCCGTCACCACGACCTGCGTCCCGGACCCTCCCGGAAACAGCGGACCCGCGCCGGTCGGCGTGTCGGTGAACGGCGTCCCGACCGGCCGCACCTCCACCTCCATGCGCAGCGAGTCGCCGTCCGGGTCCACGAGCGAGGCCCGGAGCACGATCGAGCTGTCAGCGACCGCGCCGCCCACGGCGATGCCGAGGTTCTGAACGTCGTTGGTGGACTGGAGCAGCGTGTCCGGGAGCAGCGGTGGCCGCGGCCGCGAGACCTGGAGCAGGAAGTCGCCGGCCGTGCCCGGGGGACTCGTCGAGGCCTCGATGAAGTAGTCGCCGGGCCGTGGCAGGTACAGGTAGCGCAGGCACGCGTCCGCCGCCGAGGTCGTGCAGGCGTCGTTCTCCGCGAGCGGCAGCGCGGTCGGCGAGAGGCTGGTGTCCACCAGGAGGAACGCGTCGAGCGCGCTGGAACCCATCGCGACCGTGATGGAGTCGCCGCCGGTGGCGGTGAAGCGGTACAGTTTCGCGAACCGGCCGCCGCGGTGCGGCGCGCCGCAGTCGGCCGCGGTGATGGTGTCGCGGCGGGCCTCCGGCGGCGTGACGGTGGTGACCGCGCAGGGCTGGATGATGAACTCGACCGGAACCTTGATCGGGGGGATCTCGGTGCCGGAGAGCGAGAAGGCGATCGTGTCGCGGTAAGTGCCTTCGGCGAGGTTGCTGGGATCGAGCGAGACCGACAGCGTGCCCGGCACCGTGCCGCCGGTCGCCGCGGGCCGGAGCCACGGGCTCGCGCCGATCACCGCGAGCGTCCACGGCACGGCCCCGTTGGTGCCCCCGACGGCGAGCGTCGCGGTCATGACGCGCGGCGCCGTGCTCCCGACGCGCGCCGAGTCCCGGACGGTGAGCGGCGTAACGTCGAGCGTGCCCAGGCGCCCGGCGTTGACCAGGTCGTCGAGGCGGCAGGTGGAAACCGTCAGCAGCAGACCCGCCACCGTGGCGGCCACCGCGACACGGCGGGCTGTAGAGATCACTTCTCCTTAATAGCCGGGGCGGAAATCATGCGCCAGTACGCGCCGCAAACCCCATGCCTCAAATGACTTGGACGATTTGTGCGGGCCGCACGGTCCGATCGGGCCGCTGCTGTGGCGCCGGGGAGACAGTCCGGGGGCGGGAACGTAGCTACCGGAGCCGATCCGGTCTACGGCGGACATGCCGGAACAGTCGAGCCCTGAAAGGGCTTCAGCCCTCGACTGCGCGACCGGGGCGTCATGCCAACTGTGCTCTAGCCCAGCCCCTCCTGGTCCACCGCCAGGATCGTGTGGAGCAGGACGTTGGCCCCGTTGGTCACGTCGTCGGGCCGCGTCAGCTCCTGCGGCGAGTGGCTGATGCCCCGCACGCTCGGCACGAAGATCATGCCCGCGGGCGCGATGCGCGCCAGGTCCTGCGCGTCGTGCCCCGCTCCACTTGGGAGCATCCTGCTTGTTAGACCGAGAGACGTGGCGGCGGCGGCGATCACCCGGCGGAGCCGCGGATCGGTCGGGGCGGGGATGTTCTCGTTCAGAACGCGGTGACTCACGCGCGTCCCGGTGGCCCGCGCCAGCCGCTCCGCTTCGGCCAGGACCTCGCGCGACAGCTGCTCGATCACGTCGAGCGAGAGGTCGCGCACCTCCACGCTCATCACCACCCGGCCCGGGATCACGTTCGGCGCGCCCGGCTCGGCGGCGATCCGCCCCACCGTGCCCACCTGCCGGCCCGGCCGGCTGGTCACGAGGCGGTTCACCGCCAGCACCAGCTGCGCCGCCGCCAGCAGCGCGTCCTGGCGGCGATCCATCGGCGTGGTGCCCGCGTGGTTGGCGAACCCCTCGAACACCACCTCGTACCAGCGGATCCCGACGATGCCCTCCACCACCCCGATCTGGATGCCCGCCTCGTCGAGCGTCGCGCCCTGCTCGATGTGCAGCTCCAGATAGCACGCGAGATCGCCCGCGCGGCGCCGCGCCTCGGCCAGCCGGTCGGGGTCGCCGCCGATGCGCCGGATGCCCTCGCGGATCGTGAACCCGCTGCGCGCCGTCAGCGCCAGCTCCGTCTCGGTCAGCTCGCCGATCATCCCGCGGCTGCCGATGAGCCCGCCTTCCTCGTTCTGGAAGATCACGACTTCGAGCGGGTGATTCGTGGACACGCGCCGGTCGGCCAGCGTCTGCGCCACCTCGATCGCGCCCATCGAGCCGACGTCGCCGTCGTAGTTGCCGCCCTCGGGCACCGAGTCGATGTGCGAGCCGAACACGATCGGCGGCCGGCGCGCGTCGCGACCCGCCCGGCGGCCCAGGATGTTGCCGGCGGCGTCCACCCGGACCTCGAGGCTGGCCTCGCGCATCAGCCCCATCGCCCACTCCCGGCCCGCGATGTCGGCGTCCGAGTAGGCGAGACGGCTGGTCCCGCCGCCCGCCGTCCGGCCGAACCGCGACAGCTCGGCCAGCCGGCGGTTCACGCGCTCGCCGGTGACGCGCAGGCCGGCCTGGTGGGCCGGGCGTCCGCCCAGGAGGGGCGGCGCTGCGACCCCCGCGGCGGCGAGGCTGGCGAGGAAGTCTCGACGCAACATCAGCAAAGAATCTCACGGGGCCCCAGGCTTCGCAAACGACCTTCGACCTGCCACCTCCCGCCTTGCGGCCACTCTCGCCTTCCGCCTCCCGCCTCCCTGGCGCCTCTCGCCTTCAGCCTGGTGACGAAACCTCCCGGCCCCGTACCGTGTATCAGACACGAACCCGACCGAGGGCAGTGCCATCTTGGCGGCCCGACCCAGCTTCAAACCGACCATCCTCCTCGCCGCGCTGGCTTTGGCGGTTCTCACGCGTCCCCTCCGGGCCCAGACCGGCGGGGCCGGTTTCCTGTTCGACGAGCCCCGCGGCAGCCTGACCCTCCGGGGCGGTCTCGGGCTCCCAACCACCAGCAGCGAAGTCTTCACGTTCGTCACGGGCGAGCTGACGCTCGGCAAGAACGACTTCAACTCCGGCACGCTGGGCGCCGATTTCTCGGTGCGCCTGAGCCCACGGCTCGACGCCGTGGTCAGCCTGCTCTACTCGGGGACGCGGTCCCGTTCGGAGTTCCGCAACTGGGTGGATCAGAACGACTTGCCCATCGAGCAGACGACCGTGTTCGAGCGGATGCCCGTCACGACCAGCTTGCGGTACTACCTTTCCCCGCGCGGGCGCCGGATCGGGCGGCTGGCTTGGATCCCGGCGCGGCTGGCGCCCTACGTGGGTGTCGGCGCGGGGGCAATGTGGTACCGGTTCCGCCAGTCCGGCGACTTCGTGGATTTCCAGACCCTCAACGTGTTCGGCGATCAGTACGAGTCCTCCGGTTGGACCTTCACCGCGCACGCTCTGGCCGGGACCGAGATCGCCGTCGGCCCGCGCTTCTACCTCACGGGCGAGGCGCGGTACGCCCGGTCCCGGGCGGGGATGGAACAGGACTTCGTGGGATTCGATCGCATCGATCTGTCGGGCGTGTATGCGACGGCGGGTGTCGCCGTCCGGTTCTGAGAGGATGGGCCAGATGAGACGACGTGTCCTGGCCGCGGGCGCGGCGGGCGCCGTGGCGCTCGCCGTTCTGGGTCTCCGGGCGAATCCCGCCCTGGCCCAGAGCACGGAGGTGGACCCGCGCTGGCAGGCGTGGATCGGCTGCTGGGAGCAGACGGGAGCGCCGAGTCCGGCCGCGGCCCCGGGAACGGGTCTGGTGTGTGTGATCCCGGCTGCAGGTCGCTCGGCGGTGGACATCGTCGCCGTCGCGAATGGTGCGATCACGACCCGCGAGCGGATTGACGCGAACGGGGACCGGCGCGAAAGCGTCCGCAACGGCTGTTCCGGCTGGGAGCAGGCGGACTGGTCGGAGGACGGGCGCCGCGTCTACCTCCGGGCTGAGCACAGCTGCCCGGGCGGCGGGGAGCGGCGCGCCTCGGGCCTGCTGGGGTTCTCAGCCGGGGGCGGGCAGTGGCTCGACGTGCAGTCGGTGGCGGTCGGCGCGTATCCGGGCGTTCGGGTGGTGCGGTACCGCGAGGCTGGCGGCGCGGCGTCGGTGCCGGACGAGGTCGCGCGTGCCGTCGCCGGCCGGTCGCCCGACCATTGGGCGCTCCGCGCCGCGGCCGGCGGCGAGCTCCACACCGCGGACGTGATCGAGGCCAGCGGGCATCTCGACGCGATCGCGGTCGAGAGCTGGCTGGTGGGGCGGGGCGAGGGATTCGACCTCAACGCGGACCGGCTGCGCGACCTGGCGGACCAGGGCGTGCCGGATCGCGTGATTGATGTGATGGTCGCCCTCTCGTACCCCGGCGTGTTCGCGGTCTCCGCCGTCTCCGGCGGCGGGGGTGCCCGGGTGCAGGAAGTCGAGCAGCCGCCGGAACCCGGCGCGGCCGGCTACGGCATCAGCGGCTACTACGATGATCGCCTGTACTCGCCGTTCGGCTGGGGGCCGTACGCCTACGGCTACAACGGGTACGGGTACGGCGGCTGGTACTGGGGGAATCGCCCGATCATCATCGTGGCCGGCGGGGGCGGCGGGGGCGTGTCCGGCGGCGGCTCCGGGTCCGGCAAGCACGGTCGGGTGGTGAACGGCCGCGGCTACTCGGGCGGTGACAACACCGACCCGCGGGCCCGGCCGAGCAACCCGAGCGCCGGGTCCGGCTCGGTGAGCTCCGGCGGCTACGTGGCACCGCAGCAGACCGGCAGCGGCTCCGGCTCGGGCAGCGGCACCAGCTCCGGCAGCGGGTCGAGCACGAGCACCGGTCGGACGGCGCATCCGCGGCCCTGACATCCGAGGTCACGGAGAAGCCGAACCCCCGTGGAGAGCGATCTCCACGGGGGTTCGTGTATCAGGGGGGGGGGCGTCAGTTCACCGGCAGCCCGCTCGGCACGCGTGCGGGCACGATGGACGACATGTCGCGGGCCGCCGGATCGGTGAGCGACTTCAGGAACGCCACGATGTCGGCCATCTCGGCGTCGGTGAGGTTGAGCGGCTGGGCGATCCGGTGGTCGAGGTTCTGCGACATGTCGGCGATCACGGCAAGGCCGCCGTGGAACATGCCGCGCACCGACGGGTGCAGCTGGGTGACGTCGAAGTTCCGCATCGCGGCGGGAGCGTCGTTGTAGTGCCGGACCACGGCCTCGAGGGTGGGGTACGCGCCGGCGTGGAAGTACGGCGCCGTCAGCTCGACGTTGCGCAGCGGAGGCGCGCGGAACGAGAACCGGTAGAACGGCTGTCCGACGAACGGGCCGACGGCGCCGCGGCCCAGGTCGAGCGGCAGCTCCGGACCGGAGCCCGGCCCCAGCTGCGGCGCGCCGACGTTGGCGAACTGCTGACCGCCGAGCAGCGGGCCGGAGTGGCAGCTGGCGCAGCGGGCGCCGTCGAACGCGAAGAACAGAATGCCGCCGCGCTTCTCCTGGTCGGTCAGCGCGTTGTCGTCGCGCGCGAGGTAGCGGTCGAACGGCGTGTTGACGCGGGTGAGCGCCGCCATCTCGAACGCGCCGATCGCGGTGGCGGCGTGCTGGAAGCCGTGCTGCCCGGAGGGCGTGCCCGGGAACGCGGTGTTGAACATCGTCACGTACTCGGGGATCGCCAGCAGCCGCTGCATGATGGCGCGCCAGGTGTCGAAGTGCTGCGAGTCGCCGAGCGCCGCCAGCTCGTTGGGGTTCCCGAACACGTCGAGGTCGCCGCTGTCGCCGCGCATCTCGCGCCGGCTCAGCACCGGGAACATGGCCTGCGCCGCGAGGATGGTCGGCAGGGCGAACGGCAGGACGCCCTGGGGCGTCTGGAACGGGCCGGCCCCGAAGCCGGAGACGCGGCCGTCCCAGAACACCTCGAACGGGCGCAGGCCCTGGTTGATGAGGGTGGGCGCGCTGCGCGGGACGAACTCGCGGCCCGCGCCGAGCGTGCGCGCCGGGCCCGAGCCGGTGCCGCCGGTGCCGATCGACAGCGACAGGCCGTCGGTCAGGGCGCGGCTCGGTTCGTGGCAGGTCATGCACGAGATGTCGCGGTTGCCGCTCAGGATCTTGTCGAACATCAGCGCCTGGCCGAGGGCCACGAGCGCCGGATCCTGCGGCGGCATCGCGCCGATGGGGACGACGCCCCACTGCCCGAAGTTCGCGCGCAGCTGCTGGTCGAGCGACGGCGGTCCCGGCGGGACGTCGGGCGGGAAGTTCTCGCAGGCCGCGGCGAGGGCCAGCAGCGCGAGACCGGCGATGCGGAGCGTGCGGGTCATGGCGGGCCTCACCGGATCGGGAGCGAGATGGAGATCTGGTGCGTCACCACGCTCACCTCGTCGAGCGCCAGCGGGCCGTTGGGCGCCACGATGATGCCGCGGGCGCCGCCCGCCGCATCGAGCGTCGGCACGCCGCCGCCGAACCCCGCCACCCCGGGCCGCCCCGTGCCGTGCGTCACGCGGCCCTGGTAGCGGATCTCCAACTCCGGGAACCGGAACTTCAGGCCCCAGGTCGGCGTCCACTCGATCCACGCTTCGCGCTGGTTGCGGCGTGAGGCCTGAACCCGGTTCTCCTGCATCAGCCGATAGCGGATCGAGCGCACCACGAGCCCGAGCTGCATCGCGAGACCCTTGTCCGGGCCCGACAGCTCGAGGTCGCGGGTAAAGCCCATCCGGAACAGCGCGTTCGAGAACCGGAAGTGGTTCTCGATCGTGCGGCCGCCCGCGGGGATCGTGTCGCCGGCGCTGGTGGGGACGGGTGTGGCGGCATCGGCCCACGTGTTGCTGCGGATCGGCTCGTAGATGGCGTCCAGGCCGAAGGTCATCGGGCCGTGAACCCGCGACAGCCCGATGCCGAAGTTCCACGCGGTCGAGTACCCGGGGTCGCGCGGGATGCTCTGGACCTGCTGGATCTGGTAGTTGGGCAGCTTGGGATGCGACATCCGGTTGACCGTGGTCACCCAGCCGATGCGCCATCCCGGCGCCGGCAGCGGGCGCTCGAGCTCGACGTGCGCGGCCCAGGTCCGGGTGCGGTCCACGTTCTGCTCCAGCCGCGGCACCCCGACCGTCTGTTGCGAGCCGGGGTCCCACACGAAGTCGAGCCACGTCACGTCGTGCGCCATGCCGAAGCGGTTGTGCAGCACCACCGCCTCGAGCGTCTGGCCGCCCTGCCACTCCTTGAGGAGCCCGAGGCGCAGGTCCGCCGAGTAGCCGTCCTGCGCGACCCCCTGGCTGCCGGCGTACAGCAGGTCCACGCCGTCCACGGCGTGCAGGTTGGCCAGGCTCACGCTACCCGCGAGCGAGAGCCGGGATTCGGGCAGCGTGGTGCCGGCCATCATGACCGCGTAGAGGTTCCCGTGCGAGCGGTCGCTCAGGCCGGTCTGCTGCTGGCCCGGGAGGATGGTCCCGCCTGTACCGGGCTGCCGGATGTCGAGGATCGGACCGGGGAAGAAGAAGTCCGTTCGCGCCGCATCCACCTGCTGGACCGCGGCCGAGAAGCCGCCGAACCAGCGACCCGCGCGGGCGAACGCGCCCAGCGGCAGGGTGCGCCCGCCGCCCGCGTTGCTCGACACGCTGTAGACCGTCGGGGACCCGAAGAAGCGGGCCCCGCGCAGGCGCGAGGCCTTGGCGGGGTTCGAGAACGGGTCGAGGAGCGTGTCCGGCAGAGCGATGGAGACACCGCCCATGCCCAGGTTGTTCGACGGATAGATGTCGAACTGGTCCGCCTGGGCGAGGGGGACGGTCCGGATCGAGATGAGCTGGGCCGAAGCCGGAGTGGCCAACGCCACCAGGAAGACCGGCGAAAGGCGAAAGGCGGCTCGGACGGCGGTCCTCATGCGGCACCTCGTGGGGATGCGATCTCCGCGTTTGACCTTCGGGCGGTGTGCCGGGTCACATGGGCGAGGCACAACGGCACAACGGCACAGGGGCACAGGGGCACAGGGGCACAGGGGCACGGACAAGGCGTCGGTTTTCCCGTGCCCCTGTCCCCCCGTGCCCCTGTGCCGCGCCTTTCGCTTCTCGTAAGGTATGGTGGTTGGCGCCAAGCGCTTGTCAAGCCGTTGTCCTGAGCCAAGGTTGGGGAGTGCTCCGGGCCGGGTCTCGAATTGCACCGCGGGTCGTCGCGCCCCTGCTGCTGCTGGCGGCGGCGTGCGCCGGCGGACACCGAGCCGCCGGCCCCGTCGCGCCCGCGGGTGCGGGGGTCACGCCGCTGCCCTCCGGGACCCTGGTGCTGCCGCGGGGCTACGATCCGGCGCGGCGGTACCCGGTCGTCGTCATGCTGCCGGCATCCAACGGAACGTCCGAGGCGATGTGGCGGGCGTACGCGCCGGCCGGCGTCATCATCGTGCTCAGCGCCGGCGTCGGCTCCATGGACGACTACCGCACCAACGAGGCATGGGCGCGCACCATCGCGCGCTACGAGCGGCAGCTGCGCGAGGACCTCGCGGTGCTGTTCCGGTCGGGGCGGGCCGACACCACGCGCGTGGTGCTGGCCGGGTTCTCGATGGGCGGCGACCTGTCGTGGGCGCTCGCGCTCCGCAACCCCACGCTGGTCTCGGGCGCGGTCGTGATGGGCAGCCGGATGAGCTACCGCGGCCAGCCGGGCGACCTGGCGACGCTCGCCCTCAGGAATGCGCGGTTCTTCGTGATCATGGGCGGCATGGAGGACCGCACCCGGCTGGCCGGGGCGCAGTCGGCGACGCGACTTCTCGCGACCTGGGGCCTCGCGCACGAGTACCGCGAGGTGCCGGGCCTGGCGCACCTGCGGGCGCCGGGGGACGTGTTCCGGGAGGGGCTGGACTTCGTGCTGGGGGTGAGGGCAACGGACGCGCGCTAGCATCGGGGCCCGAGTGTCGAGGTCCGGTGGCCGCGGCTCCTCAGGAACCTGTCGTCGCTCGGCGGGTCCGTCACGCATCGTTCCGGTTATGTACCTGCAACCTCAATCCGTAAGTTGACTCGGCAACGAGGCCGAGCCGAGCTTGTACCCATGACGCTGACCGCCGAAGAGCTGCTGGGGCTCTACCTTCCGGACAAGCGCAGCGAGCTGGTGCGCGGCGTGCTGGCGGTGCGGGAGCCTGCGGGTGGCCGCCACGGTGACCTGGCGATGCGCCTCACCCTGGCCATCGGGACACACGTCCAGGTACGCGGACTGGGCTGGGTGTTCGCGGCGGAGACCGGCTTCACCCTCGCGCGGAACCCCGACACCGTGCGGGCCCCGGATGTGTCGTTCGTCCGGAGCGGCCGCCTCCCCGTCCCCTTGCCGAAAGGCTACCCGGAGTTGGCGCCCGACCTCGTGGTGGAAGTCCTCTCGCCGGATGATCGCCCTGGGAAGGTGCTGGCCAAGGTCGCGGACTGGCTCAACGCGGGCACCCTGTTGGTGTGGGTCGTGGACCCGGACCGGCGCGAGGCGCGGGTGTACCGGGCGGACGGCACGCAGGCCATCGTTTCCGCCGAGGACGCGCTGGACGGCGAGGACGTGCTGCCCGGGTTTGTGTGCCCGCTGGCGGAGATCGTGTAGCGCAGAGGGAGCGTGGCGAGCCCGCCCGTGCTACATTCCCCGTCCGGTTCTTCGGGACGTAGCGCAGTCCGGTAGCGCACCTGAATGGGGTTCAGGGGGTCGCGGGTTCAAATCCCGCCGTCCCGACTCTCTAAGTCAATGTGATGTAGATAGTTGAACGAGCCGCCTCGGTGTCCTCGGCCGAGGCGGCTTGTTCTGGGTAATCACCGGGTAATCACCGCAGAGTTGCCTTCGTCGATTGATCGCCGCCTCGCTGCGAGTCATGCGTGATTCTCGGCGTCCAAGCGGCGGCCAAGATCTACCCAGTCCTCAAGAGGGTGATCAGAGCGTCCGCGAAGCAGCCGCCGTCGGAAGTGGCGGTACTGCGGGTAGTCGCTGCTTGAGAACAGCCCCTTGGCACGGGCCAGCTGGAGGGTCTCAGATGGCAATAGGACTTGTACTTTCGGCGGATGCGTCCGGTGTTGGCGGACCAGACGCACAAGATCCGTGTCCAGGGTGAGAAAGACGTCCGCTGCTGCAGTCTCAGCACACCAGATGTGAAAAGTGTCCGCCAGCTCGTTGATCGGCGACGGCGTTTCGCCTTGATAGGCACCGGTGGCTCTGGTCAGCTGCTGGAATCGCTCGTGCCGGATCCTAGCGAAGAACTGAGCTTGGAGTTCCTTTGGGGTGGCGAAGCTAGCGCCCACCAGTACGCGGCTGTACGGGAAGGGACTGTCCACCAGCAGGATGGCGGCCCCGAAGAACCTACCGATTGAGTCGTTCGTTCTCGGAAGGCCGAAGAACTCCCATAGCGCTTCGCAGTGCGTGAGCAAGTCGACTCGCCTCTGCATCGCCAACCAAGCGAGGATGGGAAGTCGTCGCACCTCTCGGCGCTGAGCGTGGCGACAGGCTGCGGTTGGATCTACACTTGTGAAACGAACCATATCAGCCGCAAAGGTCTGTCCGCCCCAGTTGATGGTCTTCTTGCGCGGGCGACCAACAATGCGTCGCTGAACGGCCATCTTGAGGGCGCTTGAATCGAGGAAGATCCGTAGTGGAGCCATCACACTCCGTTCATGTGCGCGCGAGTTAGGGGTACGGTTGAGCAGCTTGCCACTTCGCTTCCAAGTCCGCAACCACGACGGCCTTTTGATCGCTTATCTCTATACAGTTGAAAGGCTTCTTACCGGCATCCTTTAGGGATCCACCGACAAGCCAGGCTCGATCATTGAAAAGGAGATGCCTGTCGTGGAGCTGTGCGATGCATCTCACCGCGAGTGGGTGGCCCTCCGCGATGAATGCTGCGAGACTACTGTCGAATCCGGGTTCGACAGCTTTGGGCTGGGTACCGACTAGTAGCCGCATGGGCCGGGTGATACTCCGTAGGCAGTCGAGGGTCCCGACACCGACGTACGGATCCACTATGAAGATGTCGGTCGTTGCAGTCTCGAGGAGCTCACGGACCCTGGACTTGGCGGAAAACACGCTTCCGGCCGCCATGGCGATCTCACTGGGGGACGCAGAGGTCGTCAACAACTCTTGTGCGCGCCGAATTGCGGCAGTCATGCTCTGATGAAAGGTCTGCCGCTCCCAGGTGGTGTGAGCGATTCCGTCATCGTTCCGGCTCTCCGCTAGTTCCAGCAAGCTATCGACCAACCGGCGAGTGTTCCCGTGTTCAAGTTTCTCCGAAAGCTCCCGGGCGATTGAGAGCCATGTCGGCTCCCATTCCTCGAGGCTCGTGAGCGTGACTTCGAATAGCGCCGCCAGTTCGCGGAATTCATCCATCGAGGAATAGGCTTCGAGGATAGGAACCAGCTTGAGTGCCAGCTCTGGGGACATCTTGCCGCCTATTTCTGGGCGTAGGCCGTGTGTAGGTCGGGCCGGGCCAATACGAGCAAGATACCTTCGTTGGCAGTGCAGCAAGGCCTTCCTGGGCATAGTCCTCACGGGTCCGCTTCGCGTCGATCAGACGTAGATCGCCGCCGACGCCTGTCCAAGCGCTACCCTAGGGAAATGCAGACGTGAACGAGCAACTCGTCGATGCTCTCGATTAGGTCTGGCTCGGACTCGCTGACGAACTCACCAACTTCGTCGAAGGCCACGCGTATTCACTCCTAGGTCCAATTCGAGCTCCATGAGCAGCTCAAGGAGACCATCTGGACGTGTTTGGCCCCCGAACAGCGCGTCTATTCGCCCTTCAACGGCTCGCGCCAAGCCTACTGCATCTTCCACTGTATAGGGCGCACGCGTTGGTCTGTCCGGAAGAGAACCAGGGGGCGATCGGTAAGACCTGACTTCTCTTCGAGTCCGGCTTGCCCTCTCGTTTCGAACTGCTGCCAAGCTGTACAATGCGACGTGGTTGCGAAACGCATGCTGCCGCATGGTCACCGCCGATTCGTTGTTTGGCTTTGGTCCGACGTTGAGCGCCGCCGCCGGTCGGCAAGCCACGCATCCAAGTCCGCCCGGTCGTACAGCACTTGCCGGCCCACCTTATAGAACGGCGGCGAGTCGCCCGTCACCCGCATCTTGGCGAGCGTCTGCTGCGCAAGGCCGATGTAGGCGGCGGCGTCTTTGGCGATCAGCAGCCTCTTCTTCGCTGGTGCCGCTGGCGGCGGGGGGCTCTCGGCGGCCTCGTTAGTACCTGGTGCGACGGCTTTGCGGCTTAGTCCTGACGCGTCCAGGAAGGCTGCCAATCCCTCGGGGACCAAGAACCGCAAGCGCTCGTCACCGTCGCTGGCGACGAGACCCTTCACCGCTTCGAGCGTCCGCGCGTCGCCGCACAACAGCACCGCGTAGTCGAACCCCGCCGCGAGGCACTTGGTCAGGTTCCGGACTTCGTGCTCCACGCGGGTCGTCACCGACACCTCGCACGCGATCGAGCAGCCGTCTCGCTCCAGCGCGACGTCGACGTGCCCGTGCCCGTCGAGCACCGCCTTCTCGATGGTCACCCGGAAGCCGCGCTCCTCGGCGAGGCGCTTCACGAGCGACTGCAGGTATTTGTGCTGGGGTCCACCCCGACCGGGAAGGCGAGGCACGGCCCGCTCGGTCGGCGGCGGTGTCGGCTGCTCGGCCGCTGCGGACTCGGGCTTTGAGCGCCGGCGCGGCGGTGACTGCGTGGTGTGTTCCATGGGCGCCTCTGGCGCCCGGTCTCCTCTTAGCGCCGCCTCGACCTGGTCGCGCGGCGTCGCGTAGCGCTCCCTCGACGCCGCGACGATGCGGGCGCGGCGCCCTCTGGCGAGCTCCGGCACCGACGCTTGTTGCGACGTCCTGAGGTTGAAGTCGCAGTCGGCGCGCTCGACCCGGCAGATCGCCTCGCCCACGCCGAGGGTCTGGAGGTCCTTCGCGTCGAACGAGGCGAACCCGTCGGCGAGGCGCTTCGCGTCGAGGTCGCCCACGCGGAAGCACACGCGTGTGCAGGGGTTCGTGAGCACCGCGCTCGCGACCGGGCCGTCGCCGAGCTGCCGCAGGTCCTGGTGCGCGAGGGTGAGCCCGAGGCGGTACTTCCGCGCGCCGGCGAGGGCCGCGGCCATCGAGGGCGTCGCGAAGTGGTGGAACTCGTCCACGTACAGGTAGAACGGCCGCCGCTCGGCCTCGCCCACGGCCTGCCGGCCCATCGCGAGCTGGTGGAGCTTGGAGACGAGGAGCGCACCCAGGAGGTAGGCGTTCTCTTCGCCGATCGCCCCCTGGCTGAGCCTCGCGAGCAGGATTCCGCCGCGATCCATGATCGCCCCGAGGTCGAGCCGGTCCTCCTCTTGGGACACCATGTGGCGCACGGCCTTCGGCCGGAGGAACGTGTCGAGCCGCGTGAGGATCGGCGCTTGGGGTCGCCCGGTGAGGAGCGGGAACTCCTTCTCCCAGTAGTAGACGACCTCGGGGTCGTGGACGCTGCCGAGGAACGCCCGCCGGTAGTCGGGCTCGACAAGGAACCGCCGGAGCTCCGCGACCGTGCCGCCCCGGTCGCTCTCGAGGACCGCGAGCACGGCGTTGCCAAGGACCGAGTTCATCTGGTCGCCCCAGCTCGTCGAGAGCCGCCGGAACACGGCGACGAGGTCGGAGGCGAGGAGGTTCTTCTCGAGCGCCGAGTGGGCTGAGAGGAGGTTGAAGCCGACGGGGTAGTCCTCGTCCGACGGGTCGAGGAGGAGCACGTCGCCGACGCGCTCGTCGGGCACGAAGCCCATCACCTGGTCGATGAGGTCGCCGTGGGGGTCGAGGACCGCGAGCCCCTCGCCGGCCTCCAGGTCCTGGACGATGAGGTTCAGGAGCAATGTGGACTTCCCGGTGCCTGAGGCACCCACGACGTATGTGTGGCGCGCGCGCTGGTCGGGGCTGAGGGTCACCTGGGTCGTCCGGCCGGCGCTCGTGTTCTCGCCGAGGACGAGCCGGTGGCCCGTCGCGATCGCGGGTACAGCCTTCGTCTTCCGCACCTCCCGCTCGAGCTTCCCGACGCGGACGGAAGCCGAGGGCGGGTGCACGAGGGAGACGAGCTCGTCGCTGTTGAGGAGCATGCCGCTCCGCCGGGTCCGCCGCCGGAGCAGGTCCTCCACGTGGTCGTCCTCGTCGTAGCCGTCGTTCTCGAGCGGGATGAGCTCGTTGCCCGGCGGGTTCGCGAATTGGCGGAGCGCCCCGCCGATGGCCTTCGCGATCTCGAGCGCCCGGCCCTCGCGAGGGGCATGCGCCGCGACGCGGATGACCGCCGCGAAGAGCGGGCGCGAGACCTTCTCCCGGGCGAGCGGGAGGACTTCGGGGGCGTCCGCGAAGAAGGCGTGCCCGCCCGAGTCGGTGACGGCGTCAAGGATGCTCTCGGCCCAGGGGTGGCGCGCCGGCTCGAAGAGGACCTGCAGGACGCCGACCTCCCCCTCGCCGAGGCCGCCGAGCGCCCCGGCCGCCGCCGTGAGCGGGTCCGCGTCGAAGCCGCCGAACGTCCGCAGCGGTAGCATGAACTCCTGCGACAGCCCGAAGTCGACGACAACGGATTCGCGGTCCATCGATGCGCCCCAGTGGCGTTCCAGCGATCCGCGACCATCCCGGCACACCGCGTCCGGGAAGGCCGCAGCGAGCTGCTCGCGGACCTGGGCTTCGTCGGGCTCTCGGCACGTGAGCTGCGCGACGACCGACTCCCGCGTCCCGACGATCTCGAACGCGATCGGATGAGAGCAGTAGGCGAGGCTCAGCACGAAGTGCTCGGCCGCTGTAGCGCTCACCTTGAGCGAGGGTGGCAGGAGCACCTGGACCTCGGCGAGCGCACCGTCCGACCGGAACGGGGCCGGCTCGGGTTCCAAGAACTCCTCGGGCTGCTCATCTGGTTCGGTGCGCGGCGGGCTGAAGCGGGCCAAGAGCTTGTCGGCGAGGGAGCTGAGGAACGTGGGGTGGCTGCCGTCGTCGAGGGCCTGAGCCGGCAGCGGCGCCACGTAGACGAGGAACGGCCGGAACGGGGGCTCCAACTCCACGGGGAAGTGCCAGACCTGCCACCCGCGACCGCGCCGCTCCCACGCGTAGAACTCGGCCGTGAGCGCCTCGGCGAGCGTGAGCGGCCCTGCCTCCGCCGCTGGAACGAGCGCGATCGGTTCCTCAGCCACGGCGCGCTACCGCCGGTCGAGGTCCCGCATCACGGGCTTCCGGTCGAGCTCCGAGAGCGCCCGCACGCCCTTCGCCGCCGTCATCTGATCCACGACCTCGAGAACCGCGGAGTGCACCGCGGACTGGAACATCTGGGCCGTATCGGCCAGGTAATAGCTCCCCGGCCGGACGAACGACCGCGCGAGCGCACCGAGGATGGGTATCTCGCCGAAGATGAGGAGCAGGCCGGATGGGACCTCACCGAGCCACCAGGAGACGAAGAACCCGTTGCCGAACGGGGCGCCGCAGATGTCGAAGAGGTGTTCGCGGCGCTGGACCCGGAGGTACTCGCGCTTCGCGGAGAACATCCCGCCCTCGGCGTAGGTCACTCGGGACCGCTTCGTGTCCGGCAGCTGGCGGCCCTCGACTGCCGTCTCGACGGCGGCGTAGAAGGTCTGAGGGGTCGTGTCCTGGAAGCCTTCGAGGAGCTGGTACCAGTGGGATAGGACCGTCGGGGCACCAGCCATGCCACCCTCCGCTAGATCTCGCCTCTAGGAGGCTGCCACACGCGCGCGCGGGCCTCGACGAGGCTGCTGTGTTACAAGACCCGATGGGCGGTTGGGATCAAACGGAACACCTAACTCGCGTCGGCGTAACCCTGAAACCGTTTCAGGGTCTGCCGGCGGTTGACGCCTGCGGCGCCGGACGGCGGATTCCCGGGGCCGGCGTCGGCGGCCGCGCGGACCAGGACGGCGTACCGAAGCAGGCCGCCGTCGGAATCGATCCCGAGGGCCCGCATGATGTTGTGCTTGTGGAACGTGATCGCGCTGGGGCTGAGGTGGAGCGCCCGCGAGACTTCGAGCGGGGAGAGTCCCTCGCCGAAGAGGAGCACGATCTCCTGTTGACGCGGCGTCAGGCGCTGCAGCGCCAGGTGCTGTGCCCCTGGACCCACCCGGTGGCTCGTCTTGGGCACACGCGGCGAGAGGTAGCGCCCGCCCGCCAGGACCTCGTCGATCGCGACGAGCAGCTCCGCGAGCGGAGCTTCCTTGGGTACGAAGCCGCGCGCACCCGCGTTGAGCACCGCGTGCGCGAGCACCGGGTCCGACACCATCGTCACCACGATGATCTTGAGTTCCGGCGCCTGGCTCAGCACGCGCGGGATGAGGTCGAGCGCGTTGTGCTCCGGCATCGCGAAGTCCATTAGCACGCAGTCTGCGGACGAGCGACGCAGGATCTCAAGGAGGTCCGCCCCGCCGCCCGCGACCGCGACGACCTCGCACGTCTTTGACAGGGACGTCGCGAGCGATTCGGCCACCATCCGGTGGTCGTCCACGACGACGACGCGGGGGCGTTCAGTTGCGCTCGCAGGTACCATGGCGCGGCGTCCGAGCCGGCGGGTAAGCGCACCGGTTCTGTAGAGTTCGAGGTTGCAGCCGTTGAACGCGCTGGCCGCGATCACGTGGAGCGCGGTCAGTCAACCAAACTGGACTACGGCCGTCGGGCGAGCGGAGGGAGATGCGGTGCCCGAACAGAGGGCTCGGCGACCAAAACAGTCCTGAAGCTGAAGCTGTTCCGCGGAACGGGGCCTGTCAAGCCGTCGGCGCGCTGGCGAAACGCCGGAGCGGACGCTCAGGGCAATGCAGACGCTCGATCCAAGAACCCCGTCGGGTCGTCCTCGACGCCCAGACCCCGCCGTTGCCTGATCGTTCCCATCGGGTGCTGCCGTCGTAGACGGAGGCGAACGCTCGAACACGATTTCAGGTCGCCTGATCCTTAGCCATCCGGTGCGGAGCCGACGCGTAACCTCGACACAGGAGGTCATAGACGACCATCTCCTGAGGAAGGTGAGCCCAGCGCAGGATCCGGTTGAGGGTCATGTGCACCAAACTCGTGATGTAGCGTTCCGTACTTACCATAAGGCTCCCGGCTTCCAGCATTCTGTGGAATGGAGGCAGAAGCTCCCGGTTGCGATGCGCCCTTCGTGAGAAGCACGCCTCCTCCCTCGGATCCGGACTCCCGGGTTCGCCAGATCGACCATCCACAATGCTATCGACGACGTGCCTGAGAGCGCGGTATTTGTGTCCAAGGGCTCGTCGCAATTCGTTTCGCAAGCCGAGTTCGGCGGCAATCTCCTTGTGTGCCACAACCATCAACCTTTGGCACTCTGGTATGGCGATCTGAAGGTCGCTCAGCAGAGAGGCCACGCTTCGTACAGCCAACCGCCACCGGTCGTCGGGGTGAAGTACACCACGAGCGACGCTGAGGAGATCGAGCACCATCTCGCTGTCGGCGTGGAAATAGCGCTCCGCCAGCTCCCGACCTGCGTCACCGCCGTATCGCTCTGACTCAGGTTCGTAGGACTCGTAAGCAATCCGTGAAGCCCAACCAGCATCTACCAGTGTATCCAGTTCACGTGATAGTCGCGGCACGATTTCACTCACTAATCGTGTCGGCTCTCCGTGAAGCCGAAGTCGAAGGTGCCAGTCGGGGTCGCCATACCGTATGAAGAACCAACGATCTACGCACGAGCCGTGCTCCAAGAGCGGCGGCACGATGCGGTACAATAGGCGATCCAACGACCCGCTGCCTGCGTAAACCTTTGCGTAAAGCCACTCACTACCGAGAGAGTAACGGCTTTGGGGTCTCGCCCTTCTCGCAATCGCGATTGGCGGTTGGGGCTGCGGCCTGCCAGGGAGGTCGCCGGCATCTGCCCTTCTTGCGAATGGAATGATGATCTCGTGGGTGTAGTGTCCGTCAGGGCCACATGCAAGAAGCTCGTCGGGACCGGGGTACACTTCGGTCAGTGCAACCGGTGAATCAGGCGTTACGACGCTCGCCAGCACAGCAAGGCTCATCGGGCTCTCAAGGTCGATAATAAGCTGGCGATCCGCCTCCCCCACGGTAACCAAGCGTGGTACGTCGCGCTCGGTACGCCACCGTTGGGCTACTGCAATGCGAGCGGAGGAGTCGGCGCCGGCACAGAATGCTCTCACATCGTCAACACCGAGGCGCCATCGCGCGCGAGATATAACGACTCGTCCAACAACGACTCGTGGCAGGAATGCCGAGGCTTCCAACGCCCCCCACCACCAGACGGGTATGAGCGGTGTGTCTTGCCGCTGAAGCGCACCGAGGAAGCGATACACCGGCAGATTCCTGGGATGCCCATAGTAGTGAGCGGTCGTGAGCCGCGGTATTATCTCGCGGCCGAGCTTCTGGGACCGTAATACAATGCGCTCACCAACCAATTGCAGCGACAGATCGGAGAGATTGATCTGATGCTCGGCTTCCGCGCCGCTTCTGCCACCCCACGGTATCTCGAATGATCGTAGGAGCGGTCTATGAGCAACATTGCCGACCCGATCATGAGGTACGTGAACAACTTCAGCGAAAATGGCATCCTGCCTCTTGAGTTCCTCGATGCGCAGAAAGTCCCGAAGACGTGGCTCAAGTCCATCAACAAAACTGCACATTCGCCCAAGTAGCCTGCCGCCAGGAGGGCCGTCTACCGCGAACAGCGTGATCCGGTATTCACCGCGAGCAACCGCTGCGTCTGATTTGGCAGCAATAGCTATGTTCAGCGAGAAGGTGTCGGGGTACTCTTCGGCATCCTGGTGATTCGTCACCTTGGTGGGCTCGAAAGCAACCTCTGTGGTGCGATTCCTCATAGCCTGCTCGACTAGTCTGAGCTGAACCTCCCTCAGGGGAGCCTCGGTAGGCTCCTTCCATACGGGAACGTGGACGCCGTCCAATAGGACACTTTCCTCGGCTGCTACGGGATCCACGGCACCGAAGCCGATGCCAAGCTCCTCGTCGAGCGCTTCCGCCAGTAACACCTCACGACCGTCGTACCGTTCTTTAAACTGACTGCGGAAGCGAGCGAGTTGCTCCTTGTCGGGGTCATGCGGTCCAAGATGGAGTGGTCGCAGCTTGTCAATGACGTGCATCGCCTCTGCGGCAACCGATCGCTGCAAAGAGGCATCGACCGCGGCTGCAAGGTCAACTTGATAGGCGTAGCGGCCGCCGGATACTAATGGCTCCAGAGAGCTGGTTATCTGATCGTAGGCTGTCGAGGGTATACCGAGCGGCGCGCTATTGATCTGGCCGAGCTGCTCAAGCGTGTCCTGAATGATCCCTGCTTCTCGTTGCAATGCTTGGCGGCTTTCCAACTGCTTTGCGACAAGCGCCAGGCTATCCCCGCCAGTGAGGATTGGTTCGAGCTCCGGTACGAGGAGTCGGTGTTCGATAAGTTGCTGCACGAACGCCTGTGCCTCTGCGGGGTCCGCTCCGTCCTCGATCAAACCGCTACATATCTCAGCAAGCTGCGCTCCACCGGAGGATCGCTGAAGGGCGCGGTCAAGGGCCTCGACTCTGTCCACCGCAGAGAGGCGGTGCTCTGGTTCGCCATTGAGAAACGTGGTGGCTACGTAGCGCGCTCGGCCGCCGACGTAGTAGAGAGTAGAGTTTGGATGGTACCTAATGGTGTTGCGAGCTGCGGGGAGCGTCGCGATTGCTTCGCAAGTCCGCGCCAGCAGGCTTCCATCCAGACGAACCTTACGACGCCAGAGAGAGCGCTCGGCCACTCGAAGCTGGGTCGTGTCCGAGACTTCGCCCAGCGCCACGCCCGCAAACAGTCCGAACGGCGTTGCGCGAGCGCACATTCGGGCAACGTACCGTCCGAGCGCAGTCTCTGAGCGGCGGCCGTCGCGGGAGTCAGGATTCTGAAGCCACTTTGGTATAGCAGCGGCCAGTGACGGGGAAGCGACGTAGAGCGCCTCCAATACTTCTGGACGCTCTACGATAGATCTTAGGGCTTGGATCGATGCCTGTCGTGCCTGGGATCTGTCTTCGCTTTTCCACCCTTCAGCGTCAGCGCTCAGCCAATCAGTGAGGATGCGCAGCGGCAACAATGGTAGGCGAATCGCAAACCAACCAACGGGTTCGTGGCTTGCAAGAAGCGACACGGTCCTCGGCTCCGTCACGAGAGAAGCAATGCCCGGTCCCACTCGGGTTCCACGTCGCTTACCAATGCGAGCAGCGCGAGCGCCGTGCCGGCAGCGCCGTTCAATAGACCGGGGCTCGCGAGCGAAGCCACGGCGCCCGACTGTGGCAGCAGCTCGTTGTATCGAAGGCCATAGTCGTCCTGCGAGTAATCGCAGAAAGCCAGCGTCCGCATTGCCCAGTACCTCGCGGCGGTGGCGAAGTCCGTCGACGATGTCTGGTTCCATAGGCGGGCGAAGAGTAGGGCCGCACCAACGCTCCCGTGGCAGATTCCCGGGTCCGCAATGAGGGCGTTCGTCCAGTCGCGGGTCGAGGCATGCTTACCGATGAGCGCCGCCTCTTCTTCCAAGCGTGGATCGTCCAGCGCCCGCGCAGCGCGCGCCAGCGCGGTACTCACACATAGGTCGCCGTAGCACCACGCCAATCGGCTCGGGACAGGCTCGCGCCCAGCGATGACCTCTGGAGGAAAGAGTGACGAGCTGGGGTTGGTCAACCGCTGCGAGAGCAGCCACGCGATCGAGTCCAACAATACGGGCCTCACATGAGGCCTGCTGCTAAGGGCCGAAGCGAGAAAGCTCACTACTCCTGGTTGGCCATGAGCGAGTCCTAGGTTGACCATTCCTGATGGGGCCTCGACTCGACGCGAAGGCGGCAGATGGTCTGGCTGAGTCAGCCAAAACACGCCTCGCTCGCACCTGTCCGCGATTCCGATCAGCCGAGTAACAACCTCGCCGACGATTTCACGACCGACAGGCCAGGATTGACCTTCCAGCCCCATGACCCCGAACCCGACGTAGCCAGTGGTGAGATCGAATCGCGACTGTGCATCGCCTCTTCGCACAAGTTTGAGGACCTGCTGATCAATCGCGGACGTCCACGACTCACGATGCGGGATCAGCCTGCCCGACAGGTGATGAAGAACCCAAGCAACACCAGCAAAGCCGTAGTACAAGGAGCTATTGGCTTCATGATTCCGAATCAAGCTGGATCCTGCATCAACATGAGCCATGGCAGCATCGACGTAGCGGTCTTCCGCTGTGGCGTAGTAAAGGTAAGCGTGAAGCAGGCCCGTTCCGACACAGCCGGCGGCCAGGCTAGCTGAGACACACGGCTCGCTTTCGGCGGTCACTGCTGTCCCCCTCAAGACATAAGCCGGATCCGACGTCAAGTCTGCGATGCCCCGGATCACCTCCCACGCCTGAGCGGCGTCGTCGCCGCTCAGGAGCGGCTGCCATCGGCTATCCGGCATAGGTTGCCGATACTAGGGCGGCTACACACAGATCGTCAAGCACTCGCGAGCGCGATTGGGTCCGAGTACTTTCAACGCGCTCGCGGGCCGGTTGGAACGACAAGACCATCGGGACTCGGTGCATGCCGTGTGATACGCGATAGCGTGCTTACTGGCTTGAAACAAGCCGTCAGATCCCTGGCGCGCAGCCCGGGGTTCTTCGCCGTGGCCGTCGGTGCGCTTGGTCTCGGGCTTGGTCTGACCACAACCATGTTCGGCATCGTCGATGCGGTGGTCAGGCCCTACGTGCCATACCGGGATCCTGACCGCCTCTATTTTGTCTACTGGCGCCATGTGCAGACTTGGCCCATGAGCATGGGGGCCATCTATCGCTTCCTGCGCGATAACACCCGATCATTCGACGAGGTCGTACCCTTCAGCCTTCCACAAGTCGAATTGGATCGAGGCAGTGGAGGAACCCTCGTCCCGGCTCGTCGGGTCACACCACGATACTTCAGTGCTGTTGGGATTGATCTCGTCAGGGGGCGTCCGCTCGTGCCGTCTGATGAAGACAACGTGGCCTTGGTCAGCGACGCCTTGTGGCGACGCCTGTTTCTCTTCAAGACCGATATGCAAGGCGCCGTTGTTACGATTGACGGATTCCCGCGCTCGATCATAGGTGTCCTCCCGCACGGGCTGCAGGAAGACGTGTGGCTGCCGATGCCGGGGTCGGTCGAAGAGGCAGGTGAGTCGTTCCATGGCAGTACTCGCGCGGTGGTCCGTCTTAGACACGGCACACCCGTGGATGCTGCAACGGTGGAGCTGGATGCGCTCGCTAGGACGCTTACCGAGCGCTTTGAGTCTCGCGGTCGTCCCCTTCGTTTTCTTCTCGTCCCACTCGCGTTTCCGTCCAACAGCAATATCCGACCGATCCACAAGGCGATGATCGGTAGTGCCTTCTTCGTGTTGCTGATCGCCAGCATCAACATTGGCCATCTAACACTCGCGAGAGGAATCGCCAGGCGGCGCGAGTTTGCCGTACGGATGGCGCTGGGAGCGAGCCGACCGTCGATCGTCTTTCTGGTCTTTAGCGAAGCGATCTTGATTACGATCGCTGGTGCGGCACTCGGAGCAGTCATGGCTGGGTGGGCCGCGTACGTGCTTCCGGCTGTGATGCCGAGGGAATTGGCATGGGTCGGCTTGCTGCGCCCCAGCCTGAGTGGTCGCGTCCTGATGCTGTCATGCACCACTTCGTTCCTCGCGTCAACGGTATTTGGCCTCGTGCCGGCAATCCGGCTGGCGCTGGCTGCGAACATTGAGGAGCTGCTGAAGGAAGATACGAATACGGCAACTGCGCGCGTGCGGCTGAGATTTGACCCCCTGCTGATGGGAGAGCTCGCGCTGGCATTGACAGTTGTCTTCGCGGCAACGCTGCTGTTGAAAGCCGTGCACTCGCTGCAGCAAGAGCGCCCAGACGTAGCCGACCCCGAGTCCTTGTGGACCGTCTCCTTCAGGCGCGGTTCATCAGATACAGGAGTCGGGCGCGATCTCGAGACCGCGCTCGGCGCGGTGCTCGCCACCAGGGGGGTGCGCGCGGCAGCGATAATCGGCGCGGAGGCGCCCATGGGCGGGATGGTTAGCGCGGAGCACCAGGGCGATTCGACACCTTCCGTGAGGATTCCGTTTATCACCGTGGCGTCGGGATCGTATTTCCAGGTGCTAGGCCAGCCCATACTACGAGGCCGCGACTTCGATATCGGCGATGACGCGGGCAACCGCGTTGCCATCCTTGATCAGCGTGCTGCGCAGCTCCTATTCCCGAACCAGGATCCGGTAGGGCGGATGCTGAAGCTTGGACCACCCGCCAGCGCCGCGCCGTATGTCACGATCGTTGGCTTGGCTCGCAGTCAACGGTTTCTTGAGGGTGACGAACGATTCGCCCCGCCGCCTGGAGTATTCGTGTCAAGGACCCGTGACAGCGATGGCGGCTTGCTGCTTCGCGGAGAGTCGAGGCAACCCGCGACGGCGGTCAGTATTGGATCGGCACTTAGGCAGTTCCCGAGGCTCGGGGGGCCGATCATACTGCCGTACGACCACACACGCCAGAGCAACCTGTCCCAGCGACTGTTTCTTGCGAGGCTGTTCGTAGCCATCGCGATCGCGTCGCTCGGCTTGGCCGCGATGGGCTTGTACGGCTCGCTCAGCTATCGGGTGAGCCGACGTGTGCGTGAGTCCGCGATACGCGTCGCGCTTGGCGCGAAACCATCATGGTTGGCGAAAGCAGTCCTTACCGAAGCACTTGTCATGATCCTGTCGGGGATAGGAATGGGCGCCTTCCTTGCGATGGCGTCCGCCACATCGCTTGATGCGCTGTTGCTGGACGTCGGTACGTCTGACGTCGTCAGTCTCGTAGCCGCCGAAGCGGTGGTCCTTGCCGCAGCCACGGCGGCTGCTGCTTTCCCGGCATGGCGAGCCGCGAGAGTCAATCCGCTGGAGATCATGCGAGTGAACTAGAGAGAGTCAGAGGGGCGCCGGCCGAGGCGCCCCTCTGGTGCGACCACTTCAAGAACGCGCGCCCGGCCAGTCATTCAGAAAAAATGGGACCGTGCGGGCTTGCAGCCCCGGCACTGAAACCGACAGTCATTGGTCAGTGCAAATCGGATTGGTACAGGCCCCGCAGTGGGTCTGTGACCACGTCGTGCATGCTTCACCAACGGAGCCGGTCATACACGAACCGCACTCAGTGCAGCCCCACGTGGTAACCGCCTTGGGTCTGTCGGCCGTGCCTGGCTCCAGCTTCCGTACGGTCTCGGGGTTGAGTACCAGTACGCCACCACTTGGCTCTCTCATGATAGAAGTCCTCTCACATAGGCAGAAGGAACCGTCGAAAGCTGGAGCGGTCGCGGCGCTACGTTACGCGTTAGCAGTCCGCAACGCAAGGCTAGGGGGCGACCTCGATGACGACTAGCGGCGGAAGGCGCAGGTCGTAAGTACCTGAAATCTTTTCAGTGTCCTTGCTCGCCGTGAGCCGTTGGAGCTCCGCCAGTCCCTAGCCGCTGTACTTCCGCATCCAGTGGCAGAACGTTCGAGACGCATTGCCGTACCGACGGATGATCTCTCTCGCCGTCACGCCGCCCTCGTGATCCAGCAGGACGCTGATGCTCTGTTCGTCGGTGTACTTGCGCTGCGCCTTCATCGGGTCCGGCGGCGACCCGCTCGCGACGGTGGAGACCATCCTCGAGCCCGGCATGCGCTCGGCCCTGGACGTCGCGACGCCCGGCTACTTCTCGGCCGTCCGGCGCACGCCGTGCTCGTGATCGGTAGGTCACGCTCTGGGGTCGCAGAACCGAAGCCTAAAACGGCTTGACTGTCAGCCCTGAATAGTCTGCAACTGCTGGCTAGCCTGCGCTGCGACGGGTTGCGTTCGCGCCTATCCGGGCTGAGGCGGACGCCTACCGCTCGCGCTCGGCCTCCGTGAGCAGCTCGCCGGCAGTGAGCCTGAGCGTCTTCGCGATCCGCTCGATGTTGTCGAGCGAGATGTTCACCTCCCCGCGCTCGACGCTGCCCATGTACGTGCGATGGAGGCCGCAGGCGTCGGCGAACGACTCCTGGGAGTAGCCCGCTTCCTTGCGCAGCCGGCGCACGGCCTGCCCGAGACGCTGCCGTAGGGTCCGCATGGACCCTAAGAGCGCAGCCGGTCAGCCTATACGTCCACAGGCATAAACTAGGCAGACTTTACATGGCGCTATGTCCAGACTACCTTGGTTCCGAGTGTACTGCCGGTCGACGAAGGCCCCCGTCGAGGTCGCGATGCAGGAGATGGTGACGATCTGTGGCTGCGCGAGCGTGTTCTGGTCGACCGTCGTCTCTGGCGTCGGCGGCCTGATCCTCGGGCTCGCGATCGCCTGGCCGCAAAGGGGTCAACCCCGGGGCGACCGCTAAGGCCCAGCCCGTCCAGCCCACGCGACCCGGCCCGCACGCGGTGTGCCTGAAGCTCACGAGGCCGCCCGCCCACTCGTAGTCACATCACGACGTCTGCCGTTCCCGGCACGAATCGGTCCCTATGACGCGCCTGCAGGTCCTCTACGCTGAGCGGAGTTCTTCCTGAGAGCTCCCACCCTCGGCTGGAGGAGGCATCGCATGAAGGCCAAGACACCGTGGCGGTACCGGGACCGCCGCGGCGAGTCGCTCGCGACCGTCACCACGATCCTCGAACCCGCCATGCGCCCCGCCGTCGACGCTGCGGCGCCCGGCTACTTCTCGGCGATCCATACCGACTCACCGTCGGAGGCGGCGACGGTCCTTCGGGAAAGGCCCGCGCACGCCGTCCTCGTCTCACCGCGAGCGATCGGCCTTGAGCAGCTCCCGGCCGTCCGGTCGCTCGTGGACCGGTTTCCCGGAGTCGCCGCGGTCGCAGTGGTCTCGGAGCGGGATGCTCAATCGGGCGAGCGGCTGCTCCAGCTAGGCGGCTGCGGCGTCCGCCGCCTGGTCGACCTGCGGGCGCCGGACGGCTGGGACCGGCTCCGCCAGCTCGTCGCCGACCTCGGCGACAGTCCGGCCGGCCAGATCCTCGCCGCGGTCGTCCCGGCGCTCGGCGCCGCGACGCCCCAGACGCGCTACTTCTTCGAGCAGCTCGTCCGGGTGGCGCCCGGGGTCCGGTCGGGAAGGGGCCTCGCGCTCTGGCTGCGGGTGACGCCGACCACGCTCGCCTGCCGGTTCTACCGGGCCGGGCTCCCGTCGCCAAAGCAGTACCTCGCCGCGACGCGCCTGCTCTACGTGGCCTCGCTCCTGCGAGTGCCGGGGCTCTCGGTCGCGGACGTCGGGTACCGGCTGGACTTCTCCTCGCCGCAGAGTTTCGGACGGCACGTCCGCTGCATGGTCGGCATCACGGCGGCGGAGTTCCGGCGGCGGTACGACCTCGCGGAAGCGCTCGCCGACTACAACGCCCGGCTCGTAACCCCGTTCGAGGCGACCTTCCGCACCTTCCAACCGCTCCAGCCCCCGTAGCCCGGAAAGCACGAAGCCGGCGACCACTGGTCGCCGGCTTTCGCATTCGCGAGTGCCCGCCCGCGGACGTGCCTTCCTACTCACTTCTCCCGTAACAAGTACTTGCCGTGTCCGGCGCCGTCAATTCTTGAGCGTGACCCCGCTCACGGGCCTCGCGATCTGCCCATCGACCATCAAGCGCACGTAGATGTGGTAGTTCGGCAGGCTCACGAACTCCACCCAGTCGAGGTCGTCGAAGAACTCGTGCTGGAGGACCTTGGCGTCCACGGGCCCCACCCGGAACGTGACGATCGTGCCCACGTTGCCGAGGACCGCGTCGCGGACCTCGGGCTCGAGCTGGGCGAGGTACTGGTGGGCGAGGATGAGGTTCACCCGGTACTTCCGGAGCTCGGAGAGCATGTTCGCGAAGGCGAGCGTCGTGAACGTCTGGAACTCGTCCACGTACAGGTAGAAGTCCCGCCGCGACTCCTCAGGGAGGTCTGCTCGGCAGAGGCCGGTGAACCCGATCTGGGAGACGAGGAGGCTACCCATGAGCGTCGCCGCGTCTTCGCCGAGCTTGCCCTTGGCGAGGTTCACGAGGAGCACGCGGCCGTGGTCCATTACGGCGCGTAGATCGAGGACGTTCGTCCTGGTCGTGAGGATCGCCCGGAGCCGGGGGTCAGCGAGGAAGGCGCCGACCTTATTCTGGATCGGCGCGATCGCCTCCTTGCGCATGCCCGGGGTGTAGCTCGGGTACTCCTTGAGCCAGAAGCGCTGGACCTGGGGGTTCGTCGTCTGGATCCCGACGCGCTGCCGAAACGCGGTGTCGTCGAACATTCGGAGGATGTCGCCGAGGTGGGCGCCCGGCTCGTCGTAGAGGGCGAATAGTGCGTTGCGCAGGACGTGCTCGAGTCGGACGCCCCAGTAATCGGGCCAGGTCTTCTTGAAGGCGTCGAGGAGGCCGCCCACGGCGAGCGGCCGTTTCTCGATGGGGACGCCAGCAAGAGGGTTGAAGGCTAGGCGGTTCGAGCTGTTGGGCACGTCGAAGTAGATGGCGCCGCGCCGAGCCGCCTCGGGGGAGGCAGCGAGCCGGTCCACGAGGTCGCCGTGGGGGTCGAGGAGGGCGAGACCCTCGTCGTGCCGGAGGTCCTGGCGGATCAGCGTCTGGAACAGGTTGGACTTGCCGGTGCCGGTCTTGCCGATGACGTACATGTGAGCTCGGCGGTCGGCGCGGGGGATGCCGAAGAGGCGGTTGGTGTTCCGCCAAGTCGTCCGCCCTAGGTGTGCTAGGCATGCCCCACGATAACAGTTCATTGACGGATGGTGGACCCTCGGACGGTGTCCCCCTAGACGCCACAATGTGCCGTCGGCATGCGGGTTCAGGCGTGACTGCTCGCCCAACGCGCTGTCGATATTGAGGCGCCCGGATCTCACTCACCTTTGGGCAAATGGGAACTAACGCATGGACCTGCCACACCTCACGGACAGGGAGGCTGGGGTCCAGAGGGGCGGTTGGCAGCTAGTTGGGCACCTTCTTGACGGCGAAGCGCGGATCGGTATTCTAACTACTATGGCGGGCCTTGGTGACGTCCTCAGGTCAGGGATACCGACCCTCGGTTCGCTGAGGTCGTCAGAGCATCATGACCGGACCACGGCCCCCCGCGCCTGGTCGCTCCGCGTCAGTCGCTGGGGAAGACCGTGAGTTAATGGCGACAAGCATGGGACAGCTTGGTGCTCAGCGAACGCAAGTCTCCTCGTGGGCCCTCTTTGACTTCGCCAATTCGGTACTGGTCGTCAACGGCGGGCTGTATTTCTCGCAATGGCTGGTGCTAGACAACGGGGTGAACGAGTCGTGGTACAACCTAGCGATCTCGCTGACCTCGCTTTGCTTGCTCATCACTGGTCCGGCTTTCGGAGTGCTGGGTGACCAGAAGAGCATAAGCATGGGCGTCCTTCGCCTAACGGCGCTCACGATGTTCATATTGACGGTTGGGATATCACTGGTGGGGCAGGAGGTGACGAACCTATCAGTTAGGGTGACAATCTCACTCCTATTCTTTGTCGGTATCAACTACTCGTACCAGCTTAGCCTACTCTTCTACAACGCCCTCCTAGGGCACGTTGCGCCGCGAACCCACTACGGCCGAGTGTCTGGCATCGGCCTCGCGAGCGGCTGGATCGGTGCGGTAGTAGGCCTGGCGGTGATAGTACCGTTCGTCCAGGGCCGGATACCTCCGTTTCAGCCGGCTGGCCGAATTCAGGCATTCCTTCCTGCCGCCCTGCTATTCGGCATCCTGGTGGTCGTTAGCCTATCTCGACTTCGAGAGCCGCCGAGACACAACCCGCGACGAGATCTGGCGCAAACGCACTGGAGGCAGCTTTGGGCTGACCTGCGCCGCCTCTGGGCCAGCAGGTCACTCTTATGCTTCTTCCTGGTGTACATCCTAGTTAGTGACGCGATCCTAACTGTGCAGAACAACATGCCGTTGTACCTGGAGATTGTCATGGGGTTCACTGATCGAGCGAAAGCACTGCTGATCATGATGTTCCTGACGATGTCCGCCATCGGGGCTTGGTCGGCGGGACATCTTGCTGATAGAGTGGGGCTGAAGAGGGTGTTCTCATGGATCATAGTGGCATGGGCGTTGTTCCTGATCCTCATGGCGTTCAGCTGGCAGCGCGCTGCCTTCGTTGGGGTGTTCGGGGTGCTTGGAGCACTCTTCGGTGCCTTCTGGGCAACAGCTAGAGCCCTGCTGACTACGCTGGTGCCTGAGGATCGCCGGAACACGTACTTTGGCCTGTACGTCGGATTCGATCGCCTTGCGTCACTTATCGGTCCGTTGATCTGGATCGTCCCTGTAACGGTGGTGGCCGATCTAGGCCCTGACAGATACCGGCTCGCGGTCTGTGTGATGGCCGCACTGATTCTCGCGAGTATTCCGCTTCTTAGAGGCGTTCGCGCCGATGGACTAGGAGAACGCAACCGTGATGCCGGAGGTATCGCGTGAGCAGAGACTGGATAAGGAATCTGGTACGACGTTGGCCCTATTCTCCCCTCGTCGTCTTCGCCTTGGCGCCCTTGTTGCCACTCGGCGTATTCTACCTATCGCGGGTTCAAATGGTTCAGCTGGTCATGTTTGCCCTGCTGGCCCTTCTTCTTCTTGCGTACGCGGCGTACCTCTACGCCTTCCGTTCCGCACACCTCGCGGCCCTCGGTTCCATTGTTCCAACCGTGCTGGGCCCCGTGCTGGCCTATCAGTACCTACAGGCTTGGCAGTCGCCACTATGGGTCATTGTGGAGGGTGGCGGTGACGTCTTGGTTCAGCTTGCGTTCTTTTTCGCGAGCTTGGTCGGGCTGGTCATCTACCTCTTGATGAAGTCCAAGGAGGAAGACGCGGCCGATATGCTCATCGCGAGGCTAGGTTGGGCGATCGTCGTGATAATACTCCTGGTCTTGGCCATGAATGGTCGGGCGGTCACGACCGCGGACCAGGGTGCAGGTCCCGAGTTCCTCCCTGGGGCGCAAGCACCGCGACCCAGCTGGTTCCTCCTATGCAGAGCACTACTTGTGTGGTATCCTATTGTTCGGTCGACGTTCCCAAGCAAGGACCGCTCACATGTCTAGAGCCTACTCTATTCAGCGGCCGCACTTTGGCCGCTTCGGTCGAAGCATGACCACTCTCAACCGCCAGTACGACCGGTTCCTTGGGTCCCTCACAACGCTCCCAAGCCTCCGTCGTCTCGCCGTGAGACAGTTGACTATCCGTACGCGACAGCGTGGCCGTACCGTCTGCTACTACGTTCCGTTTTGGCTGGCCGAGCTGTTCGATGTGCGGCCAGTACGGACGGTGATGGACGTATCGCTGGGTAACATGTTCCTCTATCATTACTGGACAACGCGCGATGACGCGATCGACCGCGCGTTCCCTATGGACTCCACGGACGCTCTAGTTGCTGACCTTGTCCTCGCCAAGGCCTTGGAGTTCTTCTTGCACACCGGCGTGGAAGGCCCATTGTTCGCGGCTGATCTGCGACGGTATATGACAACGTCACTAGAGGCCGAGAAGCACCTTGAACAACACAACGGGCAGCTGCGAGCGTTCGATCGCAATTCGATACTCATGATGGGGATGAAGGCTGCACTACTCAATACCAGCGCGGCAGTGCTTGCTGATGTTTCTGGCCAGAGAGCGCTGCTCGCGACCGTCGAAGAGACGCTGTTGCGAATCGCAGTCGCGCTTCAGATGATTGATGACCTTAACGATTGGCGGGAAGACCTGAAGAGGAAGGTCTATAGCTACCCACTCTACCTTGCTATAACAAGTGCGGACCGCACGAAGGGTGGGCAGAGTCCAGAGGAACCCGTGGCCCGAGCTCTTTTCGCTGGAGGGGTCGCAGGGGCGGTTCTGGAGAGGGCGCGCGCGAGCCTCGGACAAGCGTCGCGGTGTCTCAGTGAATCATCCAGGGGTGTCTATGTGCGGAGCTTCATTGCCGAGTTGTCCGGAGAGATCGAGTCTGTCGAGGATGACCTCAGGCTAGGGCGGATTGACTGGCGGATCGGTGAGCGGGTATTGCGCGTACGCCTGCAAACGGGCAACACGTGATAGTCGTCGGCGCCTGAAGGTCGGCGCCAGGGATTGGCGTTTGTCGCACAGCACGCTCCTGAGTGCAACGGCGGCTTGCTTTGCGCTGGTCGAACGGACCTGAACGACGCCACGACCACCTTGTGGTCCCGATGTGTTCGAGGAGCTCTGGGGTTGGGCGGGCGACCTCCTGTTCAGGCCCAAGTCGCCAGTGGTCCAGCGGCAGCCTCAGCGCGCCCCGATGATGGCGAGCGAATGGTAGCGACGCGACCTGAGTCGCTACTGCTCTTGCTCGCCACGACCCGGCATCTGCGCGCGCATCCCTACCCCGTGGTTGCATCGGCTCTCGTTGCTGTCGTATTCGTAAAGCGCCTCGTCGTCCATCAGTCCGTCTTCGGCCGGTTTCCGACCCTCGTAAGCAGCGCCACAAGCACGGCGGCTGTTTTCACGTTCCTCCTCTGCTGGTTTCTCGTCCTCGCCTCGATGCTCGTGGATCGGGAGGCCATGGCGCGATAACGCGCAGCTCGCGTGGTCTCGCGTGGTTTGTCTGACCCCCGGCCCCGATCGGACCGGCGGAACGGTTGACCCAGAGCGACGGTCGATGTAAGCTTACACCAGCGAAACCATGGTCAAGACACTCGGCCAGCGCGTCCGGGAGCTCCGGGAGGAACGCGACTTCTCGCTGCGCGAGCTAGCGAGGAAGCTTGACGTTTCCGCTGCGTTCCTCTCGGACGTCGAGCTCGGGCGCAGGCACCCGTCCGAGAAGGTCCTGGCGCGGATCGCGCAGCTGCTCAGGACGTCACTTGAGGACCTGCGTGAGTTCGACACGCGGCCAGCTGTCGAGGAACTGAGGCGCCTGGCCAGCGCCGACCCCGCGTACGGCTTCGCCTTCCGTCAAATCCTCGAGAAGGAGGTCAGCCCGCAGGAGTTGTTGGAGCTTGCCAAGAAGGCCGAGCGCAAGAAGAAATGAGAACGTTCCGGAGCAGGGCGGGCCCCTTCGCGGAGCAGCCTTATTACGAGAAGGACGAGATCGAGCGGATCTGCAGCTCTGAACTCGAGGCGGTTGGCCTCCTTCCGGGTGCGCCAGAGCCGGTCCGAATTGACCGCTTCGTCGAGAAGCGGTTCGGAGTCACGCCGGGCTTCGAGGACCTATCGGTAGGGGTTCTCGGCTGGACTAGGTTCGGTCCGAAGGGCGTCGAGGCGATCGTCGTGGCGCGCGCGTTGGGTGAAGAGCAGACCCGGGTGGCGGAGCGCAGGATTAGCACGACACTCGCCCACGAGGCGGGGCACGGGCTGCTCCACGCGCACCTCTTCGTGCTCGGCGCCGAGACCCGATCGCTCTTCGGTGAGGATCGCGACGTGGACCCCCAGCGGATCCTCTGCCGCGGCGAGTCGGCACCCGGGGGCGGCCGCCGCTACTCCGGGCGCTGGTGGGAGTTCCAGGCGAACCAAGCCATGGGGGCCCTCCTCCTGCCCAAGCGCCTTGTGGAGAAGGCGTTAGAACGGGCCCTCGTCCGCCGGGGGTCGCTCGGCCAGCTTGACCTCCCGGCCGACCGCCGGGAGGACGCCGCCCACGAGCTCGCGGAAGCGTTCGAAGTGAACCCGGTCGTGGCGCGTATTCGTCTCGGGGCGCTCTACCCGGCCGAGGCGCTTGGGCAGTTGACACTGTAGTTTTTTTTGAGTAAGCTGTAAGCTGATGTACGCTGACTATTGTACAGAAGGTCGAAAACCAGTAACCCGCGGAGGAGCAACGAAATGGCAGACAACAGGATACGCATCATCTGGAGCACGACGGCCGGTGACCTGGAGGCCGACTTCCCGGTCAACCAGCCGCTCAAGGCCCTGAAGCGTGAGGTGATGGCCCGGCTCAAGCTCGACCCGAGCCAGGCCGAGCAGTTCGTGGTGACGCGCGAGGGGAACATCCTCGACGAGAGCAGGACTCTCGAGCAGCTGGGCATCCAGCCCGGGGCGATCCTCGTGATCGAGCGCAGGGAGGTGGTGAAGATCTGAGCGGCCAAGTCGGAGCTCACCATGGATGCCGAGACCGTCCGCGCCGCGATGATGGCCCAGGTGGACCGTGCCCGGGGGAGCGCGCTCGCCACAGCGTACCGGTGGTCTTTCGAGGTCGACGGCCTCGCCGTCTACACCACCATGCGGCACCGCCGCCGACCGGAACACTCGTACCTGCTGCGGACCACCTTCGAGGACTTCCCACGGCGCGCGCCGTCGTATGTGTTCGTGGACCCGAAGACCAAAGCCCTCAGCGACCAGTCTTGGCCACCGAACGTCCGGCATGGCGACCCCTCGCTCCCTGGAATCTGCACCCCCGGCACGAGAGAGTGCCACGAGAAATGGCACGCCGGGGAGGCCCAGTACACTTGGAATGCGGAGCGCTGGACGTTCCTCGAGACCCTCCAACGCATCCACGCAATGGTGGAACATGGGATTACTTGACTACCTCACCCTGAGCCGCTGGCGACCGGGGCGTTCGAAACCGCGACCCCCGGACACTGCGGCGCCTGCGCCGTACCCCTCGCGGCGCCCGTACCCCGGCGCGCCCGGCGCGCGCCGCCGGCAGCCGGTGCCGGCGCAGATCGGCCGGTTCTACGTCCCCCTCGCCGTGCTCGAGGCGACGAGCCGCGCGATGCAGCGGTTCGGGCGCGAAGAGCGCGAGTGCTACGTGTGGTGGGGCGGGTACTTCACCGGGGCCGGGGACGGGCAGGTCGTGACCGCCCTCTGCCCGGAGGTCCCGACGTCTTTCGGTCGTGTCCACCTCGGCGTCCGCGAGCTGGGCGCCCTGCACGCGCGGCTACGGGAGCTCGACCAAGTCCTTCTCGTCGAGCTCCACACGCACCCGCCGGGCGCCGGCGGTCAGAACGAGGTCGACGCGGCCCATCCAGCGGCGCCGTACAGGGGCTTCATATCCGTCGTGGTGCCGGACTTCGCGTTCCCGCACCTGCACGACCTCCGGGAGACGTACCTCTACGAGTACGTCGATGCGAACCGCTGGCGCGAGCTCGACTCCGCGGAGATCGCCAACCGCTTCATCGTCGAGGAGGGCTTCCTGCCCGTGCCGGGCGATGGTTGAGCAGTCCGAGCGGACGCGGGCGCTGCTGCGGCGCCTCATGGGCGTCCCGGCCGGCGGCGACCTCGAGCAGCTGCTCGCCCCGGGACACGTGCTCGCGTGCCTCGCGAAAGACGCGGCGCACTTGCCACAGGCCCAGCTCACGTTCTCGTTCGCCGTGAACCTCCTCTCGCGGCTCCACCCCGTGGTTCAGGAGCTAACGGTTGTGGCCCCTGAGAGTGTTCCATCGGCGGTGCTCCTTCCGCGTTGGCATGCCGATCAGCTCGCCGGTCACATCCGGGTCCTCCTCGGCGAGCTCAAGCCGCCCGTCACCTGGTGCGTGGAGCCCGTAGCACGGGCCGGTGCTTCCGTGGCGCTGATCGTGGGGGACGCGAAGGTGGAGGCCGAGCACCATGTCTACGTAGGCTCCAACGGTTGGGAGGCCATCGTCTCGCCGAACTCACCCGTGCCGATCGGGCCCCTCGTGAACCCGGTCGGAGCGTACGCAGCGGCGTGCATCGCGGTGGGGGAGGTCTGGAAGCGCCTCCTGCAGCGCCACCGTCACCTCTTCGGCGGCAGGCCGATCATCCCGCTCGACCGGCGGCTCGACTTCTCCTGCCTCAGCTACCGTAGTGATGCGGCCTCCGAGAATCCGGCACTAGCGCCGCTCAGCGACCTCGGCCGGCTCACTGTCGTGGGGCTCGGGGCGGGCGGCGGGGCGGCGGCGTACACGCTCGCCTCGCTCCCCCGCGTGCGCTCTAACTTGACCCTAGTGGAGCCGGACGAGGTGAACCTGCCGAACTTGAACCGCTACGTCTTCGCCACGGACGACGACGCCCGAAGCGGACGATTGAAGACCGACGTGGTAGCCGACCTGTTCCACCTCCACGGAGAGGTCGCGATCACACGGTTCGCCGAGCCGTTCAACGTTGCCCAGCAACGCATACACGTGCGCGACTTGCGCCGCGTCCTGGCCGCTGTCCACAGCCGGCAGGTGAGGCGCGACCTGCAGTACGAAACGCCTCAGGTCCTCTGGGACGGCGGAGCGACGGAGGACGGAGAGTTCCGGGTCTGGCGCATCGCGCTCGGCCGCACGGAGTGCATGTTCTGCAAGCATCCGCCCGACGAGGGGGATCCGGAGCAGGAGGAAGCCGCTCAACTCGCCGCGCTGCTGGGGTTCGATGCCAAGATGTGGCTTGGGATGCTCCGAGACAATCGAGCGTTCACCGCTGACGAGATCGCGCTCCTCAGCCGGCGCCGTGACGACCTCAAGCTGGAGTTCGACGTGCCGAAGGGCGGCGAGCGATACAGCGATTGGTACAGCGACCAGTGCGGCCGCCTCCGCCTTCCGGAAATGGACCAGGAGATCCCCATTCCGTTTGCGCCCGTCATGGCGGGAGTGCTCCTGGCCGGCGAGGTCATCAAGGAGGCGGAGTGTCTTGAGTCCGTGTTGCCCCACTACTACGGGAACACGCTGGCGGGAAGCTGGATGCGGAGGGTCCAGCCGCAGGGACGCGCCCCTAGGGCGGCCTGCGTGCGTTGTCAGAGCCCAATCTTCCGAGCACAGTTCGAACGCAGGTGGGGAGTTAGACCAGAATAGCCATTGTGGTCCGACGGCACAATCCGCCTTGTCTGACCCTCAACCACCGTGACACGTGCAGGAGAAGCTGATAGAGTAACCTGACAGTCGAAGGACGAGGACTCGCTCTCATGCTCGGCAGCGTCGACATCACGGTTATGCGCCTCAGGCTCGCACACTTGGTCGAACCGAGCAACGCGGCCCAGGTCAGGTCGGCGATTCGTTTGCGTTTCGCCCCTTTTGGGTGCCTACTTCCCGATCATCCCGTTCTACAAGCGGCGCCGCCAAACTGGCGGCACAAGGCGTCGAAGGCCCCGCAGGCGAGCAGCGTCGTGCGTGGCTCCTTCGAAGGCGACCCCGACGGCCTTATCCAGCACTCGAGGACTCTGCCTTCGTACGTGACCGACCTCGACTTGGAGGTTACGCAAGCCGACCATGTGTGGAACTCCATGATCGAGGACGGAAGGCATGTCTCCCAGGTTCGTATTGGTGTCTTTGAACTCTTGAACGCCCTATTTGAGGAGCACTCCAAGTACAAAGCGAAGTATGCCCCTCGCTTGAGGTTGGTGACCATTCCGAATGCGCTCTCATTGTTCTGGGCGAGCCTCTCGGGGAGACACCGACCGACCTTCGAGCGGTGCTCGAGAAGCACTACGCGGAGCCACCAGAGTTCCAGACAGTCCGGTGTCGGCCCGAGAACCTCATCGAGACCATGGCAAGCAATGGGCGGAGCCCGGAAAGCAGAAGAGCCTCTGGTTGATCCAACCAGAGGCTCTAACCTTGCACCAGCAAGGCTCAAGGTCGTCGTTCAATCTGCGCCCCGTTCCTCTTCTTCTGGGCTCCCGAGAAAAAGTAGAACATGATGTTGTCGAACCCGCTGACCATCCCGTACATCGTCTCTATCGCAGGTGCCGCAACAGCTGAACGTGGCCACCGAACGATCCTGAATCGCCGACCCGAATCCTTGAGTAGCTGCATCACTTGCTGAGATTCCTCCGAGAGATCAGCGTAGAGCGTGATCGGCTCCCTCGCAGTTCCGGCTCCCTGTGCCATGGTGGTGTCCTCCGCTTCTAGGTTCTAAGTGGTATCTCTGGTAGCTGCTCAAGAAGTGTTGGCAAATCCTCGAATTGCTCGACGATCATTGCGGTGGCCAACTTATCGAGATAGACGTTGTCCTTCGCGTCTTTCAACTCGAGTGCTAGCGCAGTGACGGTGCCAAGCACGTGCATGATCTCAGTTGTACCGAGTGCGCCGTCGGGTAGCAGTCCCGCCCTGGGCTGGATCCGCACTCTGTATCGCTCGAGCACTGTCTTCAGTGCAAGCCCGTTGCCATTCAGGATATCTCGAGTCTCTGGGACGTCCTCGGTGCGCAAGTCGTCCCGCAAGCGCGTGATGTTCGTGGGGTCGCCGCCGATGAGTTGCTGATCCTCCCAGCCTTTGAGCGAGTACTCCCAGAACTGCCGCGGACCGTACGCATTGCGATCGGAGGTGGGATTGAACACCAGCGCCCTCAATGGCCCAGTCACACCGAGATTCTTGACACGAGCAATATGCCGCAGCTCCTCCTTGACGCCGCCGGAGACATGCCCCTCGAAGAGCGGGCGGTAACACACAACTGCGGCTGATTGCTCAACCAGCCAATGATCGCGGGCTCCTATCTGGCGGCCTATGGCCTGCGCTAGGCGCTTGAGCAGAGGGGTGTTTGCTATTTCGTTGCGGCCATCAGCGTCCCACCCGACCGGAAAGCTCCAGTCAGAGGAAACGCCGCTGGGCCGATCGTAGGCGAGTTGTCGCTCGTCACCCACGAAGGGCCAGCGGTCCGTCAGATTGCCACGTAGTACTCCGTCTGCGCCCGCACGAAAGCGTAGCTCGTCGATCGCCGTGGGTTCGAAAACGACGCAGGTCGCTCCGAGGCGGGCGACGAGTCCCGCCAAGTCATTAACGAGACGTTGGGCTTCATTGCCCAGGCCGCGTAGCCGCAGCCGACGTATCTCGGTGATTGGATGTGAAACGTAGACTGCGGGCTTCTTGGTGTAGAGCAAGTCGAACAATGTGGAAAGCGGCTGCTTCGTTGCGAAGAGGTAGTATGGAACCCGGCAGGCGGCTGCGAGGCTATCTGAAAGGAGCAGCTCGTTTCCACGCCAGTCGAGAATCGCCAGTAGATCCAGAAGCGCCGTTTCAGCGTCGAGGGGTGGCTGGAGCATCTCGCCGCTGCCGGTGAGGCGCCGATCACAGTCGAATATGTCGTCAACAAGGGTGACCACAGCTCTCACGCGATTCGTGAAGGCGCCCTGCATGCGGGCGAAGTCAGCTGGGACTAGATACTCGCGATAACCGTGATGGAAGTAACAGAGGTGCAGTGTTAGGACTACATCAACGCCTTGATCCGAAAGCTCTGTGGCCTTGCTCCAAGCAGCGTCGAATGCCTTACTCCACAGCTCCCTCAGGAACGGACGGGGGAGAAGGAATTGCGCGAGTCCGAAATCAGGTAGGTGGTACAGCCTCTCGACGTGAGGCTTGGCGAGCGACGCAAGGTGGTCTTCCAGCGAAACGAACTCGAGCCGCACCCTTCTGGCTTGGCCTTGGTGTTGTAGCCTCGTCAGCGCCGCCTTTATGCCCGTGCCGGGGATGCCTGTGACCACGTGCAGCCTTCCGGTCACTAATGCTGCCTCCAAGTCGTTCGGGTCGAACGGGCCGCGACCGGCGGTGCAACGCTATGAGGGCGCTTCCGAAACAGGGCTTCAGAAAACGGCCCAAGCCCTGTCGGAGCCGCGGGCGGCGCCAACCGAAAATAATCCGAAGCCAATGGGAATCAAGGTTCTGAGTGCTAGCATACCAAACCCAGTGATCTAATTGCAAGTGATTACTACAGTTACGACCCCCGCTACTCAGGGCGTCGAACGGCCTAGCATTGTGTCCGATCTTGGCTGGTACATACTGGCGTGTCTCCGTACCCGGGAGCCTGCCATGCCACGCGGTCGCGCACTCCAAGTTGGTGGTGGTCCTGTCGGAGCTCGAGCGTTCCGAGCTCGAGAGGAATCCGGCGTTCGCCCGTCGCTTCCCGCCGGGCTCGTGCGGCGCGCGGAGATCGTCCTGAACTCGGCGGCGGGGGCGACCCGCCGGGCCACCGCCGCGGCGGTCGGCGTGAGCCTCCCGCTGGTCGCCTATTGGCGCCGCCGCTTTCGCGTACATCGTCTCGCCGGCCTGTATGATGCGCCCCGGCTCGGCCAGCCGCGCACGCACGACGACGACGAGGTCGCGCAGCTCCTGCGGACCGTGCTGCGCACCCGGCCACCCACAGCGACCCAGTGGAGCGTTCGGGGCGTTGCAGCCAACTGGAAATGGTTTTCGCGGGCTGAGCGCACGGATGATCACCCGTCGAACGGCGGGTATCCGTCGGTCAACGCTGAACCCCAGCTGGCGCGCAGTGGCTCCCGATTGTGTTCGGCGACGGCGGATGACCAAAAGCGACATTGAGTTCAGGGCGGAGACCTATGTGCCCGTGCTCGGCCGACCACCCTTCGAACGCTTCAGCGGAACGGTGGTCTTCTGGGAGGGAAGGGAGCCTGCGCTGTGACGTAAACCCGCATCGCATCGTTTGACGTCAGCCGACGACGTGTCCTACGATTGAAGTGTATGGAATCCGACCTTCGGCTCGAGCTTGACAGGGCCATCAAACACGTGGTCCAGTCGCAGAGTCCAAGGCGGTTAGTCGTCGCCGGTCCCGGCACGGGGAAGACGCATCTCTTTCGGAGTGTGCTCGAGGCCACGAGCTTGACCGACAGAAACGCGCTCATCCTGACTTTCATCAACAACCTCAAGGACGAGCTCGCCGAGAAGCTCTCGGACCTCGCCCGCGTCTTCACGTTCCACGGGTACTGTCACCGCCTCCTCCGACGGGAGGCGTCACTACGCGCTGGGCTGAGCCACGAGTTTCTCTATTTTCCGAAGCTGGCGTCGATCGTCAAACAGGACTGGGAGGTGGCGAACGGCAGTCGCTCGCCGCAGTTCGTTGGCCTGATGCGGAACTTGGAGGCTGGCGATGCCATCCAGTTCTACCTCAAGCGTTCGAACTACTACGACGCGGTCTCGTTCGACGATTCGGTGTTCAGAGTGTACCAACGCCTTTCCGACGGCGCGGCCGAACTCGACCGCTTGGCGTTGGTGGCCGTGGACGAATACCAGGATTTCAACGCGCTCGAGGCTGCGTTCATCGACCTCCTGGCGTCGCGGAGCCCGATCCTCATCGTCGGCGACGACGACCAAGCCCTCTATAGCCAGCTGCGAGGCTCGACGCACGAGTTCATCCGCCGGCTCCACCGGAGCGGGGACTACGAGTGCTTCGAGCTGCCGTTCTGCCTGAGGTGCCCCAAGCCGGTGGTCGAAGCGATCAACGATGTCGTGGCCCGGGCGAAGGCGCGTGGAAACTTGCGAGGACGCATCGACAAGCCGTACCAGTACTTCGCACCGTTCAAGGCCAAGGACAGTCAGCTGTATCCGCGGCTCGTCGTGTTGAGCAGTACGGTTCAGAGCAATGACCCGAAGGTCAACTACTGGGGCAGGTACATCGCGGCTGCGATCCGGGCGATCCCGGACGCCGAGATCCATGAGGCCATTGAAGGTGGCTTCCCGACGGTTCTCATCATCGGCTCGCCGCAGTACTTGAAGCAAGTCGCGGCCCACCTTTCCGGCGCAGGGTTCAGAGTCGAGTCGAAGGAGGAGGTCGGGCCGGAGCGGCTCGAGCGAGCCGACGGCTTGGCCATTCTGCGGGAGCATCCCCAGTCGAACTTGGGGTGGCGGGTGCTCCTAGAGGTCGACCGGCCTGACTTCGCGGCCGAGGCCATTCGTTGGGGCCTTGCTGAGGGGCAGTCACTCGCAGGGCTCTTGCCCGCGGAGTACCGCGAGCGAACGCTGGCGGAGGTCTCGGCGCCCCCAATCGCAACGGGAGTGCCGGTTCTCGACGCGTCGCCGCCAGCCGCCGTCACGCCCGAGCCGACGATCCGATTAACCTCCTTCGAGGGGTCGAAAGGCCTGTCTGCCCAGCATGTCTTCGTTGTCGGGCTGCACGACGGCGAGCTCCCAAAGGACGCGTCGAACGTCGGTGACCTCGAGATTTGCAGGTTCATTGTCGCGCTCACGAGAACGCGGAAGCAATGCTACCTGATGACGACCAGCCGCTTCAGCGGGAAGCCCAAGAGCCCGTCGGCATTCCTGAATTGGATCCAGCCGTCTCGGAAGCAGGTGGTCCATGTGAGTAGGGAGTACTGGGCCATGAGAGCAGAATGAGCCTTGGATGGTCCGGGCGGTGACGTCTCACGCGGCACGTTCCATCGCCTTGTTCTGACTCTCCGCCTTGCTATGATGAGCTGAATGAAACGCCAAGATCGATTCAAGTCCACTGGGGTTGGCTACGAACCAGGCGTGGAGCTTCTCGAGGAAACTCACGAAAGTTCGAGGTCTGTCCCGATGCGGGCCACCGTTTACACCTTCGCGGTATTCCCGCACCAATGAGAAGGGCTCTCTCAGCATCACGACTACGTTCTTTCGCTCGACCATCCGGTTCGAGGTCGCAAGCTGCAGCAATTCACGCTTCTCTGCCGGAAGTCCCGATTTGTATAGGGAGAACGCGCTTCCGAGGAGTTCGAGGAATCGCGTGAGCCGCTCCCCGCTGCCCCCTTCGGCCTCCAGGGCAGCCCGCCGCTCGGCGAGCTGGCGCTCCTCATGGAGCAACGCCGCTTTGCGCGCTTCGAAGAGTTCGCGGTCGACCATGCGGTCGATGTAGGCGTCGGTGAGGCGGCCCAGCCGCTCTCGGAGCCGGCCGCGCTGCAACTCGACGGCGGCGAGCGCCTTCTCGCGAGCGCTCGCCTCCTCGCTCCGGAGCTTGTCGGCCCCGTCCTTGAGCACTGTGAGCTCCGATGCCGTGAACCGGAGCGGCTCCAGCGCCGCCACTACCGCCTCGTCTAAGCGCTCTTCCCGCAGGCACGTGCCGGCGCACGCCGGGCTGTGGCAGCGGTAGTAGACGTGTCCCTTCCGCGCCTCGCCGATCAGCGAGTAGCCGCACCCGGCGCACCGGAACAGCCGGCGGAACGTGAACTCGTGGACTGCAGAGCGCGTCGGCACGCGTCCGTTCAGGATGTCCTGCACGCGGTCGAAGAGCGACTTGCGGACGAGCGGGGCGTGCGCCCCAGCGAAGGTCTCCCGGGTGCGCCTGAGCCGAATGAGACCGATGTAGAAGGGGTTGTTGAGGAGCACCGACCAGCCGTTCAAGGTGACCGCACCGCCGCGCCGGTTTCGCAGCCCCTCTCGGTGCATCGTCGCCTGGAGAGTCTTCAGGGTGTGACGCCCGCTCGCGTAGAGGTCGAAGGCGAGCCGGACGAGCGAACCCTTGTCCGGATCGACACTCTTTGCCTTGCCCTTGCCCGTGTCGAGGTACCCGAGGGGCGCCGGCAGGGGGTAGAGGCCCTGCTTCAAGCGCCCGTAGAAGCCCTTCCGCGTCTCCTCGCGCAGGTTGCGGACGTAGTCGGCGGCGACGACCGCCTGGATGTCGGCGGAGAGCCGCCCGCCGCGGGAGTGGAGGTCGAGGCTCTCGTTGGCGAAGTGGACCTCGACGCCGAGGTCGATGAGCTCGCCGAGGTCCGCCCAGTCTTTGAGGTTCCGGGCGCTCCGGTCGATCTTGTGGATCACGACGCCGCGGGCCGCGCCGCGGCGCAGGAGCCGGAGCATCCGTGTGAAGACAGGCCGCCCGCGCTTGGCGGCCGTTTCCTTTTCCTCGAACCACTCGGCGAGCATGAGGCCGTGGCGCCCGGCGTAGCGTGCGATCGCGTCGCGCTGAGCCTCGAGCGACACGCCCTCGCCCTGCTTCATCGTGGAGACCCGTATGTAGCCGTAGAACCGTGGTGGCATGGATGAGATGTTAGGGACTTCACTCCTTGTTCGTCATCGTAGGCGGAAGCGCATCACTCGTCAAATCGGCCATTGCCGCGCGCTCCCGCTCCAGCCGCGCGTGCACGCGCAGCGCGAGCGCCACGTACCGCTCGAGCGTTTCGGCGACAGCGCGCCGCTCCTCGGCGGAGAGGGCAGGGTAGAGCCGGGCGATGGTCGCGTCTTCAAACGCGGGCGTAGGATCGTTCATGGATTCCAGGGTACGGGGCTGGCGGCGCCTCGGTAGGCGCCGCTCGTTGGCGGACCGGGCACCTCTCGGTGCATTGGCGGGCGCTCCGACTGCCGGTAGGGTGGCTCAGATGGACCCACGGGGCATCGACAAGGAGGCAGGGCGGCAGCACGCTCGCCCCGTGGCGAGCGTGGAAGGTCTGCCCGACGGATCGGTTGCAGAGATAGTGTACGACCCGTCCGCCCACCGGACGTCATTCTGCGTGTCGAAGGAGGGCGAATGGCGGCTCGATCCGCACATCACCCTACGTGGCGAGCGCCTCGTGCCCTACTCGCCCAACAACAGCCTCCTCCGGCACGACGTGGTGCTCCTGCCATCGGGCCCCGAGGAGTACGGGTCCGAGCAGGCACTCCTCGAGGAGGTCCAGGCGTTCATCCATCGCTACGTGGACGTGAGTCCGCTCTTCGAGCGGATCGCGTGTCACTACGTGCTCCTCTCGTGGGTGTATGACGCCTTCAGCGAGCTGCCCTACCTGCGGCTCCGCGGCGACCCGGGCAGCGGCAAGACCCGCTTCCTGCTCGCCGTCGGCTCCCTCTGCTACAAGCCGATCTTCGCGAGCGGCGCATCCACAGTCTCGCCCCTCTTCCGCGTCTTGGACGCGTTCCGCGGCACCCTCATAATTGATGAGGGGGATTTCCGCTTCAGCGACGAACGCGCAGAGATCGTGAAGATCCTGAACAGCGGCAACGCCAGGGGCTTCCCGGTGCTCCGTAGCGAAGGCTCCGAGAAGCGCGAATTCGACCCCCGCGCCTACACCGTCTTCGGCCCCAAGCTCGTCGCGACCCGCGGCTACTTCGACGACCGCGCCCTCGAGAGCCGCTGCCTCACCGAGGAGATGGGCCAGCTGCCCTTGCGGGACGACATCCCGATCAGCCTCCCCGCGGCGTACCGGGCGGAGGCGCTCGCGCTGCGCAACAGACTCCTCCTCTTCCGCTTCCGAACCCTCGGCCGCGCCCCCGTGGCGCCGGCCCTCGTCGACCGCGCGATCGAGCCGCGCCTGAACCAGGTGTTCGCCCCACTCCACGCCGTCGTCGCCGACCCCGAGACCCAACGCGACCTCCGCGACCTCGCCCGCCGCTACAACCGCGAGCTTATCGCCGACCGCGGGCTCGAAGTCGAGGCGCAACTCCTCGAGGTGATCCGGGGGCTCATCGCGAAGGGCGAGGTGCTCTCGATCAAGGCGATCACCTCCGGCTTCACGGAAGCTTACGGCGGTGACTACGACCGGAAGCCGAGCACCAAGTGGATTGGCGGCGTGGTCCGCCGGAAGCTGCGCCTGCGGCCCCAGAAGAGCCACGGCGTCTTCACCGTCTCGTCGGGCGAGCTGCCGAAGCTGCGCCGCCTCTTCGAGCGGTACGGCATCGAGCCGGTCGGCGAGACGCCCGGGACCGACTCGGCCGACGGGCTATCTCAGCGCCCCTCGGTGGACGTGGGGGAGGTGGGGGACGTCGCGCCACCCCTGCAGGCAGCGGAGGTGAGCGGGCCAGCGCCTCGGGCGTAGCCCACTCTCATTGGCTGCGGGCGGCGCGGAGCCGCCACCGGAAGTCCCCAACGTCCCCGACATCTACCGAAGACAAAGGACCGCCCGAGCGCGGCCCTGTTTCGTTCCTCGCCAGTGTGCCGCCCCCGGCAGGATTCGGCGTCTATGGGCGCGCCGAACCTCTGCTAGGATGGCCGACACACTTGGCGAGCGCTGCACCTTGTTTGCCAAGCACCTTAACACACCACATGCCACCACCAATCCATAACCACCTCCGCCGCCATCGGCGGCGCGCCGGCCTGTCGCACCAGGACGTCGCGTTCCTCCTGGGCTGCCAGGACGGCTCCTTCGTCTCTCGCCACGAGCAGAGCCGGCGCGAGCCCAGCCTGAGGACCGCGCTCGCCTACCAAGCGATCCACGGCCTGCCCATCAGCGACCTCTTCCCCGGTGTCTACAGCTCGATCGTTACTACGGTCGGGAAGCAGGCCGCCTCGCTGCGCCGCGAGCTCGTCCGGCGTCCGGCGGATGACCGCCAGCGGGCCAAGCTCGCCGCCCTCAGGCTCATCGTCGGCCCGGAGATCCCTGGCCGTCCTCAACGAGATGTCGCTCGGTGAGAGGCTCAACAAGCGAGTGGTCGCCATCTGCCCCACGAGCCGCGGGTTCGGGTTTGCCGTTTTCGAGGACCCCAAGACGCTGCTCGACTGGGGCGTGGCGCAGATACCGCCAGCCGAGGAGACGAGACTCCTCGGCCGAGTTCGCACGCTGCTCGATCGCTACGAGCCCGACGTCTTCGTGATCGAGAGCACGGATGACCCGCACTGCCGGCGGCGTGGCCGCGTAAGAGGGCTACTCGCGGCGATGCGGCGCCTGGTTGCGCAGCGGAGAGTGTCCTGCGCCCAGGTGCGGAAGGCGGACATCCGCCGCGCCTTCGCCAGGCACGGCGCCGCCACGAAGCACCAGGTTGCGACCGTGATCGCGGCGCAGGTGCCGGAGCTCGCGCGCCACTTGCCGCCCCCGCGGGACATCTGGCAGAGCGAGAGCCCCCGGTTCAGCCTGTTCGGAGCAGCCGCCCTCGCCATAACCTTCTACATCGTTGGTGCCGACGCCGATCTGAACGGCTCTCGACGGTCGATCCGTTGCCCCTAGTCGTCCTGCTAGGCGAACACGGTCGAGGCCGGCTCGGGTCGGCGAGATGCCGCGTGAACGGCTCGAAACCCGCTCTTGCCTGTGCGTCGTGCTCCAGCCCGCGTGCGCGAGCACTCTTGGCGAGTGGACTCGCCGTCTCGCTCATGAGATACAGTTGCGAGCTAGGTTCACCGGCGGGCCTTGCGTCCGGTGGCCTCCCTTGGAACTTAAGGGTGGGCGTTGCAGGCCATGGCCTGTGGCGTCCCTAGGAAGTCCGATACTACAACCTGACACACCGCCCCTGGGACCAAGAGCATGAGCCAAGACGAAAGCAGCGCAATCTGGGATCTGTCCGAAACCCAACGCCTCATCGAGCATCCTGCCGTTCGTCTGTTGCGGAGCACTAATGCCGCATTCACACTCACGTTTCTACATCGTGCGTTCAAGGAGCATCACGCGGTTGCGGTGCCAGAGTCTCACCTGAGGGCGCGCTTGGAGAACTTTCTCGACGAAGCTCGTTCAACCCGTCCCGATGCCTACGCGCAGGCGGCCACGGAGTACCTCGCTGCGTGGTGCGGCTCAGAGCAGCTGTTGCTCAAGAAACTCTACAGTGATGAAGCGGAAGAGCCGGTGTTCGAGTTGACTGCGGCCGCCGAGCGCGCGATGCAATGGCTCGAAGATCTCCAAGCCCGTCCGTTCGTCGCGACAGAGTCTCGGTTTGAACTCATCGTGCGCCAACTTGAGGAGATAGTGCTGTTTGCGACTCCCGACGTGCAACGCCGCGTGGAGGCCCTTCAAGCAGAGCGCGCCAAGCTTCAAAGCCAGATCGAGGCGCTTTCGATGAGCCAGACGGCGCAGACCTACACGCCGGTCCAACTCACGGAGCGGTTCGCAAACGCCCTCGATCTTGCTCGGGGGTTGGCGAGCGACTTCCGACAACTAGAGGAGAACTTCAAGGAGATCGCGCGTGCGCTTGCCGAGGCTCAAGCGAATCCTGGCGCAACCAAAGGACAAATGGTCGGCCAGTTGCTCGACACACACGCGGCGCTGAAGGACGCTCCTCAGGGGCAGAGCTTCTATGCGTTTTGGAGTTTGCTGTCGTCGCCCGAACGGCAGCAACGATGGCGTGAGCTCGTTCGCGCCGCCTATCGGATTGAGGGCATCGATCCGGCGTTGCGAGCGAATCGTCTACTCGAGAAGCTATCGAGCCGGCTGTTGGCGGAGGGGGAGCGTGTGGTCCGATCCAACGAGCGAACGGCCGCCACGCTGCGCCGCGCCCTTGAGAGTGCCGCCACTGGCGAGGATCGCCGAATGCGAGAGCTGATTCGGCAGATACAACAAGCAGCGCTGGCATGTCGCGTACCTCCCGCGACGGATACGGTTTTCGTTGAGCTCCCTGGCCCACCAGATGTGTTCGCCAGCTTCAGCCGCCCTCATTGGCAACCGGAGGCTGTCGGTCGGGTGCCCGAGACTCTCTCCATTGCGTCGCACGACCTCGACTGGGACATGGTGGAACGCTTCCGAACCCTGGCCGAACTCAGTCTGAGCAGGGTGCGCGAGCAAGTACTGACGTGTCTTGTGGCCTCCGACACGGTGCTGCTGTCCGAGGTCCTGCGGCGTTTCCCGCCGAGCGACGGGATTCTGGAGATCGTCGGGTACTTGGTGGTTGCCTTGGAATCTCCGCACTACGTTGCTCCGGACCAGTATACCGACGTGTGGTTAAGCGCTGGGGAGGGGGGCCCCGAATGCTGGCGTGTGCCCGAGGCGCTCTTCGCGCGTCAGGCGCGGTAGTCGGCATGGATCGGAACACCGGTTTCGCCGATCGCTCGTTCGTTTTGGCTCGACTGCTTCTTGGGCCTATCTATCGCGAGGACGGCGTGTTGTGGAACGCTCTGCGTGCCGAGCGCGAAGAGGTCATCCGGTATTTTCGCCAGATTGGGCAGGAAGTGGTCATAGATGAAGCTGAAGGTTACGCTTTCCTGAGGCAGATAGAGAGCGAAGGCGGTGAACGCGTGCCGCGCATTGCCCGACGGCAGCCCCTCAGCTATACCGCAACCCTGCTTCTGGTGTGCCTTCGAGAAGAACTGGCGAGGTTCGACGCTTCCACCCCTGATTCGACGAGGCTGGTCCTCACCCGCCAGCAATTGCGCGAGTTGGTCGGACAGTTCCTTCGGGACACCAACAATCAGGTTCGCGACATTCGGCTCATCGACGCAGCTATCGGACGTACTGAGGAGCTTGGGTTCTTGCGCAAGTTCGGTTCCTCTGAGGCCGACACGTTCGAAGTGATGCGGATACTCAAGGCCCGCTTCGGGCCGGGGGAGGTCGAACAGGTCTTCGACCTGCTCAGACGTCACGCTGCGCTCGACCAGGATGGCGCGCGGTGACGGAATCTGCGCTACCACCTGCGGGCTTCCGGCTCGACCGGCTCGAACTGTGGAACTGGGGCACGTTTGACGGCGACGTTCAGGTGCTCGATGCACGGTGCGGCTGGGCGCTCCTGGTCGGCGAGAACGGCTCCGGCAAGTCCACGGCCATTGATGCGTTGCGAACGTTGCTCGTGCCTCCCCGAATCCTAAACTACAACGATGCTGCTCTGGACGGCCGCCGCGGAGCCGGCCGCGACCGAACTCGACGCTCGTACGTGCGCGGTGCGTGGGCGAGCTCAAGTACGATCGACTCAACGTCGCCCACGACGCGCTATCTTCGAGACCCTGGAACACTGAGCGCGATCGCAGCCGTCTTCACCGATGCCCGTCAGCAGGCCTCGGTAACCGTCGCGCAGGTCCTGTGGGAGCACGAAGAACAGGTCCGGGATATCTACGCCGCGACGCACGGTCGCCGCAGCCTGACCGATCTTCTGGCCGGACAGGCCAACACAGGTGACATCAAGCGCGCCGCGCGCCGCGCCGGTTGGCACATCGAGGACACCTTCGCCGCATACGCGGAGAGGATGCGGGCGCTACTGCACATACCAGGCGACAAGGCGCTCGAGGTGTTCAATCGCGCCATTGGCATGAAGGAAGTCAGCGACATCGATGCGTTCGTCAGGCAGTTCATGCTGCCGACCGCCGAGACCTTCGGGTTCGTGCGTGACACCTTGCTCCCGCACTATCGAACGCTCCTTGACTGTTGGGCGGCAATAGAGCGCGCAGAGAGGCAGATCACGTTGCTCCGCCCCGTGGTCGGAGAGCGAGCTCGCATCAGGAGCGCGGAGGCGAAAATCGAGGCGTGGAAGCGGCTTCAGACCTTGGCGCGGCCGTACTTCGCGAGCCGCCACCTGGCGCTCCTTCAGGCTCGTCACGCCGAACTGGCCAGCAGCGTCGCTTCAGCTGAGATGGCGCGTGGGAGCGCGGCGTCTGAGCTTGCCGGTCAGCGGCGCGAGCGAGACGACGTGACCGCAGCCATCAACGCCACGGACGTTGGCCCGCGCTTGCAGAGCATCGATCGAGAGTTGGAGCAAGCCGAGCAAGCGATGAAGGGAGCACAGTCACGGCGTGGTCGGCTGGAACCGGCGATCAAGCTGCTGGATGCGGTTGGAAGTGTGCGGGATGCGGCTGCATTCGCGGCAGCTCGGCCGGGCTGGGAAGGGCGCGAAAGACTTGAGGGCGACGCCGCCAGGCGGGAGGATGAACTCCGCGCGGCGCACAAGCACCAGCAGGAGCTGGCGCTGAAGGCGAGAATGGAGAAGGGGGCCGAGCTGGAGAGCATCGAGCGGCACCGGGTCAACATCCCACGCGAGTACATCGCGCTCAGAACCCGCGTGGCGCATGCGGCTGGTGTCGCGGTCGACGCAATCCCTTTCGCCGGGGAGCTAATGGAGGTCCGCCAGGAGTTCGCGGACTGGACCGGCGCCATTGAGCGGCTCTTGCGAGGATTCGGGCTGTCGCTGCTGGTGCCGGAGCGATCATATCGGCCGGTGGCCGAGTTCATCAACGCCACCTTCCTCGGGCTCCGGCTCGTCTTTCATCGGGTTCCGGCTGGCTCGCCGTCTTCACCCGCCCTGTCGAACGATTGCGTTCCCGGTCGGCTCGCGTTTCGGACCGACCACCCGCTCTACCTGTGGGTGGTGAGCGAATTGGTTCAACGGTTCAACCATCGGTGCTGTGACTCGATTGCAGACCTGGAGCGCGTAGACCGGGGGCTGACCCGTCAAGGCCTGGTGCGCAACCGAGCGCGACACATCAAGGACGACCTTCGAGGATCGGTCGACGATCCGAGCGATCGTGTCCTAGGATGGTCTACGGAACGCAAGATCGCGGCGCTCCGACAGCAGTGCAATGAAGCGGAAGCCCGCGCCACCGCCGAGAGCCAGTCAGCTGCGCTTGCCCACGGGCGAGCCAGCGAGGCCCGCGACCGGGAGCGCGCAGCCCGCGACCTACTCGGGGTCGCTGAGTTTTCCGAGATCGACCCGGAGCGCTGGAGTGCCGAGGTCGTTCGTTTGCGGCGCGAGTGGGAGTTTCTTGAAAGGAGCTCGGCGCACGTGCGCTCTCTTCAAGATCGGCTGCGCCAGATCGAGGCCGCCATCGCCGATGGAGAGACTGCCTTGCGGCAGCTTGATGGTGACCTAGGCGGTCTAAAGGAGCGACTGACGACCTGTCGGGACCGTATTCAGCAACGGGAGGGAGAGCTGCAGGGCGTCAGCGATTCCAGCATAGCAGGGGCGGAGGCTGGATTCGCCGACGTCCTCGCGGGGCTACCGGCGTTGACGCTGGAAAATGTCGAGCAACTTGCCAGCTCCGCGCAGCACGTCGTGCAGGGCCGCATCAACAGGGAGGCGGGCCAGGTCAACGACGCGACCGAGAAGATGGCCGCCAGCATGAGTGAGTTCCTCCGGGAGTTTACCGAGTACCGGCAGACCCTGGCGGTGGGACGAGACTATGCCGATGGCTTCGCAGCGGCATTGGAGCGAATCGAGCACGACGACCTCCCAGCGTATCGGGAGAAGTTCGAACAGTACCTGAACGAGAACCTTGTCGGCGACCTCTTGATGCTGAACCAACGCCTAGAAGAGCATCGCGACGCCATCGAGGAACGGATCAATGAGATCAACGGCGCGCTGCTCAGCATCGACTATGCCGACAATACCTATGTGCAACTGCGTCTCACCAACACTGGCGGGAATGAGGTAGCGGAGTTTCGCCGCCGCCTTCGAAGCTGCTTCGAGCACGGGCTCGCTCCCGCTCCGGGGGAGCGGATGCAGGTGTTCGAGCGGGTGCGCGAGTTGCTCGAGACGTTCCAACGTGACCCTGAGGGAACGCAGCGTGTGACGGACGTGCGCACTTGGGTCGCGGCAGGCGTGCGAGAGCTGCGCCGGTCAGACGACTCTGAGGTCAACTACTACATGGCAAGCACCGGGAAATCCGGTGGGCAGAAGGCTAAGCTCGCTTTCACGATCCTGGCTTCAGCCCTATCGGCACAGTACGGTCTCTCAACCGCATCAGTAGGTGACGCCCGGAACTTTCGCTTGGTTGTAATCGATGAGGCGTTTTCTCGGACAGACGAGTTCAATTCAACGAGCGCGATGAAGCTCTTCGCTCGGCTCGGGTTCCAACTGCTCATCGTAGGTCCCTTCGACGCGAAGGCCAAGCTGGCCGTGCCGTTCGTCGGCACCGTGCACCTTTCCTCGAACCCCTCGGGCAGTAGCTCCCGTTTGATGGTGCTCTCGCGTGAGGAGGCGCTGGATGCGTCACACCAAGATGCGTCCGAGGGAGACCAGAGTGCGCAACGGAGTCCTCGATCTGGGGCGCCTCAACAGTGAGGGCATTGTGTTCAAACCCGACCACGTACTAGCCTCGATCCTCCGCAAGTGGCCCGCGGTCCTGCGCGCTGAGGTTGGCGGCGAGAAACTCTTCCCAATGCACGTGTCGCTTGGCAAGCATCGCTCAACAAGCGACTTCGCCACCCAGCGCGGCCAGATTGAAGCCCTTGCTGCGGCGCATTTTCGCTGGCGAATTGAGTGGAAGTCCGTAATGACGAGGAAGTGGGGTCGGCAGCGCGTGCCAGTGCGGGGGACGTTCGAATCAGCGGAGGACTTGGCTGCCACCCTCCACAAGGTCAACGAGCTGACGGCGTTTCGCGCGGCGATCACGGAAGCACGGAACAAATGTCCAGCCCTGGAGTCTTGGTTGCGCGCCAGCGGGCATAGAATTGTGGAACATTTGCAGGAGTGGGAGAGCCTCGTTGAGGTGTGTGCGTACTTTGATGCAAATCCGCAACCTGACTGCTTCCCCCGGCAGGTCCCAGTGTCAGCGGGCACGAAGTTCATCGAGGATCACGCGGGAGTTCTAAGGGAATTGCTTGATGTAGTCCTCGGTGACCGGGTCAATCACTCGGGCAGGACCTTCCGTCAGCGTTTTCACCTTCGCGAGGAGCCTGTCCACGTGCGGTTCCGGTTCCTCGATCCCGCCGTGCGCGCACGGGTCTCTTGGCCGGTTGATGACTGCACGGTACCTCATCACGCTTTCGCCGATCTTGATTGGGAGATTCCTCGCGTGCTTGTTGTCGAGAATCGCGATGTGTATCTGTGTCTGCCGGAGGTCGCTCGTACAGTAGCTGTGTTCGGATCTGGCAAGGCCGCCTCGGTCCTGGCGACCTGTCGATGGATGCAGCGCTCGGACGTTGTGTATTGGGGTGACTGTGACGAGGCTGGCTACGGGATTCTCTCGAGCCTGCGTTCCGCGTTTCCGACTCTACGGAGCATACTGATGGACGACGTGGCTTGGTCGCGCTGGAAGGGGCTCGCAGTGCCCGGAAGCCGCGATAGCAGCGCTTCGCACAGCCACCTCACCGCGTCTGAGCGCGCCGCGCTGGAGGCCGTTCGCGCGGGTCCGTGGATGCTAGAGCAGGAACGGATTCCGCCACTTGATGCTGAGCTGGCGATCTGTGCGGCCTTCTCCCTTCAAGGGTAGCTTAGGCGCGCGGATGCACCGCGATGGCGCGTAAGCTCGGGTCCGGCGGCGCCTTGTGTTGGGCAGGCGCTCCTGGGGTGCGGCGTGATCACCCTGCGAGCCACGAAGCGATTCTGCTGCCAGCTTGATCAGCGGCTCGTTTCACCGGATCATCGGCAAGGTGCGCGTAGCGCTCTGTCGTTGCGACCCGCTTGTGCCCTAGGAGCGTCCGCAGGACGAGCATGGACTCGCCCGCGCTCGCGGGCACGGACGCGAACGAGTGCCGCAGGTCGTGCAGGCGCACGCCCACGAGCTGCGCCGCGTGGCCCACCGCTGACCACAACCGCTTGAGCTCCTTCAAGTGCTCTCCGGGCTGGGCCCCGGGCAGCACGAACGCGTTCCCGTCGATTCGAGGCAGCGCCTCGAGGACGGCCGCGGTGCTCCGCGACAGCGGTCGAATACTCCGGCCGGTCTTGGTGTCGGCCAGCCGCAGGTAGCCGCGGTCGAAGTCCACCATGTCCCAAGTCAGCGAGAGGATCTCATTCTCGCGGCAGCCGGTGAGCGCGAGGAGTCGGATCGCGGCCACGCCGAACGGATTCGCCGGGATGGGCTTGTCCGCGGTCTTCGGGCGGTGTTTGGCCGTCGCCTTGCTCGATGGCCTCCTGCGGAGATTCGGCGCCGGAGGAAGGCCGTCCCGCTCCGCGCGCGCGAGCGCCGCGCCCAGGCGTCGGAACTCGTCGGGCGTGAGGAAGCGCTCACGCGGCTTCTCCGGGTAGAACTCGACGCCGTGCGCCGGGTTGTCGTGCGCCGGCCGGGCGCCCTCTCGGGCCGCGTAGGTGAAGAAGGCCCCGAGCATGGCGAGGAGCCGGTTCGCGAGGTACGGTGTTTCGCTGAGCGATCGGTGGAGGCGCCTGATCTCGACGGCGGTGACCTCGGGCACCTGCTTCGACCTCAGTGCGGGAAGCACGTGTTTGAGCCAGAGCCGGCGGTACTCAGTGGCGGTCCCCTCCTTTCGTCTCGCCGCGACGTCCTCAAGGTAGGCCTCTCCGAGCTCCATCACGGTGGCCGCGGCGCGGCGGGCGGCGCGGTCAGCTGCGGGGTCCTTGCCGTGCGCGACCTTGCCCAGTTCGGTGCGCGCCAGGCGGCGCGCTTCTTCAGGCGTCAGGATCCCGTGCTCGCCGAGTACGATGCGCTTCGCGAACCCGCGCCGGCCGAGTCCAGGGACGCGGTATTGCACGACGTAGCTCTTGTGGCCCGACCGGGTGGCCCGCACGCCGAACCCCGCAAGGTCCTCATCCCAGAGGAAGAGGTCGCCACCGGCGGGCTGCAGTCCATCGACCGAGCGCTTGGTGATTCGAGCGATCATGTAGACTCAGCTGGAGCGTGAAGTAATCACCGGGTAATCACCGGACAGGCATTCCGGTCAACTGACGGGAATGTAGGCATTCTCCCATCTTACGCAAGCACAAAACGTTACGGACAGCATGCCATCAGGGGGAATGCCGGCGAATCAGAATGGGGTTCAGGGGGTCGCTGGTTCAAATCCCGCCGTCCCGACTCGAAGTAGGTTCCCGGGTTCAGCCGATGCCGCCGCGCAGCGGCGGCGAGACCGGCAGGAGTCGCCGGCACGGCGACGACTGCCAAATCCCGCCGTCCCGACTCGCCCCGCGGCTCACCGCCGCGGGGTTTCTTTGTCTGTCCCGAAGCCGTAACGGCCCCGGCCGCCTCTCTTACCGGGCGCCCCGCCGTGGCATAGGTTCTGCGGCAGATTGACGATGCTCCGGAAAGCTCGTCACCAACGCCTACCTCACGGACCCGCCATGCGCTCTCGCAAGATCGCCCTCGTCGCCGCGCTCACCTTCCTCGCGGGCGCCTGCGGGGACCAGCTCACCACGCCCACCGCTCGGCCGGCCCCGCTGTTCGATCACACGCCGTCGCACCCGTCGGTGCGGTTCAGCGAGATCCACTACGACAACGCCGGCACCGACGCCGGCGAGGCGATCGAGGTCTCGGGCCCCGCGGGCTTCGACCTCACCGGCTGGAGCATCGTCCTCTACAACGGCGCCAACGGCCTGTCGTACGACACCGACGCGCTCAGCGGCACCATCCCGGCGACCTGCACCGCGCGCGGTGTGGTGGTCCTGAGCTACGCGGTCAACGGCATCCAGAACGGCTCGCCCGACGGCTTCGCGCTGATCAACAACCTCGGCCAGGTGGTCGAGTTCCTCTCCTACGAAGGCACGTTCGCGGCGGTCAACGGGCCGGCCGCCGGCATGACCTCGACCGACATCGGCGTGACCGAAAACGGCAGCGAGCCCATCGGCCAGTCGCTGCAACGGACGCCGTCCGGCTCGTGGAGCCCGGTGGCCGCCGCCACGTTCGGCGTCTGCAACGACGAGGGCGCCGTCGCGGTGGTGGACAGCGTGGCCGTGTCACCGGCAGCCTCGACCATCGCGCAGGGCGCCACGGTGGCGCTCACCGCCACCGCCTACGACGCGGCCGACCAGCCCATCGGCGGCGTGACGTTCACCTGGTCGAGCGACGCGACGGGCATCGCGACGGTGGACGCCGCGGGCGTCGTCACCGGCGTCAGCCCCGGCGACGCGACCATCACCGCCACCGCCCCGAACGGCGTGTTCGGCACCGCCACCGTGCACGTGAACCCGCCGGGGCCCGGCCTGCCGCCCACGCGGTTCAGCGAGATCCATTACGACAACACCGGCACCGACATCTTCGAGGCCATCGAGATCGAGGGACCCGCCGGCACCGACCTCACCGGCTGGAGCGTCGTGCTGTACAACGGGAACGGCGGCGCCGCGTACAACACCCGGCTGTTGAGCGGCACGATTCCCGACTTCTGCAGCGGCCGCGGCGTGATCGCGGTGCGCTACCCGCAGGACGGCATCCAGAACGGCAGCCCCGACGGCTTCGCGCTGGTGGACGCGCTGGGGCAGGTGGTCGAGTTCCTGTCGTACGAGGGCACGTTCGCCGCGACCGGCGGCCCCGCGGCCGGGCTCAGCTCGACCGACATCGGGGTCCTCGAGGTCACAAGCACGCCGATCGGCCAGTCGCTGTCGCGCGACGACACCGGGGTGTGGCACGCGCCCGCCACCCATTCGATGGGTGCGTGCAACAACGGCGAGGGTCCGCCCGCGCCGCCGCAGTTCGCCTTCACCTTCACCGGCCGCGACGCCATCGGCGACCCGGCGCTGCCGGTCGGGTTCCAGGATCAGCTGTTCGTCACCGTGCGCGACGGCAGCGGAGCCGTCGTCACGACGCCCATCGTGTGGTCGTCCGACACGCCGGCGCTCGCGAGCATCGACCAGGACGGCGTGTTCACGGGGCTCGCCGCGGGCACGGCGGTGTTCCGCGCCACCACCGACGACGGTGTGGCCACCGGCACGTTCGCGCTGCCGATCCGCGTGGCGACGGCGGGCGCGGCGCAATACGGCAACCACGCCGAGTTCGGGGAGCCGGCCGACGCCGACGGAAGCGACGACCTGATCGTGCGGCACCCGCAGTACACGGGGTCGTACAACCCGGTGCGCAACATCCCGAACTGGGTCAGCTACAACCTCGACGCGTCGCATTTCGGTGCCGAGGACCGGTGCGACTGCTTCACGTTCGATCCGGCGCTGCCGCCTTCGGCGGTGCGCTACACCACCGCCGACTACACCGGCGCCGGCGCCGTGGCCGGGTTCGGCATCGACCGCGGCCACCTGGCCCGGTCGTTCGACCGCACGTCGGGCAGCCTCGACAACGCGTTCACCTTCTACTTCTCGAACATCGTCCCGCAGGCCGCCGATCTGAACCAGGGGCCGTGGGCCGACTTCGAGTCGCACCTGGGCGACCTGGCGCGGCTGTCGAACATGGAGGTCTACATCGTCACGGGGGCCAGCGGCAGCCGCGGCACCGTGAAGGACGAGGGCGTCATCACGATTCCGGCCAGCACGTGGAAGGTCGCGCTCATCATGCCGCGCGATCAGGGGCTCGCCGACGTCCAGACGTACCAGGACGTGCAGGTCATCGCCGTCATCATGCCCAACGAGCCGGGCATCCGGAACGTGGACTGGCACACCTATCAGACCACGGTGGACGCGGTGGAGGCGCTCTCCGGGTACGACGTGCTCGCGCTGCTGCCCGACCAGGTGGAGATCGCGGTGGAGAGCGGCACCGCGCCGCCGAACCCGGTCGTCAACGGGCCGTTCACGTCCAACGAGGGCGACGTGGTCACCATGGACGCGGGGGGCTCGACCGATCCCGACGGCGACGCGCTCACGTTCGCGTGGGACTTCGGCGACGGCACGACGGGCACCGGGCCGACGGTGTCGCACACCTACGCGCAGAACGGCGTGTTCACCGTGCGCATGGTCGCCACCGATACGCGCGGCCTGTTCAGCGAGGCCGTGACCACGGCCACCGTGTCGAACGTCGCGCCGAGCATCGGCGCGCTGGCCGGCGCCACGCTGCTGCCGGGCGAGACGTACGCGGCGGGCGGCAGCTTCACCGATCCGGGGGCGGACACGTGGACCGGCACGGTGGACTACGGCGACGGCGGCGGTCCGGCGGCGCTGCCGCTCTCGGGGATGGGTTTCTCGCTGTCGCACACCTACATGACGGCGGGCACGTTCACCGTCACGGTGCGCATCACGGACGATCAGGCCACCTCGGCCCGCATGGCGACCGTGACGGTGATGACGCACGTGGCCGGCGTGCAGCAGGCGCTGGGCATCGTGGCGCAGCTCCGCGCCGAGGGGAAGCTCAATGAGGGCCAGGCCCGGTCGCTGACCGCGCTGCTCACCGCGGCGCAGAACCAGCTGCAGCGGGGCCGGCCGCGGCTCGCGATCATCCTGCTCGAGACCGCGCGGTTCGAGCTGCATGTGCTGGTCAGGTCGGGCCGGGTCAACGCGGCGGACGTCGAGGCGCTGCGGGACCTGGTGGAACGGCTGATCGAGTCGCTCGACGGGCCGTAGGCGCGGCCGGCGTTCAGGCTCGGAAGGAAGGCGAGGGCCGTTCTCTCCGTCACCCGATCGTCCGCGTCGCGGCGAGCAGGGTCACGTCGTCATGCGGCTCGGCCTGCCTGGTGAACGCGTTGAGCGCCTCGATCACGCCCCGCACCAGACTGGACGCGGAGCTGTTGTTCGCCCGCAGCGCCTCCCGAAGCCGCTCGGCCCCGAACGCCTCGCCCGCCGGACTCCGCGCCTCCACCAGCCCGTCGGTGAACGCGAACAGGCAGTGGCCGCGCTCGAGAGCCCCCTCGCCCGCGCTGAACACCGCATCCGGCATGAGTCCGAGCGCGGGCCCCGTGGGCCGCAGCTCCCGGGTGGCGCCGTCCGGGGTGACGACCAGGGCCGGCTCGTGACCGGCGTTGACGTAGTCGAACTGTCCGGTCATCGGCGTGAGCGCCGCCATGAAGACCGTGGCGAACATGTTGGTGCGTCCGTGCAGCCGCGCGATGTAGTCGTTGGTGAAGCCCGCGACCCGGGTCAGCAGGTCGGCCGGCGTGGCGGATTCCAGCGACTGCCGAACCAGGGTGCGGCGGCCGCCGATCATCTGGATCGCGCCGCCCCCCACGGGGTCGGCGGAGGCGCGGATCAAACTGCGGAACAGCGCCATGAACAGCGCCGCGCCCACCCCCTTGTCGCACACGTCGCCCACGACGAGCACGATGTTCCCCGAAGGCGCCAGCATGAATGCGTCGTAGAAGTCCCCGGAAACCTGGCGGGCCGGGTGCAGCGCCGCCTCGACCTGCACCCCCATGGCCATGGGGAGCGATTCGGGAAGGAAGTCCTGCTGGATGTTCCGGGCCACGGCCATGTCGCGCCTGAGGCTCCGGGTGTCCCGCAGGCGCCTCCGGTCCAGTGCGGCGCTCAGCCGGGCCCGCAGCATGGCCGGCTTGAATTCCCCGGGGAGCCAGTCGTCCGCGCCCGACTCGAGGCACCGCACGACGACGTCCGGGTCGGCCGACACCGCGATGACCGGGACCGCCGCAAGCTCCGCGTCGCCGCGGAGCGCCTTCAGGAAACCGGGCCCGTCGGCCCCGGGCACCTGCACGTTCAGCAGCACCAGGTCGAACCGCCCGGCCCGGAGCTTCGCGAGGGCCTCGTCCGGTCCGGCCGGCTCCGCAAAATGCCCTTCCTGGTGCACCTGCCGCGCGAGCGTGTCGCGATCGGCGGCCGCGGGGCCCACGACCAGCACCCGCGCCGGGACGCGGATCGCGGTCGTGTTCATCCCCGGGGCGGTCATCCCCGTCCGCCGAAGCTCTTGACCGCGGCGTCCACCGTATCGAACACGCTCAGGATCCCGGTGAACCCGCTCAGCTCGAGCACGTTGAGGACGTCCGGGTTGAGCGCCGCGAGCCGCAGGTCCCCGCCGCGCGATCGGGCGTGCTTCACCGTGGCCAGCAGCACGCGCAGGCCGGCGCTGCTCGTGTAGTCCACCCCGCCGAAGTCGGCGACCAGGTTGTGATGTCCCGCCTCCACCTCGCCCGACAACACGCGCTGGAGGTCTTCGGCGGTGAGCCCGTCCACGCTGCCGGTGATGTGGACGGCGATCACGTCACCGCGCTGGTTCACTGAGGTCTTCAAGGCCGCGACAAGATACGGGTCGCCCCGGCGGGCGGCCAGTGCGTCAGGAGCGCCGCATCTCGCTCAGCATGTTGAGCTGCCAGAGGTCCCGCGTGCTGGTGTGGAGGAACGGATGCAGGGCCAGCATCCCCGTCCTCCCGATGCTCTTCTCCAGGTACCGCAGCTCGTCGAACTTGCCCTTCAGGCCGGCATCCGGCGGGGCATCGAACCCGGCCTCGCGCATCATCAGGACGCCCTTGGCGCGGATGGCCAGCTCGGCGCGCAGGCGCAGCAGGCACATCATGTCCACGATCACCTCCGCGGCGAAGCTGGTCCGCAGCGTCATGAGGTACTTCCCGACCGGGGTCGCCGCGACCTGCCCCGAGTGAACGGCCCTGAGCAGCTCCTGGTCCGTGTCGAACCCCGTTCCCAGCCACGTTTTCGTCTCACGTTCGCTGTGCTGGAATACGGCGATGCTGAGCCAGGGGAAGACCAGGACGATGAGCGCCGTGGCCAGCAGCGGCTGCAGCAGGAAGTGGTTGTACAGCGAATGCAGGACCACCGCGACGCCGAGTCCGGGCAGGAGGAGCGAGAGCCTGAAGGCATCGCCCCGGTGGTGGAGCGTCCTCGTGACCATCGCCAGGATGGCCGTGGCGCCGCCGTGCATGATCGCGGTGCCGAACCCCCGCACCACCCAGGTCCAGAGCGTGGCGTCGGGGTTCACCCTGAGGTAGTAGAGGTTCTCGAGGAACGCGAAGCCGGTGCCGATGCCGAATCCGTGGATGGCGGCGTCCACCACGAACCCCACCTTGCTCCGCGCCACCAGGTAGACGACGAACGCCGCCTTGAGCGACTCCTCCACGACGGGCGCCACGTACATGGAATAGCCGGCGAAGTCCAGGCCGAGCGCGGGCCGGAGCCCGACGTTCACCCCGTAGCCGGCCAGGGCGGCGGCCACGCCGGCGGCGACCGACTGCAGGACCGCCCGCATCGCGACGAGCTTGTAGCTGTCGATGAGCACCAGTGCCCCGAGGAACACAAAGACCGGCAGGACACTGACGGCGAGCGCGAGAACGATCGTCACATGATCTTGAACGAGAACATCACTTCGGAGCTGCGCGGCACACCGCGCCCCCGGGCCACGGCGAACCCGATCGAGAACGTGGAGTCGAGATGCGAGAGCGTGACCAGCCGGACGTCCACCTGCGCGCCCACGCCGCCCGCGGTGCGACGGACGGCCCGGTCATCCACGTCGGTCACGAGCCCCGTGGCGAACAGCGACAGGCCCGCCCACCGGAGGTAGAAGCTCGGGATCCCCACCCGGCGGAATCGGAGCGGAGGCGACGTCCACTCCACCTGGACCCGCCCGTAATTGGCGCCGCCGACTTCGTTGATCTCGAGGCCCGGGAAGCTCTCGGTGTTCCGGAACTGCCGGATGTCCTGGTGGTCCACCCAGTTGTTGCCGAACCCTCCGAAGAAGAACCGGGCGAAGGGCTCGTTGCGGTCGCCGGCCAGCGCCGTCCCCGCCGAGGCCCGGAACCACAATGACGAGTGATCCAGCGGCAGGAGGAACCCCCGGGAAGCATCCAGGTTCAGGCGGGGATGGAGCGTCCCGTTGACGTAGTTGCCGCGCACGGTCACGCCCCACTCCGTCCCCAGCTCGTCCTCGATGGCGCCGAGGGAGCGCCGGAGGGATTCGTACTCGAGGTCGGCGGAGAACGACAGGAGCCGGTCGAACGGCGCCGAGACGTTCTGATACTCCGGCACGGTCGCCAGGCCGCCATGCCCCGCCAGCTGCAGCGTGTACCCCAGGCTCCGCGGCGCTTCGTAGAGCAGGTTGCCGTGATACTGCAGCGCCAGCGAATAGCCCTTCCGGCTGGTTTTCGTGGGCCCGAAGAAGTCGTAGAAGTCGGCGCGATTCAGCGCCGCGGTGACGCGCCAGTTCCAGTGGCGGAACACCGCGCGCAGGTGGAGCCGCTCGTCGGACGACAGGTCCTGGCCCGGGGACCAGGACGACGTCACGTCGAGCGACGTCGTGCCGATCCGGTCGGAGAAGTTCAGGCGCACGCCGACGGCGGCGGCGTTGTTGCCGGCCGCGTCCTCGTATCCCTCCACGACCGGATACGCGTTGTCCAGCTTGAAGTGGCGCAGCGAGCGATAGGAGCGCGTGGGAGTCGTGAGCGAGTCCGGGCGGATGGTGGACACCGGCGGCGGCATCCACGACTGCACCTCGGGCCGTCGCTCGGCGATCTCGTTCCCCAGGAACCGGATCGCGCTCACGCTGTCCGGCACCTGGTTCGCGATCATCGAGGGGACGAAGCCCCGGCCGGAATACGCGAAGACGAGCACGGAGTCCGCGGTGAGGGGGACCGGCTTGAAGAGGCCCGTCTCGGCGTTGCTCAGGGGCCGCATGACCCGCCGGTCGAGGTCGTAGCGGTAGATGTTGGAGACGCCCGAGTAGTAGGAGGAGCCGAACAGGTGCCGCCCGTCCGGAGAGAACACGAAGTTCGACGGCGACCAGTCACCGAACTCGTACAGGACCTGGTGCGTCGTGTCGCCCGCCAGGAGCGCCGCGACGCTCATCCGCACCAGCCGCTGGCTGCCGTCGATCTCGGCCCGCGACCCGATGAGGGTGGATCCGTCCGGCGAGATGTCGAGGTCGAACAGGTCGATCCCGTAGGGCAGGGTCTGGACCTGGTTCCACTCGTGCCACGGAGCGGGAAGGCGAACCAGCGTCGAGAACCCGTTGTCGTGCCGGACGCCCCAGAGCGAGCGGTCCGCCGGGTTGAAGACCAGGTCGCCGACTCGCGCGTTCCGGAGCAGGACGGTGGACCGGCCGGTCTCGAGGTCCAGCGCGAGGAGGTGGCGCCAGTCGGCGTTGTTGGTGGTATAGAACAGGGTCCGCGACGCCGGATCGAAGGCCAGCGCCGTGACGGAGAACCCCGACGCTCCCTGGACGTCGGTGATCCGCCGGATCCGTCCGGACGCCCCGTCGATGGCGGCGATGGCGGCTTCCTGGCCCGGGTAGCGAATGGCCACGTAGATGGTGCGGCTGGTGGAGTCGTAGTACGCGCGGGACACCGATCCCAGCGCCCGGTCGGTGAGCGGGCGGGCCGCGGTGGTCGGGTGCCGCCGGATCGCCTCGAGGTTGGCGCGCTGCCAGTCGCGCTCCCACGCGATCCATCGCGACCACTCGTCCTCGAGCGACCGGCCGAACACCCGCCGGAACTGCGATGTGAAGTACCGCCGGCTCCCCTCGGACCGGTTGAACCATGCCAGCAGGCTGTCGTTGCCGTATTGCAGCGCCAGGTAGCTGACGAACCGCGTCCCGTAGAGGTAGGAGTTCACGCCCACCTGGAAGTCGATCGTCGTCCCTTCCGATTCCAGCCCCACGAGGTCGTAGATGATGGCGCTGTCCCGGACGAGGGTGCGGAACACCATCTCGTCGTAGGGGCCGATGACGCGGCCGAGCCCCCCGTTCATCCACGTCTCGAGATACGTGGCGATCCCCTCCAGGTACCATCGGGGCGAGTACCACCGCGGCGTGGTCAGGTAGCCGTACAGCATGGACAGGGGCGCTTCGGCGTTCGGCGTGACCTTGCCGGAGAACAGGGACCGGAAGAACCGGTCGGACGCGGTGGCCTTGTCCACCGTGACGATGTGGGCCATCTCGTGGTTCATCGAGGAGGCCATCCGTTCGGGCGCCGGCGCCGACTCGTACTCGTGGGCGTACGGCTCGATCCCGATCGTGATGTGGTTCTGCGGAAGCGGGCGCGCGCCCGCGTTGCCGTAGTGCCAGAGGTCGTGCATCAGCACGTTGATCCGGCCGTCCGGCGTGTAGTCGAAGAGCCGGCGGTGGAACTGCAGCGAGTTCTGGAAGCTCCTGCCCACCTGTGGGACCAGGTAGGACTGCAGCGGCGAGGTGTACATCAGCCGCATGTCGCGGGTCTCGAGCGTCTGGAACTGCGCGGCGAGACGGGCGGGCGCGCAGGTCCCCACGCACAGGAGGACGGCCAGGACGTTTCGGGGCATGGGCAAGGCTGGAGAATGTACGCGGTGATCCCGGCTCCCGTGAGGGCGAGCCGGGATCAGCGCTGGAGGGGCGAGTCCGGCGAGCGGCGTTAGTGCTGGGCGCGCATCGCCTCGTTCATGAATGCCTCGGACAATTGCTGGCTCCGGGAGATGGCGCGGAACGCCTCACTGTTCTGCAGCCGGAGGAACGCCTCGTTGTTCTGCACCCGCCGGAACGCCTCGCTGTTCTGCAGCCGGCGGAACGCCTCGTTGTTCTGGAGCCGGCGGAACGCCTCGCTGTTCTGCAGCCGGAGGAAGGCCTCGTTGTTCTGGAGCCCGCGGAACGCCTCGTTGTTCTGGAGCCGGAGGAACGCCTCGTTGTTCTGCAGCTCGCGGAACGCCTCGTTGTTCTGGAGCCGGAGGAACGCCTCGTTGTTCTGCAGCCGGCGGAACGCCTCGTTGTTCTGGAGCCGGCGGAAGGCCTCGTTGTTCTGGAGCCGGAGGAACGCCTCGTTGTTCTGCAGCCGGAGGAACGCCTCGCTGTTCCGCAGCGCGCGCATGGCCTCACTGGACGACGCCTGCCGGAACGCGTCCTGTGACTGGAGCCGACGGAACGCCTCGTCGGACATCAGCTCGTGGTAGGCTTCGCTGTTCATGAGCTCGTGGTAGGCCTCGCTGTTCATGAGCTCGTGGTAGGCTTCGCTGTTCATGAGCTCGTGGTAGGCCTCGGAATTCATGATCCGGCGGGAGACGTCGTTGCTCAGGACCTGGCGATAGGCCTCGTTGTTCATGAGCTCGTGGTAGGCCTCGCTGTTCATGAGCTGGAAGTAGACCTCGCTGGACATGAGCTCGTGGTAGGCCTCGCCGGACATGAGCTCGTGGAACACGTCGTTGCTCATCACCTGCCGGAACGCGTCGCTCTGCACCAGGCGCAGGACCTGATCGTTCTGGAACAGGGCCTGGATCTCGGGGTTCTGGAGCGTGACGTCGGCCTGGGTCATGGCCCGGCCGCGATACCGCGAGGCCTGCCGGACCCCGGCGATCGAGTCGCCCGCGCCGATGGTGCCGGCTTCGCCGCCCCCGGGCGGGAAGTCGGTGACGAGCGCGGCGACCACGATCGCGAGCGCCAGCGCCGTGCCTGCGAGTAGAATCGTCTTCCTGGTCATTATCGCCTCCTCCATTCGCTCGGTGACGAGCCTCAGCTGGGTAATCGTCCATCGTCCGATCGCGCGCGGGGTCATCCACCCTGCCGCGGCCTCCGGTGATGCTCGAGCCGGCGGCGGCAGCGCCTCGAGGATCGCCCGCCTGAGATGCGGGGGCGGAGCGCGCTCCTCCACACGGCCCAGGAGCGCGGTGACCTGGCGCAGATCGGCCTCGAGCGCCCGGGCCTCCGGATCCTTCTCGAGGAGCGACCGGAACGCGGCGCTCTCGTCCGGCGTGTTCGCGCCGTCAATCTCCCGCTGGATCAGCTCGATCTGGTCCCGGTTCAGCATGGCTACGGTCCTTGTTCCAGAAGCGTCAGGCGCAGCCGCTCCCGCGCCGTGAACAGGCGAGACTTCACGGTCCGGACGGGGATCTCCAGCACGTCGGCGATCTCCTCGTAGGAGAAGGACACGAAGTGCCTGAGCACCACCACGGCCCGATCGTCAGGCTTGAGGCACATCAGTGCCTTTCCCACGCGGTCCTCGTCCTCCGCCGCGCGGTCGGGTGCGGCTCCCGGCGCCGGGATCGCGAGCTGGTCCTCCAGCGTCACCGTCCGCTTCCGCCGTTTGAGCAGGTTCAACGACTCGTTCACGGTCATCCGATAGATCCAGCTGAAGAACCTGTACCTCGGGTCGTAGGTCCGGAGCTTGACGAATGCGTTGAGAAACACCGCCTGCGTGACGTCCTCCGCGTCCTGCACGCTGCCGAGCATCCGCAGCGCGACGTTGAACAGGCGCTGCTGGTAGCGGTCAACCAGGCCGCCGGCCGCGTCCCCGTCACCCTCCAGGTACCGCCCGACCAGGGCGCGGTCCTGTTCGTCCGTTGCATCAGGTGTCTCTTCCAATTACAACCCAGACCGCCAAAGGTTGGATGAGCCGAGCCGAGCGGGTCACCCGGGGGGTAACGTGCACCCCGGGGAGGCCCCCTGCAAATGCGGGGGCGTCGAAGCGGGCGTCCCGCGGCCCCCCGGCTGCCCCGGCCCCCCGGCCGCCCCGGCCCCCGCGCCCCGCCCCCGGGCCCCCGGGCCCCCGGGCCCCAGGACCCCCGCGCCGGCGCGGGGCAGGCCGACGATATTAGGGGCCGGAGGACGGGATGCTGCCAGGCTTCCGGATGACGATCGGCGCCGATCTCGGCGAGGTCGCCAGGGTCAACGCGGCCTTCGGCGAGTTCGCGGACGCGCACGCGGTGCCGGCCTCGATCCGGCGCAGCATGAACGTGGTCCTCGACGAGCTCCTGACCAACACCGTGCGGTACGGATTCGCGGGGCGGGAGGGCGGCGAGGTGACCATTGACGTGGAGCTGCGCACCGATCGGTTGTCCGTCACCCTCACCGACGACGGCAAGCCCTTCAACCCGCTCGGCGCGGCTGCCCCCGACACCGCGCTTCCGATGGAGGAGCGGCAGATCGGCGGGCTCGGCATTCACCTGGTCCGGCGGATGATGGACGAAGTCAGCTACCACCGCCGCACCGATCGCAACGTCGTCATCCTCGCGAAGCTCCTGACGAGCGGGATGGCGGCCGGTCATGGCGGAGGAAGGCCCATGGACATCACCACGCAAACGCGGAACGACGTCACCGTCGTCGCCATCGCGGGGAACCTCGACAGCAACACGTCGCCGCAGGCCCAGCAGGCCATCGACGGGGTGCTTGCCGGTGGCGGGAAGAGGATCGTCGTCGACTTCACCGCGCTCGACTACATCAGCAGCGCCGGACTTCGCGTCCTGCTCGGCGCGGCCAAGCGGCTGAGCGGGGCGGGGGGCGCGCTGCACCTGTTCGGCCTGAACGCGACCGTCCGGGAGGTGTTCGACATCTCCGGGTTCTCCACGATTCTCCCCGTGTTCGCCACGGAGGCCGAGGCGCTCAAGGGGTTCCGGCCGTAGGGGGCCGGCGCGCCGCGCGTCACAGGGGCCGGACCACGATGGCCGTCACGTCCACCCACGGCTTCTGCAGGACGGGCGGCCCGCCGTAGGTGAGCAGGCCGGTCAGCTCCTCGGCGACGAGGCCGTGGTGCCCGGTGAGGACGCGGCAGATCTCCGCGGGCGTGAGGCGCGGGTCGGAGCAGCGGACGCGCACCTGGATGGTGGCGTGGACGAAGCGCGGCTCGAAGCGGGCCGAGGCGGTGGGGCGGGCGGACTGCATGCTGGATGGTGCGGTGAGGGTGTGACACCGGCCGATCGGGCTACCTCCAGCCGACGCCGACCTCGCGCGCGACCTCGGCGAGGCGGCGGTCGAGCGTCCAGAGGCGGAGCCGGTCGAGCAGGGCGGAGGCGATGAGGTGGGCGTCCACCCAGCCGATGCCGCGGCCCCACAGCGGCACGCGCTCGATCAGCCTGGTTACGTCCTCGTGCCCGGCGACTCGCGCGCCGGCAACCTCGCCCAGCTCAGCGAACACTCTCTCCCGGTCGTGCCAACGGCCCAGTGCGAGTTCGCCGATGACGTAGGGGTGGGTGAGGATGTTGCCGGCGTCGAGGAGCATCGCAAGGCCCCTGTTGCCGCGGAGCAGGTGATCAATCCAGACGGACGTATCGGCAAGGACCGTCACCGGCGCTTCGACGGTGGCAGGCGGCGGCGCGGGGGTGCCTTCAGGTCGGGCTGCGTGCCACCCATCGCAGCGAGGCGGCGTGAGGCTTCCCGGGAGATGAGGGCGCGAAGCCCGGCGTGCACCAGGGCCGTCTTCTCGTCGATGCCGGTCATTTCCCGCGCCCTGGCGAGCAGGGCGTCGTCCAGGATGAGCGTCGTTCGCATATGCATATATGTGCATGCATCATGCGACTCAGTCAACCCACGGTCACGCGGCGGTCAGGGGATGACGGAGAGGGCGGCGCCGCGAGCGCCCTGGTACGCCGTGAACCCGCGCCGGTCGAAGGTGAGGATGCGGCTGATGCCGAGCCGGTCGGCGAGGGCGACCAGGGTGGCGTCGGCGTAGTCCATGGGGGCGTCGGCGAAGCGGCGCATGAGGTGGACGCAGGCTTCGTGCAGGGGCCGGTGCAGGGCGAACACCGGCACGTCGGCGGCGATGAGGAACTCCAGCACGCGGGCGTGGTCGCCGCGGCCACGGGCCACCAGGTGCGTGGCTTCGACGACCACCGCCTCGGTGGTCAGGCACCGGTCGGCGAGCGCCGGCCACGCCTCCCGGGCCCGTGGGTGCCATTGGTCGTGATCGTCGAGCAGCGCGATCAGCGGCCCGGCGTCCAGCAGGGTGTCCCTGCCGAGGAACACGGGCTATTCGCGGACGTTGTGCTCGTACATCTGGCGAGCGATGGGGTCCGCCATCATCGCGTCATGGTCGAGGTGCAGGCTGCCGATGAAGTGCCTGGTGCGCTCCCGGATCTGTTCGGCGGTCGGGCCTTCGGGCTCGGCCACGTAGCGCGCGACGGCCTCGCGGACCAGCTGCGACTTGGGCACGCCGCGGGCCTTGGCCCGGCGGGCGAGCTCGCGGGCCAGCTTCGTGGGCAAGCGGAGGGTGATCTGGGCGTCCATGCAATGCATTGTAGTGCAATGCAGTGCAGAACGCAAGCAGGTCGGGCGAATGCGGGGAAACGCGGTAACGGCGCGAGTCGCGGCCGGGCGGCGGCCGGAGCGTGCCGGGCCGAGGGGGTGGGGTGAGCGGCGTGCATGACCGGACGGTGGGGCAGGGGTGTGACAGGCAGGGGCAGTCCTTGAACGCACAACGGGGAGGGCCCGAAAGCCCTCCCCGTCGGTCGCGAACCGTGCCAGGGCGACGACGTCCTGGATCTCCACACCGGTGACGGAAGCCTTTCCGTCCTCACGGCCCGCGACTGACTGCTTGCATCGTACCGTTACGCACACGCCGGGTCAAGTCGCGCTGATGCAGCGGGTGCGCGGTGCTCACCCACGCTTCGCTCTCGGGATCGAGGAACTTGACGGCGACGAGCAGGTACCGCCTTTCCGGGCCGACGCGGCGCACGAACTCCACGCGTCTCCTGTCCACCCGCGGGCGATAGCCGAGGTAGTCGGGCTTTGCGAGCACCTCGGCGAGGTGGACCAGGGCGAAGGTGGCCCAGCCCGGGCGCCGCTTGGCGATGTGGGCGATGCGCTCCGGCGTGATGTGCACGATGCGCCGGGTACCAAGCAGGCCGCCCGGCAGCGGGAGCGACCTCGGCACGATGCCGGCCGCCAGCGCATTGCGGGGTGCCCTCGCCACGCGCCCAGGGTGGCAGAGTTAAGGCGGGCGAGCGTGACCATTTCGTTGCGATCCGGCGCGAAACCTCTCACGCCGCCCGGAACCGCTCGTAACGCGCGGCGAGGTACTCCGGATTCGGCTTCAGCGATTCCTTCCGCGGCTCGTTGAGCCGCTGCCCGTCCACGTTCTGCAGCCCGTGCAGGAGCATCGGGCCGTCCTGCTCTTCCAGGATGTCGTGCCGGATCTTGATGACGCACTTCGGCGTGACGCCGAGGATGTGGGCGTCGAAGGCGGCGTGGTGGATCTTGCAGAGGGCGAGGCCGTTCGGGACTTCGGGCCGGCCGCGTTCGTCCTTGTCGGGCAGGATGTGGGCGGCGTCGAGCAGCGGGTCGTGGCGGAGGCGACACACGGCGCAGCGGGTCTGGTAGGCGCGCATGACCAGCGTGCGGAACCGGTGCTGGTGGAGCCGTTCCTTCACTTCCCGGATTGCGTAGCCGCGCCGGATGGTTGGAGGCGGGTCATCATCGTCGGGGTCCAGGGCGTGCGCGGCCATTGCGTCGTAGCTGAGGTGAAACGCCGCCTCTGTTGGATCGCTTCTGACCACGTACATCGGGTAGAGGGCCTCGTAGGTCGCCGTCGTTACGCCGCAAAAGTAGATGAGCGGGCGCCCCAGTTCCATCGCTGTCACCACGGCGCGATTCATCCAGTTCTCAGGCCCTTCCCGCTGATAGCGGTAAACCAGCCAGTCGTCGTCACGCGCGATGTCGTCGTCGTACGGCGGCACCTTGCCGGCCTTGGGCGGCGCGGTGGTCACGCTGAGGGCGGCGCCGTCCTTGCCGAGCTGGCGGGGACGCCAGATGCCGACGGGTTGGTTGAAGAGTGGGACCGGCTCACCGCCGAACTCGAAGCCGGCCTGCATGTCCTCGGCGCGGACCAGGCCGCCCGAGCGGTCGCGCAGGCGGTTCAGGTGGTCGAAGGCGGCGAGGCGGAGCTGCCAGTCGGCGTCCACGGAACGACGATGCGGCGGGGAGGCTTGGCGCGCCAGGGGCGCGGCGCGCTGTCAGGTGTTGACTAGATCGCGGGCAGGTCCACCTCACGACCTACAGCGCCGCGCAGCAGATCTTCGCGTGCCGCCAGGTACTCGGTAATGGCGTTGCGGATGTTCGCGAGCGCTTCGTCTTCGGTGGTGCCCTGCGACCAGCACCCGGGCAGGCCCGGGACCGAGGCGCTGAAGCCCTCGTCGGTGGGGACCAAGGCGATCTTGAACTTCATGTGAGCCGATCCCATCAGGAGCCTCCCGGAGTATAGCGCGGGCGGGCCGGTGTTGCCCGTTGCTGCCCAGGATCGGTCTCGGCGGTCACCGCAGCATAACTAGTTCGATTCTCCGCGATCCTCCACTGGGCCGCCGGACCTACCGCACGCGGTGCACCTCCACGCCGGGTTGTCGGGCCGGATGATGCAGCCGCCGAGGACCACGTCGCCGCGGTCGGCGGCTTCGGCAAGCGTGAGGTCGGGGTAGCCGTAGGCGATGGGCCGGACGGCGTCGGCGCCGCAGGCGGGGCAGCGGCGGGGGAGTCCAGGTCGGCGGCGGGCTGCCGGCATGATGAACGGTGGGGCAGCGGTGAGACAATGGGCGCGCTGTCACACCCTTCCCCTACGTTGTCGCCCAGTCGGTTGCAGGCCCGGGTGACGCGCGTATCTTCATGATCCTGCGCAGCATCGGCCCCGCCGGCCCTCGGCCGTGGGCCGCTCTTCGGGCACGACGTCGGGATCGTGAGCCCCCGCGGGCCGAAACGCCGGGGGATTCTGCTTTTCGTCGGAGGTCCGGAGCGCCGGTGAATGTCTGACGTCGTCATTGCCAACCCCGTCATCAACTCGCCATTCCGCGAGCCGGACCGGCATTTCGTGTTCGGCGACACGGGCATCACGAACGAGATCGCCCAGGGGCGCCGGCCGAGCAGCTATTTCCAGCCGATCGCCCAGCCGCGCAGCCGCGGCCCGCAGATCCCGCTCGACACCCAGTGGACCAAAGACCGCATCGAGGAGAACCGCACAGTCAACGAGATCCGCGCCCGCGTGGGTCAGTGGCGGAAAGGAGGCTACGCCGGCGTCACGCCGATGACCCAGCGGCTCCTCAAGTACTGGACCGACGAGCGGCGGACCAACCGGCTGTTCTTCTGCCAGATCGAAGCGCTCGAGACGGCGATCTATATCGCGGAGGTCGCGAAGAAGTACGGGGATGCCTGGATCGAGAACCGGCTGCGCGAAGCCAACGACACCGCGAACCCCGGCCTGCCGCGCCTCGCGATGAAGATGGCGACCGGGTCCGGCAAGACCGTGGTGATGGGCATGCTGATCGCCTGGCAGGCGCTCAACAAGCAGGAGAACGCCCAGGACGCGCGGTTCGGCGACGCATTCCTCATTATCACGCCCGGCATCACGATCCGGGACCGGCTGCGGGTGCTGTGGCCCAACGACCCCGGCAACTACTACCGCCAGCGCGACCTGCTCCCGCCCGACCTGCTGCAGCGGCTGGAGCAGGCCAAGATCATCATCACGAACTACCACGCGTTCCTGCCGCGCGAGAAGGGCTCCGCGGCGGGCCTCACGAAGCGACTGCTCGGCTCCGAACAGACAGGTGCGTTCACCGAATCGCCCGACGAGGTGGTACGGCGGGTGTGCCGCGAGCTTGGGACCAAGAAGCAGATCGTGGTGATCAACGACGAGGCGCACCACTGCTACGCGAGCCGGCCCGAAGGGGAGACGGAGAAGCTGAGCGGGGAGGACAGGGTCGAGGCGAAGCAGCGCGAGGAAGAGGCGCGCGTGTGGCTGAACGGCGTAAAGGCCGTGCAGCGCAAGATCGGCGTGAAGGCCATCTACGACCTCTCGGCCACGCCGTTCTTCCTCCGCGGGTCGGGGTGGCCGGAAGGCACGCTGTTCCCGTGGGTGGTGTCCGACTTCTCGCTGATTGACTCGATCGAGGCGGGCATCGTGAAGGTGCCGCGGGTGCCGGTGGCCGACAACCAGATGAGCGGCACGCTGCCGACGTATCGCGCCCTGTGGGAAAAGGTCCGGGACGAGCTGCCGCGAAAGGGCCTTGCCGCGGCCGCGCTGCCCGAGGCACGCGTGTTGCCCAAGGAGCTGCAGGGCGCGCTGCACTCGCTCTACGGGAACTACGAGAAGTACCACGCGCTGTACGCCGCCGACGAGAAAGGGCGAACCGCCGGACGCACGCCGCCGGTATTCATCGTGGTGTGCAACAACACCGCCGTGTCGAGGCTCGTGTTCGACTACATCGCGGGGTACGAGAAACAGGTGAAAGACGGCGCGGTGCTGGTGCCGGGCGCGCTGCCGCTGTTCAGCAACGTGGCGGATGGCCGCTGGAGCCCGCGGCCCACGACCATCCTGGTGGACAGCGCGCAGCTCGAGTCCGGCGAGACGATGAGCAAGGACTTCAAGGCCATCGCCGCGGCGGAGATAGAGAAGTTCAAGGAAGAGTATCGTGAGCGGTTCCCGGGCCGCGACGCCGAGGAGCTGACGGACGAAGACCTGCTGCGCGAAGTGATGAACACCGTCGGCAAGCCGGGCCGGCTCGGCGAGCACGTGAAATGCGTGGTGAGCGTCTCGATGCTCACCGAGGGCTGGGATGCGAACACCGTGACCCACGTGCTCGGCGTGCGCGCGTTCGGCACCCAGCTCCTGTGCGAGCAGGTGGTGGGGCGCGCGCTGCGACGGATGAGCTACGCGGTGAACGACGAGGGCCGCTTCGACGTCGAGTACGCCGAAGTGTACGGGGTGCCGTTCTCGTTCATCCCGTGTTCGGGCTCGACCGGCCAGCCGGCGGCTCCACGGCTCGCGACGCGCGTGCACGCGGTGGCCGAGCGCGCGGCGCTGGAGATCATGTTCCCGCGGGTGGTGGGCTACCGCTACGATCTGGGCGACGAGCGGCTGGAGGCGACGTTCAGCGACGCCTCGCGGCTCGAGCTCTCCACCCAGGACGTGCCGACCAAGACGGAAGTGGCGCCGGTGATCGGCGAGCACGCCATCCACGACCTCGAGAAGCTGCGGCAGAAGCGCGACCAGGAGGTCGTGTTCCTGCTGGCGAAGCTGGTGCTCCAGAAGTACTTCGAGGATCCGGCGGACACGAACAGCCGGCCCAAGCCGTGGCTGTTCCCGCAGCTGCTGCGGATCACCGGTCGCTGGTATCGCGAATGCGTGGTGTGCAAGGACAACACGTTCCCGCAGCTGCTGTACTTCCAGCAGTACGCCCTGGATGCGGCGGAGCGGATTCATCGGGCCATCGCGAAGGCGCAGGAGGGGACGCAGCGGCTGTTGCCGATCCTGAACCCGTACGACACCTGGGCCTCGACGCGCGACGTGGACTTCGACACCACGCGGCCGGTGTACGAGACGCGGGCCGAGCGGTGTCACGTGTCGCACGTGGTGGCGGACACCAACTCGTGGGAGCAGAAGCTGGCGCAGTCGCTGGAGGACATGGACGAGGTGCTGTGCTACGTGAAGAACGACCGGCAGCCGGGGTTCGCGATCCCGTACACGTACGAAGGCGTCGGGCACCAGTACTTCCCGGACTTCGTGGCGCGGGTGCGCGTCGGTGGCGACGATGTGCTGTACCTGATCATCGAGGTGTCGGGTGAGGCCAAGAAAGAGAAGCAGGCCAAGGTGTCCACGGCGCGCTCGCTCTGGGTGCCTGCCGTGAACAACCACGGCGGCCTGGGCCAGTGGGCGTTCGCGGAGGTCAAGGACCCGTGGAACGCGCAGACGCACCTGCGGTCCATCCTGCGGGACGTGCGGTCGGGCACCACGTCCGCCGTGGCGGTGGCGTAGGCCATGGCGAAGAAGAAGAGCGCGAGGAAGGCCGGCTCGGTGCCGGTCGAGGCCATCAAGCACAAGGACGCGCGGGTCAACATTCCGACGCACGAGCTGCGCGACTTCGTCAAGGAAGCGGAGTCCGCGCCGAAGACGCTGCTGTATCCGCGCGACCCGTCGCTCGATCCGCAGTTGGTGTGGAAGGGAAAGGACGAGCAGGACCGGCAGGACCTCGCGGTGCCGGTGGTGCCCATCTACATCCAGGAGAAGGTCCACCCGCAGGCGCTGGTGGAGAACCTGCGCGAGACGGCGCGGGCGGGCGAGCCGGAGCCCGAGTTGCAGCTGTTCGCCGACTTCAACGGCATCGAAGAGTTCGACAAGAAGGTGGACTTCTACCACCACGAGGGGCACTGGTCGAACCGGATGATCCTCGGCGACTCGCTGCTGGTGATGGCGAGCCTGGCCGAGAAGGAGGGGCTGAAGGGGAAGGTGCAGTGCATCTACTTCGACCCGCCGTACGGGGTCAAGTTCGGATCGAACTGGCAAGTGAGCACGCGGAAGCGGGACGTGAAGGATGGGAAGGTCGAGGACGCAACGCGCCAGCCTGAGCAGGTGAGGGCCTTTCGCGACACGTGGCGGCTTGGGGTTCACTCCTACCTGTCTTACCTCAGGGATCGCCTGGTCCTCGCTCTTTCACTTCTGACAGACTCGGGCAGCCTTTTCGTGCAAATCGGTGACGAGAATGTGCATCTTGTAAGGTGTGTTCTCGACGAGGTTTTTGGCGCCGAGAACTTCGCCTCGCTCATCAGCTTTCGGACGACGTCAAGCCTGGGTGGCGGCAACCTCGGCAAGAGTTGTGACTATGTCCTCTGGTACGCGCGTCGCATTGCCTCGGTCAAGTTCCGACCACTGTACTCGGACAAGGGCCTTGAGACCGATGTCGGCGGCCGCTTCTCGCGTGTTGAATTGCCAGGCGGCACGCGTAGAGTGCTCACCGCGGCGGAGAAAGCGGAGCCCGAGTCCCTGCCGAGAGGCTCCCGCATCTATCGGAATGGGCCGCTCACGTCGCAGAGCGGCAGCGAAAAGAGTCAGTTTGGCGTCGTGTTCGAGGGCACTTCGTTCACGCCCGGCCGTGGCTTCTGGAAGACCAATCAGGTTGGAATGGAAAGGCTCAGATGGGCGAGGCGCTTGGCCGCCCCCACAGTCGATTCGTTGGCATATGTGCGGTTTCTTGACGACTTCCCCGCGAGTCCGCTTTCCAACGTCTGGATTGATACTCAGACCGGTGCCTTTACTGAGCCTAAGGTCTACGTTGTTCAGACAAACACGAAGGTGGTTGAACGCTGTCTCCTCATGTCCACAGACCCCGGCGATCTCGTTCTTGATCCCACCTGCGGCAGCGGGACGGCTGCCTTGGTCGCTGAGAACCGTGGTAGACGTTGGATCACGATTGACACCAGCCGGGTGGCCCTCGCGCTCGCACGCACGCGGCTCATGACCGCCAAGTACCCGTACTACCTGTTGGCCGACTCGCCCGAAGGCGTGAAAAAGGAAGCCGAGGTCACCGAGAAGGTGCCGCCGCAGTACAAGACCGAGGGTGACATCCGGAAGGGGTTCGTGTACAAGCGGGTGCCGCACGTCACCCTCAAGAGCATCGCGAACAACCCAGACATCAAGGAAGGAATGAGCCGCGAGGAGATTGACGCGGCCATCGCGCGGCACGCCGAGACCGAGCTGCTGTACGACAAGCCGTACGAGGACACCAAGCGCATCCGCGTCACCGGCCCGTTCACCGTCGAGTCGCTCTCGCCGCACCGGGTCCTCTCGGCCGCAGAAGAGCTGCCGAAGACGGAGGCCGAGGGGCAGGTGGCGGCCACGGCCGGCCGGTTCGAGGCCATGATCATCGAGAACCTGCGCAAGGCGGGGGTGCAGAACACCAAGAAGCAGGAGAAGCTGACCTTCGAGTCGCTGGACCTGTTTGCGGGCACGTGGATCCACGCCACGGGCGAATACAAGGAAGCCGGCAAGACCAGGCGCGTGGCGGTCTCCATCGGCCCCGAGCACGGCACCGTCGGCCCGCTCCAGGTGAAGGAGGCGGCCAAGGAGGCCGTCAAGCTCTACGACACGCTCATCGTGTGCGGCTTCGCGTTCGACCCGCACGTGCTCGAGGAGGCGAAGGAGTACGGCAACCTCGTGGTGCTGCCGGCCAAGATGAACCCTGACCTCGCCATGGGCGACGAATTGCTCAAGAAGACCGGGGCGGGGAACCTGTTCATGGTGTTCGGCGAGCCGGACATCGAGGTCAAGACGCTCAAGGACGGGAAGCTCCAGGTCGAGATCAAGGGGCTGGACGTGTACGACCCCACGACGGGCGAAATCCGCTCCTCCTCAACCGACGACATCGCGTGCTGGTTCATCGATACGAATTACAACGAGGAGAGCTTCTTCGTGCGGCACGCGTACTTCACGGGCGCGGACGAGCCGTATGAGAAGTTGCAGCGGGCGCTGCGGGCGGAGATTGATGAGGCGGCGTGGCGATCGTTGTACTCGACTGTTTCGAGGCCGTTTGCGAGGCCGGAGACTGGGAAGATTGCGGTGAAGGTGATCAATCACTATGGGGACGAGGTGTTGAAGGTGGTGGGTGTTGGCTAGAATGCCAGCGCTACTGAAGTCCGCTGGGCGAGCAGACGATCGCACGCGGCGTGCTTCGTCGCTCATGTGGGCGCGCGTCAAGCGGAGTCTCGCGGTCAGCGCCACCGGGCCAGCGGTGGGGCGCGATCGTTGCCTGTTTTCCGTGTCCGATTGTCGATCGGCGCTCAAACACATCCCAAGCGAGTCGATCGATTGCACAATAACGTCGCCCCCTTATGGTGCCCTCAAGGATTACGGTAGCAACGCGCAGCTTGGTTTCGGTCAGGAATCCATCGAGGAGTACCTCACCGACTTGGGGCGTGTCTTAGGCCAACTCTTCCGGGTGTCCCGACCCGGTGGTGCCCTCTGGCTGGTTCTCGACACTCTCAAGGTGTCTGGCAAGACTGTGCTCCTTCCCTGGGAGGTCGCCACAAGAGCCATGGCCGCTGGGTGGGCGCTGCATGAAATCATCATCTGGGACAAGGGGCGCACGTTGCCCTGGTCTCACAGGGGGCGTTTTCGGGGTGCCTTTGAGCACATCCTGTTGCTCGGAAAGGGAACGCTGAAGCACTTCAACCTGAATGCCGTGAGGGAGATAGAAGCACTTTCTCCGTATTGGGTGCGCTATCCGGAAAGGTTCCATCCGTTTGGGAAGGCGCCCACAGACCTTTGGCACTTTCCGATTCCCGTTCAGGGTAGTTGGTCCAACAACGGTGTCCGACACTTTTGTCCGTTCCCGCTCCAATTGGTCGCGCGGATGTTGGCCGTCACAACGGCGCGCAACGCAATAGTGCTCGACCCGTTCGCAGGAACCGGTTCAGTGCTAGCCGTCGCAGCTCGAATGAAGAGGTACGGTCTCGGCATCGAAGTAAGTCGCACGTACGGTGAGCGCTTTGCCGAGGTGGGGTATAGTCAACTGCGCGCAGCTGCCGAGGCGGAGATTGCCGCGACCACGGCCAGAGGTTCCACGCCTCAGGATCGGTCGGCGATCATAGTTGGTCTGCGGGCGATGAAGGTACCCGTTTCACTCGTTTCGGCCTTGCGCCAAACTCCGGTCTGGGCAAGAGCATCGGCAGCGCTAAAAGGGATCGTCATCGCGGCAACGCTGCCCCCGAGATCTGGCCGCGGAGACCATCCATGGGGATCAGTTGATATCACGTTGGTGGTGGATAACCAACGCGCTTCACGTGCACTCCTCGCGGCCGCTCGAAGCGCGGTGGGTGTGCCACCGTTGAGCAAATTCGGACTGGGTATCACCGTGGTGTGTCGTGGTAGCAGTGCCGTACTGCGTTTCCTGAAGGCGCAGAAGGGCACTGCATGGTATGTGTATCGACGCGGGCGCTTCCACGAATACAGCGCGCTGCTCTCAACCACGTATGCGAACGGGCTCTTCTCACGGGCCCGGAACAAGGCGATCGCGAAGGTGCCACCAATTGTCTCGAATCTGGCATTGAACGTCGCTTTGCCAATTGGCAGTTAATGTGTCACGATCCAATGGTTTGGGGTGGGGAGTGAGTCAGTGACTAGCGCGCGAAGGCGAAGGCCAAGGCCAAGAGTGCCTCTGGAGGAGAGGAAGAGGCGCGCTAGCGACAAGCGTTTTCGGATGATGATAGCGAACGTCTTCAGCGGTGCTGGATTCAAGCACATTCCGGTGCGAGGCATCGAATTCGAGTTTAAGGGGCGGCGCGGCGAGATCGATGCTCTCTTCGTCTACAAGAATGTTCTGGTCATATGCGAGGATACCACGGAAAGGGCTCCCCGTGACCACCTCAACAAGACCGCAGTGTTGATGAACCTGATCGATGCGAACAGGCTCGAGTTCATTGCCACGTTGCCGGCCCGCTACCCAGCGTGGGGCAAGCGGGTGTTGGGCGGGCTCGATCCACGGGAGTACGAGGTACGCTATTTGTACTGTTCCCGCAACTTGGTCGAGAAGCACCACCTCGAATCTCATCCGGAGCTCAAGTGCCTGCAGTTCACATCACTCCGCTACTTCGCTGCCCTCGTAAAGGTGATTCAAGTTAGTGCCAGGTTCGAGCTGCTGAAGTTCCTTGGAGTTGCGCTCCCAGATGTTGACCGGGCTGCTGGGACGAGCAGCAAGGACTACCACGGGTTTCTCCTTCCCGACATTCCCAGCGGTTTTCCGGTGGGTTACAAGGTTCTCACATTCTACATCGACCCGCACACTCTTTTGGAACGCGCGTATGTATTCCGCAGGGACAGCTGGGAAGACTCTGAGGGTCTTTATCAGCGAATGCTGGTGAAGAACAAGATCCGCGCAATGCGTGCATATCTTGCTGGAGAGGGACGTGCTTTCGTCAACAACGTCATTGTGTCCTTGCCGCCGGATGTCGCTGCAGACGCCGTTCGCGGACGGTTCTCACAGAACGCCGAGGCCAGAAGGTCGCACGGGATCACGGTGAGCATCCCCTCGAAGTTCAACTGCATAGGGCTCATTGACGGGCAACACCGGGTCTTCGCGTACCACGAGGGCTCGGACCAGCACGAACCCGTGATCAGGGAGAAACGTGAGAAGCAGCAGTTGCTTGTGACCGGAATCCTATTTCCGCCGAAGACGGCCGAGGAAGATCGACGGGTGTTTGAAGCCAAACTATTCTTGGAGATCAACGACAAGCAGACGCGAACGCGCGGCGATCTGCGGCACGCCATACACACGATCGTTGAGCCCTTTGGAGCAATCGCGCTCGCAAAGAGCGTGGTTTCTGGTCTGGCCGCCCAGGGCCCATTGGCAGGATTGCTAATCGATCACTTCTTCGGGGAAGGCACGATCAGGACGACCTCGATAGTCAGCTATGGATTGCAGCACATCGTACCAATCGAGGGCAACAGCGATCACAGTTTCTTCCGGCTGTGGCGGAGCCCGCTCAAGCGGGTGACCGGTAGAGAGAAGGACGCTCGAGATGCTTACGTTGGGTATTGTGTGAGCGAGACTAACAAGTTCCTCTCAGGATTCAAGACGGTGGTAAGCGAAAGGGGGATGTGGACAACAGATCGGAAGGAAAGCAGGGCTCTCACGACAACCACAATCAACGGGCTTGTGTACTGCCTGCGGCTGCTTATCGAAGACAGAGGCTTGCGCGACTTTGATTCATACCGGCGTGCCTTTCAGAGACTGAGGGTTGATTTCAGGCCAAGGCGATTTCGCTTTAGGTCTAGTCACTGGAAAGCGCTGGGGGAGAGGATACACGAGGAGTGCTTCGAGCAATAGGGTCGCCGCGACGGCTGTTGGCTCAGATAAGCGCGCGCTCGCCTTAGCGCTCAGTCGGAACGTGGCTCTCATCCTAGGCTGACTCGCGCACTTGGTTCGGTTTCCCGGGGAAGCTGCCTAGCCTTGCGGGGTCCCGTGGACAGACACTCCGCTTCGCGTGCGGCCAGTGCAAGGCTTCGTCGCAGATCGTGCCGCCCGGCCTCTCGAGCGGGCCGTCGGGAATGGCTACCCGCGTCCAACTCCTTCGCGCAAGAGCTCTCTCTTCAGAAGGCCCCACATTGGGACTCGCTTGTTAACCCTGTAGACTATGGTTCCTAGCCAGACGAGCACCAGCGTTACGGGCTCTCCGATCCAGCGAAGTTGTGTGCGCAAGGCCCAAAGAGCGATGAACGCAAGGCACCATCCACCTGTAACCGCTTCGCGCCGATACCGCTCAAGCCATCGACCGGTCTTGGGGTACATCTCAGGATACTCCATCACTTTAGCTACATCCCAGAGAACAAACAGTACGAAAATGAACGCGAGGATGCCGAGAACGGAGTCAATGTTCTTGAACTTGACCATGAGGAAGGCGTAGAGGGTCACGAGTATCACGTCGAGCAGGAATCGCGCCTTTCCCTTTAGCGGCTTTGTCAGGATGGACCGGTGATAGCCGAGCCAGCTTAGCAATACAGTCGCGAACGCAAGTGTCCATACCAACGCATGAAAGACTTCCTGTCCGGCGGGAAGTCGCCAGTCCTTAAACCACTGTTCATTCATGATGCCATGGGTGAGCCCGATGTGAATGACAACAGCAAACAAAGGGTCGATGAAGTCGACAAGGAATGCTTGTTCGGCTCCCCCGCCTTGATCACTGCTTGTGTCAGTCATCGTCCGCTCCGAGGTCGGCTAGCCTAGTGGGCCGAGGTGCTTCACTTCGTGAGAACAGAGATCAGTATGCTCCTGAGACACAGCTCACCAAGGACCTGGTCCTCGAATTCAAACTTGAGGAAGTAGCGCATCGAGAACTCTTGCGCGAAGAACTGCTTAATCTCGGACTCGGTGTAGAGCCTCTTGGTGATGCCGTTGTTCGGGTCGACAACCAGCTTCTCGTGGTTCCAGTCAGCGCCTCTTATCCGCGCATAATAGGCATCCTCTGTTGAGAAGACTGACGAAAAGAAATGGCCACCTGGCTTGACAACGCGGGCAATCTCACGCCGGTACCGCAAACGTAGCGCGTCATTGGTGAAATGACAGAAGACATATGAGTCAATCGCGAGATCAAACGAGTCGTCGCGGAATGGAAGGGGCTCGGCAAGGGATGTCTTGGTCACGCGGATTCGAGAATCGACCCTTCGCGTGTTGGCGAGTGTGAGTTCTCTAAAGTTTGCACCCTGGTTTCTCTATATTCTGCACCCTGCGGGCGCTAGGCCGTCTTCGCCCGCCGCGCTGGGCTGTCCTCCTCTTTGAGGTGCCGGGTGCGATAGGAGCGGCCGCGCATGGCGAAGTGCGCGCCCCGCTCCTGGAGGCGATCGAGGATCGCCTCAGCCAGGTCTCCATCATGCAAGACGTCGCCCCAGGCCGCCAGTGGCTTGTTGGTGGTCAGCAGCATGGGCCGCTGCTTGAGGTACCGCTCGTTGACCACGCGGTAGAGGACATTGGCCGCATCGGGCGCGTGGGAGAGATAGCCCAGTTCGTCGATGATCAGCACGTGCGGATGGAGGAACGGTTCGAGCGCCTGGTCGAGTCGGCCGCGCGTCGCGGCGCGCGATAGCTCGCCGATCAGCAGGTCGGCGCCGACGAAGCGCGCCTCGTAGCCGTGCTGGATGGCGCGATAGGCGAGGGCGATGGCCAGGTGCGTTTTGCCGGTGCCGCTCGGCCCGCTGAAGATGGCGTTGCGGCCCTCGCTCACCAGTTCCGGGCCCAGGTAGCTGCCTAGCATCTGGAGCCGCAGGGCGCTCTGGAAGGTGAAGTTGAAGTCGTCGATGGTGCGCAGGAACGGGAACTGCGCCTTGCGCACCGCGCGGGTGAGGCGGGTCTCCGCGCGGTGGGCGATCTCTTCGGCGATCAGCGTCTCCAGGTAACTGCGGTAGGCCATCCCTTCGGTCTCCGCCCGCGTGGCCAAGTCGGCGTAGAGGCGGCGCACCGTCGGCAGGTGCAAGCGCCGCAGCATGCCGTCCAGATCGCGCGCGGGCGCGGCCGGACCGGCGTCACGGCGGCGGCGGCGCGAGCGCGTGCGGCCGCTCATGAGGCCACCTCCGCCCGCTTGGCGGCGAGCCGCACCACATACTCGGCGCCGATCAGCTGCTGGAACAACGCGCGCTGGAGCACGGCGCGGAACGGCTCGTCGCCCAGCTCTTCCAGCAGCGCGAACAGCCGCTCGACGTCGCCCTTCCAGGTGTGCGGCCGCTGGTGGATCAGCTCGGTGAGGAAGCCCTCGCCCACCGGGCCCAGCTCGAGGATCCGCTCGCGCATGAAGTAGAGCCGCTTGCGCGCGCCGGCCACCGCGGCCAGCTGCGCCGCGCGCTGGCCCGGCAGATAGCTCACCACGCCGACCGCCGGGAAGCGCGGATGCACGGCCTCGTGACGACTGCCGGCGGTGACGATCTTCACCCGGTCGGGATAGAGCCACAGCGTCGCGGGCAGGCCGCAGGCGGCGGCCGGCATCGCGTAGCGGATGCCCTGGTACGTGACCATCGCGGTCGGCCCCACCGTGACCGGGAAGCGCAGGCCGTACTCGGCCGGCGCCAGCGCCAGCGGCTTCATCCGCGCCTGTTCCGCCGCTAGCCGCGCCGCCGGGATCTGGCGCGTGGCCCGGCTGGGCCGCACCGTGTTCACCTCCAGCAGCCACGCCGCCAGCTGGGCCGGCAGATCCTGGTCGAGATCCTGGAAGACGCGCGCCCGGAAGAAGGCTGCCTTCACGAAGCGCACCAGGTTCTCCACGGCGCCCTTCTGCTGCGGCTGGCGCGGAGCGCACAGCTCGACGATGAAGCCGTAGTCGATCGCCGCCTGGGCCAGCGTGGCGTTCCACACCGGCCGGCCGTTCTCATGACGGAGCACCACCGTCTTCGGCTGATCGAACACGACCCGCAACGGCACGCCGCCCGAGGCCGCGAAGCTCGCCAGCAGGCTGCGCACCAGCGCTTCGACCCGTTCGTTCGGCACCAACACCACGTTGATCCAGCGCGAGTACTTCAGCCGGTAGGCGGCGAAGTGCACCAGCGCGCGGCGCCCCTCGGCCACCCGCACGCTCACCTCACCGAAGTCGAACTGGGCGAACTCGCCGGCCACGCCCTCGAAGCGCACCAGCACCTCGGCCGGCACCGTGGCGCGCACCTCCTGGAGAACCCGATACAGCGTGCTCAGACCCAGTGGCGATCCGGTGTCCCGTAACCGCCGCCACAACTCGCCCGGCGGCAGCTGCGGCTCAGCCCTCAACCACGCTCCCAGCTGCTCCCGCACCTCAGCCGTGACCCGCGGCCGGCCCAATGCGCGCCGCGGCGCCAGGCCGGCAACCGGCTCCTCTCGCTCGATGCGCCGGATGGTCCAGCGCGACACGCCGAAGTGACGCGCCACCTCCCTCACCGTTGCGCCGGCGCCTAACATCTCCTGCACCGCATGACGATCCAACATGCGTAGCATCCCCCTCGTGCCTCCGTCTGAAAGATCCCGACTGGAGGCACAAACCTTACTTCAGATGCCCGCGATGGTGCAGAATTTAGAGAAACAAGGGGTCAGAATTTGGAGAACGCACAGCGAGTCGCCGGAGTGCGTTTAGGGCAGTCTGCGATGTATCAACGGCGGCAACCGACCAGCCCTTCTCAGCTAGGTAGACGCTGTTTCGACCGTTGCCGCAACCTGCGTCCAGGACGTTTCCGGATGCCGACAAATCCAGTAGCTCGGCTAGGAGAACCAAGGCTTTCGACGGGCGGTCCCGCGTGCTGCTAGGTATCACGTGAAGCGTGCCGAACTCCTCATCCCACAGCTGAGGGCAATCAGAGGAATCGGTCGGGCCATGTGGCCCACCCACGCTGCCTTTGCCCTCGATCAACAGAGCCCCGCATTCAGTTGGAGCGCCCAACATGCCCCGCCTTCCTGCGTGTTGCAAGTCTGCCCGTGGGGAGCTCGGACTCGCCTGCGGGGCCCACCGGCGCCGGGTCCGACGGTCACTCCGCCGCCACCACGCCCACGGCCTGCCGCTCCCTCGCCTTTAGGTCCAGGTGAGCGCCACGAGGTGCTACGTCCCAAGCATCAGCCGGCCGTTCACGATCGGCCATAGGATGCCCGCCTTAAGCAGCTCCGCCCGCACGGGCGGCGGTGTTAGCTTCACCGTACCAACCGTAGGGGATTCCGCCTGGCTGACCCGCCCCGATCTGGTAGGCTGGGATGAGGTCTCACGGGAGGCGAAGGCCAACCCTCGTGAGATACCACGTCCATGATCAAAGCTAGCCGTACAGGCGTCGCGCCCCAGTTCCGACTCACCTTCCCCGGCGCCAGCATACCCGAACTGGCGACTCGGTACGCCCTCGAGCAGTCGCCCGAGGAGCGAGAGGAGGAATGGCGACTGGTCGAGCAGGTCGGGCTGACCATTCGTCGCGATGCTTTATTGACCAAGGGGCAGTTCTTGGCGCTCTGTCGTTGGAAGAGCCCACGCCGTATCAGGTTGTGTAACGAGAACCGCGCCGATCGCATTGAAGAGTCGTGGCGCCTCGTGTGCTCGACGAGCGACGAGGCGCTCCGCATCGGCGTCCTCATGGCGCTGGACGGGGTGAGCTGGCCCACTGCTTCCGTGCTCCTGCACTTCGGGCACGACGATCCCTACCCGATACTCGACGTGCGCGCACTCGAGACGCTGGGTGTTCGAGAGACCAACTACACCTACGACTTCTGGTGGTCGTACGTCCAGAATTGCCGGGCGCTGGCGGGAAAGGTGGGAGTAGACATGCGAACGCTCGATCGGGCACTGTGGCAATGGTCGAAGGAACGTGCTCGGGAGCGGCGGCGGTCGAGGCGAGCGCGTTGATCCACCCTCCGCGTTTTACCCGCTACGTCGGCATTGACTACTCCGGCGCCAAGACACCCACCGCCAGCCAGCCCGGCCTGCGCCTGTTCGCCGCCGAGCGCCTCACGCCGGCCGACGAGGTCCCGCCGCCGCCCAGCCCGCGCAAGTACTGGTCGCGCCGCGAAGTCGCGGAGTGGTTGGTGGAACGGCTCCGCGAGCCGGTACCGACCATCGTCGGTGTTGACCACGCCTTCTCGTTCCCGCTCAAGTACTTCGCCAAGCACGGACTCCCGGGCGACTGGCCGGCGTTTCTCGACGACTTCCAGCGCCATTGGCCCACCGATTCGGACCACATGTACGTGGACTTTGTACGCGACGGCTTGCACGGCCAGGGCGCGGCGCGGAGCGGCAGCAGCCGGTGGCGGCGCCTCACCGAGGAGCGCACGCGGGCGAAGTCGGTGTTCCACTTCGACGTCCCCGGCTCGGTGGCGAAAGCCACGCACGCCGGCCTCCCCTGGCTGCGCCACATCCGACGGGAGCTGGGCGACCTGGTGCACGTCTGGCCGTTCGACGGATGGGCCCTGCCGCCGGGGCGCTCCGCGATCGTCGAGGTGTACCCGGCGCTGTGGAAGCACGGCGTTCCGCGCGCCGGCCGCAACGATCACCAGCACGACGCATTCGTGGTCGCCGAGTGGCTCCGTCGCGCCGACCGGGACGGTACCCTGGCCGAGTATCTGCAACCGCACCTGGGCGCCGCCGAGCTGGAGCGCGCCGGGATCGAGGGGTGGATCCTCGGGGTGATGTGACCACCAGTTCCGTCCCTTGCAGGGGTGGCCGGTGCCGGGCCGGCGCCAAGTACGTAGATTGTCGCCAAGCCCGCCACTCGTGATCGGTTGCGCCCGAGGTGCCCCATGACGCTGAAGACGCCCGCCGCCACCCACGACCCCCGGACCGCCCCCGCCTACCCCCTGGCGGAGGCTGCCCGGTACCTGCGCTTGGCGCCCGCGACGCTCCGGTCCTGGTGCCTCGGCCGTCCCTACCCCGTGCGCACGGGGGTCGGGCACTTCAAGCCCCTCATTGAGCTGCCGGGCCGGAAGCCCGTGCTCTCGTTCGAGAACCTGGTCGAAGCGCACGTGCTCCGGGCCCTGCGGACCGAGCACGGCGTCTCCATCCAGGCGGTCCGCGACGCCATCCGCTACGCCGGCCGGGCGCTGCACATCGACCGCGTGCTCACCAGCAGGGAGCTCCGCACCAACGCCGGCGAGCTGTTCCTGGAACGCTACGGGCAGCTCATCAGCCTCTCCCGGTCCGGCCAGCTCGCGATGAAGAAGATTCTGGACGCGTATCTGAAGCGCGTCGAGTGGGATCTGTCTGACGTGCCGTTCCGGCTGTACCCGTTCGTGCGGGGCGAGAGCGATGACGCGCCCCGGAACATCGTGATTGACCCCGCGATTGCCTTCGGTCGCCCCGTGCTGCTGCAGCACGGTGTGACCACCCGCGCCATCACCGACCGTATTGATGCCGGTGAGGCGCCGGATGAGGTCGCCCGCGACTACCAGCTCGAGCCCCGCGACGTAGAGGAAGCCATCCTCTACGAGCGCGCGGCGTGACCTCGACATTCTTCACGGATCGGGATCTCGGCAACTCCTTCCCCGCCATCCTCCGGGACGCGGGGCTTACCGTTGAACGCCACGCGGACCATTTCGCCCCCGACGAGCGCGACGAGGACTGGCTCGCCGAGGTCGCCCGCCGCCAATGGGTTGCGCTGACCCACGACCGGCGCATTCGCTACGAGCCGAACAAGCTGGACACCGTGCGCCGTACCCGGGCCCGTCTGCTGATCCTCGTGGGGAAAGCCTCCACCCGCAATCTCGCGAGGAGCTTCGTCAACACGATCGGGCGCGTCGAGGCGTATCTCGAGGGACGGACTCCGCCGCTCATCGCCAAGGTCTACCGCCCGTCGCCGAAGCAGCTCGAACGTGACCCAGGAGCCCCCGGGCGCGTCGAACATTGGTACCCGTAGTGAAGGAGATGGAGCTGCTGAACCTCTTCTGCCGGCTGCGATACTACGCCCGGCAACCCTGATGCCCCGCCACCCCCGCTTCTCCTCCCACGACCCCCTGCTCGACGCCCGGCCGGCCGCCACGCTCGACCTCCACGGCCACACCCGCGACTCCGCCCGCGCCGCCGTCGAGCGGTTCATCAAGACGCCCGGTCGCTCGGGCAGGGTCGTCCACGTCATCACCGGCAGGGGCAAAGGCTCAGCCGGCGCGCCCGTGCTGAAGACGCTCGTGCGCGGCCTGCTCAAAAGCGCGCTCGCGCCGTACGTGCGCGAGTGGGCGCTCGACGATGGCGATGGGGGCTATCGGATCCTGATCCGCTGATCGCGCTGCCGGTTTACCGGCAGTCTTTGGCCGAGCCGGGGCCTTGGCCCCATGGGCGCGGGGCCAGCCCGGAGCGGGACTTTCTTCGGCCCATGAGCGTGAGCTCCCGGCTCGGCCGTATCGCTGAAGTGACGCCGGGGCCTTGAACGCCGCGGACGGCGTCGCTGAAGCGATGGAGTCACCACTAATCTCTACATCGTCTCTACAGCTTGTGTGTTAGCATTGACTTAGCATCATAAGCGGCTTATGTTACTCTGCCATGAACGATGTACGGAAATACCTCTCGGAGATCGGTCGCCGCGGCGGTCGCAAGAGCCGCCGTGCGCTCGACCCCACCACGGCGCGCGACATGGTCCGCGTCCGGGAGGCGCGCCGCGCCTTCCGGCGTTTCCGCACCACGTGCTTCTGGTCCTACCGGCCCGACCTCCACCTCGGCCTTGCCGACGTGTCCTGGGTGGCCGAGCAGTTGATGCGGTACGGCAACCGCCAGGCATGGCGCGTGGGAGCGCGGCTGTGCCGTTAACCAGCTTCCAGCACCGGCTCCTGGCAGATCTCGCCGCGGCGCCCGCGCCCGATCGCTACCTGGCCGGCGGGGCCGCGCTCCACTTCTCACCCGTCTCGGCGCGCTACTCCGACGACCTCGACTTCTTCCACGACGCCGAAGCCCGGGTCGCCGCCGCCTTCGCGGCCGACCGCGACCGCCTCCTCGGCTCGGGATACCGCGTGGACGTGGAAGTGAGCCTCCCCGGCTTCGTCCGTGCCGTGGTCGGGAAAGGAACCGACGCAACCCGCGTGGACTGGGCCCACGACTCCGCGTGGCGGTTCATGCCGTTGGTCAACGATCCCCTGGGCGGGCAGCTTCTGCACCCGGTGGATCTCGCGGTCAACAAGATGCTGGCCCTCGCGGGACGCGACGAGCCGCGCGACTTCGTGGACATCCTCTTCGCGCACCGCACCATCCTCCCACTCGCCGGGCTGTGCTGGGCCGCCGCGGGCAAGGACCCGGGGTTCACGCCGCTCTCGCTGCTGGAGCTCCTCAAGCGCCGCGGCCGCTACCGCCCGGAGGATTTCGCGCGCCTGCACCTCGCCGAGCCGTTCGACCTGGTGGCGGCCAAGCAGCGGTGGCTGAAGGCACTCGAGGATGCGGAGGCGTTCGTGCGCGACCGTCCGCCCGACGAGGCGGGATGCCTCTACTACGACCAGCGCGAGCGGCGGTTCGTGGTCCCGGTCGCCGGCCGGGCACTCGAAACCCAGGGCATCGTCCCGCACTTCGGAGCGCCGGGAGGCGTTGTGCCCCGCGTCGCGGATCAACGCCTCGAGACGCCAGGACAGACCTAACCAGGACCCGTCGCCGGTTTACCGGCAGTCTTTGGCCAAGCCGGGGCCTTGGCCCCATGCGCCCGAAAGCCATCTCGAAGCGAACAGACCCATGGCCGGCTCGAATCACACGGGCTCGAACCCCGCGACGATTCGCGCCGCGCCGCCGCGATTGCGGTTACGCTATCGCCGAGCGTAAGCTGTAGCGTGGCACCGACCCGCAGGTCGGATGCCCGTTACCGCCAAGCTGTCCAGAGCCTTCTACGCCAAACTCGGCGACGAGGTCGCGAACGAGCTCGTGGACTGGTTCAACACGGTTGACCTCTCTTACCGCGCCGAATTCCGCGAGATGTTTGAGACGCACTTCTCGCGGTTCGAGGCCCGGCTCGCCCAACTCTCGGCGGAACTGCGGGCCGACATGGCACAGCTTTCGGCCGAGCTACGGGCCGAGATGGCGCAGCTTCGTTCCGACAACGGAAACGACCTCGCCCGGGCGCGTTCAGAGGGTCGGTCCGACCTCGCCCAGTTCCGCGTCGAGTTCACCGACCGCATCAACCAGCTCGAGAGCCGGATGTTCTGGTTGATGTTCAAGTACTGGGTCGGGTCCGTCGCCGCCACCATCGGCATCGTCCTGGGGGCAAAGCAGCTCCTCGGCTGACGCCCGGGGGTGAGCCCGGCCTCGCACGGCTCGCGTGCATAGGTCCATGCGATGCGTGAATCGGGTTACCGCGGCGGCCCGCACGGCCGCTACCGTGACCCGTGCGCCGCCGACCTTGCCAACCCTCAGCCGCCGAGCCGACCTTATGGGCATGGCCGCCCCGACGTTCTTCACCGCCGAGATGGTGCTTGCCCTCCCCGCCGACGGGAACCGGTACGAGACCGTCCACGGAGAGCTGCTCGTGACGCCCTCGCCGCGCGAGCTGCACCAGCGCGTCGTGACCCGCCTGGTGCATGCGCTGGCGTCCTACCTCGAGGAGTATCCCGTCGGGGTGGTGTACGCCTCGCCCGCCGACATCTCCTGGGGCCCGGACATCCTCGTGCAGCCCGACGTCTTCGTCGCCGCCCGCGCGGAAGCCCGCACCGGCGATTGGAAGCGGATCCGGACGCTCCATCTCGCGATCGAGGTTCGCAGCCCCTCGACCGGCCGCGCCGACCGGTTCACCAAGCGCCGCCTCTACCAGGAAGTGGGCGTGCCGCTCTACTGGGCCGTGGATCCCGATGAGCGCGTGGCCGAGGTCTGGACACCGGGCGATGCCCTCCCGCTCGTGGTCCGCGACGCGCTGGTCTGGGCGCCGCCCGACGCGGCTGCACCCTTCACGCTCGGCCTCGCGCACCTGCTCCGCCCCGTCTGACGCGTAGGCCGCGCCTGGACCGCCGAAGAGTTCCGTAGCCGGATCGACCCTGCTTCCCGAGAAGCTCGAAGTCTTCCACGGCAAGCTCCTCTACAGGGAAAACAACGGGGCGGGGGGTTGCCCCCCCCGCCCCTGATGCTCGCGCCGCGGATGACCTAGCGGCGGTACGGACGCTTCTTGTTGCCCCGGCGATCGCGGCGCTCGAGCTCCACCAGGATCGCTCCCGGCGTCGGGGTGCAGCCGCAGACGCGGGCGTGCTCCTCGTGCCAGCGGATTTTCTGCTCCAGGGTCGCCTGCCGCGGCTCGGGGTGCTCGCTGTGCCACTCCTGGTTCATCGCCACGGTGTGCGGGTCTCCTTCAGGCGGTGATCTTCACCACGTTGTCGGCGGCCGGGCCCTTCTGGCCCTGCACGATGTCGAACTCGACCGTGTCGCCCTCTGCCAGGCTCTTGAACCCCTCGGCCTGAATCGCCGAATGATGCACGAAGCAGTCCTTCTGGCCGCCTTCCGGCGTGATGAACCCGAACCCCTTCGCGTCGTTGAACCACTTCACTTTGCCTCTGGTGCGCATGCGGTGCTGCTCCTTGGTGTTCGTGATCGCGCCCTCACGATGGGCCGGTCCCCGCGGCGGACGGTCATTCGCCGTCCCGGCGGGCACCGTACAGGTGAGCCGAAGGGGGCCGGCGTGCAGGAAGCCAACCCCCTCCCGGTGTCCTTGGCATGCGCGATGCCGCATCGCCGCGCGCATCGCTGTCCTGAAGCTACCCCGGCAGACCCGACCTCACAACCGCCGCGCCTAGGGCCAGATCCCCCGCACCTCCGTCACGTGGGCCACCCGGCCCAGCGCCAGCACGTACGCGGCGGTCCGGGGGTCCAGCTTCTGCCGCTCGGCGATGTCGAACACGGTATGGAACGCGCTGATCATCTTCTTCTTGAGCTTGGCCTCCACGGTCTCGCCGTCCCACTGCTCGTCCTGGATGTTCTGGACCCACTCGTAGTAGGACACCGTCACGCCGCCGCCGTTGGCCAGGATGTCGGGGATCACCGTGATACCGCGGCGGTGGAGGACTTCGTCGGCGGCCGGGGTCGTAGGGCCGTTGGCGGCCTCGGCCACGATCCGGGCGCGGATCCGCCCCGCGTTCTCGGCAGTGATCTGGTTCTCGAGCGCGGCGGGGATAAGGATGTCGCAGTCGGTCTCGAGCAGCTCGGCCTGCCCGATCGCGGTGGTGCCGGGGAAGCCGGCCACGCTCCCGGTGCGTTCCTTGTGGGCGAGCAGGGCCGTGACGTCGAGCCCCGCGGCCTTCGCGACGCCGCCGCGCGAGTCGCTCACCGCGACGACGGTCGCGCCCGCCGCGTGACAGAACGCGGCGGCATGCGCGCCGGCGTTGCCGAACCCCTGGATCGCCACCCGGGCCTGCGCCAGCGCGCGGACCCCGTCGGCGCGCCCGCGGCCGATGGCCTCCTCGATGCAGAACACGCAGCCCCGCGCCGTCGCGGTCGCGCGCCCGAGCGAGCCGCCCAGCTCGATCGGCTTGCCCGTGACCACCGGGAGGTTGTTCTGCCCTTTGTGCATCATGTCGTAGGTGTCGTAGATCCACGCCATCGTCGTGGCGTCGGTGTACACGTCGGGCGCCGGGATGTCGATCATCGGCCCGATGGCGTTGCCGAGCTGGTGCACGTACCGGCGCGTGATCCCGCGCTTCTCGTCGGTCGACAGCTGCTTGGGGTCGCAGATCACCCCGCCCTTGGCGCCGCCGAACGGGATGTCCATCACCGCGGTCTTCCAGGTCATCCACGCGGCCAGCGCCTTGACCTCGTCTTCCGTGACGCCGGGATGGTAGCGGATGCCGCCCTTGAACGGGCCGCGCGCGTTGTTGTGCTGCACCCGGTAGCCCGTGAACACGCGGATCGCCCCGTCGTCCATCCGGACCGGGAAGTCGATGCGGATCGTGCGCTCCGGCCGCGAGATGTTCTCGAGCAGCCCCGCGCTCACCGTGACGGACCGCGCCGCGCGGGCGAACTGGGCCTGGGCGATGTGGAACGGGTTGAGGTCTTCCATGGGATGATTCTCCCCGCGCCGGCGGGACGTGTCAAATGGCCCGGTCCGGCTTCTCAGCGCCCGGCCGGCACGACCCGCAGGATCCGCCCGTCGTCGGCGTCGGTCACGAGGTAGAGGTATCCGTCCGGCCCCTGCTGGACGTCGCGGATTCGCTCGTTCAGCTCGCCCAGGTAGCGCTCCTCCAGCGTGACCCGCCCGTTCTCGATCACCAGGCGCACCAGCGCCTGGGAGGCCAGGCCGCCGATGAGCAGGCTGCCGCGCCAGCCGGGGTACACGTCGCCGGTGTAGAACGCCGCGCCTGATGGCGCGATCACCGGGTCCCAGTAGTAGACCGGCTGCTCCATGCCGTCGCGGGCGGTGCCCTCGCCGATGCGGAGGCCCGAGTAGTCGCGGCCGTAGGTGATGACGGGCCAGCCGTAGTTGCGACCGGCGCGCGGGGCGTTCAGCTCGTCGCCGCCCCGGGCGCCGTGCTCGACCGTCCACAGCTGGCCGGTCTCGGGGTGCAGGGCGGCCGCCTGGACGTTGCGGTGCCCGTAGGACCAGATCTCGGGCTGGGCGTCGGCGCGGCCGGCGAACGGATTGTCGCGCGGGATCGAGCCGTCGGGGTTGATGCGGACGATCTTGCCGATTCCCTGGCTGAGGTCCTGGGCGCGACCGCGGTACTCCCTGGCCTGGCGGTCGCCCTGCGTGACGAACAGCGTGCCGTCGCGGCCGAACACGAGGCGCGAGCCGAAGTGTGCCGCGCTCTGCACCTTGGGGCGCTGCCGGTAGATCACGGTGACGGTCTCGAGCCCGGCGTCGCCTAACCGTCCGCGCGCGACCGCCGTGCCCGCGGCGCCGTCGTCGGCGGGCTCCGCGTAGGAGAGGTAGACGAGCCGGTTGGCGGCGAAGTCCGGATCGAGCGCGACGTCGAGCAGGCCGCCCTGGCCGCGGGCCGCGACCGCGGGCACGCCGGCCAGCGGCGCCGAGAGGGTCGCGCCGTCGCGGCTCACGAGCCGCAGGCGCCCCGGCCGCTCCGTGACCAGGGCGCGGCCGTCGGGCAGGAACGCGAGGGCCCACGGGTGCTCGAGCCCGCGCGCGAACGTCTCGGCGCGGACCACGCCCGCGGTGGAGGCCGGGGTGGGGGAGCGTTGCGCCGCGCCGTCGCCCTGCGCCCGCGCGCCGGAGTCGGCGGCGCAGGCCAGCGCGCCGGTCAGGGACAGGAAGCACAGCACGCTGATCCGCATCGGCCCGCCCGTGGCTGGGGAGGTCTCACCGGCGTCCAGCCCGGGGCGGAAATCTGCCGTATATTGGTCGCGCCCTCAACCGAGCCAGAGCATGATCGACCTGCTGACGCGTGCCAACAGCTGGCTCAACGGCCTGGTGTGGGGCCCGCCGATGCTGCTGCTCCTCGTGGGCACCGGCGTGCTGCTCACGGTCCTCACCGGCGCGGTCCAGTTCCGCTATCTCGGTCGGGCGCTCCGCGAGGTCCTGGGCAAGCTGACCCAGAAGGGAACCGGCGCCGGCACGGTCACGCCGTTCCAGGCCGTCGCCACCGCTCTGGCCTCCACCGTCGGCGTGGGCAACATCGCCGGCGTCGCCACCGCCATCGTCCTCGGCGGGCCGGGCGCCCTGTTCTGGCTCTGGGTGTCCGGCGTCCTCGGCATGTGCACCAAGTACGCCGAGATCGTCGTCGCGCTCCACTACCGCGAGCCGGACGCCGCGGGCACCATGCGCGGCGGCGCCATGTACACGCTGAAAAACGGCCTCAAGCTGCCCTGGCTCGGCGCGATCTTCGCCCTGCTCACCGCGCTCGCCGCGTTCGGGATCGGCAACATGGTGCAGGCCAACTCGGTGGCCGACAGCCTGCGCGAGACCTTCGACATCCCGCCATGGCTCGTGGGCATCGTCCTGGTGGTCATCACCGGCGCGGTGATCCTGGGCGGCCTCAAGCGGATCGCCGACTTCACCTCGATCCTCGTGCCGTTCATGAGCCTGCTGTACCTCGGCGGAGGGCTCGTCATCCTCGTCACGCACCTCGGCGAGATTCCCCACGCCATCCGCCTGGTGCTCGACGGCGCCTTCACCGGCACCGCGGCGACCGGCGGGTTCGCGGGCAGCACGGTGATGCTGGCGATGCGCTACGGCATCGCGCGCGGCTTGTTCTCCAACGAGGCCGGGCTCGGCAGCGCCCCCATGGTCCACGCCGCCGCCACCACCGACCACCCGGCCCGGCAGGGCCTGTACGGCATCTTCGAAGTGTTCGTGGACACGGTGCTCATCTGCTCGACCACCGGCCTGGTGATCCTCGTGACCCGCACGTGGGACAGCGGCGCCACGGGCGCCGCCCTCTCGGCCCGCGCGTTCGAGACCGGGCTGCCCGGCGTGTGGGGCGACCTGGTCGTGACCACCGGCCTGGTGCTGTTCGCGTTCTCGACGATCATCGGCTGGAGCTACTACGGGGAGACCGGCATCGTCTACCTGCTCGGCGCCCGCGCGGCCGTTCCGTACCGGCTGGTGTGGCTCGTATTCATCTTCCTCGGTGCGGTGGGCTCGCTGCACCTGGTGTGGGACATCGCCGACACGCTCAATGGCCTGATGGCGATTCCCAACCTGATTTCGGTGCTGTGGTCCGTCCCGCTGCTGCTCAGGCTGACCCGCGAGTTCTTCAGGACCCCGCCGCCGCCGGCGCCGGTGTAACCCTTGCCAGCTTCGGGTGGCCTCCCTACCGTGGGCTGACTCCAGCCACGGCTCCCGTCACGGCCACACCCGCCGAGCCGGCCGCGCCCCGTCCCAAGGGCCCCGGCACCAGCCACAAGTCCATGGAGCTGGTCCGCGGTCTCTACCAGCGGATGCGGCTCGTCAACCGGATCTATCGCGCGCTCGCCGCGGTGGCGATCCTCGGCGTCATCGGCCTCGCCGCCCGCCTCGCCTACGTCGGCCGCCGCCTCGAGTCCATGCGCCGCCAGGCCGCGGACGTGTTCTACCAGCTGAAGGCGCTGGAGCTGGAGGTCGCGCGGCTCGCCGTGGACGCGCCGCAGCGCCGCGAGCACCTGGACCGCCGGGCGGGCCTCGTGGCCGTGTACGACGAGTGGCTCCGCCGCATCGACGAGACCAGCCGCGGCCCCGCGGACGAGCGCGCGATTCGCGCCGCCGTGGCCCGGCTCGGCGAAGTGCCGGTGCTGGCAAGCGACCCGTTCATCGCCGACGTCCGCGCGCGCGTGGCCGAGTGGCGCCGCACGGCGGACTTCTCCACCACGGTGCGCGGGGCGGCCGAGCGGCGCGTGCTCGCGCGGATCGAGTCGGTGCTGGTGGAGAGCGGGTTGCCGCGCGAGCTGGTGTGGGTCGCGTTCCAGGAGAGCCGGTTCGACCCGCGCGCGGTGGGGCCGCCGACCCGGTTCGGCATCGCGAAAGGCATGTGGCAGATCATCCCGGCCACCGCCCGGCAGTACGGCCTGCGCACCGGGCCGCTGGTGGGCGAAGCGCGCTACGATCCGCAGGACCAGCGCCACGACGTGGAGCGCTCGACGCGCGCCGCGGTGCGCTACGTGGCCGATCTCTACCTCCTCGACGCCCAGGGCTCGGGGCTCCTGGTGATGGCGTGCTATAACGCCGGCCAGACGCGGGTGCTGCGGCTGGTGCGCCAGCTCCCCGCCACGCCGCGCGACCGCAACTTCTGGCGGCTGCTCGAGCGCCACCGCGCCCGGATTCCCGACGAGACCTACGGCTACGTGGTGGGCATCGTCGCGGCCGCCGCCGCGGCCGCCGAGCCGGCGGCGTTCGGCCTGCCGCGCTGAACGGACTCCCGACCCTGTCCGCTCCGCGGCGTCTCCGGCTGAAGCCGGGGCTCGGCAGAAGACTGCCGCTGCAGCGGCAGCGTGGTCGGCGCGTCTGGCGTTCCCCGGGCCCGGCGCGCACTTTCTTCCCCCTCCCGCCCCACCGCCGAGTCGCAAGGAGAGCGCGATGACGACACCCACGTTCCGGGACCGCCTGCGCTACCGGTTCGACAACTTCATGGCGCGCGGCACCATCGCCCTGATCGCCGGTCTCGGCGTGATCTCGGCGGCCGTCGTCGGGATCGCCGCGGTGGCCATCGTGATGAGCGGCGCCCGGCAGCACGGGGCCGCGGGGCCCATCGGTCCGGCCGAGGCTGCCTGGGAGAGTCTGGTCCGCACGCTCGATCCGGGCACGATGGGCCAGGATACCGGCTGGCGGTTCCGGTTCATCATGCTGTTCGCGACGCTGGGCGGCGTGTTCGTGATCAGCGCCCTCATCGGCGTGCTCAACAACGCCCTCTACACCAAGCTCGGCGAGCTGCGCAAGGGCCGCTCCCGCGTGATCGAGTCGGGCCACACGGTGATCCTCGGCTGGTCGCAGCAGGTGTTCTCGATCATCGCCGAGCTGGTGCAGGCGAACGCGAACCAGCGCGACCCCTGCATCGTGATCCTCGGCGAGAAGGACCGGATCGAGATGGAAACCGGGATCCGCGACAACGTGGGTTCCACCGGCCGCACCCGGATCGTGTGCCGCCACGGCAGCCCGATCGGCCTGGGCGACCTCGACATCGTGAGCCTCCACTCCGCCCGTTCGATCATCGTGCTCTCGCCCGAGGACGGCGACCCCGACACGGGCGTGATCAAGACGGTGCTCGCCATCACCAACAACCCCGGACGCAAGGTCGAGCCGTACCACATCGTCGCGGAGATCACCGACCCCCGGAACCTCGAGGCCGCGCGGATGGTGGGGAAGGACGAGCTGGAGCTGGTGCTCACCGGCAACCTGGTGTCGCGGATCATCGCGCAGACCTGCCGGCAGAGCGGCCTCTCGGTGGTGTACACCGAGCTGCTCGACTTCGGCGGCGACGAGATCTACTTCAAGAGCGAGCCCAGCCTCACGGGCCGGACCTTCGGCGAGGCGTTGTTCGCCTACGAGGACTCGGCGGTGATCGGCCTGCGCACCGCCCAGGGCCCGCGGCTCAACCCGCCGATGGACACCCGCATCGCGCCCGGCGACCAGATCATCGCGGTGTCGGAGGACGACGACACGATCCGCGTCTCCGGCCCGGGCGAGCGGGGCGTCGCCCGCGACGCCCTGCGGTTGCGCCGGCCCACCCAGGCCACGGCCGAGCGCACCCTGATCCTGGGCTGGAACTGGCGCGCCCCGGCCATCATCCAGGAGCTGGACCACTACGTGGCGGCGGGGTCGTCCGTCACGGTCGTGGCCGACGTGCCGAACATGGACCGGGCTGCCGCGACCCGCGACGCCGGCGCCCGGAACCAGGCCGTGGCCTACGAGACGGGCGACACCGCCGACCGCCGCACGCTCGAGGCCCTGCGGATCGAAACCTACAAGCACGTGATCGTGCTCGCCTACGACCACGTCGAGCCCCAGCAGGCCGACGCCCGCACGCTCGTGACGCTGCTCCACCTGCGCGACATCGCCGACCGGTTCGGCCACCCGTTCTCGATCGTCAGCGAGATGCTGGACGTGCGCAACCGCGCCCTGGCCGAGGTGACGAAGGCCGACGACTTCATCGTGAGCGACAAGCTGGTGAGCCTGATGCTGGCGCAGATCTCGGAGAACAAGGAGCTGAACGCGGTGTTCACCGACATCTTCGACCCGGAAGGGTCGGAGATCTACCTCAAGCTGGCGGCGAACTACGTGGTGATCGGCGAGCCGGTGAACTTCTACACCGTGGTCGAGGCCGCGCGGCTGCGGGGCGAGGTGGCGATCGGATACCGGATCACGGCGCTCGCCAACGACGCGAGCCGGGCCTACGGCGTGGCCGTGAACCCCGACAAGTCCCAGCCGATCACGTTCGCGGAATGGGACCGGATCATCGTGCTGGCCGAGAACTAGCCGTCGGTGTTGATCTGCCGGATCAGCTCGGCCTTCGCCGCCTCGGCCTTGTCGTTGTCGAGCTGGCAGGTGCCCGCGGCGTCGTGCCCGCCGCCGCCGTACGTCAGGGCCAGGTTGCCGATGTGCGTCTTCGACGTGCGGTTGAGGATGGACTTTCCGATCGCGAACACCGTGTTCTGCTTGTTGCGGCCCCACATCACGTGCATCGAGACGTTGCAGCCGGGATACAGCGCGTACACCACGAACCGATTGCCGGCGTAGATCGTCTCCTCCTGTCGCAGGTCCACCTCGATCAGGTTCTGGTGGACCTTGCCGCAGCGCTTGAGCTGCGCCTGGAACGGCGCCTCGTGCTCGCGGTACAGCGCCACCCGCTCCGCCACATCCGGCAGCTCGAGGATCGCCTCCACCGGCTGCCGCCCGCAGTGTTCCACGAGCGCCATCATCAGCTGGTAGTTCGACACGCCGAAGTTCTTGAACCGGCCGAGGCCGGTGCGGGAATCCATCAGGAAGCCGAGCAGGATCCAGCCCTGCGGATTCAGGATCTCGTCGTTCGAGAACCGCGCCGAGTCCACCTGGTCCACGGCCGCCAGCAACCCCTCCGAGACCGACGGGAACGCCGACTTGCCGCCGAAGTGCTTGTACACCACGTGCGTGGCCGAGGGCGCCGAGGGGTCGAGCACCAGGTTCTTCGGCGTCTTCCCGCCCATGCGCTCCGTCTCGCTGGCGTGGTGGTCGAACGCGAGGTGCGCGCGCGGCGAGTAGGGCAGGTTGGTCGTGATGTCGCCGTCGGTGATGTCCACCTTCCCGTCCTGCACGTCCTTGGGGTGCACGAACAGGATGTCGGCGATGAGCCCCTTGCTTTTGAGCAGCGCGGCCGAGGCGATGCCGTCGAAATCGCTGCGGGTCACGAGGCGGTATTGCCGGTCGGCCACGGGGCGGTCCTTGCTGGGGGGCGATCCCATCGCGAGCAAGAACGATACCGCGAACGTGCGCTTCCCGCCTCTTTCCCCAGTCAGGGCCTCACGCGGTGGGCTCCGCGGCCAGCTCGGACAGCCGCTCCACGAGGCGCACGGTCGCGAACGTGTCCCGCTCGCAGTACGCCAGCAGGTCGCGCCGCGTCTTCTCGCGCTGGGGGACGGGAATGCGGCCCGAAACGAACAGCAGCCGCGCGATCTCGACGCTCGCCACCCGCCCGTCCACGATCACGAGATCGTCGTAGCTGAGGTCCTCCACCAGCGGGTGCAGGATGTCCTTGAGCGAGAAGCTGCCCCGGAAGTCCGGGTGGTACACGTGGTTCTCGACCGCCGGCTTGAGGTCCCACAGCTTGTCACGCAGCTCCAGCAGCTCGCCGGCCAGGTGCGGAAGCCGCTCGGCCAGCTCCTTGATGCGGGTGCCCTCGAACGCCGAGTACACCACGACGCGGTCGCTCCCGCTCGTGGCCTCGAGCATCGCGCGCGCCAGCGGCTCGCGCGGGTCGTCGGGCGGGTCGTCGGGGTCGAGCGGTCCTTCGGCGAGGAACTGCGCGTGCGCGTACCCGCCGCCCGGCCGGGCCTCGTGGTAGCTGAACTGCGCCGCGGCGTGGCGCCACGGGCCGAGGCCGTCCCACGCGGGGATGGCGCGGCCGACGGTCTCGAAGTCGAGGAACCCGAGCCGGTCGGCCCCGAGCGCCGGCGCCAGGGCGTCGGCCAGGCTGCGCTCGACGATCAGCCGCCGCTCGCGCTGCGCGCGCAGCTGGCGCTTCTGCTTGTCGTTGAGCTTCTGGCCGGCGGGGATGTCCGCCATCCGGTGCACGCCCTTCTGCATCCATTCGATGGTGCGTTTCGGGCCGACGTTCCAGAGGTTGCTGATGTGATCGGTGTCCTGCGGCCAGCAGCGGGCCAGGAACACGCACGGCTTGTCGCTGCCGCGGAACCAGCAGTGCGCCCCCACCGGGGTGCCGGGCAGCGGGCCCCTCAGGGTCTCGAGGTATTCGGCGATGCGGCGCGGCACGTCGGGCACGAGCGCCTCGACCGCCTCCGTCACGTCGCTGCGCTGCAGCAGCGCGCCCTGGTCGGGGTGCCGGAAGTCCTTGTTGAGGTGCATGACCTCGATGCGGTTGACCACGAGGCCGGCGCGCCGGGCGACGTGGACCTGCACCGCGAGATCGGGGAGGTGGTAGTCCTTCACCTCCGATGACGACTTCACTTCGATGAGCGTCCAGCCGTCCCGGTTGCGCTCCAGCACGTCCACCGCGCAGAACACGCCGCCCTCCTCGAAGCAGGCCTCGAAGATCGCGGGGGCGGCCGACGCCAGAGCCTCGCGGGTGCGCGCGAGCCGGCCGCGGTCGTGGTGGCCGCCCTCGATGAGCACGCCGCCCGGCCATTCCTCGAGCGCCCGCCCGCCGACCTGCTTGCCCTGGTCGAACAGGTCTCGGAGTACGGCGTCGGGCTGCAGCTCGGGTGCGTCCTTCTCGTGGACGGTCCACCACAGCAGCTTGTGGCACTGCCAGCCCGCGACGAAGCGGGACTTGGAGAGGCCGGGGGAGGGCGAGTTGGTCGTCACGGGGCTAATCTGGCCGCCCCCTGTGACAATGGCCACGGCGGCCGCCGGGAGCGCGCGGAAACAGCCCTGTCCCGCGCTATTGCGGTTCTCGGCCCGCCGAGCTTACGGTGTAACGTGGCCCCCGAACCGGGAGGCCCGATGCCGATCACCGCGAAGCTCTCGAAGCAGTTCTACGACCGGCTGGGCAACGATGTCGCGAACGAGCTGGCGGACTGGTTGAACGCCGTGGACACGAGCTACCGGCAGGAATTCCGGGAGCTGTTCGAAGCCCACTTCGGACGCCTGACCGCGGACATGCGCGAGCTCGAGACCCGCATGGAGTCGAGAATGGCCCGGCTGGTCACGGAGCTGCGGTTTGAGACCGACCGGAAGCTCGACGTCCTGCGTGCCGACGTGGGCACGCTGCGGGTCGAGCTCGCGAACCGCGACAAGTCCCTGATTCGGTGGATGTTCGGCTTCTGGATCGGCTCCTGGGCGATGACGGCCGGAACGATGGTCGCGCTCTGGCAGCTCAGTCGCCTGTTCGCCCGCTAGTCCGCTTCCCCCGCCACCGACCGTCACACCCCCGCCGCACGTTCGTGGGCGTGGAGACCTGCGCCACCGACCCCGCCCTGACCGCCCTGGTCGGCTTTCTGGGCGGACTTCTCGTCGCCTGGGTGCCACGCCGGCCCCCGCCCCCGCCCAGGGACTGATGCCCTTGCGACCCCACGCGGCCCGGCCGCAGGTTAGGTGAATGATGGCCTCCAAGGCCGCGCGCTGGCTCGACCTCATCGCCTACCTGCTGCAGCACCGCTATCCGGTGACCCGGGAGCAGATCCTCGAGCACGTGGGCGAGTACCGGCGGGACCTGCGCGATGCCGCCGGCCGGCGCGAGCGGGAGTCGCTGCGCCGCAAGTTCGAGCGCGACAAGGACGAGCTGCGCGGGCTCGGCATCGAGATCGAGACGGTGCCGCTGGCCGGCGTCGAGGGCGACGAGCCCGCGTCCGGCTACCGGCTGCGCGAGCGCGACGTCTACCTCCCGTACCTCGAGCTGCGCGAGGGCGGCGGCCCCGCGGAGCGGCCGTACCCGGGGCTGCTGCGGCTGGCGCTGACCCGCGAGGAGGTCGCGCTCCTGGGTCGCGCCACGGCGCGTGTCGCCGCGCTCGAGGGGTCGCCGCTGGCGGGCGCCGCCGCGACGGCCCGGCGCAAACTCTCGTTCGACCTCCCGCTCCCGATGGCCGCGGTCGAGCGGCTGCTCTCGCAGCCCCTCGCCGGCGACGCAGCGCGCGCGCTCGAGGCGCTCCAGCGCGCGGTCGCGGACCGCACCGCGGTCCGCTGCCGCTACTACGCCATCGGCCGCGACACCGAGGAGGACCGCGAGATCGAGCCGTGGGGCCTGTTCTTCAGCTGGAACCGCTGGTACTGCGTGGCCTGGAGCCGCGAGCGCGCCGCGCGCCGCGTGTTCCGCCTCGACCGGATGCGCCGGGTGAAGCCGCTGACCGGGGCCGCCGCGCGGTTCGCGCCGCCCGCGGATTTCTCGATCCGGGACTTCGTGGGCCGCGCGCCGTGGGAGCTGGCCGAGCGGGAGCCGGTGCGCGTCGTGGTGCGGTTCGGGTTCCCCGAATCGCGCTGGGTGCTGGCCCAGGGTATCGGCGAAACGGTCGAGGAGCTGCTCGACGACGGGGGCGCGCTGCTCGCGTTCGCGGTGAAGGACCGGGGGCCGTTCCTGCGCTGGCTGCTCACGTTCCGCGCCCCGCTCGAGGTCCGCGAGCCGGCGGACGTCGCGACCGAGTTGGCGGCGCTGCGCTCCCGCGTGGCGGCGCGCTACGCGAGGGACCCGGCGTGAGCGACACCGCCGCCGCGCACCTGGGCCGGATCGTGCAGCTGGTGGCCGAGCTGTCGCGCGACGCGCTCGCCAGCGAAGTCGGGATCCCGCTGGCCGCCCTTGCCGCGCGGCTCGGCGTGTCGCCGGAAACGGTGCAGCAGGATCTCCGCACGCTCACCGCGATCAGCGACGACGCCGAGGTCGAGTGGCTGCAGTCGCTGGCGGTGTGGCAGGAGGGCGATCGCGTGGCCGCGGTGAGCCAGGGCCCGTTCCGCCGGCCGATGCGGTTCACGCGCGAGGAGCTGCTCGCGATCCGCGTGGGCCTCGCGCTCGAAGGCGAAGCCGGGGTCGCGCTCGCGGCTCGCCTGGCGCGCGAGCTGGCCGGCCCCCCCCATCCCCCCCTCCCCCCCTCCCCCGCAGTGGGCGACACGCCGGTGCACGTCGCCGGCCTGCCGGGCGAGGGTGAGCTGCGCGTGGTCGCCCTGGCCAACCTGGCGATCGAGAACGGGCGGGTGCTGACGCTGCTGTATGCCGGGGAACGGGACTTCGCCGGCTCGCCGCGCGCCGTGGAGCCCCACCAGGTGGTCCACGCCAACGGGCGCGCCTACATCGTCGCGTGGTGCCGGCACGCCAGGGACTGGCGCCACTTCCGCGCCGACCGGGTGCTGGACGCGTCGATCGACGCCGCCGAGTTCGAGCCGCGTGCCTTTCTCGCGGTCGAGCAGCCGAAGGACCTGCTCCGCGCCGGCCAGGCCGACACCGACGACGTCGTGGTGCGCTACAGCCCGGCGGTGGCGCGCTGGCTGGCCGAGCGGCATCCCGAGGCGAAGCGGCTGCCGGACGGTGCGCTGGAGGTCACGCACCGCGTGGCCGAGCCGGCCTGGCTGGTGCGCCAGGTGCTCGGCTACGCCGATGAGGCCGAGGTCGTCGCGCCGGCGGCCTACCGCGCCGCCGTGCGGCGCGCGGTCACGGCGTAGCCGCCGGTCGGTCCGCGCGATAGGTTCACCGCCATGGCCGACCTTGCCGCCGCCCTCGCCGCCAATCGCGCCGCCGCCGCCGAGTTCCTCGCCGCCGCCGCCAGGCTCGACGCCGCGTGGTCGGTCGCGCCGGCTCCCGGCAAGTGGTCCCCAGCCCAGATCACCGAGCACCTGGCCGTGGGGCACGAAGTCACGGCGAAGGCCGTGATCGGAGCCGACTCGGGGCTCCCGAGGCTGCCGCGTCTCCTCCACCCGGTGATTCGCTGGCTCGCGTTCCGCAGGGTGCTGCGGCAGGGCCGCTTCCCGCAGATGCGGACCACGAAAGCGTTCCACCCGTTGCGCGCTCCGGCCACGCCGGCCGAAGGCCGCGCGCGGCTCGAGCAGGCGATCGCGAAGTTCGAAGCGGACATCCTGGGCTGGTCGAAAGGGCAGGACCGCACCATCGAGCACCCGGCGTTCGGCACGATAGCGCTCACCGACTACGTGCGGTACGTCGAAATCCACACGAAGCACCACCAGAAGCAAATACCGGGCGCCTAGCCGCCTAGCCGCCCAGCCGCCTAGCCGCCCAGCCGCCTAGCCGCCTAGCCGCCTAGCCGCCCAGCCGCCCAGCCGCCTCACCACCCGTCAGCTGCGGTCGCACGTTCCCGATCAGCTGCGTCGCGAGGCTCGCCAGCCGGTCCATCAGGTCGGCCAGCCGCCGCCGCCGCCGGTTCACCGCGTAGTGGAAGAAGGACCGCGACGTCGCGAACACGATCAGGAGCCACGCGGGAATCGCCACCAGCAGCGCCTCGGGCCGGCCCAGCGCTTCGGCGACCAGCGCGATGAGCGGCCCCAGGCCGCCGCCGCCCGCGCCGCCGCCGACGCCCCCGTAGATGCCGCCGATCAGCGCGCCGAGGTTCTCGCGCAGCTGGATCCGGGTCCGGCCGTCGCGCACCGCCACCAGCACCTGCACGTCGCGGCCGCCGCCGCTGGCGCCCCGGAGCGTGTTCCACGAGAACGACCGCCCCAGCTGGTTGACCTGGCCGACCTGGCCCAGGGCGATCCGGATCTCCTCGACCATGGCGCTGTAGTCGGATTCCGCCAGTTCACCGACGACCACGCGCTCGAACACCAGCGCCGAGCGGCCACCGATGAACGTCGTGACCTTCGGGTACTGGTCGGGCAGCTCGCCGGAAGGGCCGACCGGTCCGACCGGCGCGAGCGCCTCCCCCGAGCGGACCGGCCGCGCGAGCGCCTGGGCCGCTTCCCGCACCCGCTCGACGGGAATCCCGGCCTCGGCGGCGACCTGCTCGATGCTTCCGATCGTCATGGCCCCGCTCAGCGTCGGCCCGCTCGCCTCCAGCTCGGAGGCCAGGCGCACGATCTCCTGGATTTCACCATCGGAGTAGCGGCGCTTGGCGAGCGGCTGGACGGCGGGGAGGGAGGACGTCGGGGCGGGAGGGGCGGGCACCGGTGAAGCCTCGCCGCGCAACGCCGCCATGAGCGTCGTGGCGCTCGCGATGCGGTCGTCGGCGCGCGCGGTGAGCGCCCGCGCGAGCGCGGCCTCCGCGTACGGGGGCAGCGCCTCGAGGCTGGGGCGATGGGGCGCGGGCGCCTCGCGCAGCCGCCCGGCGCGCACCGATTCCTCCGATGGCCAGTGCCCCGGCGTCTCGCCCACCAGCATTTCGTACACGACCACCGCCAGGCTGTAGACGTCGGTCCGCGCGTCCAGCTCGGTGAGCCCGACCGCCTGCTCGGGGCTCATGTAGCCGGGCGTGCCCAGCGGGAAGCCGGTCCGCGTCAGCTCGGCGCCGCCCGCCGTGCTCACCGCCTTGGCGATGCCGAAATCGGCGACCACCGGATGGCCCTGCGCGAACAGGATGTTCTCGGGCTTGATGTCGCGGTGCACGACGCCCATGCGGTGCGCGTACGCCAACGCGTCGGCGACCGGCCCGGCTACCGCCATCGCTCTGGTTATGCCGAGTCGGCGCTCGGAGACGAGCACCTGGCGCAGCGACCCGCCCTCGATGAACGGCATCACGTAGTAGAGGAACCCGCCGGCTTCGCCCGAATCGTGCAGCGCGAGAATGTGGGGGTGCACCAGCCGCGCGGCGATCTCGATCTCCTTGAGGAACCGCTCGGCGCCGAGCGACGCGGCCAGGTCGGGGCGGAGCACCTTGATCGCCACGTCGCGGTGGTGCTTGTGGTCGCGGGCGTGGTATACCGTCGCCATGCCGCCGCGGCCGAGCACGCGGTTCAGGGCGTAACGGCCGCCGAGCGCGGCCTGGAGCGGTTCGGGGACCTCGCTCACGGCCTCCGAACCTAGTGTGGCCGGGCCGCCGGCGCGACGGCCGCGGCGCTCAGCGCCGGAGCCGCTCCTCCCACTCGTCGAGGGAGCGGGGCCAGTCGTCCTTGAGGAGCCGCGACAGCGCCCGGTCGGCCAGGAGCTTCCCGCCGGTCTGGCACGGGGCGCAGTAGTTCACTTCGTTCTCGGCGTAGCGGATCCGCTGCACCGGCGCCCCGCAGACGGGGCAGGGCTGCCGGTACCGGCCGTGCACGGCCATGCCGTCGCGGAACGCCGTGACCTTCTCCGGAAAGCCGGCGCCGCACTCGGCCGTGAGCCGCGCGGTCCATTCGCGGAGCACCCGATGGGTAGCGGCGTGGAGCCGCGTGATCTCGGCGCCGTCCAGGTTGGTGGTGAGCTGCAGCGGCGACAGCTTCGCGGCGTGCAGGATTTCGTCGGAGTAGG
>Ga0187892_10000439_pt1 | contig 108289 bp, 93 predicted proteins | sample MA1701073metaG_FD_139345 | JGI IMG/M metagenome (GOLD analysis project Ga0187892, IMG submission 139345) | Bio-ooze microbial communities from a basaltic lava cave in the Kipuka Kanohina Cave System on the Island of Hawaii, USA - MA170107-3 metaG ... | reverse complement strand
CGCCGGCAACATCGTCAATGGACGCAACGGTCGGCCTCTGGCCATGCGCTTCCTCCTTTCTCTCGAAGGAAGCGTAGACCAGGACAGTTAAATTATCAAGTTATTCTTGGGACGAGACACTAGGATCCACGTCAAAAATCCTGTAATCGTTACGGTACGGGGTGGCGGTCAAGAGTACTGTCGGCTTCTTGAGTTCGCGTACCGCTTGCGCCCACTCGGGTGCAGGCTCGCGATGGCCCTCGTCGACCAATACCAGGGAAACTTCCTCTCGCAGACGGGCGTATGCTTTCGGGTCTGTACGGTGAATTGTCTGGAGAGTTTGGATAGTGCAAACAAGAACTCGCGGCGTTTTTCCAGCTAGTGCGAACGTTCGAATGCTTCCGGGCACGATCTCTTTGACTTCTTTGGACCATTGATCGGAGGCTATACCGATCGTTTGCCAAAATCGGTAATCTATATCAATCGTGATTTGCTCCCGCAGATGGAGCCAAGGGGTGACGACTAGAACGCTCGGAGCTTCTTTGAGGGACTTGGCAGCCACCGCAATTACGCCACTCTTGCCCGTGCCTGTTGGCATGCGAATAAGGGCTGCTCGTGCTGGTCTGGCCCGAATGTACCGTTCAATAACTGTAAGCGCCTTGATCTGATGCGGCCATAGCGAGAGTTGTCGCCAAGACTGTATCCGTTGCGACCTAGAAATCCTAACCGCTCCTCCCACTAGGACACCCCCCTCCCTCTTGGTGGCGGCCCTACGACGAGACTCCCTCGATAGTGCCGAAATACTTGCTTAGCAAGACTTCTTCAATCGGAGGTAATGTTCAACCTTCCCAGAGATAGGGCCCCGATGCGCCTAGACGCCTTCAGGTCTTGGAGAAGCATGTGGCGCGATTCGTCCCGGGCCGCGGCGGGCTCTGAATGGCTGCAAACCTTTTGCAAACGGACCGGGTGGCGAGGAGATTCGGAAAACGACAGACGGACAGAATTCTCTTGGCCTAAATCCGCGTGTAACGGACCCCCACGGCACAGGACAAGAATCACCGTAAGATACGCTGGTAGGCTCTTAGCCCGTTCGTCGGGGGTTCGACTCCTACGTGCCTATGACTGACCCCGTTTGCAAACAACTGCAAACGAAAGCGAAGGGCTGACTAGGAATTCGCCCAGGCGGGACTTCGAGACACGAACTATAGTGGTCGTCGAGGGCGGGTCAAACCGTGAGGGGGGAGTAGTACGGCGCGCCCCAGGGCGCCTGTGATACCCTCTGCGGAGTGGCCGGGTGGCGGGCGACCCGCGCTGTCGTCACCTCCCCCAGAATTGCGATGGCAGTCAGAGGGCAAGATAATTGAGCCAGGCGCCGGCGCGCTTGCAGGGAGGTTTGCTGGCAGATCGGTGGGATCATATTGTCGATTCTCTTTCCACCATTACGGAATGGTCGTGTCCGCCGGGGCCAATGCACCTGGCTTTCTGCATCTGCTCACCGGGAGAGTGCTTCACGAATGGAAGAGCCCCGATGGGTTTTTCGACCCATAGTTCGGAATCTAGCTTGGCGCTTCCAGCCGGCGTCATAGAAGCGACGCGGCTGAGCTTGATCGATGAGCGGTATGCCTAACGATCGTCTTGTGCTAGGCGTTCCCTGAGGACTTGAACATAGCCCCTAAGTTTAGCGATTCGGTGACGGCGCTCGAGGACGGCGTGGCAGACGCGCTGGGGGGAGATGTTGAAGTCTTCCCCCAGCTCAGTGCAGGCGCAAGCGACATCGATGGGGCGGCGGATTCGAACCGGGGACCCCCTGGTCCCATTTCGACCCCTTTCATAATCTGCTCCCCTCGGCCAGAACCGAGGCATCGCGCGGAATAGCGCAATCCTGTCTGGCTTTGAGCTTAGAATCCACCCTTCGGCCCCCTATGCTGTCTTTGGCCTGAGTGCTGAATATTCCGGATGCCTAAGGCAAACTGGAGGCGACGCCAGCATCAAAAGGGCCTTTAAGGTGTGAACACTATTCCGGCCTTTCACGCTGAGCATTCTCTCCGTCGACATCGAACAAAGTGCAATTGCCTCATTTCACCGCTATTGCTTCAATTTCAATGCGAGCACCAGGGGTAGGCAGAGCCGCTACCTGCACCGTGGATCGCGCGGGTGGATTTTGCTGGAAGAAACTTTGATAAGCCTCATTCATCTCGGCAAAGTCACTAATGTCCGTGAGAAACACCGTGGTCTTGACTATCTTCTCGAGGGAAGTACCTGCAGCCTGTAGGACTGCGGAGATGTTGTGCAGGGTTTGTTTGGTTTGCCCCACTATATCTGCACTAATCAATTCGCCCGTCTTTGGATCGCTCCCGGTTTGCCCAGAACAAAACACGAATCCGTTTGCCTGGATGCCAAGGGAGTAAGGGTCTTCCCCCATCGGTCCGAACTCGTCCCCCCACACGACCTCTCTCATTTCTCTTTACCTCCCATGGAGAATTCCGGTCAGTCTCTCATTGATCTATCCATAAATACCCATTACCATCAAGCCGATGTCCTTCTTGAGCTTCCCTCTCCCCTAGATCCAACTGCCCAAACCTCGGTAATGGGGGAAGAAATCACGAAAGCCGCGCCAATGGGTTTGGGACTTCGTGCTCCGCCCTATGGTCCCACCACTTCGGAGATGACCCGGTACCAATTGCCACCCATCAGCAGGTTTAGCGCAGAAGTACTCCACCCTCTCTTCTCGAGGGCGCGCGTAAGTCGTGGTAAAAACCCAATATCGGGGATATCATTGGGGCTATTCGCCACACCCCACAGATCACTACCCAGGCCCACGTGCTCTTCGCCGACGAGGGCTGTTAGGTACTCAATGTTCTCTATTACTTCCTCGAGTGACCTCATCCTATAGAAAATGACTCCGATGACGCCATCTTTCTGTGCAATCGCTTGAAGATGTGATTCGTCCACATATCCTCCAATTGGTCGAACGTGTGAGAGAATTGATGGGTTCTTAGTTGCTGCCAATATCTGATCCATGCCACCTGGCGAAAGATGGGCAAGGTCGATCAGTATGCCGAGTTCATCCATACGCTTGACGAGAGTCACCCCTAGAGGGGAGAGACCACCCGGGACAGTAGTCGCGAGCCGCCCATCTGCGAAGGCATTGCTATGGTCCCAGGTTAGCCCGATTGCCCTGATGCCAAGCGCGTAGAAGATCTCGAGCATATCTAGGTCCGCCCCAATAGGGTCAGCACCTTCAAGAGTAAGCATTACACCGGTGCTTTTCATGGAACCTGCTCTCTCGATGTCGCGGGCACCTCGAACTTGAACCAAGCGATTAGAATGATTCCGAAGATCTTTCTGAAGAGCGGCGATCATTCTGAGGGCCCGATGCAACGCCGTCTGTGCAGCTCTGGGCCCCTCAGTTTCCATGTTTACACCCGTTAAGCCCGTGAATATCGCGCAGAATGATACTGTTACATTCGCGCGTTCCCACTTCGGAAGTGAGTAAAGCCCTGTGCACTCGCCGGGAAGGGACCCTGGTTCAAGGTCGTCCGCAAGGGAAAATCCCTCATTTGCGACATCACGCAAAATGTCACTGTGAGCATCTATTATTGGCGAGGCAGTGGGTTTCACGGATCCATGTACTTACCATTCCTGTTTCTTCTTGCTCCTGTATTTCTAAACGGCGGATTGGGTCACTTAGAGGCTGAACCGTTTTGCTCCTCAACCGTACGATTCTCGCCTCTTGCCTCAATGACATCAATTAGGCCGGCATCGGCAAGGTCACCAACCAAACGCTGGAAGACATGAAGTCCTGGATCTGCGTCAAATTCAAACTTTACAACTTTTGCAAGATCCAGAAGGTTCATTCTCCCGTCTATCGCCAAGAGAAAACCAGGGATACCAGTGAAACTCAAGCTAGGATATGGGAGGCTCATCTGAAGTTCGGTGAGCCAGTGCGTCCTTTCCCACCCGAGGCGATTAGCAATGATGCGTCGGATGTCGAGATAATTGAATGGTCCCTCGAACCGACGCACCGGAATCATGCCAGCTGCGCGAGCCTCCGGGTCAGTTAGTGCGGCAGTATGTAGAATCCTGTGACTGGGGCCGAAACGGGTGGGAACCCATCGGGTGATTCGAGAACGCGCAGAATCGGCAGCAGCCATCAGATCCGTCCTAAGTTCATCTAGGGTAGGAGCGTTTGACGCGTTGCTGCCCAGAACTGCGACCGAGTCCATAGCAGCCACATCGCGTTTCCCAAGATATGCAATACGATCCAGCCACTCCCGCGCCCTAATAGGAATCTCGCTAGACGATCCCTGCTCTTCCAGGGTGAGAACTGCCTCAGACTCTGCGGCAGCCAAACGCCTCCGTGCCCGGGTGGCAACCAGATGAGACAAGAATCGGTTGGTCTCCTTGTCCGCATTGGCTATAAGATATCCAGCCATGGCAAGGACCCAACCCAGCCTTTCGAACTCCTGCGCGTCTAACCGGGCGATGGTATCTCGATCGGTGTGGTAAGCATCGTCAAAGGAAAAGCCACCTACCCCCATTGCATGTGCACCTATATCGCGGTCATTTATGGGGCCCGAATCGACTCCCCCACTCCATGGAGACTCGCGGAAAGACCACGCGCCTGATTCTGGCTCTAGCCTCATTCTTTGAGAACGCAATTCAGAAACGGGAAGCTTTTCTGCTAGGAGAGACACCAGGTCATTCAGGTATGATGGTCTGGTGTCTGAAGTCTTCATGAACTGCACGGCTCCTCCGCCTCTAATAGCCGTGCCAATGCTATCCGGAGCGAATCCTCCTAAAACGCGACGCCCCCACCCTGGATGATCCTCTGCCCACATCACGCTCCCGATAAGATGCACGCCCCAGATGAAGCGAATTGATCTACGTGGCCTTGGTAAGGATCCATCGCGAACGAGTGAAGCCATTCTGGAAGCTAGTTCCATCATCAAGCCGCATCCTGAGGCGTTGTCGTTCGCTCCCGGCCAAGGATGGTCCACGTGTCCAAGGAAAACCACCTCTTCCTCGGGAACTTCACTGCCCCTGAGCAGCCCTGAAATCTGTCGCACTGTCCCGGCCCCAAATTCGGCATCCACCAAAGCTCGCACCGTTACCGGTCCTTGTGCCAGTAGACTTCGCAGGTAAGCGAGCTGACGATTTGACACGGAAAAGCTGAAAATATCGCCTTCAAAATCATGGTGACTTCCGAGAAACCAGTATGATGTCCAAACATGTCCTATATGGTCGGGACGTTCTTGCCTTGTGATTGTGGGAGGGCGATCGATCAGACTGCAGATGACCACCCCCTTGGCTCCATAGAGCCGAGCCAGGTCCATTGTTGTAGTCCCTAGTTGGCCATTGGGATCGCAAAGGACAATCCTTCCGCGCACATTCTTGCCTTCGAAGTGAGCGGGAAGCGTGCCCAGTCCAACATCTACCAAGTCCGCGGTTATACCTTCGGGCGGTGTAGGGGCCGAGCGGATCCCCAGGACTACGGGAATCTCTTCGAAATCGGCGATTGCCCGTTGCTCGGGCGAGACGATCTCGAGTCTGCCGACTCTAGGTTTCCATGGAGGCACCGATGCCCAGGTTGAGTAGTATACGCGTCGCCCATCGTAGACGTACTCACGCGCCTCGACCTCGTCTAAGCCAAACCGATCCACTTCGTCAAGAACATAATCCAAGGCCTTCTGGTGACCTGGCATGCCTGGCTCACGATGATATCGGGATAGGCCTCCGGCCCAATCGAGACTCCGTCGTCCCGCAATTTCACGGGAAAAGAGATCAGCCAGGTCGCTGAACACAGCCGATTCCTCCTTCATCCCTGACACTCGGGCTTAGGATGCTTTGCTTACTCCAAGAGATTCGTACAAGGTATCTCCGGCCAAACTGAACACAACAACTGTGATCAGCATTGCAAGACCGGGGAAGGTAGCCGTCCACCAGTAAGACAAGAAGTAGGGCCTGGAAGCGGCTATCATGCTCCCCCACTCGGGGGAGGGAGCTCTGTTTCCTAATCCCAGAAACCCTAGGCTGGCGGTCAAGAGAATTGCATGACCGATGTCCACGGTCAATCTTGCGACGATAATGCCCCAACTCTGCGGCAGAATATGCTTGAATAGGATTCTGGCCTCCGAAAGACCAAGCGCCCGGGCGGCCTCTATATACAGGTTCTCCTTCACCGAAAGGGTGCGGCTACGCACTAGCCGTGCATACACGGGCCACCAGACTAGTGCGATAGACAAGATGGCATTCTCGGGGCTGGGACCGAGGGCAGTAGTTATAGCGATGGCCAATAGGAGCCCAGGAAAAGCAAAGAATAGATCTGTCAATCGCATTAAGACCTGATCGACAGCCCCTCCCCGATATCCTGAAACGATCCCTACCGCCGATCCAAGAGAAGACGCGATCACTAGAACACCCGCAGCCGAAACGAGGGAGAGACGAGCACCCCATATGGTCCGACTAAGAACATCTCTCCCCGCCTCATCGGTTCCAAACCAAGCGCCTGGCGATGGAGGTCGCAAGGCACTCGCGATATCTAGGTGGAGCGGGTCGTAAGGTGAAATGACGGGAGCTAGAAGAGCGACGAGCACGATCATTGTCGTGGCAGACAATGACAAGAACAGGGGGACGTCTTTGTAGATCCGCCGTAAGGTGCGGCGATCAGGTTTGGGAGTGGTGACTCCGTCCACAACTCTTACGGTCTTACTCATGAATAGGTAATCCGAGGATCCAACCAGAAATAAATCATATCCACTAACAAGTTGAGAACGAGGAACATGGAGGCGATCAGAAGCGTAACACTCATGATCGCGGGAAAGTCTAGTGTAGAAATGGAGCCAACGGCGTAACGCCCTATGCCTGGCCACGCAAAGACCACCTCGACTATGACAGTACCCCCCAGGAGATATCCCAGGTGTATTCCCAGCTGAGTGACAATCGGGATCAACGCATTCTTCAACGCGTGCTTGTAGACGACTCTCGGATTTGCCAGTCCCTTGCTTCTCGCCGTCCGGATATAGTCCTCGGACAGGACCTCAATTACTGCGATTCTAGTCAGCTTCAATCCGATCCCAAGTCTAGACATGGCAGCCGCCGTCGTTGGGAGAGCAAGATGATGAAGTGAGGATTTCAGAGCAGGCCAATTAGCTGTCAACAAGCTGTCGATTACGTACAAGCCCGTAATTGTTTGTGGGGGAAGGACCATTGGATCTATTCGCCCCGCGGCGGGGAACCAACCGAGATCTCCGTAGAATGTCAACTGTAGTAACATTCCAAGCCAAAAGGCTGGAAGGCCAACACCCACAATCCCTGCGAGGCGGATCACGTAGTCAAGTATCTGATTCCGATTCGTAGCAGCTGCAATTCCCAGGGGAATGGAGACTGCAGTATAGACAAGCATGATTGCCAACGCTAGCTCGACAGTGGCTGGGAAGAATAGTTTCAGATCATCTTTAACTGGTCTTTGCGTTTGTATGGATCGGCCAAAGTCCAGCGAAAGCACCCCACGCATGTAGAGCAAATACTGCACCACTAATGGTCGGTCGAGACCCATAACCGACCGGAGTTTTTGTAGGGTCTCGGGACTCCCAAAACCTCCAGTAGCCGCTAGTGCGGGGTCTGCAGGGACAATGCGGGTCAAGGTAAACGTAAATATGCTGATCCCGACGAGGGTCAAGATCAGCCACGCGATGCGCTTGCCAAAAAATCGGACGGTCAATGTGCAAGCCTTGGTGTGAACGGCGGGAGAAAGCCATCAAGCTTCCTCCCGCCGTGATAGAATCCTTTAGCGGAGATAAACGCCGTAGAAGGGATAGGCTCCGCTTGGTTCGGTAGGTGGCGGTACAAAATTCTCCACGCGATCGCGAACAGGGATAAACTGCGGTGTTGCAAACGCCGCAAAGATCGCTGGCTGGTCATCGAGTATGATGGTCTCCGCTTGGCGCCACAGTGCGATCTGTCTACTATTATCCGAGGTCCGCTCGGCCTCGTCTAACAGGCGCTCCACTTGTGGGTTCTGGTACCAGGAATCGTTGTAGGGTTTCCCGGCCAGCATCGCGCCAAATGCCGATCGGATGAATGTTCCGGCGTCCGCAGTAAAGGGCTGCATCGTGCGATGCAGCCCCATAGCGGGAGCTGTCTCAAGATTCGCCATCCGCGCTGTCAGAATCGCGAATGGGGGCATAGAGATTATGTTTACCTTGATCCCCAATTCTCTTAGTGACGCCTGCAAGATTAAGCCAAGCTTCTTTCCTGCCTCCTCCGGTTCGTTGACCATTGCGTCTATCTCAAAGCCCTGAGCGAATCCGGCCTCCGCTAGCAACCGGCGAGCGGCTGCCAAATCACGCTTGAACCTTGGCCGGCTCGGATCATGCCCGATGAAACCCGGTGGCAGATAGCCGTTTGGGACCTGTGCCTTTCCAAAGAAAACAGCAGGCATGGATTCATAGTCGAACGCCAAGGCAATCGCCTTTCGGACGCGCTTGTCCCGGAGCGGCGAATTCGCTTTCTGCACATTCATCGAATAGACGAAAGTCCTAAATACCGGACCTTCGACAATCTTGATTCCCCGAAACCTCTCTAAGTTGCCCGGCGGCTCGTCAGGAGCAAAAGCGTACCAAGTAATCATGTCTGCCTCGCCGCGTTGGAGCATGAGCTTTTGGGTACTTGGATCAGGAATGAGGCGCAAGAGAATGCCCGTTAGGCTTCTTGCTGGCCATCCCTTCCAATAGGCCGCATGCCGTTCCAAGAGGACGAACTGGTCCCTCTCAGCTCGAGCTATTTTGTACGGGCCGGTACCGTTCACATTGCTGGCAAACCATTCACGGCCATCGTTAGGATCGGATACATGGGCCTTCCCGTGGATGTAGACTTTGGGGAGATTCGTCGGAAAAGTCGAAGAGGCTTGGTTCAGCACAATCCGAACGGTCATTGGATCGACAACGACAACTTCTTTCACACGACTGACGTAGACTGAGGGTCCCAAGCCGAGTTTCTTCATTCGATCGATTGAGAGCTTTACAGCTTCGGCGTCAAGTAGCGTGCCGTCATGAAATCTGACACCCGGGCGAATTCTGAAAGTATAGGTGGTCAGGTCAGAAGAGGCGGACCATGACGTTGCAAGAGCTGGTACTAGCCTCAGGGTCCGAGATTCGTATGCGAGAAGTCCCTCATACGCGTTTACGAAGATCATATATGAGCTCGTTCTAACTTCCGTGGCTGGATCGAAAGGTGGATAACTCTGGAACGCTACTGTGAGGATGTCCCCCGCAACCTGGGCCGATGTTCGAGAGCCATAGGGCAATGTAGCGGCGAAAGCCGTTAAAACTAGTATCCCAAACTTCACCAAAAGGCTTCGCATTTTCTTCACCCCCTCGAAACGTCTCCCACCCTATCCTGAGTTGAGAACTGCTTGGCGTCTGCGTCCGTGAGGATCTTGTATCCATCAAGCGTGACCAAGACAGTGTCAGTCGCTCCCAAGCTTCCGAAAGAACCGAAGACTTCGGGTCCAATTCGTAGAACTGTCCCGGCTTGAAGCGGCACACGACTCTCAGCGTCGAGTGCTGGACTTTCGCCCATTCTCGCCCCGATGCCCCGTCCTGCGTAGATCGAACTTTTGGGGATCTTCTCTGACCTAAGGGTCCAAGCAACCGCCTCAAAGATATTCATGCCCATCACTCCAGGTTTGACAACATTGAGGGCCGCCCCCCTCGCTGCCTCAACCATGTGGTAGAGTCGGCGTGTCTCCACTTTCGGTTCCCCGATGTACGTCGTGCGGCTCAGGAGGGCCCAGTAACCGTCACAGTTGACCGCCCACACATGAAAGACCTGATCTCCGTCGACTGGAATCCTCCCATAGGGCAGATCGTGACCACCCCCTGCGGAAACACGTTCTCCCGAAATTACATTGGAATACAGGTGGATACGGTTGTCCGAAAAGTGACGCGCGGCGGCGTGTAGTACGGCGTAATCTCCTCGGCCCTTGGCTACGGTTTCAGGCTGGTGCTCGCTGATCGCGGTGGAAGCTTCTCTGAAACCTATCGTGCAAAGCCACCCAGCACGTTGCATCAAGGCAATCGAATTCTCGCTCTTGACCCACCATACGTGCTCTATTGCGCTTGTAATATCGACAAGGCGCACCCCGAAGGTGCTCACAAGTCCCTCGGCCATGATCGCCGACATAAATTCAGCCTCGAAGCCGACCTTTCGAATCCTCTCCTGCATTAGTACTCCACCAATAGCGGCGGCAGCTTGGCCAACGTCTCCCACGTAATCGTTCACCATGCCATCCCAATCGAGCTTGTCCGCCATTGGGCGCTCTACGTGCGGGATGACCAACAGCGGCAAACGATCGCGCTGAAAGAGGACAGCGACAGGCCGAAGATAAACCGACGCAAGGAAACCCGAAAGATAGAACACGCTGGCGGGCGAAGTAACTAGGATAGCATCAAGGTCGCCGGCGTCCAAAAGGCTTCGGAAGGCTACTTCGTAATGCGGGTTTATCATAGCGAAATCATGAAGTAACCCCGCCCATCTTTCCGTTTCAAGTATAGAAACAGGATTTTAAATAGGCTTTTCGCGACCGTGTATAACACGCGTCCCCTGCTCCGTCAAGAGGCTCGGGGCACCCAGGATTTGCCTGAACAAGAGGCGAGATAATCCTTTCGCTTTCTGGAGGTGGCCACAAACCAAGAGCTAGGTCGGTGACATCGTTCCCGTCTCCACGATTTGATTTGGGAGACCAGGACATCCCTACTGGGAAACTTCTTCGACGACTCTTAGAATCAGCCTCAAGGACCGCTTCTTCCCAGAGTCTTGAGAGCTGCGTCATGTGCTCAATCTGAGACTGCGTCTTGATCATCCGTGAACGATTTAGAGCGTGTTCTGCGTCGACTATCTCAAGGTGAGGAAGTTCGCTTCGCAGTAAATCTGTATCCCGACCCAGAGAGGTACCGCAGCTCGAGCCAGATACGCCCCGTATTCAAATGGCGCTCTTCTAGGGCTGCGCCAAGCCTTCGATTGGAAAAACCGCATACTCCGAGTAGGTTATGATGTCGCCGGCCCAGGATTGCATACGGACAGCGTCTCGACGTTCGACACTGCTAACAAGAAGGAAAGGTGGGCCTAGTCTCGGATAAACGGCGTAGGCCAGGACGGTCACGAATAGTCCGCTGGCTGATGATAAACACGCCGGTAAGGTGTTGAAAGTTCTCGGGCGAAACCGCGACTAGTGCATCTACGCCCCGTGCTTCTATTTCATGCTTCAATGCCCGGTCTGAAAAAGCCACTATAGGTACCCGCAAGGTATTTGGCAGGCTGCCCTTTCAACAGATGAGAGCAAAGAGGCGAAAATTGCGCCGCGATGTCGCTCGACCCTCGGCATCATTCTTGGAAACCCCTCCCAACTAGTTCGTGCCTATCGTGGCGAGTCATGGAGCAGCGAGAATCGCGCCGTCAACGTATCCGATCGGCGAGTACTGCTGTCCTCGCAGCGTCCTCCAGATACTGCCCGAGGTAGAAGGCAGCGTAGAGATCAGCCCCAACAGTGACCGTACCATGCTCCGAGAGGACTGCGGCCATGATCGAGGGATCCCCAAACGCCGTTCCGACTAAGTTGGCGAGTTCTTGGGATCCCGAGGGCGCAGGTGGGATGAGGACGAGCTTTCCTCCGAGAAACGCCCGCGAGGCGCCAGTCAGTAAAGGCGGGAGGCGGTGGAGTGCGGCAAACGGCAGTACGTGCGGAGGATGCAAATGAGCGATCGCGCCAACATCGGGCCGGCGCTTGTAGATCGCAAGATGAAAGTGGTGTTCCTTCGAAGGCTTCCGCTCGTTCTCTTCGACGACGTTTCCCTCGAGGTCGAGGAGAAGTGTGTCGTCTATGGTCATGTCGCCCAAAGAACGACCAGTGGCCTTAATGATGATTAGGTCGCGACCCCTTACCCGCACACTGAGGTTTCCGCTGATTCCCGGGACGAGACCGAAAGCGTAGACTCGGCGGGCGATGGTAACCAGGTCTTCCCGCAGATCGCCGAAGGGCTCGAGAGAGCGAGTCATTGGCTCAGAAGACGCAGTGAGAAATGACTCGAGTCACGCGCGCGTTGAGACCCTTGCACGCAATCCACGCCACCTGAAATCGGCCCGCCCTTTTTGGCATTTGAGGGGCGGCTCGGAGCTTTTTCATTAGGCGGCTATCCAGAATTTCGTTCGCGATTCTGCACTTTCATCGTCCGTCAAGCACGGCTCGCTACGGATTAGAAATCGTCCCACAACCGTCATAAATTGTTAGCCGAAGCTAGCCTTAACACGACTTCGTATTTTTGTATCTATCTGGCCCCTTTCTAATCCGATCGCACAAGTCCAGCACGCTCAAGAATGTCCCAGTATGCTTCATCCGCCCAATGCACTACAGTATTTTCGAGACTTCGGGTAACGAGATCTCCCTCGTGCGAATGTGCAGCAGCGGTATGAACGACAGCTTCGGGCAAGCCTACCGTAAGAGCAATGTATGCTCCATAAACCGGATGACGAACAGAGGGACGACCCACCGTGGCCGGAGTTGCCTGCCACCGCGCTTGGTTACGTTGGCTAAATTCGAACGGCTTCCCAACATCGTGGCATAACGCACATGCAAGCAACAGGTTCCTGTCTACTCCGATTGGACCGAGAAGATGTTCAAGCTCATCCACCATTGCTGAGGCCATTCGAGTAACCCCGCGGATATGATCGGCCTGCGTGCCTCGCAACATTGTTTGCCCCCCTGGAACACCCGCAGGACTGATATCCTCTATTCGTTCGAATTCCGAATGAGAGAGGGACAATGCCCACGCTTCGACCACTTTCTTACGCAGGTCGGGATCCTTGATCTCATCCAACTCGGGCAGGCTTCGCCGGACCCCTTCTTGTAAGGCTTTCATTTCTGTCACTGTGCACCTCCACGAGGACGCGCCCGGGTTCAGTACGTCCGGAGTTGGTGGTGGTTGAGCGCCTTAGATTCGGGAGCCTGGCCACGGGCGATGTGGGAGAAATAGTTTTCAACTCCTGCCCGCTGAACCGCCTAATGATTGTCACCGTCACTCCATTCCTACAGTCATGGTCAACGAGCTGACGCTCCCACGCTCTGGGCAAGTTCCGCAAACACATCATCCAGGCGATTCAACGTTTCATCGATATCATGTTGTGTGTGGACGCCAGTGAAGCCATGATGCATAGGAGTCAATGACTTCCCATAGTCATGAAAGTAAAGTCCCTTGTCCAGTGTGAGGCGATGAAATGCTTTATTCATATCTTGGTTGAAGGCTGCCACAACTTTGCGAAACTCGGTGATTGGCAGCTCTTCAACGCCAAAGTATAGGCCGAAGCGCGCTCCCAAGCCCTGGCAGACAGCCTTGACCTTCCGACGTGCGGCAATCTCATTAACGCCATCGTAAAGGCGTCGGGCCAAAGCATTCAGCCGATTGTAGAACTCAGGTTCCCTGAGTTGTTCTATGGCAGCTAGTGCGCCCATCACCTCAATCAGGTGGCCGCTGTAAGTTCCGCTTACGACGGTCGCTCCAATGGGGTTAAGGCCCAGCATCACATCCCTTCTGCCCGCAATCGCAGCGATGGGCATGCCACACCCCAACGCTTTTGCAAGACAGGTGAGGTCCGGTGTGACCCCAAGCCACTCCTGAGCACCACCGAGGCCCATCCTGAACCCAGAAAGGACCTCATCGAAGATAAGGATCGCACCATCTCGCTCAGTCTCTTTGCGGACGAGCTGAACAAATCTCCTTTCGGGCAGGATGCAACCGGCGTTGTACATGACCGGCTCCAGAATTACAGCGGCGAACTCGCCTTCATGCCTTCGCATACAACTCACGAAGACTTCGGGGTTGTTGTATGGCAGGATCACGATTAAAGCATCGAGGGCCCCAGGTACTCCGTCAGAATCGTGCACCGGGGTAATCTCCCCATTTGGCAGCACCGTCCCCAGGCTCCAGTGCCCGTTGAAAAAGACGTAGTCGTGCATCCCATGGAAATGGCCTTCAAACTTGAGGATCTTGCTTCGGCCTGTGATTGCCCGCGCCAGGCGGATTGCTGCCTGGGTAGCTTCGGTTCCACTGTTGTTGAATCGAACTCGCTCGGCTGAAGGGACCACTTCACACAGCTGCTGTGCCAGTTTCGAATGGTATTCGCTCTCGAGGTTGCAAAAGAATCCCAACTCAAGCGAACTTTCGATGCCTGCTCGGATCGCCGGGTGATTATAGCCCAAGAACGATGCGCCAGCGGAGTTGTAGTAGTCGATAAATTCGTTGCCGTCGACATCATAGATGTAGGCGCCATCAGCTCGAGCGGCATAAACAGGTCGTCCAAGCGTCGCGTGAAAACGCCCGGCGGCATGGGCCCCTGCGATGAAGTATTGCTCAGCGAACCGGAACAGCTGCTCCCCTCGCTCACTTTTCATGAGTTCCTCCGCCAAGTTATTTTGATCATGGTCTGTCTCCATCGTCCGTGGAACAAGTCCTGGGTGGTCGGCCGTAATTCACGCGGAAGAGATCCTCGGGTCAGAGTTCACAAATGGAATCGGGAAGAGGCACATTCGTGACGACGAACTTGAGCATCCGACCCGCTCAGCACTGTCCGCATGTTTAGAAGCGGCTTCGGCTTCATTCGCAGAGTCCTACTGTAGTACGGTTCACAGACGTTAGAATTCGTACCGAAGCCGGTATACTAGCAGTTCCTGTAACCTGAACATGGTATCTGGATCCGCTTTGACCCGAATCGACCGAGGTCCAGTACGTTCAACCCCCGGCACCAAAGCAGCTGTCTGAGCCATGTCGGATCGGAAATAGTCGATTTCCATGACCATTGGGTCTGGGACGGCGAGTGGACGAATCTGTTCCCGGTTCCGGACTGCGTCGGCCGCTGCCTTCCTGATTCGGCGACAGGCTTCATCCGGATGAAGGCTAATAGCTACCCCACGCCCACGCCCAACCTTCACCGCAACTGCAAGTGTATCCGGGAGGTATTCTCGAATCTGGCTTACTGTTGCTTCGTCGCCTGTAACAAGGCAAACAGGCACACCGAACCGCCCCGCGACCAGTGCGTTTAGATAAGCTTCATTAGCTATCTGGCCGCTAATGCGAAGGTCATAGATCGTCGCGCCGTTCCAGGTGTGGTCCAGGACAGCATTCAGCGTGCCCGCACGGGCATGTGTCCCTGTGATAAACACTGCATCAAAGGATCCATCAAGTCCTTCCATTTGCAGCGAGTCTCTCATAGCCCCGCGAACCAGCGTGGCTCGTTCGTCCAGGCGCGTCGGAATGAGATTCTGCATTGAAAAGTGACTGTCGCAGACCACAACATCTGTCGCTCCACCCTCGAAGGCGCCAGCAACAGCGGCATTTACCTCACGGGTCATGAGGTCACGACCTTCTTGGAACTGCTCAGCACCATTATTTGTCTGGAGATTGGTCGCCACTCCGGCTACGCCCTCAATGTCGGCCGAAATGAATACCCGATTATCACTCATGGTGACACCTCCGACGAGAGTTGACGGAAGGACCGCTGCCCTAAAGGAGGGGCCGGCCTGTTGCTCGCCAGTGATCGATACGCTAGGTGGTGCATAGAAGGACACCCCTCAAGAATGCTCGACTTCGATATTGGGCGTAGAATCAGGCGCGCAGCTCTGCGAGCGGCGCGCGGAAACGCTAAGCAGCGAAACCCAGAGTTGAGACGCAAAATGACAGGACCCAAGAGTCTTGGGCAGCGTGATCGATCCGCACCGACCCTCAACTAACCGAAGCCCCCCATTTCAACTTTGCTAACCGCTCGGACGCGAGATTGGCTGCTTGCATGACGAGCTTGCCCGTTGAGGACAGCCGCGAATCGGGAAGACGATAGGCAGGCATCGACACGCTGATAGCTGCTGTAGCCATGCCGTCAGCTCCGATTATGGGAGCGCCCACACAGCGCGTCTCAGGTTCGCTCTCCTCAAGATCGGCCGACCAGCCGTGCCTACGGACCAATTCCAGTTCGCGGCGTAATGCTGCCGGTTCGCAGATGGTCTTTGACGTGAAGCGCTTGAGCGGAAGAGCAAGCAGCTTCCCCAATACCCCCGGTCCAGAAAACGCCAACAAGGCCTTCCCTAAAGCGGAGCAGTGCAGCAACTCCGACGCACCTACCGGCGAGGCTCGCCTACTTATGCTTTTCGGAGATGGGACGCTGAGCAAATATATGCACCGATCGTCCCCGCGTTGAACGGCCAAATTCACTGTTTCCGGAATCTTTAATTGCAGTTGTCTAAGCGGTTCGAGCGCTACTTGTACCAGATCGTTGCCTTGAAAGTGATCTTGGACAAGTTCGAACAACCCATAGCTAAGTGCATAGCGGCCGTCGAGATCCTGGTCGACGAAATGAAATTTCTGAAGGGTTCGCAGAAGTCGAAAAACGGTGCTCTTGTTGATGTGGGTCTTGATAGCAAGGTCTGTTACTCCCAAAGGCCTTCGAGCGGCTGCAGCAAACTGAAGCAGTCGGAGGCCTTTTCCCAGCGTCTTCGACTCGTTAGGGTGTCCCCCCATCTGAATCTGCCCACGTGCTGTCTTCAGACTGGGCACTGGTAGATTGACTTTGATTCGAGATTTTTGGATGTTTTCGTTAGTGCGATTGTTCCTTCTTTGTCCCGAACGTCTGGCATCGATACGTTGCTCCCTTCTTCCCAGGAAACGCATGTTTGTTCGGCGTTTCTTCAAAGCCGTATGCGTTTGATCAATTCTCATTGATGGCAACCTCCTTGCCCCCGAGATAATGATTCGGCCCATTCAGATAAGCAAGAATTCGTGAATGCGTATGCGGGGGGCGCATCTTATTCCTATTTTTGAAACATAATGCCAAAATGTTCAAGTATATTTCACACATTAGGACACCTGCACGTCAAGATGAAGGAGCAAGGGGGGGTTTCTAATGCCACTAATCTATTTCGGCTTGATCCCCGAGAGCATTTTCGTCAAGCTAAGAATCCTTTGGTTCGGAAGGGCCAGGGGGTCGCTGCGGCGCCGCACAACTGCCTGAGGAAAAGAGGCAGATTCTAGGCGTTTAAGACTTCCGGGTTCACTGGATTCGGCGGCATTCGACCGGTCACGCCAGCAATGAGGTTCTCTGCGGCGACCACGGCCATGCGCGTACGTGTAGCTACCGAAGCGCTTCCTATGTGCGGTACACAAATACAGTTCGGCAATGTCAAGAGCGGGTGGTCTGGACCCACTGGCTCTCGCTCGAAGACGTCTAACGCAGCCCCGCGGATGGTACCCGAACTCAGCGCCTCATGCAGGGCACCCTCATCAACAACCGCACCCCTGCCTATGTTGATGAGAAATGCGGTTGGTTTCATTAGACCAAACTCCCTTGAACCGAACAGTCCGCGAGTTTCCCCGGTGAGCGGCAATAAGCAGACAACGAAGTCGGATTCTTTCAGAATGGTATTCAAATCACGGTATTCAGCTCCTGTGATTCTCTCCAAGTCTGCATGCCGACGGCGATTGTGGTACAGGATGCGCATGTTGAACCCGTTTGCGCGCCGAGCGACCGCAGTGCCAATGCGGCCCATGCCAATGATTCCCATTGTGGCCCCATGAACATCCTGGCCGGTCATAAACATAGGCCACCAATAAATCCACTCGCCGCGTTCGATAAGCTTTTGCCCCTCAACAATACGCCGAGCGATGGCCAAAAGAAGGGCCCAGACGAGATCGGCCGCAGTTTCCTCTAGGACACCTGGAGTATTGGTCACCAGTACGCCGTGCCGGGTGCAGGCCTCAACGTCGATGTTGTCGTACCCGGATGCCAAGTTGGCGACAACCCTTAATTGCCTGCCCGCAACCCCCAAGAACTCCATCCCTACTTTTTCAGTCGCATCGATCAGAACACCGTGTTTACCCTGAATTCGATCCATGAGCTCTCTTTCGGACACTGGGGGAAACTCATGGTCCCACATCTCGTAGTCGCAGACGGCTGCGATGATGGACGTCGCAGGAGGGGGTAGCCTTCTAACTATGTAGACTTCTGGCCTAGCCCCGCCTGGCATGTGACACTAGCTTGAAGAAGCCATTAGCCTCGACCAAATGTATGGGAGAGGCTTGATGTGTGGGTGCAACGATTGAGCCACGCCCGCCCGTTTTAGGGGTTTGCGTTCCAGGATGTACGACTGAAGCAAAGGCAATGATCCGCGTGGTAATGCACTATAAAAACCAACCTTCAGGCATGTCAAGAGAATGCGCGGCTTCCGTCCATCTAGCCATGCGGCGCGACCAGCTGACGGGGGAAACTGGACGCGCAGATTTACGAGAGTGCAAACATCGAGCTCGGGGCCGGGCAGAGGTGACACGAAGCCCGGGCGACATGAGCGGGCGCACTAGAGACCTGCTAGAGGCCTAAACCAAGGGGATACGTCTCGCGAAAGGCCATTATATACTTCAAATAGCTTGCTATAGACCTCTCGCTTTTTTGATGGGGTTATTAGCTCCATCTCCCCTTTAATCCATTCCTTGCCGGAACTGCTATTGGCTGGGAGGAATCCCGCGCCTTTTGCCGCCAGCTGCGCAGCCCCTGAAGCTTCCACATCCACGAATTTAGGCCGTAGGAGGAGCTGGCCAAGCACGTCGGCGATGATTTGGCACCAAAGGCGCCCTTTCGCTCCCCCCCCGCCGATAGGGAGTGCCTCGATTGAATGCCCAAGCTCCGCCTCGAGGATTTGCAGATTCTGACGAATCGCGAAAGCTACGCCTTCCAAGATGCTGCGAATAATCTCGGCGCGGCCATGGCGGAGCGTCAGGCCAAAGAACACGCCCCTGGCGAGCGGATTCCAAATCGGTGAGCGTTCGGCCGCAAGGTAGGGCAGATAGATGAGGCCCATGGATCCTCCCGGGGCCGTCTCGGCTTCTTCCATAAGGCGATCATAGGAGTTCCCGTTAGCATCCTCAGGAATCGACAGGCCGAAGGTCTCCTTGAACCACCGAAGCGAACTGCCCGCGCCGTTCATCGCCGCGATGGCGAGCCATCGTCCTGGAACGCAGTGACAGGTGTTTAGGAGGCGATCGTCTCGAGGGGGTTGTCCCATCACTCCCGTCAGACGGGCGGCAGTCCCCATTACCAAGAAGGCCGAGCCGGGGAAGGCTGCTCCAAGCCCGAGGCCAGCCGCCGCAGTGTCCGTGCACCCTGCGACGACCAGGGTCTCGGGCGGCAGATGCAGCATCTGGGCAATATGATGTGAAAGCGTGCCAACCACACTATCGGATGGAACCACGGGAGGGAGCATATCGACGGGCACTGACACTATGTCGCATAGACTCTCAGACCAACTTCCGCCCGCGAGATCGAACAAGAGGGTCGTCGAGGCGCGAGAAGGATCGATAGAGAACGCCCCGGTGAGTCGGTGCACAACAAATCCTGTAGGTACGAGGAACTTGAAAGTTGCTGCGAACACGTCTGGGCGGTGCTTTTTGATCCACTGCATAGATGGGGCGGCGAAGTTTCCGGGCACTACGCGGTTGTGCGTTGTCTCCCGGATTAACCCCGCGAAGGACCGCAAGTGCTCTGACTGTTCGAGCGCACGCTGATCCCAGAGCATAATAGCCGGGAGTAGCGGATGACCTGCCCGATCCACGGCGAGCAGAGCGTTAGTACAACTGATCCCGATGGCCCGGACACTGCCAAGCGGGAAGCGTGCCCCGATCTCGCGCACGGTGGAAACCAAAGCGTCCCACCAATCCTCCGGGTTCTCCTCGACCCAGCCTTCTTCGGAGGTCATCATTGGGTACCCGCGGTACGCTTGGTCCAACAGCGTGCCCGCAGCAGAGAAGAGAAGGGTCTTGCAGCCGGAACCGCCGATGTCGATCCCGAGAAGAGATTCTTCCACGCGAGCTATCGGTGGATGGCCTAAGGGGTACCGGGGCTCATTGGTTCTGGCGAGCCGATGATTGGTACAGGTCGTTCTCTTGGAGCGCGGGTCCGGGAGTCTCCTCGATGGTGAACATCTACCGCCACCGACCCTATCTTATCGCCGGGATCTTCTTCAAGCCTAGAGACCCAAACTGGAGCACAGTTGTTCTCAGCCGCATGCACACTATTTACCGCTGAACCATCCACAAACGAGCGCAGCATGCGTGGCTTTGCAAACCATTGAGTGAGAATTGAGACATTGAAGTGGCGCTATCGCGTCCCACTTGATCCAATTCGACCTCGACAAAACTATACCTTCGAGCAAAAATACGGCATCGTGCTGAAGCCGCGTCCTATCTCTGCTCCTGAGAGTAGACCGCCCACGGCTCTGTCCGCGCCTTGATCCTGTCCTCAGGCGCCCGAAAGTCGAGCCTCAAGAGCCTCGCGAAGCCAGCCGGGACCTACACCCTGACCCCCAGCAAGACCGGCTGCACCTTCACCCCTCCAAGAGGACGGTCACGATCTCCACCGCAAGTGTCACGGCGTTCGTGTACCTGAGCCTCCTCCCGGGGACCCGCGGGGAAGCGAAATTGAGCGAGACCAGACCGCCCCGCGCAGGAGGGGAGGGATCACCCGCGGCAGGGCGCTACCTATATGGGCTGTGAGTGTCGGGAGGCGTCTTAAGCCCTAAAAACTTTTCATTTCGACGATAGAAATGATTTTCCCGCATACTTACGATCTAACTAACTCGGACTTGCGACGAGACCGGCGTGAGAAGAGCCATGCAAACGGATTGCAAACGCGAGAGAGAAAAACAGGGTGAAACACCACGGTACATCACGTGAGAGGGTGAAAGAGCAACGGGCTAAAACCCGGACCAGACGGGGCTCTACGGCATGTGGCGGTGCGTGAGAAGAAACGGAATAGCGGACTTTTAACCCGGGCGTCGGGGGTTCGAGTCCCTCCAGGCCCTCCACCTCTGAATCAGAGGCCATCGGACTGAGTTCCCGTGCGGTGAACGCCGGGTGGTTGGGGCTGGCGGCCCGCATGTCGGTGCTGCCGTGGGGAGCCCTGTTCAGGTCGGCCCATGGCGTTACCCTCTCCGCGGCCTCGTCGGACACGCTGTGAGCGACACCTCCTTGACACCGATCTCCCAGAGAACTTGCGGGAAGGGGGTCCCCGCTTCACACACGGCCGCAGGGAGGTTGGGATCCAAGCGTAACATGCGACCCCCCCCCGGCTGCGTGCCGGGATCGGGCGGACCGCTCCGTTCGCTACGGGTCCAAGGCCTCGCAGCCGCCGGAAGCGAAGCTAGGCGGCCAGTTTGGTGAGCCGCCAGACGATTCCGGTTAAACGGCCTTGGGGCTGAGTCGGCTCTGAGCAGGTTGGAGGACTGGGTGGGGGGGAGGCGACCGGGGTACAGTCGATCCGGGTCCCATCCAGCAGGGCCGCGGGGGTCCCAGCCTCACACACGGGCTCAAGGGAGAGGTGTCCCTTGGGATATCGTCGATTTGTGTAACCTCGGCTTGCGTCTGGCGATGAGTTTCGCCTGTTCAGCGGGGAACGCCTCGCGATGATACCCAGACTGGCGGTTGCGCCTTCAGCAGGTTCGTCAGCGATATGGCTTCTGTCCTGGTATGTCCCACCTGGCCGGACGATCGACCCATGGGCTCCGCTGTCACGTCGGCGTGCTCGACTTCATCGAAGGTCTGACGGACAAACGCAAGCACCCGCATGGCAGGCTCTCTCTCGTTATCACATGCGCCGGATCAAGAACCCCGTGAGGTCGTGGGCTGACGGGGGCGATCATGTCACATCAAGTAATGGAAAGCGAATTCGAGGTATTCCTGATCATAGTTCATAGCGGAGGCGATACACTAACAACTCTTGCAGGCGGAACATCGTTTCGGGATCGGCTGTAACCTGGACCGTACGGGGGCCTATGCGTTCCACGCCGGGCACTAATGCGGCAGTTTGCGCCATGTCGGTGCGGATGTAATCGATCTGCATCGCGATCGGGTTAGACACCAAGACCGATGGAATTTGCCCTCGGATCTTTATAGCTTCCGCGGCCGCTGCACGGATGCGCCGACATGCTTCACGCGGGTGCAGGCTTACTGCAACGCCCTGCCCCGGCCTTCTTTTACGGCAACGACAACTGTTTTAGGCATGTCCTCCAGGATCTGAACGATGGTCGCTCGGTCGCCTGTGACTAAGGTGACCGGTACGCCTAGCCATCCCGCTACGAGGGCATTGAGACCGGCCTCGTGCATGATCTGACCATTGATACGAAGGTTGTAAATGGTAGCGCTATTCCAGGTGTGATCAAGGACGGCACTGGCAGTACCCGCGCGAGCATGGGTACCCGTGATGAACACAGCTTGGAAATTGCCATCGAAAGCTTCCATCTGCAGCGAATCTCTTATTGCGCCCCGGACGAGCGCCGCTCGATCATCGAGCCGGGAGGGAATCAGGTTCTGCATCCCACCGTGACTGTCACAGACTACTACCTCTGTAGCACCGCCGTCGAAGGCCCCAGCAACAGCAGCATTGACTTCATCAGTCATCAACTCCCTCGCCTCCGCATATTGCGCGGCCCCGTCAAGCGTCTGCAATGGTGTTACCACACCGGCCACTCCCTCGATGTCCGCTGAGACGAACACGCGACACCCTTCCATGCTAACGCCCTCCCTTTTTGACTCTTGCTGATGGCCACCAACTCTTTTTCTCGTTTGCTGGTGTGCAACTTTTCCAAGCCTAGCGATTGCAATCACAGTGACGATCTTTGCGTTTTTCGGCGATGCCCTGCAAGAAGTTCTTGATCCAAGTCTGAGGACTCGCTGAAGATCCAAACGGTCAGTTCGGTTTCCTTCTTCTAGTTCCCAAACCTGATTGCGGGCTCGAATCTCTTGCCCCCGCAACCTCGGGGGCTCCTCGGAGAGGCTTTCTGTCCCCGCGTCTCATTCTCCAGCGCGACAGAGGTGCCCTACTCGGTTTTCTGGTCAACCGCGTTCCCAGGGCAGAATGCAATGCCTAGGGATTAATCCTCGAAGGTGAGCGGGGGGATCTGACGAAGACATGAAGGTGGAGCTTCCTACCCAACAGCGGTCTTTAGTTGCCGGCATCAAACACGTCTCCTACCGTCAAGAGTCCACGCCCGCGTCGACGGGATGCGGCGTAGCGAAGGTCGTTTCAAGGAAGTCTGAGGAGGGATTGGGATGAGGAAACTTCGTGTAACATTGATGGCCGGGCTATTCTTGGTGGCCTTTCTTGTTTCGGGGCCAGCTCAAACGATTGGGGGTCCTTCCTCCCCTGCCCGTCAGGAACTAAGGGTGGGCTTCATCGATGATACGTACATCCTTGAAGGGGAACGGGCAAGTCTCGGGATGTTTCCTCTAAACGCGAACATTCTCGAGAGCCTCACTTCCTTGAATTCGAAATACGAGGTTAAGCCATTGCTCGCTGAGCGGTGGGAATTCAGGCCGCCTAACACCTGGCGGTTCTTCCTCCGGCGTGGCGTGCAGTTTCACAATGGTCAGCCGTTCACTGCCCGGGCCGTAAAGGAGATGTTTAATCGCATTGCTCGAAGGCCAGGTGGAGGTGGCATCAAGGCGGGTCCCGATTCAACCACGATCGTGGACGACTTTACTGTCGACTTTACACCGTTAGTGCCAAACATCAGGATTCCTGAACAGTTAGTCACCTGGCATTACCACATTAGGGCACCCGGGTCGGAGATCGGGCAGGGCAGGAGGCCCATTGGCACGGGGCCATTCCGCTTCGTCCAATACCTCCGGAAGGAGCGTATCATTGTTGAGCGCAATCCCAGTTATTGGGGGCCCAAGGCAAAGCTTGAGCGAATCGTTTTCAGCTTCTTTCCCGATTCCAGCGCTCGTCGGCTGGCCCTGGAAGCAGGCAACATCGATTTTGCTTTCGAGGTACCTCGTCCAGATGTGAAGTCACTGAAGGCGAAGGGGTTCAAGATCGTGACAAGTTCCGTCGGCACATACCGGGCGCTGTACGCCAACGTCCGGAGCAGGGCCCCTTATGATCTCCTCGCTGACGTGAGGTTGCGCCGAGCAATTGCCCACAGCATCGACCGAAAGAAGCTAGTGACCGGGGTGCTTGAGGGGTTGGCCACAACCGATCAGACGATGGTTCCGCCATCGGTCCTAGGGAACTTCGCATTCCTGGTCCAGGGATTTTCCTACGATGCTGCAAAAGCGAGGGCTCTCTTGGATGAAGCCGGGTGGAGGCCGGGAAGCGGTGGCATTCGGGAGAAGGGCGGGCGGCGATTGAAACTTGTCCTCGTATCAGGGTACCCAGTAGCAGAGCTCCACCGACCGGTGCCCGCATTCCTGCAGGCCGAACTCAAGGAGGTCGGGATCGAGATTGAAATTGTTGAGCGCCCTGATATCCCCTCCTACCAAGCCTTGATTAACAGCGGGGAGGGTGACCTATACCTCGAAGAAGGCAACCAATCCGATGCTAACCCCGGATTTCTGCCATACTTCCTGTTCTACACGGGCGGCGATTACACTGTATATCAGCGCCTGTTTGGGCCCGGGCAGAAATTCGACGAACTTCTCGCCCCGAGCCTAACAGAAGTTGAAATGAGCAAAGTGCGGAAAGCGGTCGCGGAGGCCATGCACGAGATCATCGACGAGCAGGCTGTCGTGATACCTTTGGTCGGGCTCTACAGGATCTACTCGATGAAGAAATCCGTTCAAGGTTTCCTCCCCCACCCCGTCTACTTCAACGTAAGATGGGATACTGTATCGCTCGCGGACTAAGGGAGGAGGTGAGATCGGGCGCCTGGTGCGATCTGGATTTTTGATCGCGGGATGACTCGGCAGTCGGAAGCATGAATTACTACTTCCTAGGCCGTTGCGTCCTGATTGTTCCGACGCTCCTTGGGATCTCGTTCCTCGCATTTGGCGTCGCCGCGCTAACGCCAGGTGATCCTGCTGAGGAGATACTACGGCGGACTACCGATCGTCCTCCTAGCGAGGCGGAGGTGGCCCAGCTTAGACGAGAGTTGGGGCTGGACCGCCCAATACCGGTTCAATACGTTGTGTGGGCTGGGCGTGCCGCACGAGGCAATCTCGGGATTTCCTTCGCGACTCGGCGCCCTGTAATTGGTGAGATCCTACACCGGATTCCTGCTTCTCTACAATTGGCTATCCCTGCCGCCTTCCTCGCGCTCGCCATCTCTATCCCCGTGGGGATAATCTCGGCCATCCACCGGAACCGTCTAGTTGACCAAATGGTCCGGATCTGTTCCTTAGCCGGAGCATCTATTCCCAGTTTCTGGCTGGCCCTGCTTCTCATAATCTTTCTTGCCGTGAAACTCTCCCTCGTACCCGTTGCCGGCCGAGTAGGTGCGTCTAGTGTTCTCCTTCCGGCCCTTACCCTTGCGGTAACGCCCGCTGCCGTCCTCGCCCGCTTCACTCGTTCCGCAATGCTGGAAATCCTCGGCGAGGACTACATCCGTTCAGCAAGGGCGAAGGGTCTTCCGGAGCGACTGGTTGTGGGACGCCATGCTCTTCGCAATGCCCTTTTACCAGTGATAACGGCTTTCGGGACCAGCCTCGGGCACCTAATTTCTGGAGCGGTAGTTATAGAGAGCATCTTTGCGTGGCCAGGATTCGGAAAGCTAGCCCTTGATTCAATTCTTCAGCGCGACTATCCAATGATTCAAGGCTATGTCCTGTTCACGGGCGTGATCTTCGTAGCTCTCAACCTCATCATTGATCTTTCCTACACGAGGATTGATCCGCGGATCCGATTTAGTGGTGGCTTCATTCGGGATGCCGCCCGGTGACAGTAGAGCCTAAGTGGGAACGACGAGAAAGACTAGGCCGGTCCCGCTCCTTTCCTGTTGCGAGGGGGCATGTTACCCTGGTCCTGCTCCGGGATCGGGCCGCACTGTTTGGACTTGGCGTCGTAGTTTCGTTCGTTCTACTTGCAATCTTCGCCTCAGCCCTCGCTCCGGACGACCCCAACTTCGTTGACGTGACAAGAAGGTTCACTCCGCCTTCGGCACAGTTCCCTTTAGGTACGGACCACCTTGGAAGGGACATGCTGTCACGCCTCCTCTACGGTGCCCGCCTTTCCATTGGGACGACAGTCGCTGCGTCTTTGGGAATCTCACTCCTCGGTATCGTCCTCGGCATGCTCGCTGGGTATTTCAGAGGTCTCGTCGACACAGCAATCAGCCGGATTGTGGATGTCCTCTTAGCTTTTCCGACTTTTCTCCTAGCGCTTGCGGTCACAGGTGTGCTTGGACCTAGCCTTCTGAATCTCACCATCGCAATTGTCCTTGTCTGGTGGGCGACCTATGCAAGAGTAGTGCGGGCGTCTATCCTTGCGGAACGAGAGAAGACGTACATCGAAGCCGCGCGCGCGGCAGGCGCCTCCGATTGGCGAATTCTACGCGCGCACTTGTTCCCCAACATCGTAGCCCCAGTGGTGGTTCTTACAACGCTGAATATGGGATCGATCCTTCTCGGGATATCGGCACTGTCCTTCCTAGGGCTGGGGGTCAGGCCGCCGACCGCCGAGTGGGGGGGAATGCTTGCCGAAGCAAAGAGCTATATGGGGCAAGCTCCATACATGATGTACTTCCCCGGGATGGCGATCTTCCTCATGGTCCTTGCCTTCAACCTCTTCGGAGATGGCCTCCGCGACGCTCTGGACCCTCGTACCCGCCGGTCCTTTCGTTAGCGGGTCTACGTACCACAATGGAAGTGTTGAAGACCATGTGATGAAACAGTTTGCGACGCAAATGCGTGAAGACTTGGCAGGCTGCTTAATCTGACATGGGAAGGGGTGGCCATGCGTACACTGATTCACGGGGACTATGTCGTTGCCTTCGACGGTGATCAGCACAGGATAGTTCGGTCCGGTGTTGTGGTTTACGAGGACGATCGAATATTACATGTGGGTCGGAGCTTCCAAGGCGAAGTCGATACTCAGATCGACGCGTCCGAAAGCAAGCTGATCATCCCGGGCCTTGTCAACATACATATGCACGCGGGAATTCAGGCCGGTGGAAGAATAGTTTCAGATGTTGGTCGCCGAGAATTGTTCAATGCCGGCTACCTGAATTACGCGGTGGCTGGCCAAGGTAAACGTCCTACACCCGAAGATTCCGCGATCGGTGCAAGACTGACCGTTTGGGAACTTCTTCGAACTGGTTCGACTACAGTGGTAAATGTAGGCGGGTCGGTTTCGATGGTGGAAGAGATGGCAAGGGTAGCAGGCGAAGCGGGCCTACGTGCCTACCTAGGACCCGGATATACAGCGGCGGACCTTTACTACGATCAGGATGGTTTGCTTCGCTACGACTGGGATGAAGGTCGGGGGATGTCCCGGCTTGCTGAAGCCGCCACGACGGCCCAGGCAATCAATGGTACGTACAATGGACGTATTCAGGGAATGTTGTTCCCCAACCAAGTGGATGCGTGCAGTCCAGATCTTCTGCGTGCAACACGGAAGAATGCAAATGAACTCGGTCTGGGGATTCAGACGCACGTTGCCCAAAATCTACTAGAATTCCATGAAGTCCTTCGCCGCTACGGAGTGACCCCGGTGGAGTTACTGCATCAGACAGGAATTCTCGGTCCAGATACCATCCTCGGGCATTGCATACTTACGACCGGTCATCCCTGGTTGGCTTTCCCCCGAGGGAATGATTTGGTGCTCATTGCGGATGCTGGAGCTTCAGTTGCGCATTGTCCCTTGGCATTAGCTCGGCGTGGGAGCGCAATGCACTCCTTCAGCAAGTACCTGGGGGCAGGAATTAATATGTCTATCGGTACAGATACCTTCCCCCGCGACATGTTGACCGAAATGCGGTTAGCTTCCCTCTTCTGCAAGACCAATGAAGGCAATGCTACAGTTGCCACTGCTAAAGAAGTCTTCGATGCTGCGACTCTTGGAGGGGCGAAGGCCCTCCGTCGCGCAGACCTCGGCAGGCTTGCGGCTGGTGCGAAGGCAGATATCCTTATCATAGACCTCGCGAAACCCAGGATTGGCGCGATCCTGGATCCCATCAAAACGCTGGTCGACTGTTGTGTCGGCGAGGATGTAACAACGGTCGTCATTGATGGGCAGAAAGTAGTGGAGAATGGACGAGCACTTGGATTCGATGAGGGGAGACTAGTTCGAGAGGTCCAGAAAGCGGCTGAAGCCTATTGGTCGGCTTTCCCAAATTGGGATGTTTTCGGGCGGGGCGTAGATGAAGTCTCCCCTCAGAGTCTCGATTTCTGGAAGGAGTAGATTGTTTCTGCCCAGGCGGGAAAGAGCAAAGTGAGCTTCTACCGACCTCCGGCCAGGGTGATCCGGACCCAGATCTTATTGCTGCGTTGGCTTGGCTACGTAGAAGCGGCACACGCCTTAGGTGCCGGCGCCGCTCCCGTCATTCTCAGACACGTTACCCTGGAGTGCTGCCACTATCCTTAGCCTAATCTATCCTGGGCGGCGAGCAACGCGATTCCTGATTGAAGCATCGCTTAGCTTCTTGGGATTGTGGGATCCCACGGCGAAGAGGTGGGGGTCTGTCCTCTACAATGCTGAGGTCCGTAGCGCGTCCTTCAGCGGGGCGTGGGTATGGTGGGCAGTGCCGCCGGGTCTGTTCATTACTTTCACGGTGTTGGGGTCCGTCTTCAGCGGCTATACGCTTTAGAGTGCCCAATTCTCCGACTGCGGCAGTAACGGACTTTGCAAAACGCCCAAAACGAGGAGGTAGGCGTGAACTACGATGGAGGAGCCTAAGGAATTCTCATTTGAAACCGAAGCGGGAGCCGAGGGAACACTCCCATACCCTCCGGAGGTTGTCTGGAAGGCTATCACAAATGAATCCGAAACGACGCACTGGCTCGGGGTCATCGGATACTGGCCAGCCGATCCTGCACCCGGCAAGCGATTCTGGACGCGCAGCACTGGATTGGGATACATGGCCTTCGAATATTTGGAGTTTACCCCACCGCGCCGCCTGAAGGCGCGGGGCCTCTACACTGGCCGGGTTTTCACATGGGAGCTTCAGCGGGTCGACGGCGGAACACGTCTGCGGGTTTCAGTGCAGCCGGGTCCGAACGATACCAAGTGGGAAACCGATCAAGACCACAACTCCATCGGGCCCGTCATCGACATTCGGAATCTGCGCAGCTATCTCAAAGGGGATTACGATGCCCAGCGCTTTCCATTCTTCGGCGTTAGGACGAAACCCCTCAGCCCTGAGAGTCCGAACGTCCAGGTTGTGACCGAGGTCTACGCCTGGGCATCAGCGGCCGGACTCCGCGTCGGTGACAAGATTGTCTCCGTCAACGGCGAAGAGATTCCGCGGAGTCCGTTTTCCTTTGCTCCCCTATACTGGCTCGCCCGAAAACATCGAGCCGGGGAGACCGTGACATTAACCGTGCACCGGGAGAATAAGACCCTGGAGATGGTGCTGCGATTGTATTCATGGCGTGAGGCCGCTGAGGCTATGGGTGCGGATATCGGTCCGCCACCGGGCTTTGATCGAGGTTAGTTGCCCCCAAAGCTCCCTGGGTCCCGGGCGGTCTGTTGGTCTGGCTCATTCCATCGCTAGACTGATCGGGACACGTAGGCCGCGGGATTCGCCTCGAACTCCGCCTTGCAGCGGGACGCACAGAAATAGTAGGTGGTCCCCTCGTACTGGTCGATGTAACGAGCCGTCGGGATATCGACTTCCATCTTGCATACGGGGTCGATGGCGACGCATGATTTGTTGGCCGTCCCAGGGTAAGCGCCGCTGTGGTTAGATGGACCCGTGCCGACCGGTGCGGGCAGGGGCGCATTCGTCAGCCACCGGGTTTTCTGCCCATACGGCGTGCGCCGTCGTTCGGGGATGAGGGCAGGATAGCCCACGTAGACGATGGCGGCGATCCGACGGTCCGGGGGGATCTCGAGGAAGGCCCGCAGGGCGGGATTATGGACCAGACCGCCGGTCCGGGGGTAGGTCCCAACCCTCGCGCTGGCCGCGACGAGGAGCATGTTCTGAATGCCGCAAAAAGTGGCGGCGTAGTCTTCCTCGGCCACGGTCGGGTCGGCGGAAAGGCATGTGGTGACCACGATGATTACAGGCGTCCCCAGGGTGTCCTGGTAGACCTTCTGCGCGGCTTTCTGCGCCTCCGGCGCCGCCGGATCTGGGAAGAGCGTCAGACGGAAGCGGCGCCTGATCTCCGCGAAGTACTCCTTCGCGTTGCCCTCCAGCACCACGAACTCCCACGGCTCGGTGAGGTGATGGTTCGGCGCCCAGGTCGCGGCCTCCAGCATCCTCTCAACGACCTCCCGGGGGACGGGGTCGGAGGTGAAGCGGGGGATGCTGCGGCGCTCTTTGATCAGCTGGAAGATATCCATGCTCTTACCTTCTGCAAGACGAGCCGCCTGCCTGGTCTCCCGGCGACGTGAGATGCGTGCGGGTGCAGTAGCCCGCAGGCGGCAGAGTGGCCATCGCTGGCCGACAGCATCACTGGAGCCCACTTGCGTCCCAGTATCCCATACAGCCCGAGGGGAGGGGTATGGGTCCCAGGTTCCTTCGACCCGGGTCCCATCAGGCCGAGCACCCGTGGGAGTCCAGCGTCGCACACGGACTGGAGGGAAGGTATAGGGTCTCCCGGGATATGGTCGATTCGGGTCCCATCCGCCCCGGCGGGAGGTCCCAGCCTCGCACACGGGCTCGAGGGAAGGTATAGGCCTCCCCGGGAGATACCGTCGATTAGATGGGCCCCGCCGCTGGGGGGTCCGCCTTACACAGGCCGTAGGAGGGTACAGATACCCCCGGGATAGGTCGGTCAGATGGGACCCGGGTCGGCGCGGAGGGAAACACAGTGCTCCAACATTGACGCGCTAGTTTATGTGAACCTGACCACCACTCGCTTCCTGGACCCGACTAGCGCCCCTGGCGATGCCTCGGGCCTTGAGGACCAAGGGTGGCGTTCGGTCTCGATTTCTGTTTCCACCATACGGGATGGTCATGTTCGCCGGGGCCAATGCACCTGATTTTCTGCATTCGCTCACCAGGAGAGTGCTTCACGAATGGAAAGGCCCCGATGGGTTATTCGACCCATAGTTCGGAATCTGGCTTAGCGCTCCAGCCGGCTGCACAGAAGCGACGCGGCTGAACTTCGTCGTCGGGCGGTAGGCACCCGATCGACGGTATCCCGGGGGAGGTGCGGGCGAGCCCCCTTCTGCTCTGTGTCTGAGGCTGGGACCAGAGGCTGGGACCAGACGAAAGGCTGCTCTTTCGACCCCTCCCGAGATTTTCACTCTCTCGGCTGAGTTGAGCTGATGCCGTATGGAGGGGATTCTGCCTTTCCTGAGAGGCTGATAGAGTCGAAATCTTAGAGCAAAGGGTAGCTTACCAATTGACGATCACTGAACTCAGCTCGCTATCTGGGAACTTAACGGTGGAACGGCCGTGTGATGAGATGTGGCACGTTGGTAGGCATGTCCGATGCGTATGCAAGTTCTCTCATCGAGAGGGCGTGCCGCAATTTGGATTCCCATCGGTAATCCGCTCTCGTGAAGCCCCGAAGGCACGGACAACGCCGGCAATCCAGCGATGTTGAAGATCATAGTCATCCGCGCCACGCCTTCCGCCCAGGAATACGTCTTTCCATCGATTTCAAAAGACATGTCATGAAGCCGTGGGGCTACAGACATCATTCCGGGGACAATGATTGCATCGACTTTATCGAACGCAGATTCAAAATCGCGTTGGATGAGGTATCTAGTGCGCAAAGCCTTCAGATAGTCCAGAGCGCTTATGAATTGAGCCGTGGCCAGTACCTGCTGAGACATTGGAGCGCTGTACTCTTCAAGACGACCAAATGTATCCTCGTGTAATGATGCGTGTTCAGCATGCATGATGGTGAATCCTATTGCATCGGCAAGGTACGCATGGGGAAGTTCGATCTCAACTAGCCTTGCTCCATCGCTGGTCAGCACCTCAATCGCCTCTCTAGTCGCTGCCTCAACTTGACGGTCAACGATGTCAAAGAACCAGTTTACAGGTACACCTATACGCGTGCCTTCGATCCGATGGCCCAGTGCTTCTACGTAGTCGATCCGAGGCGAGCCCAATGATGTTGGATCCCGTGGATCGTGGCCTGCAATTACCGTTAGCATTAGTGCTAGGTCTTCTACAGACCGAGCCATTGGGCCGACGTGATCGAGCGTCCACGAGAGCGGCATCACACCATGCCGAGAAATCAGACCCTGCGTTGGCTTGAATCCATTGATTCCACAGAAGGTGGACGGGACCCTAATCGATCCGCCTGTGTCCGTACCGATGGCTAGCGTCACTTCGCGCGCCGCCAGAGCCGCAGCACCTCCACTGGAGGAGCCACCCGGCGTTCGTTCTAAGTTCCAGGGGTTGCGCGTCGGTCCATAGTGGCTGTCCTCCCCAATGGCGAACTCATAAGTTTGGAGCTTGGCGAGGAGGAGTCCATGTTCCGCCATTAGCCTTCTAGCCACGGTGGCGGTTTCGGTCGGCACGTAGTCAGCGTAGATTCTCGATCCGCCGGTCGTACGTATGCCTTGAGTCTGGATAATGTCTTTTAGTCCGAAAGGAACTCCTTCCAGCATCCTGGCGTCACCGGACATCCAACGTTTGGCTGATGCCGCCGCTGCCTCGAGGCACTGGTCGGCACAAAGCGTCAAAACTGCGTTGACTTTTGGTTCGAGGCTCCGCATGCGCGCGAGACACGACTCCACGGCTTCGACCGGCGATGCTTCGTGAGTGCGGAACTTGCTAAGGAGCTCAGAAGCACTGAGATCCGCGAGCTCCGTCATGGTTTCTTCCGCTTTGCCCATCGTGTCTTTCCAAGGGAATGACCGCCTCTGACAATCCAGTGCCAGACATGAGCTGGTTCAATGGCCTCGATAAACGGTAACGAGACCTCCCGTAGTTCTTGAAGCCTGGTTCGAAACGCGGCGCGAGCACTCGCTGCCACTCTCAGGTGTCCGCCGGACATTGAGATGCCCATGTCTTGGGCCATCAACCGCAACGTGTCTAGCTCGCTATCTGACACGAAGAGTACCTCCTCAACATGGGCCCCGCAGAAATGGGACCGTGGTTACATACTGTCGGTTCTTTAATGAGCATGGCCGCTCATGTCAGGCACTGTGTTGTTCTCGGCCATCCACGAGGAACCTCGCGTGCCAGGCTCTTAGCTACGAGTACGCTATCGACCCCCATCCACTATCCAATGAGAGTGCGGTTGATTTCGGAACCAACGCGATTGAAGTCGGTCGGAGAACGGAACACTGTCTCAGACCAGAAAGGGATACTACCCACAGCGTCATCGGTCGACTCAGAGGCGTTAGCTGACCGCGTCCAGTGTGAAAGGTTAACAACGAGCAGGAGGTTGCGAGCATCCTGGTAGAACACGGCGGAGCGCGCTGCGTTCTTGAGACTCTCCACCGCTGTCATATAGGGCTTGAAACACGTGGATCCGGTGCTTGCCCTAGATCCAACATGTTTGTGCTATCGGCAATGCGAACACAGGCTGCCATGTGTGTACTACCCACAACGGTGAGCGGTGGCTGTTCTGGCAAGCAATCTTCCCGCACAAGCGGACAACGCGATGCGAATACGCAACCTTGTGGCACGTCAATCGAACTCGGGACCTCGCCTCGAAGGACATGACGGCCCAAACGTATTCCGGGATCGGCAGGGAGCCGCGCGGAAAGCAGTGCTTGCGTGTATGGGTGCTGAGGCCTGTCGAATACACTACGCCTGGGTCCAATTTCAGCAACCACTCCCAAATACATCACCATCACACGATCACAATAGGCTCCGATTGTGTACAAGTCATGAGAGATGAATACGTAGGTGAGGCCTAGTTCCTCTCGCAGGCGCATGAGCAGCGACAGAATTCCACTTCTAGCAGAGAAATCCAGCGACGAAGTTGGTTCGTCCAGCACAAGCAAGTCGGGGTTCGTAGCTATTGCTCGTGCGATGCCGACGCGCTGAGCCTCTCCTCCACTTAACTCCCGCGGCAATCTGTGAAGATACCTCTTGCTAAGCAATACCAGATCCAGGAGTTCAGCCGCACGCTGCCCCCGACCAAGGCCGTCTAAACCGGTGTGCAACCTCAAGGGCTCCTCTATGATGTCCCGAACCAGCATCCGAGGATTCAGGGAACCGAGAGGGTCCTGGAACACCATCTGCATCCTCGCCCTGAGGGGAAGCAGTTGTCGCCAGGACAACCTCGTTATGTCGATTCGATCGAACAATATTCGCCCTGCGGTTGGCTCGATCAAGCGTAGGAGGCACCGTCCCACCGTCGACTTGCCGCACCCACTTTCGCCGACTATTCCGAGGATTTCTCCACGGCCAACGGAGAATGAAATCCCATTCACGGCTCGCACGAACGTGTTCCCCCGGCCTGCCGGGAACCGCTTAACAAGAGCTTGGACCTCAAGCAGGGAGGTGTTCTCAGAACTACTCATGGCACTCTCGGTATTGAGGCTCCCTATTGTAGAGCTTCCCGCCATTCTCCTCTTATGATTGGATGAAGTCCTTGAAGGTACATCTGCAATGGGCCCTAGGGTGGTTGTGGTCGATGGAACCCCGCAGTCGGTATGTGGTGAGTTGCCCGTGCCTGTTCTAGTGAGGACGCAACCAGTTTCTTCGTGTAGGGATGGCGCGGCATCGAGAACAACACCTGTACCTGAGCCTCTTCAATAATACGACCACTCAACATCACAACAACACGGTCGCAGTAGTGAGCAACAATCCCGAGATCATGAGTAACAAGAAGGACTGCCGATCCAGTCTCCTGCACCCGAGACTGAATGAGATCGAGTATCTGGCCCTGCACGGTAACATCGAGACCAGTTGTGGGCTCGTCAGCTACCAGTAGCTTCGGCTCGTTTATCGTTGCCATCGCAATGAGAACGCGTTGTGCCATTCCCCCGCTGAGCTGATGAGGATAGGAATTCATCCAACGTCTGACATCGTCGATACCCATCCCCTTCAGCACGGAAGCGACGCGTTTGAGGGCCACACTCTTGGAGACTGGGTGGTGATCCCGGTACACGTTGGCTATCTGAGTACCGATCGTGAGCAGCGGGTTGAGCGCCGAGTTTGGATTCTGGACGACGAGACCGATGTCAGAACCGCGGATCATCCTTAATTGGGACTCCAACTTTCGGAGCAGGTCCTCACCTCGATACAGCACCATCCCCTGAACCACCTTCCCAGGCGGACGAACCAGACCAAGGAGAGCTAGGGCAGCTGTGGACTTGCCACAACCACTCTCCCCAACTAACCCTACGAACTCGCCCTCTCGAATGCGGATAGAGAAGTCTTCCACCGCAGCAACAGCACGCTCACCCGAATGATAGACGACTTGGATATTCCGACCTTCCAGAATGACTGAATTGGATGGGCCTTCGCCTGACTGGTCACGGTCATCCATATCGGTTCTCGAGGGCATTTCCCACAAGCGCGTATCCTAGGACCGTAAGGGAAATTGCAAGTCCAGGGAAAACTGACGGCCACCACTCTCCCAGGATGATGGAATTCGCCGATGACGCAATCATGATGCCCCACTCAGGCGTAGGCGGGCGGACTCCGGCGCCCACGAAGCTAATGCCCGCAGTTTGCAAGATCGCGGCACCTATAGTTATGGGCGCTTGGATCAACGAAGGCGCGAGCGAATTCGGCAGGACGTGTCTCAGGGCGATGACAAGCTCCCTGTTTCCTGTGGCCCTTGCAGCTTCGACATAGTTGCGAGTTCGCTCGCTCAGGACCTGGGCTCGGGTCAGGCGAAGATAGACTGGGATGAATAGCACAGCGAGCGTAACAATGATGTTGCCAACGTTGCGTCCGGTCAGTGCAACCAGAACCATAGCCAAAATGAAGAGTGGAAATGATTGGATAACATCGGAAGCGCGCGTCAAAGCCTCTGTCATCCAGTTGCTGTAGTAGCCGGCAATCAAACCCAGGAGCGTGCCTGCACCAAGAGACAAGCCTGTGGCGGCCAAAGCGATGAGGACATCAACCCTTGGCGCTGCGATCACTCTTGAAAAAATGTCGAGACCAGAATCATCGGTACCGAACCAGTGTACTGGGTTCGCTAACCGGCCCTGGAGAGATTTCAAGATGAGTGGTGCCAGGTCACGGAGGCGGGGAGGAGGCTCCGCAGCGGCGGAGACGGGTATCTGCGGATCGTAGGGTGCGATAACTGGGCCAAAGACCGCCAAGCCAAGAGATGAGCACATGATCACAATGCCCAGTCCCAGCGGAGTCCCACGCCACGCCCGGTGGATGATCCTTGATACAGAAGTAGCTGAGGGTGGCAAGGAGTCCTTAGTTCAGTGATGTGTTATGAGCGCGATAGGAGATTAAGTGAGCAGTCTTGCGCCCGAGGCAAAACAGTTTCTTCCTCACCGAGAATTCACGATTCGAGGATCTGCAACAGAATGCAAGATATCCATTGCCAGGTAGATCAGGAGTGATCCGATCGTAATGGTGAGAACAACACCCTGAATAGCAGGATAATCGAACGCAAGGATCGATCGCAGCGCGTATTGGCCCAGCCCTCCCAATGAGAAGACTTGCTCCACGAGCACCGCTCCACCCCACATGTAGCCGTACAGGACGGCGATAATCGTTAGGGTGGGAGCGAAGGCGTTGCGAAACGTATAAGCAGCAATATGGAATTGAGACAGCCCACAAGCTCGTGCATACAAAATGTAATTAGACTGCAGGGCACGAATGACATTTTGACGCACCATTTTGACTATCGGCCCAGAGACTATGAAAGCCATCGTGACTACTGGGAGCATCAAATGGTGGAGGGCCTCGAGACTCACGTCCGGCCGTCCAGTTAGCAAAGCGTCGAGGAGGGGAAAACCGGTCACCACCGGTGGTGCCACCGTCAAAGGGGCAAGATGACCCAAGGGTGCGGGAGCTAAGCGCCAGACGAAGTAGAAGAAGTAGATGAAGATAAGGCCCCACCAGAAATCTGGTTGAGCGCCCGCGAAGAGAGAGAAAGAAAAAACGCCTCGATCAAGCAATCCATTCGGTTTGAGGGCGGCAAGAATCCCCATTGGGATGGCGAGTACGCAGGCCACCACAAAACTCAAAGTGATTAACTCCAGCGTAATAGGTAAGAACTGCCATATCTCCTGTGAGACAGGTGAACTGGTCACCCATGATCGACCCAAGTCCCCCTGCAAAAGCCCCGGTCCAACCGCCCTTGGAAATAACCCAAGATATATTGCCAACTGCGTAAGGAGCGGCTTGTCTAGGTGCAACGCAGCCTTAGTGTGCGCGTAGATTTCAGGTGTTGCGAAGGACCCTACCAAACGAGCAACGGGATCTGCGGGTAGCATTCTAATCAAGAAGAAGATAGCCAATAGAATGGACGCAACCTGAACGGCAACTGTCAGAAGGCGACGTAATATATAGACGAATAGCTGCATCCGTGCGCCGCTCTGATTATCCTCGGCCTTTGGGTCCGTTGCGCTATTCTATTCGCAAATCAAACCACTTCACCGAGTTATTCGGGTGCCAGGTTATGCCCTTCAGAGATTTGACGTATGCCCACTGGGTCTTGAATTCAACGATGGGCACAAAATTTACCAAATTCGCCATGATGTTTTGGGCCCGAGCAAGCATCTGGTTGCGCTTTGCCGTATCTGGCTCAACATTAGCCTTCTTGACAATTGCGTCGATCTCTGCATTCGCGAAGTGATTGTAGTTTGTGCAGCAGCCGTAGGTAGTTGCACTAATTAGAAGTGTGTAACCGCCATCGACCGGCACCGCTTTCCAAGTATTCTCGAGAGCGAAAGGAACATCCATCTTGCTGTACATTTGTGTCGAGAACTGCGTTTGGGGAACGGGATTCAACACTACCGGAATGCCTATATTGCGTAGAGAAGCCCTAATGATCGTCGCCATCACTCCCAGCGTATCTTCGAATTCGGACGAATACGTCAACTGGAAGGCCTTGGCGAACCGCTGCAGTCCCTTTCCGCCGGGGTAACCTGCTTCGGCGAGAAGCCGCCTCGCCTGTTCACGGTTAGTCCGATATTGAGTGGCCGGGAGATGGTAGCCTGGGTAGGTAGAAGGCATAACGCCATACCACCTGCGGGCTTGATTAAGGTAGACAGTCGATATGATCTGATCGTACGGAACTGCATACGCTATGGCTTTACGGAGTTTTACGTTGTCAAATGGCGGCGACTTCCAGTTCAAGTGCACGAAGACGACTTCATTACCAAAAACCCCCGCCACCTTTACGTTCGGCGCTGACGTCAAGGAAACGTACTGCTTGGGTGTGAGATGCTCTACCAATTGTGCCGCCCCGGACCGGACAGCCGCCACTCGATTCGCACTTACCGGAACCTTGCGGTATACGACTCGATCGATCGCAGCCTTGCCCCTGTAATAACGTGGATTTGCACGCACAATGAACTCGGACCCCTTTACCCACTTCTCAAGGCAGTAAGGCCCGAAACCTGGAAGGTTGACGGTGTCCGAATATGTATGACTCCAGGGATCCGATCCAGTTGCATGTGCTTTCATTACCCTGCTGTCGAAAATTCCGGTACCGGCCCACTGGGCGAATACCGGAAGGAATAGTACGCTTGGAGGAGCGGACTGCTTAAACTGAACAGTGTAGTCGTCAATCTTTCGCACTTCGTTCCCGAGTGGCGTGGGTTTCTTTAGGACTTCCGGAGTGAATCCCTCGATGCCCGCAGTGGATCCCTCGAACCATCCGAGGGGAATCTTGCCACTGGCAGACTTCGCCCGGCCGTACGAGTAGATCACATCATCGGCAGTAAATGTGTTCCCACTGCAGCCCACCACCCCTCGGCGCAGGTGAAAGGTCCAGGTCAGAGACTGCCTATCGAATTCCCAGGACTCGGCAAGTCTGCCTTCGTACTTTCTGAAATCCAAAAGCCTAACACCATCAGCGTTGGTCGCGCCGGGCGCAAATTCAATCAAACTATCCAACAGGTTCACTATGCCCGTTTGGGTGGGAGGGAGTCCGAGGGAAGCACCATCTGGATCGAGCCCGGCAGGTATGTCCTCTGAGAGCATGGTGAGCTGGCGGAGAGGCGGCGAGCCGGAACTAGGATCTCCTGCAACAATGGCCAAAGAGACCACCACGAGCAACGCAAGAGCGGCTCGATGAGTTTTCTTCATAAGAATCCCCTCCCCCTATCACCTTTCTGAAACCCATCTCTCGATGGATTCGCTTTCAATTCTCTTCTGCGGCAGTCGGTTCCTTCCGAGAATCACTCAAAGATGGCGAGAGGTAGGACTACCGACACGATTGCGTTGGGGAAATCTACGACCTGGCTCACTCGCAGATCGGCCGCAACACTGACCAGAACATATGCCTGCTCCTCCGTGAAACCGCGAATGTTAGTCAGGTAAGCAATCATCTCTTCCACCGCCGCACGAGCGGCGGTGTTGAGATCCAAATATTCGTTCTGCCCCCTCGAGTTGATAGGGATTCCGGTTGTAGCAATGTATCGCCTTGGAACTGTGACATTCGGAGACTCGCTAAATTGGAACATGGGATAACGGGGGCGCCAGTTCAGGTCTGTCGACTTGCGCACGCCAAATCTCAGATAGGCCGTGGCCGAGGTTTCGATGGCAACGCCACAACTCTCACCATCGCCTTGCGCGAAGTGCGGATCGCCCGCAGAGAATAGGGCGCCGTGAACATCAACCGGTAAGGTAAGAACACTACCTTCACCTAACTGTCTGATATCCATGTTGCCACCCGTCTCGCGCGGCGGTATGGGCCGAAGCCCCTCGCCCGGAACCGGGTCGACACTTGGAACAGCATCCTTCGGATTCGGTGTTCTGATGACATAACCACGACGCGATAACTCATCTTCTCGCGACGCAAACTCACGCAACCGTTTCTCCGATGGAGCGACACCCATGACACCCAGTGACGGCCTCCTCTGAATCACTACGCCCGGAAGGTCGTTAGAGCGTGCCAAATTCTTCTCGATCTGCCATTGTACGAGAAATGGCTCCTGGTAGCGGTCGCTGAGGAGGCCGATGCCAGGGATGATGGATGTAAATCCAAACCTTCCCGTCTCGATCTTGAGAATCTCCACATCGAGAAGATCCCCTGGCTCAGCCCTTTCAATGAACAGCGGCCCCGTCATTGGGTTGCCCCGATAGCCACTGTAGTCTAGAAGGGATCTTGTGGTACTTTCCGGTGTAATCTGCACATCCATCCCATCGCGGAGATCTACTGCAACCGTCTCGCCGGGTGCCACACGGGCGATTGGCTCAATTGCGGGATGCCAGCGATTGTGACCCAATCTCCCCTCGGAAACTAGAGGTTTTGTTACATCGACGCGGATTCGATGATCGATTTTCACGAAGGCTTCTCCAAGTCAGGCTCGGTTGGCAAGCTGGCCTCCTCCCACAACGAAAGAGGCGGTAGAGCGAGCGTGCCTTCCAGGTGGGCCAGATGTCCAACTACCATCCACAGGCAGGCGGGCTTATTGTTTCGGCAGTGCTCCCTCTTCCGTTCTCAGGCGTTCGCGGACCGAACGAAACCCCCCCAGGAGGAGGCCCCGATCCAGCCCAGCCAACATCAACTGCGCACCCATCTTTGTTGCTTCAGCTGCAGTCAATGGGTAGGTCGCATGTTCCACTGGCAGGCAGAGAGCAACCCCTGACCGTCGGGCAGCGTCTCTGACACGTTCAATGGCTGCACCAATCGAGGGGTGTTTCTTAGTATCTAGCAGCCCCAGGGAGGCAGAGAGATCCGCCGGGCCAACAATGACGAAGTCGATGCCCGGGGTAGCAACAATCGTATCTGCCTCAGCAATAGCTTCCTGATCTTCCAAGAGAATACCTAGAACCACAGATTTGTTTAGCTCTTGCGCGAGTTCTCGGTTGGTCCCCAAACCATGTGCAGAATAGTCGGCCGCTCGTGCTGCACCATAGAAACCGCGATGCCCTATGGGCGGATACCGAACTGCTGAGACGGCTGTCTGCACTGTCTCAACGCCGCGCACGTGAGGGATAAGGATGCCCTCAGTGCCAATATCCAACACCCGCAAGATGAACTTGGGGTCGACATCGGGTACACGTACCAGCACACCTAAGTCGTGAGCCTGGGCGGCCCGCAGGAGGTCTTCCAGCGACTCAAGGCTGATCGAAGTATGTTCCAGATCGATCATCGCAAAGTCAAACCCTGCGAGCGCCACAATTTCAAGAACGGCTGGGTCACGAAGTGTCACGAAGGCCCCACACGCGGGCCTTGACGCGGTAAGGAGCGTGCGTAGGCGATTCTTCATGCTTGGTGAACTCCTCCACTTTCATGTAGCTGCATGATCACGATTGCTTCGGTCTCGGGAGCTTTGCCTCAGGTTGCCCGGGATCTCAAGGTGGCTTTGAGCGCCTCGTCGGGACCGGGCAGAGCGTCACGGTCCTGATAATGGTTTTCAAAGGCCATCCCGCCACAAGTCAGTCGTGTCTAAAATGGCCTTAGCTCGTGCTGCTGCCGCGCAATACTGCCATCAGTTCGCGGATGTCACCAATAGTCTCGATGTCGCGCAGCATGGTCATTGACTGCTCGACAGCACTAAGCGGTAGTGCTAAACTTGCCGCTTCACGGAACTTGCCTTCCAGCATTGCGGCACTCCAAGGCTCTCCACCCGGATAGCCTAGCGGGCGACGCTGAAACTTACTGAACTGTCGCCCATCCTTCATCGTGATTGAGAGCTCGCAGGCCGCCAAGTCGTGGATATCAGCGAGGGTTGCCAAGTCCGGATGGAGGGACAGCCCGACTTTCTTTGTCAGCGCCAGGACTCTCGAATCCTTGATCCGGTCCTGGCTAAACTGAGCCAAGCCTCTCTTCCGATCGGCGATAGCGACTGCCACGGCCCATGCAATGGAGTATTGGGCCTCGTTGACATCTCTGGGTACCTTGAAGTGGCCAAGCTCCATGGCGAGAGCCGAGGTTCGGCAAGAGACTGATTCGACCTCTTCGGGGCGGATATCGTGTTCGATTGCTAGCTCCATCGCTACTTGCGCCGCGCAGAAGGACATTGACCCCGATGGCTGGAACTTAATCCCAGCGCCCGGTTCCACGAAATCCCATGGATTCCCCCAGTCCTCTCCGATCTCGTCAAGTCGATAGCTGCCGTCTCGTACAGTGGTGTCCGCAAAGCCGTAGGTGATTTCAAGTATGTCTGGCCGGGCGGTGAAGCCGTCCGCGGCCAGAGATGCCGCCATGATGGCATTCGACGCGGCCATGCCGGAGTGAAAGCCTTTGGTCATTGTGCCGAAGTTCCCGCGAATGGCGCCCGAGGCGGACGCTGCGATGCCGAGGGCGACCGCAGTGGTGGCACTGTCAAGACCCAGGAGTTTGACGCAAGCAGCGGTCGCACTCAACACACCGATCGTACCGCTGGCATGGCGTCCACTCATGTACTGTCCTGGTTGAAGCCCCCTGCCTATCTTGTTTGCAGCTTCGAAACCGATGACGTGTGCTTCCAGGACAGCCTGTCCGCTTAACCCTCGGGCTTCTGCCATGGCGAGAATAGCACTTACGTTCGGGCCACTGAAATGGCCAAGACCCCGCCACGTGTTGTCGTCATAGTCGAGAGTGGCAGCGCTGGTCCCATTCACCAGCGCTGCAGCCCAAGGAGATGTTTGAAAGCCAGCCCCTATTGCGCTGGCTGCGGGCGCCCCTCCCATGGCTTTGACGAAGCTGATAACTTTCTTGGCTGCGGGCTGCGTTCGTCCAGCCAATGCGACTCCCACTGTGTCAAAGAAACAGTCCTTTGCAATTCTAAGGGCTTCACCCGTGACGTCTGAGAGCTTTGTTTCCACTATCAACTCCGCGATCCGTCTGGTCGGTCCTTGAGCCATATCCGCCTCCCGGAGGGAAAATGCTCGTCGCTCTTAGGTCTCCTCGGACAAGGTAGTTCCTCTCTGTCAGTGGGACGCTCCCGTTAGGGGGCGCTGAAACGCCCGGGCCACCATCCAGGCTTCAGGAAAAGATCCGCTCTGGATGGTAGACGGCCGTTCGCCATTCTGTATAATCTCTCTCCTCGGCTCGGACCACGGCAAAATAGTAGTCCTGAATCTTTCCAGTGACCGGGCCTCGTCTACCGTTGCCGACCACTATGCCATCGATGCTGATAATTGGCATTATCTCGTAGCCACTGCCGCATATGAAAGCTTCTTCGGCGAGGTATAGTTCGGTGCGGTCGATCTCACGAACAGTGACGGTGCGATTGAACCTTTCTCGAAAAATGCGAATAAGAGTCGAGCGCGTGATGCTTTCAAGGATACCTGCAGTAACAGGGGGCGTGAGCAACTCTCCCCCGCGCACGATAAACACACACGCGGAGGCTGCTTCAGACACGGTCCCTCTAGAGTTGAGCAAGATTGCGTTGTCATATCCGTTGACTCGGGCTTCCATGAGGGCTAGGCGACTGTTTTGGTAATTTGCTGCTGCTTTCACCCTTGGAGGCATGGCGTCATCCGCTATTCTGCTCCAGGAGCTAACGCACACTCTTACTCCATCGATCGTGGCTTTGGTCGGCGGTCGGGGCACCGCGGTTATGAAGAAGCCTTCCTCGAGAGGATCGGTGAGGGCGCCGAATCCATCGCCAAACCCTACATAGGCCACAAAGATGATGTGCACATCCTCCCGAAATTCGTTTCGCGCGAGCAGTTCTATGCAGGAAGAAATCATTTCATCAGTAAGGGTGCTTTTCATCCGCATGACCTTCATCGACTGCCGCAGACGTTCCATGTGTTCAGCCAGCTTGAAAACGTACAATTCGTCGTCTCGTGTGTTCCAGTAGGCACGAATACCTTCAAAGACCGATGCTCCTGTCATGACGGCCTGACAGCGTACATGCAAGACGCACTCGTGCCAGGGTACAAAGCGACTGTTGATCCAGGCCCATCGCGGAGTTGCCATTCTCTTACTCACTTCTGTCATCGAAATGGTTTGCGTCGATAGCGCAGATCGATGAGCCGCTTATGTTCATCCACTACGGCTCGACCCCTTTCCGCTGGGGACGAACCTCTGCACTCACTCCAGGGTTTTGCAGGGACTGGCGTCCCGGAGTTATTCCATGTATCTGGCCATCTTCGATAACCACTCCATACTGCTCTCGTGCACTTTCGACACTCACATATCCCTCCAGCACATCCATCAGCACACTTTCTTTCTCTCTTGAGTACGGGTGGTGGAGTCCTCCACCACCTGCGCTCTCCTTTGTCAGGCGCTCGCCTGGTTGTAAATACCAACGGCCCCAACCGCGGCCCTCAGGTTGGTCATTGAGAAAGAGCCGATTCGGACGCCCGCTACTTCCTCCCAATAGACCTAGAGCCGGGTAATTCATCCGTCCTACCTGCCCGGTGTACATGATGGGATCACTGCCTATGTTCCTAATTGTCCATCTCGTCCCAAGCCCACCTCGGTATTTTCCGGGCCCCGCCGAGTCCGCAATCAAAGTCTTCTCTTCGAAGAGAACCGGAGCTGAAAGTTCAGTCGTTTCCACTGAGGTACCTCGTGCGTTCGTTGGGAAATAACAGCATTCGCCATCTTTGGCCGGCATCGCACCTGTGCCCCCGCTACCAGCGAAAAACAGTTGCACAAAGGGGCGCCCGTTTTCACGTCGGCCAGTCACGCCGTCTGGCCCTTGGGGGGCACTTCCGCTGTGGCCCCAAATACGATCGGGCACGACCTTTTCTAGGGCGGTGAATATTGCGGCATGGATCATGTGTCCGGTGTAGTTTCTGCAGAAACCTGCTGCTGGCCATTCTGAATTAAGGATTGAACCCGACGGGGCGGAAATGGAGAATGGCCGAAGACATCCGTGATTTGTAGGGAGCCGCGGATAGATCAGAAGTTTCAGCGGGTACACCGTGAAAGCATATGTGTAGTTCATGGCGACATTGAGAGATGAGGAGTTATCTTGGGGAGAGGTCCCAGAGTAGTCGACTCTGACATCAGTCCCGTCAATTTCGACCGCGACCTTTATGGTCACGGGGAACCCTGCACCGTCAAAAGTTGCACTGCCTTCGTATCTGCCGGCGGGCAGCTTTTCGATCGCGTCCCGCATCCCTTCTTCTGACCTACGAATGATTTCGTCGGCCACGGCGGGGAAGTCTTTGATATTCTCGTCATGAATGAGTTCAAGTAGCCGATTCGCCATGGTAGCGTTGGCGGCGAGCATGCCTGTCAAGTCACCTTCGCATTCGTCAGGCGTCCGGACATTGAATCTGATAAGTTCGATTAGCTCAGTATTGAGATTCCCCCCTCGCACAATCTTGCTGATAGGTATGCGAAGTCCCTCTTCATGAACATCCCGGGTCGCTCCGTAGTTGATTGACCCCCCAATGTCAGTCATGTGGGCAGTGCAAGAAGCCATGGCGACAAGATTTCCTTCACTGGTGAACACGGGCGTCGCAACATTAAAATCATTCAAATGGCCGGTACCAAGCCACGAATCGTTCGTAACTATGCTGTCGCCTGGGCGAAGTTGGGAGCCTGGATACTTGGCTAAGAAATGTCGGACGGTGAAGGGCAGCGTGCCAGTAAATGAAGGGAGCGTATGTAAGGGTTCTGCCAGTTGCCTGCCGCGGGTGTCAATCAGGCTGCAGCAATAGTCGTTACCTTCTCTGACTACAGGCGAGAAGGTCGTCCGAACCATGGTCGCGCCGGCGTCTTGGCATATTGCTACCAGGCGATCCCATACCACTTTTAGAGTGATCGGATCGAACTCCATTTAGTCACTCACTGAGGGTCATCTGGAGGCCCCCCGATCCATCGACTACAGCTGTTGCTCGGGGTCCAACAAAGAGAGTACATTCTTTTTCTTCGACAAGTGAAGGTCCGTTGATCTTCAAGCCTACTGGCATTGCATAGCGATTATAGACAAGACACTCTTGAAATCCTTCGCCATCTCCCAAATACACCTGCCTGGAATCCTTTAGCAGTCGGTCATCTGACTCCTTTTTGGCTACTCTGAATGAGAAGTCGGGAAGAGGGCTGCGGGCTGTGCATCGCCAATTAACGATCTCTATCTGGCCGGACCTCAGTCCCCATCCGTATCGGGCCTTGTAAGCACGTTCGAAGGCTTCCGCAAAAGCCGCTCTATCGTCGAGGCGTCTTGGGACGTCCACTGTAATCTCCATTCCTTGACCGATGTAGCGCAAGTCAGCAGTTCGCTGAAAGGAGATCCTTTGTTTTGAGACTCCAGCGTCGGCGAGAACAGATGCCAACTGTTCTTCGAGTTCCCCATAGATACTTGTAGCGATTTGCGAATTCAATTCGTTCAGGGCGATGTGGCGAGTCCGAACCACATCGAACTGCAGAGGGGCCGTGAGGAGACCAACAGCAGAAAACACCCCCGCTCCCCACGGAAAGGTCACTCTTGGGATGTTCAAGAGATGCGCAATCCGAAAAGCATGCATGGGGCCGGCACCGCCGAATGCAACGAGTGCAAAACCCCGATAATCTGCGCCTTTTTCTATCGCATGGGTCCGGAGTGCGTTGGCCATGTTTTGGGACACTATCTCGTGGATACCCCAGGACACTCGGGCTGCTGACAGGCCAGCCTGGGTTCCAAGTTCAGTGAGGGCTCTTTCAGCCGAGGCGAGATCTAGCTTTAATGCGCCCCCTAGGAAGTAGTCTGGGTTCAAGTAACCCAACAGCAAATTAGCGTCAGTCACGGTGGGAAGCTGACCACCGAGACCGTAACAGATGGGTCCGGGGTCAGCCCCGGCACTGTCAGGACCTACAGTGACAAGTCCAAGATCATTGATCCTTGCAATACTGCCTCCACCGGCTCCAATCTCAAGAACATCGATTGCAGGCATTTTGACAGGGAGCCCGCTGCCCTTCGTCAGACGTTGCACCCTCGCGACCTCGAACTCATTGGTGACACCGGGTCTACCGTCCTCGATGACACAAGCCTTGGCTGTTGTACCGCCCATATCAAATGCCAGCAAATTGCCGTGCTGAAGTGCAGTGCCATAGTGCGCCGCGCCCAGCGCTCCCGCCACTGGACCCGATTCGAGCAACCTTATTGGGAAACGAGCCGCTGTTTTCGCAGAAACGAGGCCTCCGGTGGAAGACATGCACAACAGATCCCTATGTACTCCTCGAGCTGCAAGCCCACTGACTAGGCGATCCAAATAAGAGGTCGTTAGTGGCTGGACCGATGCGTTCATCACGGCTGCACATGTCCGCTCATATTCACCCGCTTGGGGCAGAACTTGGGAGGAAATCGTGATCGCCAGGCCGGGGAGAGCGTCTTGGATAGCATCTCTCAAAAGCCGCTCGTGAGTGTCATTTCGATAGGAGTGGAGGAGAGAAACTGCGACAGCCGGGAAGCCTTCCTGTCTTAACCAATCGATTACGCCCTCTATTTCGCCACGGGACAAGGGGATTATCACCTCACCAGATGCACCGAGTCGCTCCGTGACCTCAAAACGATCTCGGCGGAGCACCACCGGGTGGGGAAGCGTCAGGTGGGAATCGTAAATGTCGTATCTCCACTCGCGCCCGAGCGTTAGGATATCTTTGAACCCTCGAGTGCAGATCAACGAAGTGCGGGCACCTTTGCGTTCAATGATGGCGTTGCCTACTAGGGTCGTGGCATGGATAACTTGATTGATGGCGGTTGGTTCGAGGCCACTTGGTCCGAACTGCGGTTCGGTCAGAAGTTTGCCAACTCCGCTGAGGATGCCTCTGGAAGGGTCCGCGGCGGTAGTTAGGACTTTCTCGAAACTCAACCGGCCTGTCGCCTCATCGAGAATAACGAAGTCAGTGAAGGTACCACCAACATCGATGGCGAGGCGGTATCGGCCATCCAACGGCGGACGCATCGTCACACTAAAAGAGTGGCGGGTCTGCACAACCATTTGATCATGGGCGTGCTCCTTTCAAACTGGCTCCTACGGAGGTCGACTTTAGTTGGTCGCCTAGTGTTTAGACTGTGGGATGTCCACTCCTCGAGTAAATGCGTGCCATACTTTCGGGCTTCAATTTTCGGACACCTTGTGGACGTCCAGGAATCTTGGTCCCACCTGGTCGGGTGATTTGTCTAAGTGCGTCAACACCTTGGGTCGTAATGATCCCACGAATTTGCAAACGCCTTGCAAACGCGCGAGCCAGTAAGGGGCATCAGACAACAGGAAGAGGAGACACGGGCATGGTTTGGAACAAGCGCAGGACGGCGTTAGGAAGTATTGGATGGCATTCTACTTCAATGATGCTGGTAGGCTTTTAACCCGGGCGTCGGGGGTTCGAGTCCCTCCAGGCCCTCCAGAATTCCCCAGGTAAATCAAGGATTTTCCTGCAATCCCCATCAGAGGGACTCGTTCCACTTCGGCTCCGCACCGCTTAAAGACCGCTCAAGCCGTTCGCTCCTGGTAGGCTTATTGCTTTGGATCCGCTCCGTTCTTCGCGCTGAGCTGCAACAGATCGAGGCGTGCTGCCTTTCGGCTGTTGGCGTAGAGGCCCGCAGCACCGCGGCCAAGAGGGGGAGGAAGGTTGTTCGGGACGCTCTCTTCGAGGAGCAGTGACCAGGGATTCGCAACTAGGGGAGAAAGATCGCGCGTCCTCCTTTCCATCCTCCTCCTCTTCCACCATCAATTCGTGTCACGTCGTCGCAGTTTGGGGAAAGGCTAAGTCGGAGGTCGCCGAACTTGGAGCATCACGCGTTGTCGTGGTTCCCTCATAGCGCCTCACCAACCAGCGCAGTAATCAGCGCTTGTAGCCGATCCAGTGAGGTCTCCGGCAACTCACTGATTTGGTCTGCCCCATAGACCGCAACCGCGGTTTTGCTGAAGCTTTCGTCGAACTGAGCGGCAAACATCTCCTCCAGGTACGCCCCAAGACTCCTGTCAGCAATCTCCATTCTAACCTTAGTTACGTCCAAGGGAACGAACCATTTGAAACCACCGTAGAATGCATTAACAAGGAGAAGGTACTCCTCCAAACCAATGATATCTTCGATTCCCGAATCAGCATTCCCACGGTCCGTGAACGTTTCGATTCTGACGTAAGGAATTCGCTCGCGTCGACAATACGCACGCACTTTTTCCCCCTGCCGGTCTGCGTCGACTAGCACGGTCACGCGTGCATTCTTCGCTCGAACCATTGCTACCAATTGACGGAGGACTGGTTCTTCCGCAAACGGGATGATGCTGACCTTTGCGAGGTCGACACTTGCATAACCTCGTTCCCGGAGTAGAGCTGAGGCGTTCGCCAAGAGGATTTGGTCTGTTATGCCTTCGACGAGGATATTTGCCTCGCCAATTACGGCAACGTCTCCTAATGTGACGCCAATGCTGGACCTAAGCGGATCCCAGACACGCTCCGCGGGAATTGTCGGACGATAGGGTGCGTTGTCGATGTGAGTTCGCTTTGTGTCGTAGTCGCGGCGGAAGAGTCGGATTCGCTGAGGGAAGTTCCAGTCAATCATGAAGGGTGAGTGAGTGCTGTAGATGACCTGGTGCCGCGTGGTGAGTGAGCCGAGGAACTTTGCTGCTGCTCGTTGTGCACTTGGATGGAGCGGTGTCGCGGGTTCGTCGAAGAGCAGCAGGAGTGGCTCCCCGTGATTCTCTACGTACAACAACTCGACAATGAACGTTATGAACCAAAGTAGGCCCGTTCCAGAGTAACCTAAGCCTTGTTCATCGACGACCGTGCAGACTAGTCCGTAGGAGTTGTTCCTGTGCTGGTATTCTTTGCCAGCATCATTCCCCATTAATCGTATGATGAAGCGTAGCCCTGGCGGATCGGTCCACCATTGTTGGAGCGTTCGTGTAATTCGATCAGATAGCGCGCGAAGACGATCTTCAATTTGGGTGATTGTCAATGAAGTTCGCGGGAAGAGCTGACGTGGCCAAGGCTCCTCAATGCCCCTTGCCGCAACCCGGCGTGTCTCGGCCCGAAGGTCCGCTGCGCGAAGCAGCATCGTCTCGACTGGTAGCAGTTCCCGGATCCGCAGCGCTTCCATCGCCCCTGGGGAGAGCTCGTAGAAACGTGCTTCAAAATGCCACAATAGTGGGCTGGATATGCTGATGTAATGCGGCATGGGGAACAAATTGCGTGGCTGGAGTTCATCGCGCATGATTGGATGGCCATTAGCTGTTGGCTCCGTGTGCACGGCCAAGGGCTGTCCATCCAGTTGGTAGCTCCAGTCCTCTCCCCTTGCCTGGTCTTGATGAAAGAGCACCTCTACCACACGCACGTCCTGCCGGCCAAACGCCCTTGCCAAGGGGAAGTAAGTATCGTCTTCGGGTTGTACAACCCATGAAAGTGAGAAGCTAATTGGTTCGCCTTCAAAGCCCGGTACTTGCGGTCTGTCGGTGCTGTGAATTGCGCCTTCGTAGAAGTGCTGGTCAAAGAACCTGTTTAGGAAGCCGGTCTTGCCCGTGTCGTTCTTTCCGACTATCACCGTGACTCGAGGATCTATCCTTATCGACTGGTCGATGAATTGCCTAAACCGACGCAGAGTTACTTGTCGAAGTCTCATTCACTGCAGAGATTTCGCCGTTGTTCAGCGATCCTCCCCGGGGGGGACTGGCTCGCTGACGAATCTGAAGGTGGAACTTTCACGAACCTCGTCCTTTGCGCCTTTTGCTACCCCCTTGCTATCCCACGGTTCCGAACTGCGGCTAACAGAGCCACCAGTCCAGGGGTGCTGCATCGCCGCTGCAACTCTCTTTCGTGCGACCCAGGTGGGTGGGCGGCAACTTATTTCTCACCTATTATCGGTGGTCTTGCGGATTCGACCGGTTCAGAATGTGAGTCTACCCGCCGCCGGAAGGAGAACCCACCCCGGACGTAAAATCCAGCCGCCGCAAGAACCTAGTCTCTATAAACCTTCTGGCCATAAACTTCTAGCTTCGCTCGCGGAAGGAGCACCATCATATATGGCGACTCTTGACGAGGAACAACAGCAGCGCAGTGAATTGCGGTCTGTCCTCGATCAGCTTGTTGCAATTGAGCCCGAGTCACTCGTGCGGACCGAAGAACTAGGCCGAGACTTGAACTTTGAAGCGGGCTTGCCTGTATTCAGGCGCACCCTAGGTCTCTTTCAAGATTTGTCCGGGAGCAACCTCGATGAGGTTCCATTCGAGACTCTCCAGCAACTCACTGGCTTGGCCAAGCGAGCCCTCCAGCATTTTCAGCAGGTCCAGAGTTTCACGCTTCAACAGCATCAGGCTAATCCGATTAGCGCTCGAGATCAGTTCATTAACCAAATCCGCGATCAATGGCAAGAGTATTACGGCATGATCACTCCAGTGATAGCGTACAATGCGCAGCGCGGAACTGATTTCGACAGACTTGAACGTGAAGCGCGCGGCGCCCTCTCGGAAGTTCAGCAGGTTGCTACGGATGCCCGTAAGGACAGGGACACCATCCTCGCGGAAATGAAGGCGGGGATGGAACAGATTCGCAGAGCTGCAGCCGAAGCGGGCGTTGCACAGCACGCCATTCACTTCAAAGAAGAGGCCGAGTCGCATAACAACCAGTCGATCAGGTGGCTAAGGGCCGCGGTTGGATTTGCAGTGCTCACCGGCGCTTATGCCTTTTATGCGCTGGAAGTTCAGCGACATGATATCGTGGCAAACGCTCCGCTAGGAAGTCTGATCCAACTCGCTCTTGCAAAGATTGTTATCATCTCAATCCTTTCGTACGGCTTGGTATTCTCCGCACGGAACTACGCGGCTTCCAGACACAACCTCGTGATTAACCGGCACAGGCAAAATGCCCTGAGCACCTTTGAGACGTTCGTGAAGGCGGCTAGCGATCCTCAGACCAAGGATGCTGTTCTCATTCAGGCGACCCAGTCGATCTTTTCGCCTCAGACGAGCGGCTATCTGCACGGGGAAGGCGAGACGGCAGCTCATGGAAGTCAAATCGTGGAGCTCGTTCGTGGGGTTACCGGAACCAAAGACTAGGAGAGAGAAAAGTCATGGCTGTGACCATAGCCACGAGAACCGAGGGGATGAAAGTTTCACGGGGAAGGGTATCGGCAGCATTACAGCGCAGGTGTATCATGGGTTTTCAGGAGAAACTTCCCCCGGTTGAAAGTGGGTGGTAAGGTCACGACCTTCCTGAAACCCAGTAATACCAACGGTTTTCGGCAAGACTTTCCCCTGAAAAGCGTGAACGGTTTTCAGAAAGAGTTCTCCCTGAAGAACGTGAACGGTTTTGGGCAAGACTTCCCTGCCTGACGACACTGTGTCGAAGTCAAAACCTCTTTGACCTCCTCTGCTTCACCGCATTGCAGGGAAGCCCATGGGACCGCTTAAAGACCGCTTAACGGGCGAACGGAGGCGGTCGGTGGCGAACGGTAGCGAACTATGGTCGAGTCGCTGAAACCCAATTCTGACGGGCGTTTCGGCCGTTGGCGAACGATAGCGAACGATGGCGAAAGGATGCTCGGTTCGGCCTTTTAACCCGGGCGTCGGGGGTTCGAGTCCCTCCAGGCCCTCCACAAGGACTTCAAGAAGGACGCCCGCTTTCCCAGCCTGTGGCCCGTGCTCCCGCCCGACGAGTTCCCCAGGTGCAGGCTCGAGAGAGGGGTGTTTCTCGATTTCTCTAATCCATTCCCGCGACCCGCATCACGAAGAGGAGGGATGACTGTGGCCTTGAGGCTTTCGTGGCTATGGGCAGTCGTCTTGTTGATCGTCTTTGCGCTCGGGTCTGCTCCGTCCCCAGTCATTGCGGATTCTCACTGCCAGGTAACCTTTGCCCGTGGCTGGGCCACCGGTACGGGGCAAGCGAGGATTGTCATGCGGAACACAGGGCAGCCCTGTGAGGGTACGCTCTACGCGGACCCAGACGCACGTATCTTCGCGGACACGCTGCAGGTGGTAAGCCAGCCCAGCTACGGTACCGTCTCGGTCAGCCCCCCTCGCTTCTCCTACACGCCGAATGCCGGATACGTGGGGCGGGACCGCTTCGAGCTCAGGGGCGCAGGAGGGGCTCGAGGCGGGCGGCGGATCACCCTGGGTGGAGAGGTGACGGTCCTGGTCAATCCATGACCCTGGTCGCTTGACGCGGGCGTCAGGGACGAGTCTCCCATCGTTATCCATTCTTGGCTGACGGACTTCCCCCCGGGACGTCTCCGCAGGACGCTGCGGGATCTGCCGCGGGCCCGCGGCTACCGGATAGAGGTGCGGCCGCTGCGATACCGGACTAGGCCGCACCTCCAGGGCCTATGCGATTACGAGGCCAAGACGATCACCGTACAGGTGCCCGAACCCTTCCGCCCCTTCCGGCAAAAGATTCCCTACCGGGCGCAGCGGATCAAAACGTCTGCGGCGCGGGGAGATCTTTTTCGCTTCCGTTGGTTCTCCCGCGACATTCTTTTCCGCACCAAGACGGAGGTCATCCGCTTCCTCTACTGCCACGAGTACTACCACTACTATCTGCACGAGGTCCTGGGCCGAAAGGGCTCGGCCGAGACGGCCTGCGACCGCTTTGCCCTCGAACGGTTCCGGCGGCGGGGCGTCTGACTGTAGTTCGCTCCGCTTCTGGTCAGACGCGTCTTACCAGGGCAACCCTAGCGCTTTGCTCGCAAACCGCATCAGCGGCGCGGCGCCGCGGGCAGCGTCAAGGAAACGATCCATGAAGTCCCGGGCGACGACTTGGCGCTCGGCCCATTCCTCCATGATGTAGAAGTCTTTGTGTTTGAGGTCCTCCGCGAAGACGTGCTCCGGGTCGTAGCCGGCCGGGACCCGCTTGAGGGCGTCGCCTTCGATCTCCGCTCCTGGCTTCTTGATCCCTTTCCACTCGGCCGGGCGGGCCACGATGCGGTCGCGGACCGCCTTGAGGGCGTCGGCGTCGGGGTGCCACAGTCCGCCCCCGCCAAAGGACTGTCCGGGCGCAAGGTGCAGGTAGAGGCCAGGCGCATGGGCGTCCGTGCCGCGGACGTGCGAGAAGTGCGCCCCCACGTTGGTCTTGTACGGGCTCTTATCCCTTGAGAAGCGGACGTCGCGGTAGATGCGGAACATCGAGCCGCCGGCCGGCCGCGGGTCGGCCCTGAGCTGCGGGCTAATTTTTTTCAGCCGCGGCCCGAGATCGGTGATGAAGCGCAGCATCGGCTCTTTGACGTCTTCCTCGTACCGCGCTTTGTTCGACTCGAACCACGTCCGGTTGTTGTGCGCCTTGAGGTCCTTCAGAAACTTGAAGAGATCGGGCGTGAAGTAGCTCATGTCGGGGCGAGACCCTCCTTGTGATCACGATTCCGCGCTGGCCAGGTTGCCGATCATGAACCCGTAGATCCCGGGTTCCACGACGTTAGGGGTAAGCTGGGTGAGTACAACGATACCGCGTTCGAAGGGGCAGCGGATGACCTCCAGTTCATCGAAGGAGTAGGGACTGATCACCCGGCCCAGTACCTGCTTGCCCCGAACTTCGCCCCCCATCTCGGTCACCTCCGGGAGGAGCAGGCCACCGTGGTGCGGGCGCAGGGTGGCGATCTCGCGCAGGACGATCTGGCGCGGCGGGGGGGTCGGGTCCCCAGGCAGCATCTTCAGCGTCCGCAGCACGTTTGCCAGCCCGGCGATGCCCCGCTGCACGTACGCAGACTGCTCCACGTCGCCACCGCCCAGTTCGACGACCACGGAGGGGATGTGCAGCTCCCGCGTGACGCTGATGGAGGTGCCCGCCAGCGCCTCGCGCGGCCGGTAGAGCAGCCGTGATCCGAAGGCCCGGGAGAGCTCCTCGGCGTTGAGGATGTAGACGTAGTCCACGGTGGGATACGCGCCGCCGGCGTGCAGGTCGACGTAGTAGTCGATCCTGCGCAGGAAGTGCTCCGTCACCGCGTGCGCCAGCTGCTCGGTGAGGAACCCGTCGGCGTTGCCGGGGAAGACGCGGTTGAGGTTGCCGCCGTCGATCGGCGTGAAGCGCGTGATCGCCCCATAGGTGAACGGGTTGGCCACCGGGAGGACGAGGAGCCGGCCGGCCAGGCCCGTGAGGTCGAAGCCCGTCAGGAACCGGTAGAGGATCTCGACCCCGACTGCCTCCTCGCCGTGTATGGCCGCGGAGATGCCCAGGGTCGGGCCCTCGCGCTCTCCCGTGACCTCGTGCAGCGGTAGGGTCAGCGCCATTCCACTGGCCAGGGTCATCACCGGAACGGTGCGGTAGGTGCGTGTCGGCATCGATGCCTCCTTCGATTTCGCCCTCACTGCACGCGGAACTTGGGATCGAGCAGGTCGCGGATGCCGTCGCCGAGCAGGTTGAACCCGAGGACCGTCGCCATGATCGCCAGCCCGGAAAAGGTGGCGATGTGCGGCGCGTCCCGTAGGTAGCGCGTGCCGAACGCCAGCGTCCATCCCCAGGACGGCGTGGGCGGCTGCACCCCCATGCCCAAGAAGGAGAGCGTGGATTCGGCGACGACGGCGGTCCCCATGCCCAGGGTCGCCAGGATGACGATCGGCGAAACGATATTGGGGAGGATGTGCCGCAGCAGAATGCGGCCGTCTCCCGCCCCGATGGCCCGCGCCGCCTCGACGAACGACCGCTCCTTTGCTGCAAGGGTGGCGCCGTGCACGACCCGCGCGTACTGCGTCCAGAAGACCAGGACGAGCGCGATGATCACGCTGGGCACCCCCGCGCCGAGGACGGCGACGAGGGCGAGCGCCAGCAGGATGGCCGGAAAGGCCAGGAAGACGTCGACGGCGCGCATGATCCCCGCTTCCGTCCAGCGGCCGTAGTAGCCGGCAAGCAACCCCAGGGTCACGCCGATGAGGACCGCTCCGCCGACCGAGACGAAGGCCACCAGCAGCGACACGCGCGAGCCGTAGACGAGGCGGGCCAGCAGGTCGCGCCCGATGGTGTCGGTCCCCAGCGGGTGAGCGCGCGAGGGGGGCGAGAGGCGGGACAGGATGTCGACCTGCTCCGGGTTGGCGCGGGTGAAGAGGATGGGCAGGACGGCGGCCACGGCGACGACCGCCAGAAGAAGCGAGCCGACGCGCGCCGAGAGGGTGAGCCGGCGGCGCCTCGCCCGCACGGCGGGGGCGGGTGCGTCTTGTTTACTCATAGCGGATGCGCGGGTCGGCGAGTCCATAGGCCAGATCGACGGCGACGTTCACCAGCGAAAACAGGAGCGCCAGCACCAGCACGGCCCCCTGCACGACCGGGAAATCGCGCTGGCCGATCGCCTGGACGACCAGCCGGCCCATCCCGGGCCAGCCGTAGATCGTTTCGGTGACGACCGCTCCGCCGAGCGCGTTGCCGAACTGCAGGCCGATGATCGTCAGAATGGGCAGTGCCGCGTTGCGCAGCGCGTGGCGGTACAGCACGACGCGCTCGGCCTGTCCCTTGGCGCGGGCGGTGCGGACGTAGTCTTCCTCCAGGACCTCCAGCACCGCCCACCGCGTCAACCGGGTGAGCAGGGCCAGATTGAAGAAGGCGAGCGTACACGCCGGGAGGATGAGGTGGCGCACGCTGTCGAGGATCGAGGCTGCGTCCCCCGAGGCGACCGCCGCCACCAGCGCCGGACCCCGGCCGAAAGAGGGCAGCCAGTCCAGCCGCACCGCGAAGAGCAAGATGAGTAGCACGCCCAGCCAGAAGACCGGCATGGAGACGCCGAGCTGCGCCACCAGCATCGTCCCCGTATCGAGGAGCCCGCCGCGGCGGCGCGCGGCCAGCAGGCCGAGGGGGATGCCGGCGGCGATGGACAACAGCAGCGACGCGATGGCCAGCTCCAGCGTTGCCGGCAGGGTGGAACTGATCAGCTGGAGCACGGGGGCGTGCAGGGTAATGGAGGATCCCAAATCGCCCTGCGCCAGACGCCAGAGGTAGAGGCCGAACTGCACGGGGACGGGGCGATCCAGGCCGAGCAGGTGGCGGAAGCGCACCAGTTCCGGGCCGGAGACCTCCTGGCCCAGCAGCGCGACGGCGGGATCGCCCGGGATGAGGAGCAGCAGGGCGAAGGCGATCAGCGCCGCCCCCAGCACGACGGGAACGAGCAGCAGCAGACGGCGGGCCAGATAGCGGAGCATCGGGAGGCGCAGGGGGCAGCCGCGCGCCTGCCCCCGCAAACTCAGGTCAAGCGGCCGATACCATCACGGCGCGCTCGTCTGCCACAAGGAGCGGAAGCTGCCGCTGGGGATGGGGGTGAAGCCCTGGACCCGGCGGTTCACCACGACGATGTAGCCCTGGTAGGTGAGGACGTAGTACGGCAGGTCAGCGACGATGATCCGCGCGACCTCACGATAAATCCGCGCCCGCTCGGCCGGATCCGCCTTCTGCCGGCCCTCGTCCAGCAGCGCGTCGACGCGGGGGTTGTTGTACTTCTCCCAGTTCTGGCTGCCCTTGCTGTGGAACTGGTTGTACATCCCGCGGTCCGGATCGACCAGGCCCAGCCAGCCCACCAGCGCGATCTGATGGGTGCCGGCGATGAGGGCGCCGACGAGGGCGGGGAACTCGGTGATCTCCGCCCGCGCGTCGATCCCTGAGGAGCGCAGGATGCTGATCAGCAGCTCGACGATCTGGATGCGGTTGGGATCCTCGCTGTGGGTGCGCACGACCAGGGAGAGCGGCCGGCCGCCCTGATCGAGGATGCCGTCGCGGTTGCTGTCGGTCCAGCCGGCCTCCGCCAACAGCGCCCTGGCGCGGGAGATGTCGTGGCCGGGCTGCGTGATGTCGTCGGTGTAGACGCCGGTCCAGGCCGGCAGCAGGATCGAGTTGGCCGGCCGGTCCATCTCCTGATAGATCTGTCGCACGGTCGTCGCCTGGGGAATCAGGTGGGCGATGGCCCGGCGCGCGCGCACGTCGCGCAGGATCGGATCAGCCATGTTGATGTTGAGATAGGTATGGCCGAGGCCGGTCATCTGCGTCACGCTGACCCGCGCTACGTTGCGCAGGCGGCGCACGTCCTGGGGCGAGAGCGGCGAGTGGATCAGGTCCACGTCGCCCGATTCGACGGCCGCGGCGCGGGTGCTGTTGTCGGGGATGATGTTGAAGATGATCTGGGTCAGCGAGGGGCGGCGCCAGCCGGAAGGGTTCGCCTCCAGCGTGATGCGGCTGTTGCGCTGCCAGGAGACGAACTTGTAGGCGCCGGTGCCGACGGGGTTCGATGCGAACTGCGCGCCCAGACGCTCCACCGCCCGTTTGGAGACAATCCCGCCGGCCTGCGAGCCATCCAGGTACCGCAGCAGCGGAGCATAGGGCGCGCTGAGCGTGAACCGCACCGTGGTCTCGTCCACCGCCTCGACCTTGCTGATCGGGGTGACGAGACCGCGCAAGGGTGCGCGCAGCGCCGGGTCGAGGATGGTCGTGAAGGTGAAGACGACGTCCTCCGCGGTGAACGGGGAGCCGTCGTGGAAGCGCACGCCCCGGCGCAGCCGGAAGACCCAGACGGTCGGGGAGACCTGAGTCCAGGATTCGGCCAGGGCGGGGCGCGGCACCAGCTGCGCATCCAGTTCGACCAGGCCGTCATAGACCTGCTCGATCACGCGGCGGGCCGTGGTGTCGTTCGCCAGGCGTGGGTCGAGCGTGCCGGCGTCGACATCGATGCCGATGCGCAGGACGCCACCCGCCGGTCCGGCGCCGGCCGGGACGGTGCTGGTGACGGCGAACGCAAGTAAGATGCACGCAGCGATCCGCCTGAGAAAGACGGTCATCAGAAACCTCCTTTGTGCTGCTGGGCTCTCCCGCGCTTCGACGGTATGAGCGGGGAGTTCTTGTCGATCGGGTGACGCCGTGGTGTTAGGGCATCGCGGTTCCTCGACCTGCCGCGGTGAACCCGACGTATCCGGTGATCAGCATGCTGACAAGATGCAGGATGGTGTCCGGCAGGTTGATCGAGATGCCTTCGCGGAGAGGGGCGATAAAGCTGGCCACGACCAACACGGCAAACACCACGGCGAGGATTTGACTCCCCTTGACCAGAGATGGTCCGCGCGACGCCCAGACCAGAACCGCGCCGAGGATCAGGTGGGCCAGGTTGTGGATCGTGTTGACCGCAAAGATGCCCAGCAAGAGCCCTTGGCCGGGAACGGTAGTGGCTCGCGTAATGCCGGGCACAAATCCCAAAACGCCGATAAGGAGATAAAGGACGCCAAGCCACATGATGAGCGACCGTGCAGACACTGTGACCACCCCCCTCATGGATGCGATCTACCTTATTTCTCTATCGCTTTGGGTACGCCTCTGTTTCGGTTCCTCGTTCCAATCCAGGGCTTCGATCGTCTGTCCCGAATGTGACGACATGGTGGGGCGGTTCACGCGCTTTCTCGTCTACCTGGGCTGGGTGCTTGGCGCCGCGGTAATCGTCTACGGCATCTGGCGCTTCTGGAAGGAACGTACAGTCGCCGCTCTGTTGATCTCGCTGGCCGTCGTGATCGCCGGGCCGCTTGAGGACGTCCTGAAGGCCTGGGTCCGAAAAGAGCACCGGCTCGGTGAGGAAAAGCCGGCACTGGCCCTCGTGGACGCCGCCACGAGCGTCGCCTTTCTCGTGTTGCTGTTGTGGACGATCGCGCTGGTGCGGTGAGGCCTGCCGCGACGGCGGGCGGGGCTGCGACGGCGACTCCACATGGGCAGGCGAAGTACCTGCCGCGGCCGAAATCGCGAAGACGGGGCGTGGCGCTCTGCCTCTCTGGCGGCGGGTTCCGCGCGACGCTCTTTCACCTGGGAGGCCTGCGCCGGCTCAACGAGCTGGGTTTGCTCTCCCAGGTCGACACCATCAGCTCGGTGTCGGGCGGCAGCATCATCTCCGCGCACCTGGCCTCCCGCCTGCGGCCGTGGCCCGCCGCCGGCGCAGTCCTCTCCGATTCCGAGTGGAATGAACGCATCGCCGGACCGATCAAGGCGTTCGTGCGCCGCAATCTCCGCACCTGGCCTATCCTGAATCGCTTCCTGCCCTGGAACTGGCTGTGGGACAGCACCGCGGTCGAGACCCTGGCCCGCCAGTACGAAAAGCGGCTCACCAGCATGCGGCTGCCCGAGCTCCCAGACCGCCCGCGCTTCATCTTCTGCGCCACCGACCTCCCCTTCGGCGTGAACTGGGTTTTCGACTCCGGATTGCACCGCGGGAGACGGGGGCGCGTGGGCGACTATCAAGCAGGCTATCTCCGCCCGCTCCCCAACTGGCCTCTCGCCCGCGCCATTGCCGCCTCCTCCTGCTTTCCGCCCATCTTCAACCCGCTTCCTCTGGGCCTGCGGCCCGTGCAGCTGCATCCCGGCGCTTACCGGCGGGCGGACCGTGACCGTCTCGTCGCCGGCATCCGCCTCTCCGACGGCGGCGTCTACGACAATCTCGGGCTGGAGCCGGTCTGGAAGAACCACCTGATCATCCTGGTCTCGGACGGGGGCGCCATCTTCGAAGCAGAGGCGGATCGAGGCCTCTTCTGGCGGCTGCAGCGCTACATGACGGTGGTGGACAGCCAGGCGCGCGGACTGCGGAAGCGCTGGCTCATCGCCGGGTTTCTCAAGAACGAACTGCTGGGCGCCTACTGGGGGATCGGCAGCGCGGGAGGGCACTACCTCTCGCTGCTGCCCCAGTACCCGGAAGATCTCGTGGACGAGATTATCTCCGAAGTGCGCACCGATCTGGACGCCTTCTCGGAGGGCGAGATCGCCGTGCTGGAGAATCACGGCTACCTGTTGGCCGACGCCGCGGTCCAGCGCCACGTGCGTCCGCTGCTGACCGGGGTGGCGCCGATTCCGTTGCGCCTGCTGGCGCGGCCGGCGGCATTGCCCCATCCCGAGTGGATGTCGGAAGCCCGCGTGCGGGAGGCGCTCAAAGATAGCGGCAGACAGCGACTCTTGGGACGCTGGTAAGCCAGAGGGGGAGGGTCCGGGATGCCCAGAGGGTGGATGACTCGCGCGTTCGCCGAAGCCATCGGCGCGTTCGCGCTGATTTTTGTGGGCGTGCTCTCGATCAGCGGCGGCGGAATCGCAGGATCTCCGGAGGCGGCCTCTCTCACCTCCGTGGCGCTGGCCCACGGCTTCACCATCGCCGTGATGGTGGCCGCCTTGGGGGCGATCTCCGGCGGGCACTTCAATCCGGCCGTGACCTTCGGCTTCGTGATCACGGGCCGGATGGGCGCGCGTCTCGGGCTGGTCTACTGGGCGGCGCAGCTGTCCGGGGCGACCGTGGCCGCGCTGCTGCTGACGGGGATGTTCGGCCTTCCCCCCGTGGAAGCCGGCACGCCTGATCTGGCCGGCGGGATCAGCAGCGGGACCGGCATCGTCATCGAGGCGGTCGCCACCTTCTTTCTCGTCCTGGTGATCTTCGGCACGGCCGTGGACCAGCGCGCTCCGGTAGCCGTCTTCCCGCTGGCCATCGGGCTCACCATCGCCCTCGACATCATGGCGATCGGCCCGCTCACGGGCGCCGCCATGAATCCGGCCCGCGCCTTCGGACCGGCGCTCGCCTCAGGGCACTGGAGCCACCACCTCGTCTACTGGGCCGGCCCGCTGGCGGGCGCGGCCGCCGCGGCGTTCGTGCAGCATGGCCTGCTGATGGAGCGACCTGCCGCTGCGACGCGTCCCTAGACCTGTCCGTGGTCGATCACCGGCGTGATCGGGCCGGGGCGGCGGAGCAGCCGGGCGACCAAGTAGATCAGCCCTCCCAGAATCGGGATGAGCAGGGCCAGCGCCAGCCACGCGATCCCCGCCGCCGTGCCCACAGCGCGCCGCCGCCGCAGGTCTGACGCGACGAGCAGGACCGACACCGCGTAGACGGTGCCCGGCATCAGATAGAACGCCAACCGCAGCAGCTCGACCCTTCCCCGCGGGGCCCGGGGGAACCGTCCGTCAAACGGAAAAGCCTCGGCCGGAGCCTGGCGCGGCGCTGCCGTGACGCGCAGCGTCATCCGACTCTCGGGGGTCGGCCACGCGGGCCGGACCGCCGCGAGCGGGTTCGGCATGGGCGGCTGCGGCGGAGGCGAGGGGGAGCGGCGCCAGTCCGGCGACCGCACCAGTCCCGACCGCGCCACGCGGTACTGCAGGTACATCACCAGGAAGGCGCCGGGATCGCCGCCCCCGATCCACCTCAGCGGAGACGAGCATCCGTGCAGCCCCTGGATGGCCGGCGGCGTGCTGCGCTGATGGCGTCCGGCAGCGAAGCAGTTCCCCCGCCCGGCCGGCGCGGCCAGGGCCAGGTCGGCCCGCCCCGAAGCCCAGACCGCGTTGTGCCGCACGACGTTGCCGGAGGGGATCCAGACGCGCTTGCTCAGGTTGGCGATGACCAGGATGCCGTAGTTGGGGTGGTCCCAGACAAGATTGCCGGCGACGAGGTTGTTGATCCCCCCGGCCAGGATGATCCCGTTGCCGAAGCGTGGATACTGCAGCGGCTCGGCGGGGGTGCGGCGATTGTGATTGGAGTAGACGAGGTTCCGGAGCACGCGCACCGCGTCCTGCGGCGGTAGCCGTTCTGAGTTGAGCGTGTTCGGCACGATGCCGGCCAGGTTGGCCCGCCAGATCGAATCGCGGATGGTGAGATTCCCGCCGGCGTTGGTGCCGGAATAGCCCAGGGCATTGCCCTCGGCCAGCACCTCGGTGATGAGGGCGTGGCACGGTTTGCACTGTCCGATGTAGAAGCCGGAGTCGGGGTGGCCAGACGCGTAGCTGTGATCGAATTGCCCGAAGACCGAGTCGAAGGCATAGAGGCCATAGGCCCCGTTGGTGTACGCGGTAAGGTAACTGCCGCGGTAGCCGCGCACACCAGTCCAGTAGAAGCCGTTGGCGGTGAAGTGACGCGCGGTCATATTCTCGAGGACCACGCCGTCGGCGCCGAGCACCTTGACGCCGTTGGCGTGGGTAAAGCGGCCGTCGAGGATGACGCCGTTGCGGTCGCGCCCGCGCAGCGTAATCCCGGGGGTCGTCACGGCCACCGCCTCGCGATAGAGGCCGGAGGCGATCAGGATGAGGTCGCCCGGCCGGGCGGCGTTCACGGCCGCCTGAATCGTGCGGTAGCGCTCGGGCACGGTCAGCGTGCGGCGACTGCCGGCCGCTGGAAGCGCGCGGGGCGCGTTCGGGAGCTGCACGTCGCCGACCAGGATGACGCCGGCCATCCCCCGTCCGGCGCGTGCGCCGTGCGGGACGCAGAAGTAGCGGTAGGTGCCCGGCCGCGGGAACGCGCGGCGGAACGTCTCTCCCGGGGAGATCGGTCCAGAGTTCCAGGTGCGGTCGTCGGCGGTGACGGTGTGCGGGTTTCGCCCCACATTACGCCACGTCACCGTGGCGCCCGGTTCGACGCGCAGGACCTCCGGGGAGAACTCGTTGTCCCGCATCCCCACGGCGCTCTCGGCGCGCGGATACGAGGCGGTGGCGGCGGTCCGGACGCCCGCCAGGGAGAGGAGTGCGGCGGCCGCAGTTGCCGCGGTGGCGCGCAGCGCTCGGTGAACCGCGGGGGACGACGTCGACATAGGAGTTCGGGTCGGACGGCCGAAGCCCGGATTGAGCAGTTCGTGCGCCGCGATGCGCATCCTGTATCTGCCGCGCGAGGCGGAGGGTGCCGGTCGACATCGAAGCGATTGCCTGGGAAGGCGGGACGGTCTCGGCCGTCTGGGACCGCGCCGATCGTGCCGGAGCCGTCCTCGTGCTGGGGCACGGAGCGGGCGGGACGCTGCGCACACCCGACCACGCGCGCTTCACCGCGGCGGTGGCAGCGCGGGGCATCGCGGCCCTCCGGTTCAACTTCCCCTATGCCGAAGCGCGGCGGCGCGTCCCCGACCGTCAACCCATACTGGAGGCTTGTTACCGGGCGGTTGCCGCGCACGTCGCCGAGCGCAGCGGGCCTGCGGTGGCCGTCTTCCTCGGCGGGAGGTCGATGGGAGGTCGGATCGCTTCACACGTCGTGGCGGACGGCTATCCCGCCCGAGGATTGGTCTTCCTGAGCTATCCGCTGCATCCCCCGAGGGAGCCGGAGCGGATGCGCGCCACGCACCTGGAGCGGATTACCGTTCCTATGCTCTTTGTGCAGGGCTCGCGGGACGCCTTTGCCCGTCCCGATCTGCTGGCGAAGACCCTCGAGCGGCTGCCCACCGCCACGCTATACCTCGTCGAGGGCGCGGACCACGGCCTGACCATCCGAGACAGGGCGGCTGACGAGGTCATCGCCGAGGTGGCCGGCGCCACCGCGCGGTGGGTGGGGAATCTGACCGCTGCCGGGGGATGGAATCATCCACTCGCGTGATTCGTTCGGCATCATGAGGGGTGAAGAGCATGCCCGGGAGGCTCGAAATTACCGCCGGCGGATGGCGTCTCGTCCCCATTGACGGGAGCGAGGCGATCGCCGCGAAGTCGCCGAACGCCGCCCCGAGCAACGGCAATGGGGCGGAGGCGCCGGCGGCAGACGCGAAAGAAGCCGAGGCGCTGGACGCCTATTCGCGCGCCGTGATCACGGCCGTGGACACGGTGGCCCCGACGGTGGTCAGCGTCAGCATGGCGCGCCCCGCGCCGGAGCGGCTGCGCCGCCGCGGCCTACCCGAATTCCGCGGCGCCGGCAGCGGCGTCATCGTGGCGCCCGACGGCTACATCCTCACGAACAGCCACGTCGTCGAGGGGGCGGAGCGGATCGAGGTGCGGCTGCAGGACGACCGGCAGCTGCGCGCGCAGGTCGTCGGCCATGACCCGCACAGCGATCTCGCCGTGCTGCGCGTCTCCGAGTCGGGGCTCCCGGCGGCGGTGCTAGGCGATTCAGCAGCGCTGCGGGTGGGGCAGCTGGTCGTGGCCATCGGCAACCCGCTCGGGTTCCAGGCGACGGCCTCGGCGGGCGTGATCAGCGCGCTGGGACGGACGCTGCGCAGCCAGACCGGTCGGCTGATCGAGAACATCATCCAGACCGACGCCGCCCTGAACCCGGGCAACTCCGGCGGGCCGCTCGTGGATTTCCGCGGCCACGTCATCGGGGTGAACACCGCGGTCATCGCGGGTGCCCAGGGGATCTGCTTCGCCATCCCCGTCAACACGGCGATCTGGGTGGCCTCACAGCTGATGCGGGAGGGCCGGGTGCGCCGGGCCTATCTGGGCGTGAGCGGCCGGACGGCGGAGATCGACCGGCGGCTCCAGGTACGGCATCAACTCGTGAATACCAGTGGGGCGCAGGTGACGGAGGTGCAGGCGGACACGGCCGCCGCGCGGGCGGGCCTGCGGCCGGGGGACGTCATCGTCCGCGCCGGGGAGATGGGCGTCGCCTCTGCGGACGATCTGCAGCGCGCGCTGGGACGCCACGCCGTGGGAGAGCCTCTGCCGCTCGAGGTCCTGCGCGGCGGAGAACGGCTGACCGTTGAGACGACGCCGACTGAACTGCCCGACGCCTAGACGCGCCGGGCAGGCGCTCTGTGCTAGAATGCCAGAAGTCCGGGGATCTCCCGGTACGAGCGCTTCGAGGGTAATCAGAGAGGAGGGATGGGCGATGTCCGTGCGTGCCGCGAGTCAGACTGAGGCGCTGCGCCCATCCCCACCGCATGGCCGGCTAAATCGTTCGGCCATCTCCGTACGCGGCCGTGGGCAGGCGCCCGCGGCCGTTGTCTTTCAGATGACATACACGGAGGTGGGAGCGGTGGAACGGTTCACCGGCATGGTCATCCGCAGCGATGGCTCGCAGGTGACGGTGCGCCACAGCCAGGGCCAGGAGTGGCGCTGCGTGCTGCGCGGCCGGCTGCGGAAAGAGTTTCAAGGCGTCACCAACCCCGTGGCGGTGGGAGATCACGTGGAGGTCCGGGCCGGCGACGCCTTCCAGGGCGTGGTCGAGGGGGTCTTGCCCCGCCGGAACCGCCTGGCCCGGCGGGCGGCGGGGGATCCACCGCGTGAGCAAGTGCTCGCCGCCAATCTGGATCTGGTGATCGTCGTGGTGGCGGCGCCGCCGCGTCCCACGGTGATGGACCGCTACCTCGCCCTGGCTCGCGGGGGTGGGTCCGAGGCGCTGCTCTGCGTCAACAAGATCGATCTCGTCGACGGCGGATCTCTCGATCCCATGCTCGCGTCGTATCTGACGGCAGGTGTGCCCGTGCTGCGCACGAGCGCGTTGCGCAGCGATGGGCTCGAGGAGCTGCGCCCGCGCCTGGCCGGCCGGCTTGTGGCGTTCATCGGTCCTTCGGGTGGGGGGAAGTCCAGCATAATCAATGCCCTCGACCCGGCGCTGCGGGCCCGCGTCGGCGGACTGGCCGTCTCTGGGCGGGGGGCGCACACCACGAGCTGGGCGGTCATCTACCCCATGGGCGACGGGTTTGTCGTGGACACGCCGGGGCTGCGGGAGATCACCTTCCTCGACGACGAGGGCCCGCAGGGGAGCCTCGATCTCTTTCCGGAGATCACGGCGCTGGCCGCAGACTGCCACTTCCGCGACTGCAGCCATACCCACGAGCCGCGCTGCGCGGTGAAAGCCCGCCTGGAGGCCGGCGAGTTGGATCCCGCCGCGTACCGGCGCTATACGCGATTGGCCCGGGCGGGACGGCTGTGATCTACTGCCTCACGGGCTCCGCGGCGGGGACCATGATCAGGCTGAGAACAAGTCCGAACGCGCCCGTGAAAAAGACACCACCGACCCATAGCTCCGGCGAGAGCGCCAACCCCCAGCGCAGGTGGGTGGCCACAAAGTAGAGCGTCCAGAGCACCAATGGCACAATCGTGGCGAAGAGCCGGAAGGCGGCCGGGCGATCGCGCCGGGGCCGGAGCGCCAGGACCAGGATGTCGGCGGCCAGTCCGGACAGGAGGGCGACAACAATCACTTCAGGCAGGTGGAACTCACGGAGCGCCGCCATCCAGACGGTGACGGTCCCAAAGAGGATCGTCATGCTTCCAGCGGGCACCCGCCACCGCTTGAGCATCAGGAGCGCGGGGGCCAGCAGGATCAGATTGGACAGGAGGATGGCGCCGGCCACCCGCGCCTGGGTGAGAAAGGCGAGATCGCGCATCGCTTGCGGTGAGGCGGCGAACTGCCCCTGAAAGTGAGCGTACTGGCGAAGGCCCAGGAAGTCCGCGCTATAGAAGCCCCAGAGATGCCCCAGCATGAAGGCGACGACCGTGGTCGCGAGGGTCAGTGAGAGCAACCCCGGCAGGAAGTCCTTCAGCGAGGAGGTATCGGCCTCGCCACCCGTGCGCCCCCAGGCCGCGCGGAGCGGGCTGGTGACCGCCAGCAGCCCACCGATGAAGAGCAGCAGGTGGGCCGGGCTGGCCAGCCGTTCGCCGGCCTGTTCGATACCGAAGACCTCGTGCCACAGGAAGTCGAAAACGGTGCCAATGGTAAAGATCGATAACCCGATCACCCCAAGGCGATATCCCGCCGGTACGGCCGCCCACCCCGAGCGCCCCGCCCGCGCATTGGTGGCGATAGTCCAAATGATCCAGGCTCCCAAGGCGGTGAAGCCGCTGTAGAAGACGCCGTGCCACGGCGTGAAAAAGGTCTCGAACTGGACGACTTTGCTGTGCGCCCATCCATCGAGAAAAGCGCCGGCGATGGTCCACGTTGAAAGCAGAATCGTCAGAAGTTCTCCGCGCCAGCCCAGCGGGGGACCGGGCTCCCAGGACACTGCGCTCCGTCCGAACAGAGACGTGGCCGTGCTCATTGGGGGACTTCCCTCCTCTACTGTTCACCACCCAGGGATGCGATCCCAGGGCGGTCTCAGCATACCGCCGCGGAGGCTACGGACTAGGGACGGCCGTCCCGAGGCGCGCGGGTGACTGTCCCGGTTTCCCAGGGGGTCTCTGGGAGGGTGCCGGGAAGCCGCCAGGCTTCCTCGCGTTCGCCCCCCCTCACGGATTCTGGCTGGACCTTGAAGCGGCGCCCTTGTACTTCCGCCCAGACCTTGTCCGGATGCTTGGCCATGTTCATACACCAGGCCGGATGGGTTGCCTGCCCTGCGTTGGATGCCACGATCAGCCATCTGTCGTCGCCGTCGGGGAACCATCCCAGCGGGCTCCGCCGCGTGACTCCCGACCGCGCGCCGATCGTCGTCAAGAGGAGGAGAGGGCGTCCCATCACGTGGACCCGGCGCCCGAAGAGTCGGAAGAATACCAGGTTGAGGCCCGTGTAGATCCTGAAGAGAGGACCAAACCGGGGGATGCGGACGCCCCGCGTCCGCCTAGGTGTCAGTTCGACGGACACGCGCCTCCCGCCGGTTCCTAGGTTCGCTCGCCGATGGTCACGGAGACCTCGCGCACCTCTCCGCCCCGGATCAGGCGGACGGAAACCGCCCGGCCGATCATCTCATCGGAGAGCGCCGCCAGGAGATCGTGCGGCAGCGGAACCTCACGGCCGTCCAGGCTCAGCAGAATGTCCCCGACCATGAGGCCCCCCTTCAGCGCGGGGCTGTCTTTCTCCACCGAGAGGAGCAGCAGTCCGGTCCGCTGGCCTGCGCTCTGTTCCACCTCGGGGCCCAGGCGGACGGGACGCGGCTCAACCCCAAGGTATCCGCGGCGGATCTTGCCGTGGGTGCTCAGGGTGGCCGAGACGCGGTCGATTGTGGCGGAGGGGATGGCGACGCCGGTGCGGCGCCTCAGGCCGACCGTATAGAGACCCAGCACGCGTCCGGAGGTGTCGACCAGCGCTCCGCCCGAGATGCCGGGAAAGAAGCCGACGTCGGGCTGAAGGTAGTGATCGATCTCCACGCCGCCGGGAGTGCGCCACGCCTCGCCGAAGGCGCCGACGATGCCCAGCGTGGCCCGAACGGTGCGTCCCGGGCGGCCCAATACCATCACGAGGTGCCCCACACGCAGGCCGTCAGTGTCGCCGCGGGGCGCGGGAGCCAAGCCGGATGCGGCGCCCTCGAGGCGCAGCATCGCCAGATCGGTCGAGGGGTCGCGGCCGACCAGGGTCGCCGGGACGGCACTGCCGTCCGGCAGGCCGACGCGAATCTCTTCTTCACGCTCCACCGTGTGCGCGGCCGTGATCACGGTGCCGTCCGCCGACCAGACGATACCGCTGGAGGGGAACCGTCGCCGCGCCTCCACGCGAACCACGCCCCGGCCTCCCGCTTCGACGATGGCGGCCAGGTCTTTCGAGAAGTCAGTCAAGGCGCTCACGAGTATCCTCCCAGACGTTTCGGATGGTGATGCGTTATGCCCAAGGGTAGAGTCATGGGCGCGCCGGCGCATCAGCCATTCGGGTAGGGAGGAACCTGGAAGGACGGCCAGGTCAGAGAATCAGCAGGCCCAAACGAGCGGCGCGGGTGACGGCCTCGGTGCGGGTCCGGGCGGCCAGCTTGCCCATGATCGCGGTGACGTGGAACTTGACGGTGTGCTCGCTGATGGTCAGCCGCTCGGCGATGGCGCGGTTGGGCAGACCGTCCGCCAGCAATTGCAGCACCTCGCGCTCTCGCGGGGTTAACTCTTCCGCCAACTGATCCGAGGGCCTCTCCGCGGCCGGCTCCGGTCCCGGGAGCGCTGCCGCCGAGAGTATGGGGTCGAGCACGGTAAGGCCCGCCGCCACCCCCGCCAGCGCGGCTGCGATCTGCTGGCTCTCCGCGGTGCGCAGCAACACTCCCCGCGCCCCGGCATCCAGCGCGGGGCCGGCCTCTGCCACTCCCGCCAGCAGGATGGTCACCGGCAGGGTCATCTCCCGGGCTTCGGCCAGGTGCTCGAGCGCGGCTTCACTCTCCCATCCCAGGTCGTAGAGGATCACATCCGCCTGCGCTCCCTCGAAGGCATCGTTCAGGTCGGCATCGCTGCCGACCTGCGCGGCGATGGTCAGCTCGGGCTGCTCGGAGAGCAGCGCGGCCAGGCCGGCCCGGGCGATGGGATCGTCGGCGACGACGAGGACACGAAGGGTGTCCACGGATCCGGTTGGGCGCAGGGAGGACGACTAGGACGCTGCCGTCCGTTTCCGTCCCCGGCCGCCTCGGCGCGTTCGCCGGCGTCGAGCAGGAGCGGGCGTCGCCGCCCCCGCTGCCGCCGGTTTTGCCGCAGCACCTCCGGTGGCCGCCGGCTTGGCCGCCGTTTCGCGGAAGTACGCGGTCAGCCGGGCGATGCGCTCGGCGTATTCGAGAAACGCCTGGAGGGTCGTCGCGACCAGCACGGGGTTCAGCGGCGCGGCGGAGGGGTGCCCCGCTTCGTTCCGGTTCAGGCGGATGGCGTTGAAGATGAGGTCGATGATCGCTTCGATGTCCTTGCTCACCGTATCGGGCAGGCGCCGCCCTTCGCGCGTGCGGTCGAATTCATCCCGGAAGAGTCGGTAGCGGGCGTACATGCTGCGGCCCTCCACGGCGGCCGCCAGCTTCTGCCGTTCCTTCTCCGGCTGCGCGGCGATGAATGCGTCGATCAGCTCCGTCATCACGATCTCCGACGCGGTGCCGAGCAGCAGCGCGCTGGAGCGCACGAACCCCCGATGGTAGGTGGAGACGGACTCGCGCAGCACCTCCACGGCCAGCGGCGGGAGCTCCCCAATGCGCTGCTGCGCCGCGGCCAGGTACTGATCGGGATCGAAGGAAACCGGACTGCCCTGCCGCAGGACCTGCCGGCCGTACTCGGTGAGCCGCAGCCACGGCCACCCCAGGTGCGCGCGGTCCAGCCCCGGGAGGAGCAGGTTGGCGGTCACCAGCTCGTGCAGCACCTCCAGGGCCGCGGTCTCATCGGACCGGTCGAATTCCGGTGAGTTCGCCCGCAGCACGTCCAGGACCGCGCCCACCTGCGTCTCCGGATGGCGGCTGAGGAAACTGAGGATGGCGGCGCGCAGCCGGGCGCGGCGGTCGGTGGGGGTGGGGGCCCCCGCGGGTGCGGCGGCGGGCAGCGCGGCGGCCGCGGGGGGCGCGCCGACCGGTGGGGATCCGTCGGTGGCAGCGGGAGGCAGCGCGATCGGCGCGCCAGGGGTCGGAGCCACGGCGCTGGCGCCGGTCCCCTTGCCCCGTCTACGCCGCCGTCGCCGGCGTTTCGGTGCGCCGGGGGCGCTGGCCTGCGCGTTGTCAGCCATGGTGTCCGGCGATGAGAGGAGAAGATGCGAGAGGGGCGGCGGCAACCGCCCCTCCCGCGTCCATCACGCCGAGGGAATTCTCCAAATCACATTCCGGCCATCGCGGGTCTCCCGCGCATGGAGAGGTAGGCCCAGGCCGCGACGGCCAGGTGGACGATGTTGTCGAGGAACTCCAGGTTAGTGACGCCAAAGGTGTTGGGCGCGGCCCGGCCGCCGACCACGAACCCCCAGATCCCAAAGAAGAGGGCGACGATGCCGACAATGCCGGTGAGCGTCCGCTGGGCCGAGGCGCCGAGGGCGTAGGAGGCAATGATGGCGACGATCCCCAGGACGGTGTGCGCCCAGTTTTCGGCGTTGTCGAAGTAGAGACTCTTGCCGAGGAGCTCGCCGTTGGGAAGGATGAAGCCGAGAACCCCGAGGACGAGGAGCACGACGCCCCCCCACATCAAGAACTGCTTGGGATTCATCCACACATCTCCCTTCTCCGGACAGGATGTGGCAGTGCAGCCCACGTATACTGCTGCCCCCAAAAGGTGTCAATAGCGCCGGGAAGCGGTGGTATGCAGATCGCGTGTGCGGCGGTCTTCAGTGATATCGCCACTCCACGGTGGCGACGTCGACGGGCTCCGCAAGACCTTTGAGCCTCACGGTGCGGCGAGGCCCTATGGGGTGGGAAGTCTGAAGCCCCTCCAGGGTCGCGGCGCTCACCACGATCTCGCCGGCTTCAGCAAGTGCCGCAACGCGCGCCGCCTCGTGCACTCCCTTGCCGGTGTAGGCCTGGCCGCTGCGCGTGGCTTCGGTGGCGTGAATCCCGATACGCACTTGTGGAGCGAAGCCGTGCGTCCGGCGATGCTCAGCGAGCGTCTGCTGAATGATGACCGCACAGTCCAGGGCGGCTGTGGGATCATCGAACGTAACAAAGAAGCCGTCCCCGGCATGATCGGCCTCCTCCCCGCGATAGCGTGTGAAGAGTGAGCGGAGGGTCTGATCGTGCCAGCGGCGCAGGTCTTCCCATGCGCTGTCACCGATGGCCTCGATGAGATTCGTCGAGCCCACGATATCAGTGAACATGAAGGTCCGGGCCGCCCGCTCCCCCTTGCGGGTGGCGGGGCGTTGCCCAAGCGCATCGGCGAACTCCATCGCTCGCTTGAGGTCGGGCCGTGCGCCGAGACGCTCGAAGACAGTGCGCGCCGCCTCCAGCTCCATCGCGGCTGCCCCGGGATCGCCCGCAGCCTGGTAAGACTCTGCCAGGCGCACGCGGACCCGCGCCCCCTCATACGGCGCGTCGAGATCCTGCCACAGACGGCAGGCGCGGCGGAGCGCCCGCAGGGCTTCCTCAGCACGTCCCTGGGCGAGTTCGACTCGCCCCTGGGCCGTCAGCGCGCCGGCTTCGAGCGCGGGCGTGCCATAGGAGTGCGCGATTTTCTCCAGCTCCTGGGCGGCGTTGAGGGCGGCCTCAGGCCTTCCGGCAGCGAGCGTGATTTCGACGTATGCTGGCAGTAGCCGCGCGCGGTCAAGCGGTTCCGTCTTCTCGTCCAGTCCTCGCGTGATCGAAGTCAGCGCATCGTCGACCCGCCCCTCCTCGAGGCGGAGGAGAGACAGGCCGGGAAGGGGATCGCGCCCCAGCTCGTGGGCCTGGCGGAAGGCCTCCTCGGCCCCCTCCCGATCTCCCAGCCGGAGCCGGATTTCCCCGAGTTCGTAGAATCCTTCACCGGCGTATCCGAGGTGGAAGTCGAGAAGCTCCTCGCAAGCCTGCCGCACGTCGGCCTCCGCCTCGGCCCACGCGCCGCGCAGGAACATGATCCCCGCACGGTGGACGCGGCACATCCCCGGGAAGCCCGCGATGGCCATGCGGTCACACCAGCGCTTCGCCGCTTCCGTCCACTCGCCGGCGCGCCGGTAGTCGGCCATTTCCTCGCACGTCCCGATGGTATTGCAGTAGATGATGCCGGTGGCCCTCGGCCCCAGCTCGCCCGCAACCGCTGCCACCGTCGCCTCGTCCATTAGCGCGTTGCCCTCAGCGAGCTGTCCAGCCTTGGCGAGCATCCACCCCTGGTCGTGCAGGGCCAGCGCCATCAGGTCCCGATTGCCGTTGCGCGTGGCGATCTCCAGCGCACCGCGCGCGTGCTCGAGGCCCCTCTTGAGATCATGCTCGGAATCGAAGGCCCGCAGGGCGCGCATCCGCTCCAGATATCCATATCCGAGGGAGTCGGTGTGTGCAGCGAGGAGCTGCTCGGCCCGTTTCAGCCAGGCCTGCCCGACGGCGGCCTTTTGTCTCACGAAGTGATCCTTGGCGAGGGCGACGGCGACCCTCCCCGCGTTCGCCTCGTCGCCGCGCTCCAAGTAGGTCGTAAATGCACGCTCTTCTGCGGCGATGCAATCTCCACCACGGCCCATCCACCAGAATGCTTCCGCGAGACCCTCGAGATCCTCGGCCGTGAGCGCTCCGACGCGGTCCGCCTCCTGGAGCCAGGTCGCAGCCTCCTGCCACGCATGCCGCTTGAGGGCCTCCCGGCCCGCGTCTAGTACGTTTTCGGTCGCCTGCGTCATCCTCGGAAACCCGCTTCCATGAACCTCTCCCTCAGATGCTATCACTCTCCGCCCCCTGAGAGGAGGAACGCGGCGGAGCGCACCCAGACACAATGGGCGTTAGAAGGGGTTGGAAGGCGTGCTACCGGATGAGAACGAAGAAGATTCCGGCAAGCGTGAGCAGCACTCCGGCGAAGGTACGACGCGAGACTCCTTCCACGTGCCTAAATCCCAGTTGCAGCAGGAGCACCGCAAACAGCGGCGTCGTGTTGCTGAGCGGTGTTACCCGACTCACCTCGCCCAACCCGAGCGCCAAAAAGTAGGAGAGAAAGCCCCCGCTGCTGAGGAGGGCGGCCGCTATCATTGGCGCCAGCACGCGCCGATCGGCCCGGATCGGTTCGCGCCTCATCCGCAAGAGGACGAAGGGCAGGAGACCCGCCAGCGCGCCCGTCACCGTGAGGGCGCTGCCGATCGCCGGCTGGGGAATTGACGCTAATCCGATTTTCCGCAGGAGGAAGGACACCGCCGCCAGGACCGCGGTGGAGAGCGCCAGCAGGAGGCCGGCCCTGTTGGTGTGCCCTCCGCCGGCGGGCAGTGTCTCCGACGAGGTCAGCGCGACGCCGAGGACTACGGCGACGGTGCCGAGCGCCAGGGAGAGGGACATCGGCTCTCTCAGCCAGAGAGCCGCACCGATCGCAGTGAAAATCGGGGTCGTATTGGCGACCACCGTGGCACGAGCGACGCCAATCATGCCTATCGAGGTGTAGAGTGTCGCGCGGGCTATCGCCGGGGCGAGCAGGCCGGCTCCGAGGAAGATCAGGGCGGCCGGCTGGACGGCATCGGCCAGATCACTCGTGAGCGCAGCGCCGGCCCATAGCGTCAGGACGTTCGTGATCAGCGAGAAGAAGACCAGGGTCGTGGCCGTGGTCCCCGCCAGCGCGATGCGGACCATGACGGCGTTGCCGGCGAACAGCGCGGCGGAGAGGAGGGCAAACGCCGCGGCCGCCAATCCTCACCTCCCGGGTGCCGCCAGCTGCTGCCGGCAGTAGCCGTAGAGGGCGTCGTAGACGATGAACTCCCGCTCCATGATCTCGTGGTCGTCGCGCAGCCCCAGGTGGCGGAAGCCCTCCGCTACGGCGCGCAATCCTGGAGCCTCCGGACGTCCATAGAGATCGGTGTCCACGTCGGCGCCGTGGACGATCTGGGCGAGCAGGGCGAGGGCGGGATCGGCCAGGCCGAAGTGGGTCAGGATCGCTTCGAAGCTGCACCGGCCCTCGTGATGCCCCAACTCCACGCCGGGCGCGTCGAAGGGGGTCGCGCCTTCGCGCTGCGCCGCCGCGGCGAGCTGGTCGGCGGGCACGAAGAGAAACTCCGCGTCCGGGTCGACGAAGTGCCTGATCAGCCAGGGGCAGGCGACCCGATCCACTTTCACACGCTCGCGGGTGATCCACTTCATGGCGGTCCTCCTCCTGAGGGCTCCCTCACGCCCGCACGGTGTCGGCCGGGCCCCAGAACGCGTAGAGGGCGGCCCCGGCGGCGCCGACGAGAGAGGCCACGATGAACGGGGTCTTGGGATTGATGACGTAGAGATACCCTCCCAGGATCGATGCCGGGAAGACGACGAGTCCGCGAATGAGGTAGTACATCCCCACGGCGCGGCCCCGGGCCTGGGGCGCGGCCAGGTCGACGATGAGCGCCTTGCGGGCGGGCTCACCGATCTCACGCAGCCCCGCGATGACAAAGGCTCCGACCAGCCACATCCCCGCGCCGGCGGAGATGACCGCCAGCGGGAAGAGCGCGAAGAAGACGAAGGTCGCCAGCACAAAGGGCTTCCGGTTGCCGCGGTCGGCCAGCCGCGCCACCGGGATGTAAAGGAGGATCGCGGCGGCCATCTGCACGCTCGTCAGCCAGCCGAACCGCAGCAGGTCGGCGCGCAGCACGTTGACGACGTAGAGGACGACGAAAACGCTGGGGATCCCCTCGGCGAGGCGGGCCAGGCAGTCCGAGAGCAGCAGCCGCCGCAGGCGGCGGTCCATCGTGCGCCAGACGTCGCGAAACCGCAGCGGCACCGCCTCGGGCGCCGGGGCCGTCTCGCGGTAGTGGCGCCGTACAACCACGACGGCGAGCAGCGCCAGGAGGATGGTCACCGCCAGCCCCACCCGCATTCCCGCGGCCAGCCCCAGGCCGGCGATGAGCGCGCCGCCGAGCGGCGGGGCCACGATGATGGGCACGCGCTTCCAGAGCGACTGCACGCCGAACCCCATCGCCCGCCGCGTCTGCGGCAGGCTGTCCCCGATCACGGCGAAGATGGTGGGCAGGGTCAGGCTCGAGGCGCCGGCCACCAGGAAGGTGCCGGCGAGAATCCAGCGCCAGTCAGGCGCGATCAGGTAGAGCGCGTATCCGCCGGCGGCCAGGAGCGTGAAGACCACCAGCGCGCTGCGGCGTCCCAGCCGGTCGGTGAGCCAGCCGCCCGGATACTGGTAGACGGCGTCGAGCAATTCCTTCAGCGTGCCGTAGGCGGCCACGCCCCACGCGCCCGCGCCGAGGACCTCCAGGTACTTGGGGAGGAAGCGCGCCCAGAGCTCCTCGCCGAAGGACAGCATCAGAATGGCGACGAGGAGCACCAGGACATTGGGCTCCAGCGCCAGCGTCTGGCGGAGGGCGCGGGTCTGCGTTAGGACCGCGGTGGTACGGGCACGAAGTTCGGTCCCGGCGGTCCCTGGAAGGGCTGCGGCAGGCCGGGGATCGCCGGTCCCTGGTAAGGGTTCAAGTAGAAGAATTCAGGCGGGCTGCTCGGCCGGCCCGGCCCATCCTGCGGCCCGGGCGCCAGCTGATAGAGCCGCCCGTTGAAGTAGAAGAGGATGGGGCAGTCGCCCTGGCCGGGTCCGGGTTGGGGCGCCTGACCCGGCTGCTGCTGGCCCGGGCCGGGGATGGGGATCAACTCCTGCAGCGGCGGCGCGCCCTGCGCCATGACCATCGGCACGATAACCACCAGCGCGCTCAGCAGAAATCCCAGCACGACTCCCAGCAGCAGCATGCGCACGGCCGCGCACCCCTCTCTTACCGGATGAGCGTTGCAGAGTTCCTTCTCTTTGCGTCTATTCCCTTTCTCCCTACAATGGGGACGATGGCGACGATCTTTACGTTCCCCTGCGGCAGCTGCGGCCGCCGCTACAGCGTCTACTATCCCAAAGCCCTGCTCTACGAGCTCAGCGGCAGCGGCACCCGCGAGATGGGAGAGGCGGAGGACGCCGAGGATGCCCGCACCGGCGCCGTCGAGGCGGCCCGCCGCCGCGTCGAGGCCGCCGGCAACATCTGGGTCGACGCTACGGACACACAGGCGATGGTCTGCGCCTGCGGCAAGCGCCTGGATCTCAACATCGCCCACCATCCCCGCGTCCCCCAGACCAAAGGGGCGGGCGGGGGGCGCCAGACCGGCTTCATTCAGTTTCCGTCGAAGGCGGCGCCACCCGGCGGCAGTCACGGCCGCCACGGTTCGGGCTCCTCATCGTCCTGACGGTGGTTTCGAGGTGAGCTGATGGCGGCACATCCCCCGGCCCGCGAGCGTCTGCGGCTCTCCCCCGACGCCGTGCGCTGGCGCTGCGATCCGGGTCTCTTCGCCTTCGAGACCACCGCCGAACTTCCCCCGGACGAGATCGTGGTGGGGCAGGCGCGGGCGGTGCGGGCCCTGGACTTCGGCCTGACCGTGCCGCAGACGGGCTACAACGTCTTCGTCACGGGCCCCGTCGGGACCGGACGCACCACCTACACGCGCAAGAAGGTCGGCGACGTAGCGGTGACGCGTCCCACCCCGCCGGACTGGTGCTACGTCTTCAATTTCCAGCAGCCGGACCAGCCGGTCGCGGTGAGCCTGCCCGCCGGATCCGGCGACCGTTTCCGCCGCGAGATCGACGGGTTGATCGACGAGCTGAAGGACGGCATCCGCAAATTGCTGGCCAGCGATCACTTCGCCGCGCGGCGGGCGGAGCTCGTGCGGGCCTACGAGACGCGGATCAATCAGATCTGGCAGACCCTGGAGGGCGAGGCGCGCCGCCTCGGCTTCGCGCTGGAGCGCACGCCGGCGGGGATCTTCCCCGTCGCCATCGGTCCCTCCGGCGAGCCGCTCACCCCCGAGATGATCGAGCGCCTCAGCGAGCAGCAGCGGGAAGAGCTGCAGCAGCGCGGCCGGAACCTGCAGCAGGACATCGGCGAAGCGCTGCGCCAGGTGCGCAACCTGGAGCGGGAGGCCCGCGAGGAGCTGCGCACGCTGGAACGCGACGCCGTCTCGGCGGTGGTGGAGCGGGGGGTCGGCCCCGTGCAGGAGCGCTACCGCGATCATCAGCGCGTCGTCGATTACCTCAGCGGTCTGCACCGCGACGTCATCGACCACCTGGACGAGTTCAAGGAGGAGGAGGAGACGCCGCGGATGCCCTTCCCCATTCCACCGGGGGTGGGCCGGCGCACCGATCCCTACCAGCGCTATCGCGTCAACCTGCTGGTGGACAACGGCCAGACGCGGGGCGCGCCGGTGATCTTCGAGACCAACCCGATCTACTACAACCTGATCGGCAAGGTCGAGTACCGGGGCGAGTTCGGCGCCCTCGTCACCGACTTCACCATGATCAAGGCCGGGGCGCTGCACCGCGCCAACGGCGGGTACCTGGTCCTGCAACTGAAGGACGTGCTGATGGCGCCGATCTCCTGGGAGGCGCTGAAGCGCGCGCTGAAGAGCCGCGAGATCCGCATCGAGAACATCGGCGAGCAGCTCGGTCTGATCCCCACGGCGACCCTGCGCCCCGAGCCGATCCCCCTGGACGTCAAGGTGGCGATCATCGGCTCGCCGCTGCTCTACCACCTGCTCTACGTGCTGGACGACGACTTCCGCAAGCTCTTCAAGATCAAGGCCGACTTCGACGTCGACATCGAGCGCTCCGAACCCACCCTCAACGAGTATGCCCGCGCCATCGGGGCGATTGCCAGCCGGGAGGGACTGCTGCCTTTCCATCGCGATGCCGTGGCCCGCGTCTTAGAGTACAGCGCCAGGGTGGCGGGCGATCAGGAGAAGCTCTCCGCCCGCTTCAACGAGGTCACCGAGATCATCTACGAGGCTTCGGCCTGGGCGCGCCGCGAGGGGGCGGACGTGGTGCGGGTCGAGGACGTGCGGCGGGCGCTGGACGAAAAGGTCTTTCGCAGCAATCGGGTGGAAGAGCGCATCCGCGAGGCGATCGAGCAGGGGCAGCTGATGGTGGACATCGAGGGATCGAAGGTCGGGCAGGTCAACGGACTGGCCGTGCACGCCCTCGGCGACTACACCTTCGGCCGCCCCAACCGCATCACCGCCCGCACCTTCGTCGGCAGCCGCGGCGTCGTGAACATCGAGCGCGAGGCCCAGCTCTCCGGCCGCATCCACACCAAGGGCGTCTTCATCCTGGGCGCCTACCTGGGCGGCCGCTACGCGCAGGACCGGCCGCTCAGCCTGAACGGCTCCGTGACTTTCGAGCAGAGTTACGACGAGGTCGAGGGGGACTCGGCCTCCTCCACCGAGCTCTACACGCTGCTCTCCGACCTGGCCGGGGCGCCGATCGACCAGAGCATCGCCGTGACGGGGTCGGTCAACCAGCGCGGCGAGATCCAACCCATCGGCGGTGTGAACGAGAAAGTGGAGGGATTCTACCACGTCTGCAAGACGATCGGGCTGAACGGACGGCAGGGCGTCCTCATCCCCCACCAGAACGTGCGCAACCTCATGGTCAACGACGAGGTGGCGGAGGCGGTGCGGCAGGGCCGCTTCCACCTCTGGGCGGTGCGCACCGTGGACGAGGGGTTGGAGATCCTCACGGGGCTTCCGGCCGGCGACACCGATGAGGCGGGGCGCTTCCCCGAGGGGACGCTCAACGCGCGCGTCTCCCGCCGGCTGGAGGAGCTGGCGGAGCGGCTGCGGCGCTTCATGCCTCTGCGCCCGACGCGCGACGACGCCGCCGCGCCCGAACCGGCGCCCACGCCCGCCCCCGCGCCTCCTCCCGGAACGGAGCGCGGCCGGGCGGATCCTCTGGACGAGGATGACGGCGAGGACGACCTGACCCGGTGAAGGTCACCGTCATGGGCGCCGGCGGCCTGGGCGGATACTACGGCGGGCTGCTGGCGGCCGCAGGACACGAGGTGATCTTCATCGCCCGGGGCGCGCACCTCGAGGCGATCCGTCGGAACGGCGGGGTGCGGGTGCGCGCGACGGACAGGGAATTCTTCGGCCGCGGCGCCGCGGCCGAGCGCCCCCCGGATGATCCCACGGACCTCGTGCTGTTCACGGTGAAGGCCTACGATACGCCCGCAGCGGCGGAGTGGATCCGCCCCGCCGTCGGACCGCAGACGGCGATCCTCTCCCTGCAGAACGGGGTGGACAACGAGGAGAACCTCGTCCGGGAACACGGCGCCGGCGCCGTCCTGGGCGGGCTGGTGTACATCTTCGCCAACATCGCCGAACCCGGCGTGATCGCCCAGACGGGCGGGCCCCGGCGGGTGCTCTTCGGCGAGTTGACCGGCGAGCGGAGCGAACGGGTCAGCGGCCTCGAAGCGACCTTGCAGGCGGCCGGCTGGCTGGTCTCGGCCAGCGACGACATCATCCGCGAGAAGTGGGTGAAGTTTGCGTTCATCTGCGCCCAGGCCGGGATGACCGCGCTGACCCGGTTGCCCATTGGGGAGGTGCGCGCCACGCCGCCGACCTGGGAGATGTTCCGGCAGATCGTCGAAGAGGTCGTGGCCGTCGGGCGCGCCCGCGGTGTGCAGTTGGGCCAGGAGGTCATCGACGCCCACCTGGCATTTGGCCAGAGCCTGGAAGCGTCCGGACGGTCCTCGCTCTATCACGATCTGGCGCACGGCCACCGGCTGGAGATCGAGGCGTTGCACGGCACCGTGGTTCGGTACGGTCGAGACGCGGGCGTTCCCACGCCGGCATCGGCGGCGGTGTACGCGGCCCTGCTGCCTCATGACCGCCTCGCCCGCCAGGGAGGCGGCGCATGAGCGGGGAGGAGAGCCGCGCGCGGGCCATCCTGATCACCATCGAAGGGACGATCTGCGACACGCGCCACCGCGCCGCGCTGCAGGGAAGCGCAGCCTTTCACGCGCGGGAGGCCATCCTCAAGGATCTGCCGGTGCCGGGGAGCGTCGAGGCGCTGCGCGACCTGGCGAAGGAGTACACGATCATCTACCTGGGGTTCCGCCCCGCGTCCGCGCTGCCGCAGACGGAGGAGTGGCTGCGCCGGGCCGGATTCCCCGAGGGGCTGGTCCAGGCCGCGGCGACGCAGCGCGAGCGGCTCGACACCATGCGCCATCTCAGCCGGAGGTTTGCCGTCGCCGCCGGGATCGGCGACCGCTGGGATGACAACGCTCTCCACCTCGAGCTGGGCTGCCCGAGCATCATCCTCAAAGAGTTTGAGGGAGAGTGGGCGACGGTCCGCCGCTTCGTGCCCTCAGGCGGCGCCGCCGCGGCGCAGGCGGCCGCTCCCGCCGCGGTGCCCGCCTACCGCGCCACCGCGGAGATCCCCGCGCTGGTGCAGCAGGCCAAGGCCCTGACGCGGCGGATGCGTTTCGAGCTCTCCTGCGCCGACGAGGTCGGGCGTCTCCTGCACGTGCTGGCCGGTCAGCTGCAGGCCGGAACGGTCGGCGAGATCGGCAGCGGCTGCGGCGAGGGGTCGGCCTGGATGATCAGCGCACTGGCCCCGTCGGTCCGCTTCGTCACCGTCGAGGCCAACGACGAGCGCGCCGAAGCCTGCCGCGCGATGTTCGCGGCGTATGCGAATGCGCGCGTGCTGCACGCCGACTGGCACGAGATCCTGCGGCACGGGCCCTTCGACCTGCTCTTTCCCGACGGCGGAGGCGCCAAGCAGAACGAGCCCGAGGTGGTCCTCCGCGCGCTGCGCCCGGGCGGTGTGGCGGTGCTCGACGATCTAACCCCCGAGCCGATGCGGGCAGTCTCGGGCGAGGAGGACGCGGATCCCGTCAGGGAGTTCTTCCTGAACGACCCCCGGGTAGCCGCCACGGAGATCCTCGTCACCCCTGAGCACGCCGTGATCGTGGCGCGCCGCCTGGCGGACTGACGCTCGGCCGGCTACTTCAACAGTTCGAGCAGGCCCGTGTGCAGCGCGATGAGCCGGATCTCCCTCAGCGGGCTCTCGTTGTTCCACGTCGTGACGAGGCAGTAGGACTTCCCGGAACGGTGTTGGACGAGGGAGGAGAGGTTCAGGATCCCCGGCTCCGACCCGCCTTTGTAGGCGACGCGGGCCCAGTCTGACGCGCGGGCCGGGCCGCTGTTGATGCCCATCAGGGGCAGATCGGCCACGGCGGTCAGCGCCGCGCACACCTCACGGGCCGAGTAGAACCACTCGACGTCCGGCGCGGCCGGCTGCGCGCTGAAGGCTCCCGCTCCGGGAAGGGGACGCCGCGCAGCCTCCTCGATCACCATCCGGCGCGCGGCCTCGTTTCCTCCGCGGTAGCGGTCGAGAAGGTCCCTGTTGGCGGGGTCCTTGAGCACGAAGGCCTCCCGTGTGGTCAGGAACGGCCTGTTCCGCGGCGGGGCCACAGCCTCGACGAGGGCACGGCCGAGGATGTGGATCAATGCGTCGGTTGCCGTGTTGTCGCTGATCGAGATCATCAGTTCGGCCAACCGCTGGAGGGTGAGTTCGGTCCCATCGGGAGAGTTCTGCAATACCCCACTGGGCAGGCTCTTCCACTCCGGCCGCAGCCGGACGGTCTCGCCCCAGGAGCGTCGCCCCGCTGCGATCTCCGCTTTGAGCGCGGCCAGGACGCTCAGTTTGAAGGCGGAGCCGATCGCCAGGGAGGCGTCGGGCTGGACGGCCGCCACCTCGCTCCCGCCCTCGAGGAGCAGCAGGCTCGCCTTCCCGGGAAAGCCCCGCAGCATCGCGATCGCCGCCTCGACGCTGATGAGGCGGGCGATGTAGTGGCGAAAGAAGAGAGCCGTAATCCTGCCCTGCGCGTCCAGCCGGATCAGGACCACGGCGATCCCGCGCTCGAAGATCAGCGCGAAGCCCTCCGGCGGCGTCGCCACGCGCAGGCAGCGGCCGAATTCCCCCCGGAGCTCCGCCATCACCCCCTCCACCGCGGTGAGAGGGATCGCGGCCAGGAGGGTCGGCGCAAACCAGTCCGCCTGCAGGCGCTCCGCGGTGCAGAGCCGTTCGAGGGCGGCGAAGGGCGTGAGCGGCTGAGCCAGCACGGGTGCGACGGTCATGGTGGCCGCCAGAGCGAGGGCCGCAGCGGCTGTCGCCCGCCTTTTCATGAAGCGCCTCATCCGCGTGGGGCCGCCTGCATTTTTTGGGGCCTTTGGGCGATAGCTCCGGTGAGACCTTCTTCCGCCTGTCGCACGGCGCGGGAGGAGGTGCGCGCGTAGGGAGGCGGTCACGTGAAGAGCTGCGTGGCGGTCGTTCTGATCATGGTCGTGTCTGCCGGTATCGCCCTCTCCGGCGCTCATGCGGCGCCGGTTCAGGGAGAGGCGGCGGTCATTCGGGAATGTGGAGCGTGTTCCCCTGTGTCGCTCGTCGGCGATCGGTGGGGATGGTCTGAGTGGTCGGCCGACGACGATGGCTGCTGGGGAGTCTGCGACGCGGGGTTGGTCTTCCTGGGTGTCTTCGACGCAGACGACTACGGGGACGATGAGGGGAATCCGGGCGGCCCGCGGCGGGCGCTGCCGGCAGCCGTCACGGCAGTGGTCTTTGATCCAGTGAACATGTATCGGTGACGGCAGCGGGATAATGGTCGCGCACCCACCCTCGACCGGGCCGTCCGAGGCGGTAACCGCGCAGCCGGCTCGGGCCCGGTTGCCCTGCGGCACACGGGAGCACTGACTTACCGTTGCTCCCTCCCGGGCCTGGCGGGGTTCATCAGATCCCGTTGCGCAGGACCAAGCCGTCGTCGCCGCTTACGCGGGCCGGGCCCTCAGGCGTCCGGCCTCCGGTGGGAATTCAGCCCCGCTGTAGCGGATTGCGGGTGACAGGGAACCGCTAGCTCCCCGCCTAGCGCGACCGGACTCGATTTTACCATTCCTATTGCACTACCGGATCGGCCGCACCACCACCGTGTGCGGGTCGTTCGGAGACGCCGCGGTCTGGTCGCCCATCGGCACGAAGCTGCCCCGGCGCCCGCGCTGCCCGCCGTCGAGCACTTCCAGAGTGGCCAGGCCCGGCGTCTGTCCCTTGGCCGACGGCCCGCCGGTGAGGTTGCTGGGGCCGCCCAGGATGAGATAGACGCGGCTGCCGCCGGAGAGCTCTGGCGCGGACGCCGCCCTGGCACCCGCGCGGCCGGTGAGGCTGAGGGCGGCGAGGAGCAGGGAGCCGAGCATGATCGTGAGCGTGACCTTATTCATCCCCAGCAACCCTATCACGGCCTCTGTTTCAGTCTGATAAGGAAGGCGGGCGCCGTGCCGTCCCGGACTCCTGGGACGTTCGGGATGACCCCGTGGGACTCCCGCCCGCTGCGCGGCCACGGTCTTCCACCCTACGCTGAGAGGGCAGGAATAGTCTTGAACGGGGAGTAAGGCTCTTATCCGTTCCTCCAACCTTAGGGGGTGCCGCATGGCCGCCGTGGGCCTGGAAAGCCGTCCGTGGCTGCGTTCGTATGAGGCGGGGGTGCCCGCGACGATCGAGTTCCCGAACTTCCCCATCTTTGGGTTTCTGCGCGAGGCCGCGGCCCGGTTCCCTACCAACGACGCGCTCCTCCTCGCCGAGCACCGCTTCGACCGCCGCTTCACCTACGCGCAGCTGGACGATCTCTCCGACCGCTTCGCCGGCGCGCTGATCCGCCGGGGGCTGCGCAAGGGCGACCGGGTCGCCGTCGCCCTCGCCAATCTCCCTCAGTACGTCATCGCGGCTTATGGGATCTGGAAGGCCGGCGGCATCGTCGTCCAGGTGAACCCCCTCTACCGCGGGGACGACCTCGCCTTCATCCTGCGTGACTCCGGCGCCCGCTTCGCGGTGCCGCTCTCCCGCCTCTACGGTCAGCTGGCGGAGGTGCGCTCCCGGACGCTCCTCGAGGGAGACATCGTCACCAACATCCACGACCTCTTCCCGACCAAATGGCGGATCCTCTACGGGCTGGCGAAGGCGAAGAAGGAAGGCGATGTCCTGCCTCGGGGATCGCACGTCATCCCGTTCCGTTCCATGCTCACCGGGCCGCGCCCGGAGCGCTTTCCCGAGGTGACGGCGGAGGACGTGGCGGTGCTGCAGTACACCGGGGGGACCACCGGGATCATGAAGGCGGCGACCCTGAGCCACCGCAACCTGGTGGCCAACCTCTCTCAGGCGCGAGTCTGGCTGACCGACCTGAAGATGGGGGAGGAGCGCATTCTCTCGGTCGTGCCTTTCTTCCACGTCTACGGGATGACGGCGTGCATGAACCTGGCCGTCGCCATCGCCGCGGTCAATGTCATGGTGTTGATGCCCGGGTTCGTCGCCCGCACGACGGCGGAGATGGCGGCGAAGTACCGGCCGACGATCTTCCCCGGCGCCCCGCCGATCTACCTCGCCATCAACCAGCTGAAGGACGTCGAGCAGTACGACCTCAAATCCATCCGCGCCTGCATCTCCGGCAGCAGTTCGCTGCCCGTGGAGGTGCAGCGGCGCTTTGAGGAACTGACCGGCGCCCGGCTGGTCGAAGGCTTCGGTCTCTCCGAGGCCTCCCCGCTGACCCACTGCAACCCCATCCACGGCACGCGCAAGGTGGGCAGCATCGGCGTGCCCGTGCCCAACACCGAGGTGCGCATCGTCGATGCCGAGAGCGGCACCCGCGACCTGGGGGTGAACGAGGTCGGCGAGCTGGCCGTGCGCGGCCCGCAGGTGATGCAGGGGTACTGGAACAATCCCGCAGAGACGGCCAACGCGCTGCGCGAGGGGTGGCTCTTCACCGGCGACATCGCGCGCATGGACGAGGACGGGTTCTTCTTCATCGAGGATCGGAAGAAGGACATGGTCAACATCGGGGGACTGAAGGTCTTCCCGCGCGAGGTGGAGGAGGTGCTCTTTCGGCACCCCAAGGTGCGCGAGGCCGCGGTCGTCGGGGTGAGCTCACGGGTGCGGGGGGAGATGCTGGTGGCGCACGTGGTCCCCAAGAACGGCGGCGATCCCCGGGCCCTCAAGCGCGAGCTGCGGGAATACTGCGCCGCCCACCTCGCTCCTTATAAGGTGCCCCGCCGCTTCGAGATCGTCACGGAGATCCCCAAGACCCTGGGCGTGCCCAAGGCCCTGCGGCGCGTCATTCGCGAGCAGGAGCAGGCGCGCGGCGAGGTTGAGGGGGACGAGCCGGCGGGCTAGCGGCCGACGAGAAGGCGGAGCCGGGGGACCGGCCAGTAGATCAGCACCGCCTGGCCGACGATCAATCTCTTCTTCAGCGGGCCGAAGGCGCGGCTGTCCTCGCTGTTGTTGCGGTTGTCTCCCAGGACGAAGACGGAATCGGCCGGCACGGTCAGCGGCCCGTAGTCGCCGAAGATGTCGGCGCTGAGGTAGACTTCCCGGACGCGCTCCCCATTGATGTAGAGCACGCCCTTCTTGATCTGGATCTTCTCGCCGGGCAGCCCGACGACGCGCTTGATGTAGTTGCGCTGCGTGTTGCGGGGATAGCGGAGCACCACGACGTCGCCGCGCACGGGATCGCGCAGCCGGTAGACGAACTTGGTGACCAGCACCCGATCATGCGGGAGCAGGGTGGGTTCCATCGAGTACTGCTCGACCTGGAAGGCCTGCGCCACGGACACCATGATCAGCTGGGCGAGGAGGAAGGCGACGACCAGGGTCTTGGCGACCTCGTAGAGGCTGCCGCGGACGCGCCGCCAGTCCGGCTGGGTGTGGTGGAGGACGCCGCGGAGGCGCTCGGCAGCGGCCCGGAGCCGTACGCGCGGCGTCGGCTGGCCCTCGCGCGGTGGGTCAATCACGTCTGTGAGGGCTCCACGGTGATGACGACTTTCCCTCGCGCGTGTCCGGTTTCCACATATCGGATGGCGTCCGGGACCTCGGCGAGCGGGTAACGCCTATCTATGATAGGCGTGATTCTGCCGGATTCAAGAAGCTCTCCGATGAAGACCAGGTCCCTGGCGTTCGGTCTCGCCGTCCCCATCAGGCCGATCTTCTTGCCGCCTCTCTTCGAGACCCATGACCCTAAAAGCGCGACCTGCAGCATGTGAGAGATGGTTGAGAATCCCGCAACGACGCACGTGCCCTGCGGACGCAGTGCCCGCTTATACTCCGACACGGAGTGATTGGCCACGGCATCAAAGATCAGGTCGTACTGTTGCCCGTTTTTGGTGAAGTCTTCTTGTGTGTAGTCAATGACGTGCTCTGCGCCGATCGAGCGCACCATGCCCACATTGCGCGTGCTGCAGACGCCTGTGACTTCGGCCCCGAACGATTTGGCAATCTGCACGGCAAACGTGCCCACGCCGCCGGACGCCCCGTTGATCAACACGCGCTGCCCCGCCTGGATCTTCCCCGTGTCGCGAAGACCCTGCAGCGCGGTCACGCCCGCCAGCGGCACAGCCGCGGCCTGCTCGAATGTCAGGTTGGCCGGCTTCAACGCAAACGCATTCTCACGAGCGCAGGCATACTCGGCAAACGCGCCCCAGCGATTCTCGGAGAGATCTCCGTACACCGCATCGCCGGACTGAAACTGCCTGGCGTTGCGGCCGGTCGCTTCAACACGTCCCACCACATCGAACCCGAGAACCTTGTGTTTTGGTCGGAAAAGTCCTGTGGTGAAGCGGGCGAAGAAGGGGTCGGCTCTGAGGATGTGCCAGTCGCCTGGGTTCGCGGAGGCCGCGTGGACTTGTACCAGGACTTCATTGTCTTTGGGGGTCGGCTTGGGGATCTGTTCAAGTTTGAGGACGTCCGGGGGACCGTACGTACGGTACACGATCGCTTTCATCATCATCTTCTCTGGCGGAGGGGGCGGGATTTGAACCCGCGAAGCGGCTTTTGACCGCTTACCCGCTCTCCAGGCGGGCGCGCTACCGGGCTACGCGACCCCTCCGGACTTCTTATCGTACCAGATCGCACTCCGCTCTTCCGCCGGGGGGCCAACGGTACGGCCACTTGTTCGTCCTCAGAACGCGCTCCTCAAACAAAGAGGGGTTCTGCCGCGCAGGAACCGGGCGGACCCTGCCCAAAACCTCCTCACGACATCGCCCCGTTTCCTCTCCGCTCGGCATCATGAATCTCCCAGGGGCATGACAGGAGGATGGCAATGAGGAGGAGATCGGTTCACGCCGTCTTGGCTTTTCTCATCGTCGCATTGATCCTGCTCCCCCAAGCCGCTGCCGGGCCGCGCTCTCGGTCGACGGCGCGGCCGCCTGTGTTGGGGCCGTATGTCCCCGATGAGGTCCTGGTGAAGTTCCGGCCGGGGATCAACGCCGACACCACCGCCCGGGCAGTGGGTGGTCGCGTCCACGAACGGATCGAAGGACTCGACGTGCACCTCCTCAAGGTGGCGGAGGGAACGGTCGAAGCCACGCTACGTGCGCTCCGCAGCAACCCATTGGTGGAGTTCGCCGAACCCAACGGGTATGTGCGGGCGTTCCTCAATCCCGATGACCCCTACGATGACCCTGCCTCCTGTCCCTATCAGTCTTCCGACGGCTCCTTCACCTGTCAGTGGTTTTGGGCCAAAGTGCAGGCCTATGCGGCCTGGGACGTGACGACGGGCAACTGCACCAACGTCGCCGTCGTCGACACCGGTATCGACGTTGGGTATCTCTTCGACCCGTTTGCGCCGGACTACACCCCGCACCCCGACCTCCACGAGCCCGCCTGCTCTCCAACCCTGATCAAGAGTTACGTCAGCGGAGAGAGCGGCAACGATGATCACGGCCACGGGACGCACATCGCGGGGACGATCGCCGCCCGTACGAACAACGGGGTGGGGATCGCCGGCGCCTCTTGGAAGACGCGGTTGATTGGCGTGAAGGTGCTGAACTGGTATGGCAGCGGGAGCTGGGCCCAGGTGGCCAACGGCATCCGCTACGCCGCCGACAACGGCGCGAAGGTGATCAACCTGAGCCTGGGCGGGTCCACGGGTTCCCGCACGCTGCGCAACGCGGTCGACTATGCCTGGAACAAGGGTGCCGTCCTGGTCTGCGCGGCCGGCAATGGCGGCAATACCGCGGCGTCGTACCCCGCGTTCTACACTAACTGCCTGGCCGTGGCCGCCAGCGACCAGAATGACAACCGCCCCTCCTGGTCTACCTACGGATCGTGGGTAGAAGTGGCCGCTCCGGGAGAGAGCATCTTCTCCACGATGCAGGACACCTTCGAATGGTGCTCGCTCTGCTGGCTGTACGGCTACTTCGAGGGCTACGACACTCTGTCCGGAACCTCCATGGCCACGTCCGTGGTCTCCGGGCTGGCTGCGCTGATCTGGGCGAGCGGGTTGTGTTCGACGAACTCCTGCGTGCGCAGCCGGATTCAGAGCACCGCCGATCCGGTGGCGGGAGGATGGGTCGTCTACGGAAGGGTCAACTTCCTGAAGGCTGTGACGCCGCCCTAGACGCTGTGCGCGAGGCGAGACATGAGAGCGGAGGTACGAGTAGGCCTCCGCTCTCCGCGTCTTGGGGGCGTGGCAGGAGTGTGACATAGGTCATAGAAGCGCCTCCCCGCGCAGGTTTCATTAGGTGCGTCACCTTTGATGCGGACACTGCCCGGGAACGCTGAGCGCATCGCCAGGGCGGCGGACATCCAGGCTGCCGGCCGGCTCGTCGTCCAGGCGCGCGGTCACACCCTGGTGCTCTTCGCCGTCGGCGAGCGGATCTTCGCCCTGGACAACCGCTGTCCCCACATGGGGTTTCCTCTGCACAAAGGCACGCTCGAGAACGGCATCCTGACCTGCCATTGGCATCACGCCCGCTTCGACGTCGAGAGCGGGGGCACGTTCGACCCATGGGCCGACGACGTGCGCTCCTTCCCGGTGCACCTGCAGGACGGCGAGGTCTGGGTGGACCTGGCGCCGCGGGTCGATCCTCGCGCGCACCAGAACGAGCGGCTGCGCGAAGGGCTGGAGTTCAACATCCCCCTGGTGATGGCCAAGGCGCTCATCTCCCTGCTCGACGCCGGGGAGGATCCCAACGAGCCGTTTCGCGTCGCCCTGGAGTTCGGCGCGCGCTACCGGCAGGCCGGCTGGGGACAGGGCCTCACGATCCTCGCCTGCATGCGCAACCTCGTCCCCCACCTGGACCCCGGCGAGCGCGCCCGGGCCCTCTATCACGGGTTCTCGGCGGTCGCCGCGAACACGGAGGGCGCCCCGCCCCGTTTCGGGCTGCGCCCGCTGCCGACGATGCCGCCCGATCCGGGCACGCTGAAGCAGTGGTACCGGGACTTCATCGAGGTGCGCGATCCCGAAGGCGCGGAGCGCTGCCTGGCCTCGGCAGTCCGCGCAGGGATGCCGTCGGCGCATGTGGCCGACATGATGTTCGCGGCGGCCACCGATCACCGCTACATCCAGATCGGGCACGTCCTCGACTTCACCAACAAGGCGATGGAAGCGCTCGACCTGACGGGATGGCACCAAGCGGAGATGGTGCTGACCACGCTCGTTCGCGGCTGCGCCGACGCCGACCGCATGGAGGAGTCCAATGCCTGGCGCCGGCCGATCGACCTCGTGGCCATCCTGGAGCGGGCGTTCGACGCTCTCCCGGCCGCGCTGGAGGCGGGCCGCCCTCGCCGCGGCGAGTGGGGTGGAGGCGACATCCTGCAGGACGCGCTGCTGGGAGAGGATCCCCAGGCCATCGCCGATGGGCTGGTGGGGGCGCTGCGCGACGGGGCCACCGAGGAAGCGCTCGCCGGGACGGTGTCGTACGCCGCCGCCTTGCGCATCGCGCGGTTTCACACCAGCAACGAGTTCACCGACTGGGACACCGCGCTGCACACCTTCACCTTCGCCAACGCGGTGCAGCAGGGAATCCGCCGCGCGCCCTCGCTGGAACTGCTGCGTGGGGTCTTCGACGCGGCGATGAGCGTGTACCTCGGCCGCTTCTTGAACATTCCGCCGGCCCCGCTGCCGGAACCGGACGACGGCCCCGCTGGCGAGCTGGAGGATCTGCTGGCGGCGCTGCCCCGCACCCTCGACCGGCCGCAGCAGGTCTCGGAGGCCGGCGCGCTGGTCGCCCGCTACCTCTACGGCGGAGGGGAGGCCGGGCGGATCCTCACCGCCCTCGGCTCGGCGTTGCTGCGCGAGGACCGAGACTTTCACACCATCCAGGCGGTGGAAGCGGCCTTCCGCCAGTTCGAGCAACTGCGCGGCTCGCCGCAGGCGGCCCACGTACTCATCGCCGCCGCCCGCTACTTGGCCGCGCATTCCCCCACCATGCGCGCGCAGGGGCAGACCTATCAGATCGCGCACAAGCTGCAGCGCGGCGAGCGGCTCTACGCCGAGCCGGTGCGAACGCTGGCGACGGTGCTCTTCACCGATATCGTCGGCTCGACGGAGCGCGCCGCCGAGGTCGGTGACCGGCGCTGGGCGGATCTCCTGCGCAGCTACCGGGGGGTGGTCCGCGGCGAACTGTCGCGCTATCAGGGGCGAGAAGTCGACGCGGCGGGCGACGGCTTCCTGGCCACCTTCGACGGTGCGGGGCGGGCGATCAACTGCGCCCTCTCCATCACCTCCGCCGTGAAGGGCCTGGGGTTGGAGGTGCGATCCGGGCTGCACGCCGGCGAGATCGAGCTGATGGGCGACCGGGTCAGCGGCATCGTCGTGCACACGGGCGCGCGGGTGGCCGCCCAGGCGGATCCGGGGTCGGTCTTCGTCACCGCGACGGTGCGGGAGCTCGTCGCCGGCGGCGGCGTCGCCTTCGAGGATCGGGGCACGCACGCCCTCAAGGGCCTCCCCGGGGAGTGGCGGCTCTTCGCCGTCCGCTAGGACGCGGGCTGCTGATTTCCGTCTTCGCCGCCGCCGTCGAACTGGGCAGAGTGCTGCGACGGCGCGAGGTGTCTTCGGTCGAGCTGACGCGGCTGTTCCTCGATCGCCTTGCTACTCTCGGGCCCCGTCTCAACACCCTCGCCGAACTGACGCCCGACCTGGCGCTACGCCAGGCGCGCCGCGCCGACCGCCTCCTCCGCCGCGGCGAAGCAGCCTCTCCGCTGCACGGCGTTCCCTACGGTGCGAAAGACCTGTTGGCGACGAAAGGGATTCCCACGCGCTGGGGCGCGCCCCCGTGCCGTGACCAGGTGTTTGACTACGACGCCGCGGTCATCCGCCGCCTGGAGGAGGCCGGCGCGGTCCTCATCGGCAAACTGGCCATGGTCGAGATGGCCGGCGGGGGCGGGTACCACTTCGCCTCCGCGTCGCTGCACGGCCCGGGACTGAATCCCTGGAACCTCAACCACTGGTCCGGCGGATCCTCCTCTGGGTCGGGGAGCGCGGTGGCGGCCGGCCTGGTGCCCTATGCCCTCGGCTCCGAGACGTGGGGAAGCATCACCACTCCTTCGGCGTACTGTGGCGTCACCGGGCTTCGCCCGACGCGCGGCCTGGTCAGCCGGCACGGGGCAATGGAGTTGGCGGCGAGCATGGACAAGATCGGTCCGATGGCCCGCAGCGCGGCGGATTGCGGCTGGGTGCTGCAGGCGATCGCCGGCTATGATCCGCGAGATGTCTGGTCGGTGGGTCGGGGGTTTCGCTTCAGCCGGCGCCCCCGGCCGCGGCGATTCCGGCTGGGCGTGCTGCCCCTCGATTACGCTGACGACCCGGGGGATGTTGCCACGGAACGCGCGTTTGAGGAATCGGTGCGCGTCCTCCGCCGGAGCGGCATGACGATCGCGACGGTGTCCTGGCCGGACCACCCATTTGCCGAGATCGGTCGGACGGTCCTCGCCGCCGAGACCGCTGCGGTGCACGAGGAGTTCATCAAGAGCGCACGGCTGGAGCAACTGGTCGACGCGGCGCAGAGGGACGGGCTACGTCGCTACCTCGAACTGCCGGCCGCGAAGTACATTCAGGTACTCCACCAGCGGGCCGCCGCCACACGCGCGGTGCGAGGACTGTTCAACCGCTTCGACGCGCTGGTGGCGCCCGCGTTGCTCGGGGAAGCGGTGACGCTCGATACTAACCTCAGCCAGCGGTTCGGCACCCGGCGCAGCGGCAGCAGCGTGCTCGGTGCCGTCGCCGGCGTCCCCGCCCTCGTCCTGCCGATGGGATTCGGCCCGACTGGACTCCCGCTCGGCCTCTCCATCACGGGCGATCTGTTCAGCGAGAACACGCTCCTGCAAATCGGGATGCTCTATCAGCGGGAGACCGACTGGCACCTCAGGCGGCCACCGTCCATTGAAGAGAGTGGGGGGGAAACGCCCTCGGGTGAGCGGATTTAGCCCGAGGCGAGAACCAGCCTGACAAGATAACTCTCGGCCGTCATTTTCGGGCCTACCCCGTCGAGTTTGCCATCAACCTCGAAAGGCTCGCCTGCTATCTCAAAGCGATTCGCAATGAGTCCAGTGCCTTCAAGTAAGAGCAGCAGATCCAAAGGGCTGTAGCAACGTACGGACTGCGTGATCGCCTGGGCCTTCCTTCGAACGGGCCAGATAGAGTCGCTAAAGCGGCATGTGACAGGGTCGAAATCGAACCGTTGCTTCAGCGAAACTTCAAGATTGACCGTGGCCACTCTACCATCGACCAGGCGCCAGATGTCCCTCAGGCGGACTTCCCGGCCCGCCCGATTCGCCCATGCCCAAGGCCAAAAGACATCCATGAGCATGCATCCGTCGTCGCGGAGCCATTCCTGTGCCACACGGCGGAGGAGCCGCCGTTGATCGCTATCTGTGCCGACCCCAAAACCATCCCAGTAGACGACGACGTCGTGCTTATTGGAGAGTTGGATACGATAGAAATCCCCCTCGTGGATTTCGATGTTTGAGCGCCCTTGAGCCAATTGGCGCGCGTAAGCCACACGAACGGGACTCAACTCGACCGCCGTGACGCTGTGTCCTCGGTCGGCCATCGCGGCAGCCGTCCCCCCAGCTCCTGCGCCTAGCTCCAAGATCGTCTTGGGACCGGTACCGCAGAGGCGTTCGATTGTTGCGGCCCTTTCCCGGTGTTCTGGGAAGATGCCCGTCGGCCCAAACCATTGGGCTTTCTGGGAGGAGTAAGCAAGTATTGCTTCTTGTTCATGTTCTGTCATAAGTGGACTCCAGGGTGTCGATGTCGTGGGGAATGAGACAGGATCGTCTGTTCGCGGTGGCGGAGTGGCGGAGGGGGTGGGAGTTGAACCCACAAGGGCTTGAGGCCCGGCGGTTTTCGAGACCGCTCCGATACCGGGTTCCGGACACCCCTCCGCGAAGCCCGAACTTCCCTATCTTACCGTCTTCCCGAAGCGGCCGGTAGCCGCGGTGGATGCCGTGGATCATACTGTTGAAGTCGCACCCTATCTCGAGGAGGCATCATGATCCGTTCGATGACATGGCTAGGCATTGTGCTCGTGTTCGTTCTCGCTGCTGTGGCCTCCGCCAGCCCTGCTGCGGACCTCCTCTTCAAAGGGGTCAAGACCTCGCTGAGCAGCCAGGACAAAGAGAGCATCGCCAAGCAGGTTGGGTTGACGCTTTCGAAGGACAGGAAGTCCTTTGTCGATGAGGTCGGTAACACGCTGAGTGTGGCAGTCCGGGAGTTGCACCTGAACGCCGACAGGAAACCAGAGGTGCTCGTCATCATCAGTGGGAGCGTCTACCTGTTTGGGAGTGCCGGGGCCGGCGTGCAGCTCTACATCAAGAACTCACAGGGGCGCTATGTGCAGAATCTGGGAGTCCCCGCTGCAGATGTGAGGGTGCTCCCGGCGAGCACACAAGGATATCGCGACCTGATGCTTCAGGGTCCCGGCTTCGAGTGCCCGGTCTGGCGTTGGACCGGTAAGAGCTACGATTACAGTCACACCGTCAAGTGCTCGTAGCGCCAGGGCTTTCCCCGACGGAAGTCGAGGCGGCCGGGTGCCGGCCCCAACTCGTCCATGCCCGTAAGGCGAAGTGGATGCTCGCCAGCGCCAACAAGACCGATCGCTTGGACGCGCGGGGGTTGGTGCGGTTGCAGCGCACGGGCACCCTCCCGGTCGTCTGGATTCCGCCCCGGGCCCTCCGCGACGTGCGGGAGCTGCCGGGCCCGTGGCGGAGCTGCCGCCGCAGACCGCCTTCGTGCTCTCCCGGCTGCTGGCGCAGGTCGAGGGGTTGGATGTCGAGATCACGGCCCTGGAGCAGCGGATGGCCGCCCTCTTTGCGATGGACGAGCCCCTACGGCGGCTGATGACGCTGCCGGGGGTGGGGGTCGTGCTGGGGATCGTCCTCTGGACCGAGATCGGCGACATCACGCGGTTTGCGCGCAGTGAGCAATTGGCGGCGTATGCGGGGGCGGTGCCGCGCGTGCACGAGTCGGGGGGCCACCGCCGCTATGGGCCGCTGCGCTCGGACGTGAATCGGTACCTGAAGTGGGCCTTTGTGGAAGCTGCCAACGGGGTCTGCCGGATCCGCCGCAGACACCGCCAACGCCACACCACCCGGCTCTACGAACGGATCGCCCGCCGCCGCGGGCATCAGAAGGCGATTGGCGCAGTGGCCCGGCATCTCGCCGAGGCAGCGTTCTGGATGTTAACGAGAGGAGAGTCCTATCGCGAACCCGATTCGTCCAGGGGGGCGCCAGCGCGAACTCGGTCCTGAGCCCACTGAGGCTCGGCGGTCCGATTGCGACACGCCCCCCGGACAACCTCCTGCCCCGAGTGAGGGCGAAGAGACGACTCCGGCGAACCGGGGTGAGGACCACGGGGGGTCTAGGAGGGTTGACCGGCGCGGCGCTTTCAGAGACGGACCGAGTTCCTGCAAAGTTCCATTGAACTTCCGCAACATGGGGTGCGCCCCCGCCGCGGGCGCCTGAACAGTCAAGCCTCGCTGGAGTTCAAGGAGCACGCTCGCTTCCCGTGGAATGGGCTCGGGACGGCCCATGGCGCAGACGGTGATCGACAATCCTGTTCTCAACTCCCCATTCGAGGAGCCGAGCCGGTACTTCCGCTTTGCGGACGACGACATCACGAACGACATCGTCGAGGGACGCCGTCCGTCAGGGTACTTCCTCCCCGTTCCGCCACCGAAGCGGCGAGGCAAGCAGCTCTCTTTGGAGGCCGAGTGGACCCAGGAACGCTTCCGGGAAAGTCAGTGGATCAACCGGGTCCGCGAGCGGGTGCGCCTCTGGCGAGAGCAGGGCTATCCGGGGATCACCAACACGACCGAAAAGCTCCTTCGCCACTGGACCGATCCCGACCGCGAGAAGCGCCTCTTCTTCTGCCAGGTCGAGGCGGCCGAGACGGCGATCTATCTCACCGAAGCCGCGACTCGACTTGGTGATGCCTGGATCGAGAATGACCTGCGCTCAGCGAACGAAAGGCACAATCCGGGACTGCTTCGGGTCGCCCTGAAGATGGCTACCGGCACCGGGAAGACAGTCACGATGGGAATGCTGATCGCCTGGCAGGCATTGAACAAGCTCGACCACCCTCAGGACTCACGGTTCTCGGACGCCTTTCTGATCGTGACGCCGAACATCACCATCCGCGACCGGCTGCGAGTGCTGCTGCCAACAGATCCGAACAACTACTACCGGGCCTTCGACCTGATCCCGGCAGGGGTGATGGACCGCTTCGGGCAGACGCGGGTGGCCGTTGTCAACTTCCACGCTTTCCTCCTGCGCGACACGTCCCAGGCGTCGCGGCTGGCGAAGGACATTCTCCGGCGACGGCGGCGGGGCGATTCACTGCGGGAAACGCCGGAGCAGATGGCCCGGCGCGTCTCCCGGGATCTGGGCGGCAAGCGCAACATCGTGGTCCTCTAGCGCGAAGAGGCGCGGGTCTGGATCTCCGGGCTGGAGGCCGTGGCGCGCAAGATCGGCATCCGCGCCGTCTACGACCTGTCGGCGACCCCGTTCTTCCTGAAGGGCTCCGGCTACCCGGAAGGGACGCTGTTCCCGTGGGTAGTCTCCGACTTCTCGCTGATCGACGCCATCGAGGCCGGAATCGTGAAGATCCCCCGCGTGCCCATCGCGGACGACGCGATGACCGCTCCCGACCCAACCTTCCGCAACCTGTGGCTGCGCATCCGCGACCGCCTGCCGAAGAAGGGCCGAGGAACGGAAGCCGTGGGGGGCGAGCCCAAACTGCCCGCAGAACTCGAAGCCGCCCTGGAGACCCTCTATCGCCACTACGAACGGAGCTACGGGCTGTGGGAGCAGGCCAAGACGCGCGGCGGCGCCGGGACGCCACCGGTCTTCATCGTCGTCTGCAACAACACCAACGTCAGCAACCTGGTCTTCCGCTACGTAGCTGGCTGGCAGAAGGACCTCCCCGACGGCACACGCCCGGTGGTGCCCGGCAGGTTCCCGGTCTTCAACAACGAGCAGAGCGGAGGATGGTCGGCTCGCCCCAACACCATCCTGGTGGACAGCGAGCAACTGGAGAGCGCCGAGGGGATGAGCCCCGAGTTCCGGAAGATCGCGGCCGCTGAGATCGCAGAGTGGAAAGCGGAATACCGCGCGCGCTTCCCCGGCCGCGACCCTGAGACGCTGACTCCCGAGGACCTGCTCCGCGAAGTGCTCAACACCGTCGGCAAGCCGGGCAAGCTCGGCGAGCGCGTCAAGTGCGTGGTGTCCGTGTCGATGCTGACCGAAGGCTGGGACGCGAAGACCGTCACGCACATCCTCGGGGTCCGCGCCTTCGGCACTCAACTGCTGTGCGAACAGGTGGTCGGCCGGGGCCTCCGCCGGCGATGGTACACGCTCAATGCGGAGGGGAAGTTCGATCCAGAGTATGCCGAGGTCTACGGGGTGCCGTTCTCGTTCATTCCGGCGGCAGGTTCGACCGCGGTGCAGAAACCGCAGACGCCGCCGACCCGCGTGCGGGCGCTCGCCGAGCGCCAGGACCGCGAGATCACCTTCCCCCGCCTCGAAGGCTACAGGTACGAGATCGAGGAGGCGCCGCTCGAAGCCGCCTTTGACGATGCGTCACGGCTGGTCCTTTCGACGCGCGACATCCCGACGAAGACCGAGAACGCGCCGATTGTCGGCGAGTCCGTCATCCTCTCGCTCGACGATCTGCGCCGGCGGAGGCTCCAGGAGGTTGAGTTCCTTCTGGCCAAGATCGTGCTGGAGCGGTTCTTCCGCGCCTCCGGCTCCCCATCTGGCGGAGACGGCTCCGCGAGCGCAGCGGGTTCCGGTGATGGGAAAGCGCATCGTTTCGACCCCGAGGTCCAGGCCTGGCGCTTCCCGCAGGTGCGCCGCATCGTCGCGCGGTGGATCCGCGAATGCCTGGAGTGCCACGACAACACCTTTCCTCAGTGCCTGCTCTTCGTCGAGCCCGCGAACAACGCGGCCGACAAGATCTATCGGGCGATCGCGGCGGGCGCGCCCGGCGAGCCCCGGCTGCGCCCCATCCCGGCGCCGTACGACACCGTCGGGTCGACGCGGTTCGTAGACTTCGAGACGCGGCGCGAGGTCTACCCCACGCGGGCGGACCGGTGCCACGTCTCCCACGTGGTGATCGAATCGGGATGGGAGGCCAAGGTGGCCTCGGCCTTGGAGGAGATGGGCGAGGTCGCCGCCTACGTCAAGAATCAAAACCTGGGCTTCGAGATCCCCTATACCGTCGACGGCGAACAGCACGCCTACCGGCCGGACTTCATCGTGCGCATCGACGAGGGCCGCGGCCCGTCCGATCTCCTGAATCTCATCGTCGAGGTGACCGGAGAGAAGAAGAAGGACAAGGAAGCGAAGGTCGAAACGGCTTCCCGGCTGTGGGTGCCGGCGGTGAACAACGACGGGGCCTTCGGCCGGTGGTCCTTCATTGAGGCCCGCGACCCCTGGAACGTGCAATCCGAGATTCGGGCGTTTTTGGCGCGGTCGAGACTGAGCATCCGCTGATGTTTAGACAGTTCAAGCATCCGACCAAGCGAGGGACTGTTACTGTCGCTGGGAAGGGGAGCCTTGATGTCCCACCGGGAACGCTAAACTCGGTACTAAAGCAAGCCGGACTGAAGAAGTGAGGTGGATAGATGAGGTTCATGGTCGTAGTTGAACGTGGAGAGCGTAGCTGGGGCGCGCATGTCCCGGACCTTCCCGGCTGCATTGCTGTTGGCGAGACTCGCGAGGAGGCCCTACGCCTGATCCGGGAGGCTGTCCACTTCCACATCGAGGGACTCAAGCGGGACGGTCTCCCGGTGCCTGCACCGAGCTCGGAAGGCGAGTTCGTCGAAGTGGGAGCGTAGGCAGGCTCATGAGCCAAGAAGAACTCCGCCGGCTCAGGGAGATGGAGTAGGGAAACCAACCTCATGCCAAGTCGAAAGCCCAGGACGCGCCCCTCCACTCCCGTCGAGGCCCTGAAACACAAGGACAAGCGGCCGAACATTCCCACAGAGGAGCTGCGGGGGTTCGTGCGCGAGGAAGAACAGACACCCAAGGTGCTCTTGTACCCGCGGGATCCGTCCCTGGATCCGCAGCTGGTGTGGAAGGGCAAGGATGAGCAGGACAGCAAGGACCTCGCCGTCCCGGCTGTCCCCATCTACATCCAGGAGCACATCCACCCCCAGGCGCTGATCGAGAACCTCCGCCAGACGGCGAAGGTCGGCCAGCCGGAGCCCGAGATTTCCCTCTTCGCCGATTTCAACGGCCTCGCCGACGACTTTTCGAAGAAGCTCGACTTCTACAGCCACGACGTCGGGACGACGCGCAAGTGGGCGAACCGGATGATCCTCGGCGACTCCCTCCTCGTCATGGCGAGCCTGGCAGAGAAGGAGGGCCTCAAAGGGCAGGTTCAAATGATCTACATGGACCCGCCCTATGGGGTCAAGTTCGGCAGCAACTGGCAGGTCAGCACGCGCAAGCGCGAGGTCCGAGACGGCAAAATGGAGGACGTCACCCGCCAGCCCGAGCAAATGCGTGCGTTCCGGGATACCTGGGAACTCGGCATTCACTCATATCTTGCCTACTGGCGTGATCGTCTGTCCGTCGCTCGGGAACTATTGACCGAGACTGGCTCAATCTTCGTTCAGATCGGCGACGAGAATGTGCATGTCGTCAGAAATCTCTTGGACGAAGTGTATGGTAGTGAGAACTTTGTCTCCTTGATTACTTTCGCGAAAACAACAGGATTCGAGGCCGAGTTCCTCCCTAGAGCGACAGATTACCTGCTCTGGTACGCAAAGAATCGCACTGCACCGGTCAAGTTCCGGGCGCTCTACGAGGAGCAGTCAAAGCAACCAGGGGAGGGCGGATATCGTTGGCTTCTGCTTCCCGATGGTTCCTTTCGTGGCATGACTGCGCGGGAGTTGCGGTTGGAAGAGGAGATTCCTTCCGACTTCATCGTATACAAACCGGACAACATCCTGTCTCAAGGGAAGGCGGCTAAGGATCAAACTTTCAAGTTCCGTGGACGGACCTACTCCCCAGGCCCGAACCACCACTGGAAGGCTACATTTCCCGAGGGGATGGAGCGACTTGCTAGATCCGGCCGAATCCACGTAGCGCGCGGCAGCATTCAATATGTCCGCCAAAGTCGAGACTTCGCGCTTCGTGAACTCAACAACGTTTGGACCGATACCATTACGGGCCAGTTCACTGAGGAAAAGATCTTTGTGGTTCAAACTAATACGAAGGTCATTGAACGTTGCATGCTGATGACTACGGATCCTGGCGACTTGATCCTTGATCCAACGTGCGGCTCAGGGACGACAGCTTACGTGGCAGAGCAGTGGGGTCGGCGATGGATCACCATCGACACTTCCCGAGTCGCCTTGGCCCTCGCCCGCACTCGTCTGGTGACTGCTCGGTTTCCCTATTTCTTACTCTCAGATTCCGCGGACGGCGCAATCAAGGAGTCTGAGGTTACCGGCAACACGACGGCACTCGCTTCAATCCCGGAGCAGCAATTTATGGACGATGTCCGCAAAGGATTCGTGTATAGGCGAATGCCGCACGTCACCCTCAAATCGATATCAAACAATGAAGACATCGACGGAATACATGCCCGGTATCAAGACAAGCTCAGGGTGACCCTGGAGAGGTTGAATCGACAAATCAAACAAGGATGGGAAGAGTCGCGGGTACCTGGAGAGGCGGGTGACTCCTGGCCGAAAGAGGCGAAGGAACTGCACAAAGAGTGGTGGCAACTCCGCAAGGAGCGGCAGGGAGAGATTGACGCGAGCATTGCGAGGCGCGCCGATCCGCAACTGCTGTTCGACCAACCTTATGAAGATCCCAGACGAGTGCGAGTGGCGGGTCCTTTCACTGTCGAGAGTCTGTCTCCACACCGGGTTCTCTCTGAAGACGTCGAGCGCCCGCAGTCGGAGGCCGTGGCCGGCGATGGGGCAGAAAGAGACCTCGCCCGGACGATCCTCGACAATCTGCGCGTCTCCGGCGTTCAGAACACCAAGCGGAACGAGCGGCTCAAGTTTGACCGGTTGGAGCCGTACGCAGATGGCTGGATTCAAGCGGCCGGCGAGTACACCGATGCCCAGGGGAAGGTGCGCCGTGTGGCGATTTCAATTGGACCCGAGCACGGCACCGTCGGGCAGCGCCACATTCAGGAGGCGGCCAAGGAAGCGCTGAAGGGCGTCGGGTTTGACCTTCTGCTGGTGCTAGGGTTCGCGTTCGATGCCCACGCCAGCGAGACCGTGCGGGAGATCAGCCCTGACGGAGTGCGGGTGCGCGATGGCTTTGTCGCGGAAGCGGAGCGCGAGTACGGGAAGCTCCCCGTGCTCCTGGTGCGGATGAACGCGGACCTCCCGCTGGGGGATGAGTTTCTCAAGAAGTCGGGGGCGGCCAACCTGTTCATGGTCTTCGGCGAGCCTGACATCGACATCAGGACCGGTGAGGGCGGACGCTTGGAGGTCGAAATCAAGGGCCTGGACATCTACGATCCCACAACCGGCGTCATCCGCAACTCGACCCCGGATGAGATCGCGGCCTGGTTCATCGACACGAATTACAACGAAGAGGCGTTCTTCGTCCGCCACGCGTACTTCACCGGCGGCGATGAACCATACGAGAAGCTCAAACGCGCCCTTCGCGCCGACATCGACGAATCCGCGTGGGAGTCCCTTTACAGGACCGTCAGCCGTCCCTTCGATCCTCCCGAGACTGGCAAGATTGCGGTCAAGGTGATCAACCACTTTGGAGACGAGGTCCTGAAGGTGTACGATGTTAGGAGAGCGGCCGCGGGGACACCTCAGGCTGCCCCTGCACAGAAGGCGTAATCGTAATCACCTATCTGACAGGACCATCCGGACCGAGTTGTCGTGAGAATTCGCCGGCCGGCTAGACCCCCTCGACGATCTTGGCGATCTCCTGTTCGGAGTAGCCGCGCAGCGTCTCGGTGCGCGCGAAGCCGAGAACACCCAAGCCGATCGCGAATTTGCTGGCCGTCTCGTCGTTCGGCGCGTCGAAGATGGCCACGACGTCGTAGCGCCCCATCGTCCAGACGACCTCGCGCAGGGTGACGCCCATTTTTTGCGCCGCCTCGCGGGCGCGCTGCGCCCGCTGCGTCGTGTCCTTAGCCGCCGCGGCGCCTTTCTCCGTCCAATTGATCAACTGCACGTAGACCGGCATGTCGTCACCCTCCTGTGGGGTCGTGGAAAGTGGAAGAGCGTTCGGGGCCGGCGCGGCGGCCCCCTGCAGGGGCAGCCGCCTTCGGTCATAATGAAACCCGCGAGATGGCGACCACCGTCCAGGAACACCCCACCGCGGCGCAACAGTCGGTCTGGCGGCAGCACTGGCAGGATGAGGGCGATGCCGCCTTCCTCTACCGACGCATCGCCGCGGCCGAAGCCGACCCCGCCCGCGCCAGGGTCTTTGAAGGCCTGGCCGAGGTGGAAGACCGCCACGTCGCGCGCTGGGAGGAGGTCCTGCGCGACGCCGGCGTCCGGCTGGGACCGCTGCGCCCCAGCGGCCGCGCCCGCCTGCTGGCCCTGATCGGCCGGAGCTTCGGCTGGAAGCACCTGATCTCCATCCTGCTCGCCGAGGAAGGGCGGGAAACGAAAGGGTACCTGCGGGGCGCCCGCGACTACGCGCACGGGCCGGCCTCCGAGGTCGCGCTCGCTCTGGCCAAAGAGTCCGCGGACCACGCCGAGCAGCTGGGCGAGATGCTCGGCGTCGAGGGAGAACCCTGGCACCGCACCGCCTCGGGCGGCTACCTCCGCAACGTCGTGTACGGCTTCAACGATGGGCTGACCGCGAACTTCGGCCTGGTCATGGGCGTCCTCGGCGCCAGCGTTGCGCACCAGATCGTCCTGGTCTCGGGCGTGGCCGGCCTCTTCGCCGACGCGCTCTCGATGGGCAGCAGCGGTTTCCTCGCCGCCAAGTCGGAGCGCGAGGTCTACGCGCACGAGATCGCCGTCGAGCGGGACGAATTGCGCCTGATGCCCGATCTCGAGGAAGAGGAGCTGGCGCTGCTCTACCGCGCCCGCGGCATCAACGCGGCGGCCGCCCGCCAGACCGCCCGCGAGGTGATGCGTCAGCCCGAGCGCGCCCTCGCCGAGAAGACGCAGCTGGAGCTGGGCATCGCGCCCGCCGGCATGTCGCCGCTGCGCGAGGGGTGGATCACCGGGGTGGCCACCGCGGTGGGCGCGGCCATCCCCGTGCTGCCCTTCATCTTCCTGCGCGGCGCTGCGGCGGTCTGGACCGCGTTCATCGTCAGCATGGCGGCGCACTTCGGCGTCGGGGCGGCGCGCAGCGTCTTCACCGGCCGGGGCGCGCTGCGCAGCGGCATCGATATGTTCCTGGTCGGGTTGGGCATCGCCGGCATCGGGTATCTCGTCGGCGTCTGGATCGAACGGCTGATCTGAGGCGACAGGGGCGTATTTGCGGCGGGTCGAACCTACATGGCGGATTTTTCCGCAGACGAAAAGGGGGCGTGAGACGATGAAGGTCGGGCGGGCCCTTCGGGCGGCCGTGGCATCGCTGCTACTGGCCGCGGTGCTGGTCCTCCCCGCGGGCGCGGGCGGACCGGTGAGCATCACCTTCTGGCACGGGATGAGCGGGGTGCTCAACCCCGCCATCGACGAGCTGACCAACGACTTCAACAAGCTCAATCCGGGGATCGCCGTTGCGGCGCAGTATCAGGGCAACTACGGCGCCCTGAACCAGAAGCTCATCGCGGCGGTGGCGGCGGGCCAGCCGCCGACGATCACCCAATTGTTCCCCACCTGGACGGAACAACTGATCCAGGCCAAGGCGATCGTCCCCGTGCAGAATTTCTTCAGCGGTCCGGACGGCCTCTCCGAAGAGGAAGTGGCCGACATCCTTCCGCTGCTGCGCCAGACCAACACCTTCAACGGCGTGCAGTGGACGATGCCGTTCAACAAGAGCCTCTACCTGCTCTTCTACAACGAGGATCTGCTTAAGCAGAATAACCTGCGCGTCCCCGAGACGTGGGACGACCTGCTCAAGGTCGCCAAGGCGCTGACGAAGGAAGAGGGCGGGCGGACGACCCGCTACGGCTTCACCGTCCGCAGCACAGAGGACTACTTCTTCGCCTTCCTGCTCACCAACGGCGGGTCGTACCTGCAGGCGGGCGGCCGGGAGGTGGCCTTCAACAGCGCGGCCGGCGTGGAGGCGCTGCAGTTCCTCTTCGACCTCGTGCAGACGCACAAGATCGCCTACGTGATGTCGGGGTTCGCCGACGCGGACATGGGCGCCGGCAAGACCGCCATGTACATCGCCACCAACCCCGGCCTGGCGTTTGCCAAGGCCGCGGCGGCCGGCCGCTTCACCGTGGGGCTGGCACCGCTGCCCTACAAGAAGAACAAGGCGACGATTCTCTCCGGCACGGACGTCGCCATCCTGGCCAAGGCCTCGCCCGAGCAGCAGGCGGCGGCCTGGAAGTACATCAAGTTCATCACCAGCACCAACGCGCAGGCGCGCTGGTTCATGAAGACCTACTACATGCCGGTGCGCCGCTCCGCGCGCGACTCCACGCTGGCGCGCGTCTACATGCGCGACAACCCCGAGCACCGCGCCGGCCTGGACTCGCTGGCCGTCGCCAAGGCCGAGCCCAGCATCTCGGAGTGGAACGAGATCCGGACGATCGTCAACGGGGCCGTCGAGGAAGCGCTCCTGGGCAAGAAGACGCCCAAGCAGGCGCTCGACGACGCGGCGGCCCGGGCGAACAGGCTGCTCTCGCAGCGAAAGTGAGGCCGCTGACCCCGGCCTAAAAGCTCAGTGAGCGCCGTCGAGGCCGCGACATCCGTGAGGGGGCTCGCCCGGGCCTCCTCGCGCCGCAGGCGGCGCCTCCTGGAAAACGTGGAGGCGTGGGCGTTCCTGCTGCCCGCGGCCGCCGTGCTGGCGGTCTTTCACTTCTTCCCGATCCTCTACGCCTTCTACGTCAGCCTGCTGAAGTGGAACATGATCGACCCGGTGCGGCCGTTCGTGGGCATCGGCAACTACGCGGCGCTGCTCACGGATGAGAAGTTCCTCACCGCCCTGAGCAACACGACCTACTTTGCCGTCGTCTCCGTGCTCCTGACGATCCCCCTCGCCCTCGGCTTCGCCGTCCTGCTCAACCGCAAGCTGTCGGGGATGTCCTGGTACCGCACCGCCTTCTTCGTCCCCCACGTGACCTCCCTGGCCGCAGCGGCGATGGTCTGGCACTGGCTCTATCAGCCGGACCAGTTCGGGCTGCTCAACTACCTGATCGACAGAGTGGGCCTCCCGCCACAGCGCTGGCTGCTCGATCCGGCCCAGGCCATGCCGGCGATCATCGCCGTCTCCATCTGGGGGAGCATCGGCCGGGACATCGTCATTTTCCTGGCCGGCCTGCAGAATATCTCTCCGGACTACTACGAGGCCGCGCAGATCGACGGGGCAAATGGGGTGCAGTCCTTCCGATATATCACCCTCCCCCTGCTCTCGCCGACGACCTACTTCGTGCTCATCGTCAGCATGATCGGCGCCTTCAAGGTGTTCGCCCTGCCGCTCTTCCTCACCGGCGGCGGTCCGCTGGACCGCACGCTCACTATCGTCTACTCGATCTACCAGCAAGGCTTCCAGTTCTTCCGCATGGGCTACGCTTCGGCGCAGGCCTACGCCCTCTTTGCGGTCATCTTCGTGATCACGATGCTGCAGCGGCGGGTCCTCGCTCCGCGCGTGCACTACGACACCTGAGATGGCGCAGGCGCTGGCCCTCCCGTCGGACATGCCGGTCGCCAGACGGCGGCGCTTCGGGGCGAAGAACACCCTGGTCCACCTGGTCCTGCTGGCCAGCGTGGCGGCGGTGCTGCTCCCCTACTACCTGATGGTCTCGACCTCGGTGAAGCCGATCGCGGAGATCTTCACCGATCCGTTCAAGTGGATTCCCTCGCGGCTGGCCTGGGAGAACTATGTCGACGCCTGGAACCACGCGCCCTTCGGCCGCTACTTCCTGAACAGCGTCTTCATTTCCGTCAGCGAGACGCTGGGGGTGTTGGCCACCTCGGCGCTGGCCGCGTACGCCTTCTCGCGGATGCGCTTCTGGGGACGCGAGGCGCTCTTCGTCCTCTTCCTGGGGACGCTGATGATCCCCGGAGAGGTGCAGCTGGTGCCCAACTACATCACGATCGTGCGGCTGGGCTGGCTGAATACCTACTACGCGCTGATCGTGCCGTGGCTGGCCAGCGTCTTCGGCATCTTCTTCATGCGGCAGTTCTTCGCCAGCATCCCCCAGGAGCTGCAGGACGCCGCCACGGTCGACGGCGCCTCGCACCTCACCTTCCTCTGGCGCATCGTCGTGCCGTTGAGCAAGCCGGCCTTCATCACCGTGGGGTTGCTGAGCTTCCTGGGATCCTGGAACGCGCTGACCTGGCCGCTGATCGTCACCAACACCCCGGAGATGCGGCCGATCATGGTGGGGCTGCTCTCCTTCTCCAACGAGTGGGGCACCCAGCCCCGGCTGCTCATGGCCGCCGCGACCTTTTCCGTATTGCCGATTCTGGCACTCTTTTTCTTGTTGCAGCGTTACTTCATTCAGGGGATCGCCCGCGCAGGAATCAAGTTCTGATGCCGGAGGAATCGTCGTGATGCCACGAACCGTACGGATCGCCGCCGCACTTGCCGCGGCCGCCAGCCTTCTGGCCGGTCTGTCAGGCCCGCCGGCGGCCGGCGCGCCGCTCGCCGAAAGCATCCAAGAATATGCGGTCCCGCGCGGCTCACGCCCCCACGACGTGGCGCCCGCGCGCGACGGCGGGGTCTGGTACACGGCACAGGGCACCGGCGAGCTGGGGCACCTGAATCCGGCGACCGGGCGGACCCGCCACATCAAGCTCGGCGACGGCTCGGCCCCCCACGGCGTGATCGTGGGGCCCGACGGCGCGCCCTGGATCACCGACGGGGGACTCAACGCCATCGTCCGTGTGGATCCGGCCACCGATCGCGTCCAGCGCTTCCCGCTCCCGTCCGGATCCGGGAACGCCAACCTGAATACCGCGACCTTCGACGGCCAGGGCGTGCTGTGGTTCACGGGGCAGAACGGCATCTATGGCCGCCTCAACCCTGCCGATGGGCGGGTTGAGGTCTTTCCTGCTCCGCGCGGCCGCGGCCCTTACGGCATCGCCACGACGCCGCGGGGTGAGGTGTACTATGCTTCGCTCGCCGGCAACCACATCGCCCGCATCAACACCCAGACCGGCGCGGCGACGGTGATCGAGCCGCCCACGCGGGGACAGGGCGCGCGGCGCGTCTGGTCCGACTCCCGGGGGCGCATCTGGGTGAGCGAGTGGACCGCCGGCCAGCTGGGGATGTACGATCCGGCGACCGGCCAGTGGCAGGAGCGAAAACTTCCCGGGCCCAACCCGATGGCCTACGCGGTCTTCGTGGACGGGAGCGACAACGTCTGGGTGAGCGACTGGGGCAGCAACGCGATGGTGCGGTTTGACCCAACGCGCGGGGCCTTCGATACTTTCGTCCTGCCCAGTGCGCCGGCGAACGTGCGGCAAATCCTCGGCCGCCCCGGCGAAATCTGGCTCCCCGAGTCGGGCGTGGACAAGCTGGCGGTGATCAGGACGCGCTGAGCGGCTAGGCGCGAAAATGTTCCTCGTGTAGCAATTCGGCCAGCGGCAGCCGGTTGATCCGCGCCAGCACTCCGGCCGCATCGGCACCGCGGCGGGGGCGGGGTTCTCCGGCCGCCGGATAACCCAGGCTGATAATGGTCGGCACCGCCGCCTCGGGGGACAGCCTCAGGAGCGTTTTGACCTCGGCCTCCTGCAGCGCCGTATTGGGGCAGGATCCCACCCCGAGGCTCCAGGCGGCCAGCATCATGTTCTGCGCCGCGCGTCCCGCGTCAAACTGCATCCGCGGATTCAAGAGGGCGACCACGATCGCCGCTGCGCACTCGGCGACGTTGCCGGGACGCGATACGAGGGGCGCGAGGGCCTGCAGTCGCGCGCGGTCGGCCACGAGGACGAAGCGCCAGGGCTGGCGATTGCGGCTGCTGCCGCTGGCCCGACCCGCTTCGATTATTTGGAGGAGTGTCTCCCGCGGCACCGGCTGCGGCGTGTACCGCCGCGCTTCGCGCTTTCCCACGACGGCAAGATAAGCATCCACTTCCATCACCTCGGCGCCCAGGAGTCCCAGATTGGTCAGCTTGGATTCAGCATAGCTTGCCGAGGGTCTCGCCGAGAGTACGGTGAGCGTCTGCCCATGGCTGCCAGCGCCGGCCGCGCAGGGAAATGGCCCCCGCGGATGTCCTCATACAGCTGGACCGTAGTCGTGTCAGGTTCGACGCCCAGTTCCGCCTGCAGCACGCCGCGCAGGTGGTGGAACTGGCGCAGCGCGTCCGGCCGCTGCCCCAGACGCGCAAAGACCCGCATCAACCCGCGGTGGACCTCTTCGGCGGTGGGCTGGGCCGCTAGGTGTGGTTCCCACAGACGTTGTTAACACTCATGACGGCCGCGGGCGGCCTGCCGTCCAAGGCGGTGTGGGGCCGGTGGTGATTGTAGTAGTGGAGCCACTTCGGGAGGGCTCTCTG